>Ga0299906_10001486_pt1 | contig 20125 bp, 13 predicted proteins | sample RVTome_14_FD_200259 | JGI IMG/M metagenome (GOLD analysis project Ga0299906, IMG submission 200259) | Soil microbial communities from uranium-contaminated site in the Upper Colorado River Basin, Wyoming, United States - RVT145D125 (version 2) ...
CGGCAAGACGCTCCAGGCCGCGGCCGCCTGCCACGCGCTCTTCGCTGCGGGCGCCGTACGCCGCGGCCTCCTGATCGTCCCCGCCAGCCTCAAGGAGCAGTGGCGCCGCGAATGGCTGCTCTCCACGAGCGCGCCTGTCGCCGTCGTCGAGGGGAGCGCCGGCGAGCGGCGCCGCGCCTACCGCGCCGCGAGCCGCGGGTTCCTGATCGCCAACTACGAGCAGGTGCTCAAGGACCTGGACGCGATCCATGCCTGGAATCCCGGGATCGTAGTGCTGGACGAGGCGCAGCGCATCAAGAACTGGGCGACGAAGACGGCCGCCTGCGTGAAGGCGCTCGGCCCCCCGTGGCGGCTCGTCCTGACCGGCACGCCGATGGAGAACCGCCTCGAGGAGCTGGCGTCGATCCTGGACTGGGTCGACGACCACGCCCTCGAGCCCAAGTGGCGCCTGGGGCCGTGGCACGCGCAGCTCGCGGACGGCAAGCGCGAGGTCGTCGGCGCGCGCCACCTGGACACGCTGCGCCAGCGCCTGGAGGGCTGCCTGCTGCGTCGCGTGCGCAGCGAGGTGCTGGACCAGCTCCCACCGCGCACCGACACGCACGTGCCCGTGGAGCTGACCGAGACGCAAGCCGAAGCGCACGCTTCGCTCGACCAGCCGATCGCCGTGATCGTGGCCCGGGCTCGCCAGCGCCCGCTCACGCAGGCCGAGTTCCTGCGGCTGATGTCGCTGCTGACGACCCAGAGGATCATCTCCAACGGCCTCGCGCAGCTCGAGTTCGAGAGCGTATGGCCGTCGCTCGAGCGGCGGAGCCCGACCCGGAAGCTGCTCGAGAGCCTGTCGAGCCCCAAGCTGCTGGAGCTCCGCGAGCTGGTGGAGCAGGTCGCGGTGAGACAGCGTCGCAAGCTGGTGGTCTTCAGCCAGTGGCGCCGCATGCTCACCCTCGCCCGCTGGGCCGTGGGCGACGTGCTGCAAGAGGCGGGACTGCGTGGCGTCTTCTTCACGGGCCAGGAGCGGCAGCGGCGCCGCACCCAGAACCTGGCCGACTTCCACGACGACCCCGGCTGCGCCGTGCTCTTCTCCACCGACGCCGGCGGCGTGGGGCTGAACCTGCAGCGCGCCGCGAGCTGCTGCGTCAACCTGGAGCTGCCGTGGAACCCGGCGGTGCTCGAGCAGCGCATCGGCCGCATCCACCGTCTCGGGCAGCGGCGCCCCATCGACGTCTACGAGCTGGTCAGCGCGTCCGGCATCGAGTCGCGGATCGCCGGGCTGGTGGCCGGCAAGCGGGCGCTGTTCACCGGGCTCTTCGACGGGGACCGCGACGAGGTCCGCTTCGAGCGCGCCGGGTCGTTCCTGTCGCGGCTGGAGACCGTCCTCGAGCCGGCTCCGCTCCCGACCCCGGCCCGGTCCGGCGACCCCGACGAGCCGGACGCCGCTGAAGAGCGCGAGCTGGATGCGATGCTGGCCGCCGGCGACGAGGGGGCCCCCGAGGCGACCGGACCGGAGGCGAGGCAGCCGGCTCAGGCGGAGCTCCCCCAGGCCGAGCTGCGCCGCGTGCTCTCCCAGCTCCAGGTGCGGCCGAAGCCGGACGGCGGGCTCGTGATCGACGCGGCGCCGGAGGCGGCGGCCGGGCTGATCGCCCTCTTCGAGGGCCTGGCGTCGATGCTGAGACGCTCGAGCGGCTGACGAGCTCGGCCGCTCAGCGCCTCCCCTGGCTGTCCGTCAGGAAGCGGTAGAGGTCGCCGTCCGACGACAGCACCAGCTCGGTGCTCTCGGCCACTGTCGCCTCGAGGGTCTCGAGGCTCTTGATCAGCTCGTAGAAAGACCGCGTCACCGCCGAGCGATCGTAGGCGCGGGCGTAGACCTCGGTGGCCTGAGCGTCGGCCCGGCCACGGATCTCCTCGGCCTGGCGGTAGGCCTCCGACTCGATGCGCTTGAGCGCGCGCTCCTTCTCGCCCTGGATCCGCAGCGCCTCGCCCTCGCCCTCGGAGCGGAAACGGGCGGCGATGCGCTCGCGCTCCGCGATCATGCGCTCGAAGACGTTCGCCTGCACCTCGGCGACGTAGTTGATGCGCTTGAGGCGCACGTCGAGGATCTCGATGCCGAGGTCCTCGGTCCCCTCCCGGGACCTCTCCAGGATCTCCTGCCGGATCCGGTCGCGGCCGAACTCGATCGGCACGAGGGTGACGAGCTCGTCCTCGGTCTGCGACTCGTCGACAGCGGGCTCGCGGTTGGAGGAGCGCACGACCTCGACGAGGTCGTGGCTGGCGATGGCGTCGCGGGTCTCGCCGTCGAGGATGTCGTCGAGTCTGGTCTGGGCGCCGCGCTCGTTCTCGAGCCGTTGGAAGAACTTGAGCGGGTCGCTGATCCTCCAGCGGGCGTAGGTGTCGACCCAGATGAAGCGCTTGTCGCGGGTGGGGAGCTGGTTGGCCTCGCCGTCCCACTCGAGGAAGCGCTTGTCGAAGGCGTGGACGCTCTGGATCAGCGGCAGCTTGAGGTGCAGTCCCGGTTCGGTGACCGGCTCGCCGACCGGCCGGCCGAACTGCGTGACCACGACCTGCTCGGCCTCGCTGACCACGTAGACGGAGCCCCAGGCGGCGACGATGGCGACGACGAGAACCACGATGACGAGCGGGCTCTTCATTCGCCCTCCTCCTGCGCGCGCCGGGGTGCCGGTGGAGCGAGGTTCAGCAGCGGCAGGACGCCGGAGACGTCGGCGTCGACGACGATCGTGCGCCCGGACCGCGGCAGGATCCGTCCCATCGTCTCGAGGTAGAGCCGGCGGCGGGTCACCTCGGGTGCCTTGCCGTACTCCTCCACCCGAGCGGTGAAACGCGTCGCTTCGCCCTCGGCGCGGTTGACGCGGTCGAGAGCGTAGCCCTCCGCCCGCTCGATGGTCTGCTGCGCCTCCCCGCGGGCCCGCGGGATCACCTCGTTGTACTCGCGCTGCGCGTTGTTGATGCGCTCCTCGCGCTGCTGCTGGGCCCGATTGACCTCGTTGAAGGAGGCCTTGACCTGCTCGGGCGGGTTGACGTTCTGCAGGACCACCTGCTCGATCGTGAGGCCCGTCTCGTACTGCCGGCACAGCTCCTGCAAGCGCTGCTCGACGAGGCTCGCGATCTCCTGGCGGCCCACGGTGAGGACCTCGTTCACGGTGCGATCGCCCACGATCTCGCGCACGACGGCCTCGCTCATGGCGCGCAGCGTCGTGCGCACGTCGCGGACCTTGAACAGGAAGGTGTAGGCGTCGACGATGCGGTACTGCACCACCCACTCGACGTCGGCGATGTTGAGATCGCCGGTGAGCATCAGCGACTCGTCGTCGAAGCTGCCCGGCTCGTACGCCGTGCGCACGCCGGCCGCTTGGGTACGGAATCCGAACTCCTCCTTGAGCTGGCGCTCGACAGGGACCTTGATCACGCTCTCGACGCCGAGGGGCAGCTTGAAGTTGAGGCCGGGCGGGGCGTCGCGCACGTAGCGGCCGAACCGCAGCACCACGCCGACCTCTTCGGGATCCACGGTGTACACGGAGCTGACGGCGACGAGGAGCAGGGCGACGATCGAGACGACGGCACGGATCGGAAAGCGCCGGCCGGAGCGCCGCCAGTCGTCGAGGGCCTGTGAGAGATTCTGGAGCACGACGGGCGGACGGGGCGGCTTGCCAAAGGGGGAGCTCATGCCGTCACCCTACCGCGAGGCCACGACGCGAGCAACGACGCGCTGTCGGAGGCTGGAATCCGCGTCTCGGCGGTCCGACTCCATCGCGGACAGAGTCCCAGCCCTCTCTCACGCCCAGCGCGGGGTTCCAGAGCTCACCTCCCGCTCCGGGTCGGATGAAGGCCGGACAGAGCGCGGACGGGCGAAGGAGAGTGCGCCACTGCCCCATGGGAAGTGCTGCGCCTGCTCAGAGCCCGGTATCCGCTGTGCGATGGGAGCTCCTTCAGCGCCAGGGCGGACCCCCATCAGCCGAGCTCGTCCAACAGCTTTGCGAGGGGAAGCGCGCGGACTCCCGGGCGGAGCGCAGTCGCCCCGGTTCCCGCGTCGTCTCCGCGGTGGACCACGATGCCGCGCGTTCGTCCCGTCGCAGCGCGGCTGAGCCGAGCCACGGCATCCGCCATGGCGGGCCGGACCGTCCGCGACGCCTTCGCTTCGATCAGGATCAGCTCACCCGCTCGACGCGGGACCACGAAGTCGACCTCCAGGCCTTGCTGATCGCGGAAGTGGTAGATCTCCCGGCGGTGGCCGGCGTTCGCCTGCAGCTTGACGATCTCCGAGGCCACGAAGCCCTCGAAGAGGGGCCCCAGGAACGGAGATCGCGACAGCTGGCCCTCCGTCTCGATCCCGAGCAGGTGACACGCCAGCCCGGAGTCGAGCAGGTATGTCTTCGGAGACTTCGTGAGGCGCTTTCCGAAGCTCTCGAAGAACGGCGGCACCAGTGCGATCTGACCTGTGACCTCCAGTACGCTGAGCCACGCCCCGATCGTGGGAACGGACACCCCGAGGGGGGCCGCCAGGTCCGTCTTGTTGAGGATCTGGCCGGTGCGCGTGGCCACCAGGGCCAGGAACCGGCGGAACGTCGCCAGGTCCCGGATGGCGCTGACCAGCCGCACGTCCCGCTCCAGGTAGGTCTGGACGTAGGAGCTGAACCAGAGCGGGGCCGCCGACGGGCGCGCCAGGACCTCCGGGAACCCGCCCCGTCGCAGCGTCACCTTCGGCGTCTCCCGGGTCGAGAAGGGCAGGAGCTGGAAGACCGCTGCCCGGCCCGCCAGGGACTCGGAGACGCCCTTCATGAGCGGAGCCTCCTGTGAGCCGGTGAGGATCCAGCGCCCCCGGCGGCGTGGCGCGGCGTCCACGAGCGTCCTCAACTTAAGAATACTCAAACCAGTGCCCCTGGCCGAGCGCGCCGCCGCCGGGTGATAGCCTGCGGCCGCCGGCCGACACGGGCCGGGAGACATGACCGAGCCACGGGACCCGCCCGTCGACGAGGGACGCGAGCGCGCCGCGCATGAGGCGCTCGGCGAGGTCGAGGCGCACCTGGCGGCCGGCGACGTCCCGACGGCGCGCCGGACGCTGGTCGCGGCCCGCCGACTGATCGGACCCGGCGAGGTGGCGTGGGCCAGCGACCTCGAGCGGCGGGTCGCCGCCCGCGAGCGGATCGCCGGGCCCAGTGCCGGATTCGAGGCCGCGCGCGAGAGGAAGGACTGGGTGGCCGCGCGCCGCCACGCGCGCCGGGCCTGCGAGGTGTCCGAGGGGGCGGAGAGCGACGCCTGGCGGGTCACCGCGGAGCAGTGCGACGCCAGGGTCCGCTCCGAGTGGCGTATCGGAGAAGCCGACCTCGACGCCGAGATCGGTGCCTTGCTCGTCGACTGGCGGGACCTGTTCGGCGCGCGGGAGAGCGTCCCGCCCTGGCAGCTCGCCGACGCTGGCGCCACCCTCGTCCTGGTCTGTGCCCTCGAGCGATGGGTGTTCCTGCGCGAGGTCGACGTAGCCAGCGGCAGGCTGCGCCGGATCGGATGGCTGCGAGCGCCGGAGAGCCTGGAGGGCTTCGCGCCCGCCCAGGTCGACGGCGCGTCGATCCACCTGGTCGGCAGCTCCGGCGGCCTGCTCGAGCTGTCGCGCCGGCCCCTCGACGTCGTTCGCTGGGCTTCGCTCCGCCCCTTCAAGCTCCCCGACCGCATCGTCGGCGACGCCTTCGTGGTGCCGCCCGGCCGGTTCGTGTGGGCCGGCATCGACGAGCCCGATGCCAGCCAGGCCGTGGCCGTCGTCGACACGGAGGAGTGGCGCGTAGGTCGTCGTCCGCCGATCCCGTGGTTCTACCCGGTCCCCGGCGCCGAGCCCGCTCGCGTGCTCGGCACCGGCATCGATCTCGACATCGACGGGGAGGACGCCACCGCGCTATTCGACGAGCGGGGTGCGCCACTCGACTGGAGCCCACCCCCCGGGTGCCGAGTCCGCGCGCTGGCCGCTCATCCGGGCGGTGCCGGCTGGCTCGCCCTCGCCGCCGTACCCGGCGACGACGGCGAGCTGGACGGCGCTCCGCTCGGTCTCGTGGAGATGCTCCCGGGGCAGCCGCCGACAGCTCCCCGGATCGTAGCGGGCACCGACGCGACGTTCGCGGCGTCCTTCGCGGTCTCCCTCGACGAGCGCCTCGCCTTCCTGCTGGCACCCGTCGACCTCAGGCATCGCCTCCTGGCCTACCGCGTCGGCCCGCACGGCCTCGAGCCGGCCTGGGAGAGCGAAGTGAGCGGCGCTGCGGTCCTGGCGCAGGACGCCCGGGGACGCCGAGTGGTCGCGCTGGTGCCCACGCGCTCCGGGCTGGATCTCGCGGCGCTCGACGGTGCGCCCCCGCGGCTTCGCGAGGCGCAGGAAGCGGTGCCGGACCTGCGCTCGGACTGGCCCAGGCGCTGGGACTGCGCGTGGCCCGACGACGCGCTCGAGAGAGCGCTCTGGGAGGCCGCGCGGCTTGGAAGCCTGGCGCGCTGGGCGGACGGGAAGCGCAAGGAGCGCCGCCGCGACGTCGGATGCGCTCGCGGATCTCGTGGACGTGCTGGTGCGCCACCGGCGCGGAGACCTCGCCGAGCCGCTGCTGGAGTTTGCGCTCGAGCGTCATTCGGACCGGCCGCGGCTGAGGCTCGCCCGCGCCAACGTGGCGGCCGGCCGCGGGCGCTGGGACGCGGTCGAGCAGGCGCTCGCGGGGACGGACCCGGCGGCTCTCCCCCGCGAGCACGCCTGCCACCTGCATCACCTCGCCGGCCTGGCGCGCCTGCACGCCGGAGACCCCGGGGCGGCGCTCGAGCATTTCCGCGCCGGCGAGCGGATCGAGCCGAGCTGGTGCGGCATGACCTGGAACCTGAGCGTGGCGCAAGCCCTGCTCGAGCCCCTCGGGGCAAACCCGGAGGCGGACGGTCCGGCGGTGCGCCACGTGATCCGGGCGTGCCGGCTCGCGGACGCCCGCCTGGCCGGCGGCGACCCGGCGGGAGCCCGGGACGCGCTGGCCATCCCGGAGGCGACGCGGGTCTTCGAGGCGCAGAGCGCGGCGCGGCTCGCCGAAGCGCAGCTCGGGCTCGAGCCCGCGAGCCCGCTCGACGTGTTCACGAAGGCGGTCGCGCTCGCGAGGGTCGCGGGCACCGACTCCGGCCTGCGCAAGCCTTTCCGCGAGGAGATCCCAGGGCTCGGATGGGGCGAGAGCCGTCTCGCCGCGGTGGCGCAGCGGGCCCGGGAGTGGCTCGAGGGGCTCGGCAGGCCCGAAGCGGAGGAGACCACGCCGCAGGCGCCGACGCCGGCCCCTCCCGAGAGCGCTGCGCCCGCGCCCCCACCGGCGCATCCCGCCGTCGGCGGTCCGCAGGCACCCGAGGAGCATGCGCTCCCTCCTGTGGGGCACGAGAGCATCCGCGCGCTGGTCAGGGGCCTGGACGCGGCGGTGCGCGAGACCGCTCGCTACGTGCGCGGACTGCCGGGCTGGGACGAGACCCAGACGCTGGGCGAGGACCTGTCCGACCTGGCGCCGGTGCGGAGCTTCCTGGCCGGTCACCGCGCGGCGCTGGTCGCCGCCGGGCGCCGCTCAGAGGATGCGGCCGCAGAGGTCGAGCGGGTGAGCCGGCACCTCGACTACTGCGTCAACTTCGAGCTGCATCGCCGCAAGCTGTTCTTCACCGACGCTTCCCTGGCCTGGATGCTCGCCCGGACGCGGCTCGACATCGAGGGGCGCGCCCTGCGGCTCCCGTTCCCGTGCTTCGGCCTGGTGTTCACCGACCGCGCCACCTTGGAGCTGGCAGAGGCACTGCTCGGCGTGGAGGGCGACGCGGCGGCGCGCGTGCAGGTGCTGACGATCTACGTCAAACGGCTGCCGGCTCTGGACGGGCGCCACGGCTCCAGCCTGAGCATGGTGCTCGACGCGCGGGACGGGCGCTGGCCCGACCTGCTGCGCCGCGAGCTGCGCTTCGACGAGGACGACGACCTCGACCGCATCCTCGGCGGCGGGCTGCCCGGCGGCGAGGGCGGCGCGGACGCACCCCGTTCCGCCGAGATGCGCCGGCTGGCGCACGTCGCGGTCAACGCCATCCTCTACGCGACGTCCGCCGACGTGGCGTGGCCGCTCAGCGAGTCTCCGGTGCGGCGGCTGCGGGCCAGGGGCCGCGGGCTCGGCAAGGCCAAGCAGGCGCGCATCGCGCACCGTGCCCAGGAGCTGCGCCGGCGCTACTCGGACGAGGACGTCTTCTACCTGCCGGGGAAGATCCCGATCTCGCAGTTGCGCGCTCTGCAGCGAGCCGAGCGGGGACCGCGGGGCAGCGAGCTGATGGCGCGCTTCATGGTGCGGGGCCACTGGCGGCGGGCGGCCCGCGGCTGGCGCGACCGGCGCCTGCGCTGGATCGAGCCCTACTGGAAGGGCCCCGAGCTCGCCGCGATCGTGGAGAAGGAGTACAAGCTCGAGATCTGAGCTTGGGCCGGTCCACCGGCCCAGTGAGGGCGAGCGCCGAAACCGTTGGACGAGGGAAGCGTCCCGAGCGCGTGCAATAGGGCTGTCATGACGACGATCACGCTTCAGCTTCCCGAGGAGGTCTTCTCGGCGCTCCGGCGCTCGCCCGAGGAATTCGGCCGTGCTCTGCGCCTGGCCGGGGCGATCTACTGGTATCAGCGCGGCGAGATCTCGCAGGAGAAAGCCGCGCAACTGGCCGGCCTGGACCGCACGGACTTCCTTCTCGCGCTCGCCCGCGAGAAGGTGGACTCCTTCGCCGTCGATCTCGAAGACCTGAAGCGAGAGCTTTCTCCTGGCTGAGAGGGCGGCGGTCGACGCCTCCCCTCTCATCCTCCTCGCCAGGAGCGGCCTCGTCCATCTGCTCGAGCTCGCTGGTACCGAGGTCGTGGTCCCCCTCCCGGTCGCCGAGGAAGTCAGGAGGCGCGGCCCAGACGATCCCACGCGACGCGCCCTCGGGAACAAAGGCCGAGCTCGCCGACGACACCGAGCGGCGAGTGTACGCGACGAGCCGGCGCGGGGACGAAGCCCGCGGGCAAACGGGGTTGTCCCCTACATCTCCTCGAGCAGCCACCGCGACGCCGGCGCCCAGGCGAGGCCGGCCGGCAGCGGCCGGCTGGGCGGCGCCGCGTCGAGCGTCACCAGCAGCGGCCGCGCGCCGGGATGGGCGGCAGCCGCCGCCTGGAGCGCGCGCAGCTCGCGCTCCCAGGTGTCGGCACCCTCGCTCTCCAGGCAGACCTGCAGCAGCAGCGGCGCGTCTCCGGCGCGATGCGCGAGGAAGTCGACCTCGAACCCCTCCGGCGTGCGCACGTACGAGACCTCGAAGCCGCGCCGCTCCAGCTCGAGCAGCACGGCCGTCTCGAGCGCGCGGCCATGGTGTGTCCGACCGCTGCGCTCGAAGAGCGCGATCAGCCCTGGATCGACGGGGTAGGCCTTGCGCGGGTTCACCATCCGCTGCCGCTCCGAGGAGCTGTGCATCGCCACCGTGCGCAGCAGGAAGGCGTCCTCCAGGTGCCCCAGGTAGCTGTGCAGCGTGTCCTTGCCCACCGAAACTCCCTGGGAGCGCAACGTGTCGTAGTGCTTCTTCACCGAGAACGCGCCTCCGGGGCTGGCCAGGAGCTGCCTCTCGATCCAGCGGAGTGCCAGCGGGTTGCTCACGGCGTGCCGCTCGATGACGTCGCGCAGCACGACGACGTCCACGTAGCCGCCGAGCAGCGCCGCGCGGTCGCGGGGCGCGGCGTTTTGGGCCTCCGGAAAGCCGCCTTCGACGAGGTAGCGCCGGAGCCGGTTGTCCAGCGCCGACCGGGCGGCGGGGTCGAGGCGGTCGAAGGCCTCGGCGGGCTCGGCGCCGGCGTGGCGCAGAGCCTCGCGGAGGCCGAAGGGGTGGACCAGCACCTCCATCGCCCGCCCGCGGAGACTCGAGGCCACTTCGCGCGACAGGAGCCTGGCCGACGAGCCCGACACGAACAGCTCGACGCCACCGGCGTCGATCAGCCGGCGGACGAGCTTCTCCCAGCCCGGGACCGTCTGCACCTCGTCCAGGTACACGGTCATGCCGCCCGCCTCGCGCAGCCCGGGGAAGAGCCGGGCGTGCTCGTCGAGCAGCCATCCCAGGTCGGCTGTCGAGAGACCCGCAAGACGCTCGTCCTCCAGAGAGAGGAGTAGCTGGCCCTCGGGCGCACGGCCTTGTGCCACGCGGTCCGCCCGGCACTGCCACAGGAACGACGTCTTGCCGCCACGTCGTACGCCGATGACAGCAAAGGCCTTGCGCGGGATCCGCGGCAATCGGATGTCCCGCCGCGTCAAGGACGGGGGCTCTGCCGCCAGCGACTCGTGGAGCTTCAGGCGCAGGAGGTCAGGGGATATTGTCATTCCGTAAGTGACAATATAGCTCTGATCCGTCCTTGCGGGAAGGACAATCCTGGTCCAGGGGCACCCCGGCCTGGAAGGTTCTGGGTCGCGCGGGCAGCAAGTACAGCCATATCGACCGCCTGGAACCCTGGAGGAGCTCGACCCCTACGTGCGGCCGAAGTACGACGAGCTTTGGCGCGCGGCTCAGGCCCCCGAAGACGACTTCTGATCGGTTGAGCCGCGCGAACGATCGCCTCGCGAGGCCGAGGCTCCGGCTCTACGGGAGGAGCCGGGCCAGCGGGCAGCGGAAGCCCGGGACGACCTCCGCTCCGACGAGGGCGCCCTCCGGTCCCACCTCGTCTACTGCGGCCAGCGAGCGGTGAACGGCAGCCGACCTCGCCTCGGGGTCGATGACCCAGACGAGCGACACGCCGGCCTCCAGGTACTCGCCCACCTTGTCGAGGACCGCCCGCGGGCGATCCTCGGGAGAGAGGATCTCCACAGCCAGGTCGGGCACGACGTCGCTGAAGCCCACCGGGAGGTGCTCGTCAGGGTAGCGGCCCCTCCGGACGAAGCTGACGTCGGGCGAACGGACGTTGCCGCCGGGCATGCGGAAACCCGTGCTCGAGTCCAGGACGTATCCCAGATCGTGCGCCTCGACGTGCTCGAGGAGCCGCGCTGCCAGTATGACGGCGACGACGCCGTGGCGCGTCCCTGCCGGACTTACCGCGATCCGCCCGTCGACCAATTCGTACTTGCGCCCGTCGCCGGGCATCGCCCGAAGCTGAGCCTCGGTCGCCCGCGACGTGTCGATCCCAGCCTGCATCATCTCTCGTTGCATCGTAGCACCGCAGCCTGGAACCCCGGCGGGACCTGAAACAGGGCCGGGGCACGCGGTCACGCCACCGGGGCGGTAAGATCGTAGACGAGCCGGTTCCGAGGTGCCCACCCTGCGCGTCGCGTCCATCGCCCCATCCCTCCTGCTGCTCTCGTCACCCGGATTCACGCAGACGGCGGAGCCGGACCGCGCGCCCGTCTTCGGAACCTCGGTCGAGGTGGTGGCGGTCCCGGTCTTCGTCACCGACCGGCAGGGACAGCCTGTCCCCGGCCTGCGGCCCGAGGACTTCGAGGTCCGCGACGCGGGCGAGCCGCGTCAGGTGCTCGCCGTCCACGAGATCGACACCGGCACTCCCTCCGTGGACCTCGGCAGCGCCGCTGCCGAGGCGGTCGCCCGGCGACAGTTCCTGTTGCTCTTCGACCTGTCGTTCTCGAGCCCGGCCGGGATCGTGCGGGCGCGGCAGGCGGCGTCGGACCTGGTGCGCACCGGGCTCGGCCCCGGCGACCTCGCCGCCGTGGCCACCTACTCGGCCAACGCCGGCGTCCGGATCCTCGTGACCTTCACGACCGACCGGGAGCAGCTCGCCCGCGCGATCGCGACGCTCGGGGTGCTGCGCCGCGAGGGCGTTCCCGACCCGCTGGGCCTCGCCTTCGAGCTGGGCGGCGGCGAGGGGGGAATGAGCCGGGAGGAAGCCCTCGGGATGATCGACGGGGACGTCGAGTCCCAGCTCCGTCACGTGGCCGCGATGGTCGTCGAGTCGGAGATGTCGGCCTACCGGAAACGGGTCGAGGACTACCTCTCCGGGCTGGCGCAGCTCGGCCGGGCCCTGGACGCGGTGCGCGGACGCAAGCAGGTGATCCTGTTCTCGAGCGGCTTCGACGAGCGCGTGCTGCGGGGGGGGGAAGGCGCCGAAGCCTTCAGCAATGCCCGGGCGGTCAGCGAAGGGCGCCTCTGGGAGGTCCCCTCGGACAGCCACTTCGGAGGAGACAGCCAGACGCGGCGCAGCCTCGACGACGCGATGAAGCTCCTGGCCGGCTCGGACACCGTGGTGCACGCGGTGGACGTCTCCGGCCTGGGTTCCGGGGAGGGCGACGTCTCGGACGCCGCCGGCATCGCGTCCCATGGCTCGGGGGGAGAATCGCTGTCACAGCTCTCGAACCGCTCGGGAGGCATGCTCGTCAAGAACACCAACGACGTGCGCGGCGGCCTGGGGGACGTGCTGGACGCGAGCCGGCGGTTCTACGTCCTCGCCTTCGCCCCGGGCCGATCGCGGGGACCGGGGCGCTTCCACGAGCTGAAGGTCGAGGTCGCCCGCAAGGGCTTGCGCGTCTCCCACAGGCGCGGCTACGCCGAGCGGGGCGGGGACGACGGCGAGACGACGGCACTCGCCCAGCGCCTCGAGGCCGCCGAGACGATCGCCAAGGGAATCACGGGAGGCGCGATCGGCCTCGACGTGATCGCCGTGCCCTACCGGGACGCCGAGGGGACCGACACGCTGCCCGTGGTCGTCGCCGTCGACGGCGCATCGCTCCTCGACCGCGGACCCGGCGACGCCCTGCGCCTCGAGATCTACGGCTACGCCCTCGACGCCGACGGCCGCATCGAGGACGTGATGACGCTGTCGCCGACCCTCAGCCTGCCCACGGTCGGGGAGACGATCCGTCGCGGAGGCCTGCAGATCCAGACCGCCTTCCGGCTCGGGCCGGGGCCTCACGACCTGCGCTTCCTGGTGCGAGACGCCGAGACCGGGCGCGCCGGCTCATGGCGCGCGCTGCTCGAGGTGCCCTCGCTGGGCGGGGACGACCTGGTCGTCTACCCACCCCTGTTCATGGCGGAGGCGGATGCCGGCCTGGTGCTTCCGGTGCCGTCGAACGGAGTGCCCCGCCCGGAGCTTCCCTTCCACGTGATCGAGGAGCCGTTCGGGCTGCGCCTGCGCCCGAGCCTCCAGGAGGGGCGGCCGGAGCGAGTCTGCGTGATGGTCCACGGCGCGGCGCTCGAGTCGGACGCCCAGCTCGCGCTGAGCGCCCGGCTCGTGAGCTCCTCGGGTGAGGCGGTGCGCTTCGGCGCCCTGACGCTGGCACAGGCGGTGGTCGAGGCCGACGGCTTCCGGCGTTTCGTCGTGGCCTTCACCCCCCAGGGGGTCGCGGCCGGCGACTACAGCTTCCGGGTCGAGCTGCGGGATCCGCGCTCCGGGGCGACCGCGAGTGCCACCCAGGACGTGCGCTTCGACTGACGGCGCCTAAGACCCGGCCGGCACCGACTCGACGTTCACGACCCGGACCGCTTCCTGCATCACTTGGCAGTCCCCGCACCGCAACGCGAGAGCGCCTTCCGGGGTGACTACGTAGGCCGATAGTGCATATCGTGAGCATCCCGAACTTGGACGAGATTGCTGATCCCGGGACATCTCTGGGATCGGTGATTGCTGGGATCCTGAGCGCTTCATACGTGGGGGCGTTGGGACCGTGTCGGTCTTGGTCCGCACCGACGTCCTCCGTTAGCTGTAAGTGAGGCGCGCTAGCCTCGAGGGCGCCCGGCATGACCTGGAGCGACAAACTGCGGCAATGGCGACACGAATGTGGCCCGGGCTCCCGAAAGCGGGTAGGCTAAGTATCTGATTCCGTGTCGCCTGCGCGCGGCACGTTCCATGCTTGTCCACCCGCGACGTCGATGGGAGGGGGTCGGCGAATGGACTGGGCCGGCGGCGACGGGGTCGACGCGCGGGAGCGCTTCTGGCGACGACAGGCGCGCCGCGTGGCCGCGCGGGTCAACCTGGGCTCCTGGCTGCACGCCTGGCTTCCCTGGCAGGCCGGCCTCACGGTGGCCGCAGGGCTCCTGCTCCTCGCGGTACGCCGCTCGGGAGGCTCTCCGCCGCCGCTCTTCGTGTGGTCGGCCTGGATCGTCTCGACAATCGCGGCGGGGACCATCGCGTACCTTCGCACACGGGCACGCTTCGATTCCCCGCGTGACGCTCTCGTCCGCATCGAGGCCCGGCTTCGCCTGCACAACCGCTTGAGCGCCGCCGCCGCAGGCGTGGGGGAATGGCCCGCTCCGCACTCCCCCGAGGCGCTTCGGCCCCGGTGGCGCGCGGCTCGGATCGGTCCGGCGCTCGTGGTGCCGCTGGGGCTGCTCGCAGCCGCGGCGCTGGTGCAGATCTCGCCCGCGACCGAGCCGCCAGCCGAGCCGGCGGCTCCCCTGTCCTGGCAGCGGGTCGAGGAGTGGCTCGCTGAGCTCGAGGAGCAGGAGCTGGTGTCCGAGGACAGCGCGGAGACGTGGCACCGGCGACTCGACGAGCTGCGCTCGGGACCGCCGGAGAGCTGGTACGACCACGCCGCGCTCGAGGCCGGTGACGCGCTCCGGACCCAGCTCGGTGGCGCCATCGCCGAGCTGAGTGGCGGCCTCGAGTCCGCCGCCCGTGGCGTCGCGGACATCGACGCGGATGGCCCCGGGGCGCCGGTCTCCGAGGCGCTGCTGGAGACCCTCGGTCGGCTCGAGTCTGCCGAGCTGGCGCTCGACCCCGAGCTGGCCGCCACGCTGCGCCGGGCGAGCGACCGAGACCTCCGGGAGCTGACGAGCGCGGACATGGACGCGCTGGAGCGCCGCCTCGACGAGGGCGCGGCCGCCTGCCGCTCGCTGCTCGGGCGCTGCCCCCCCGGCTCGTCGCACTGCATCGCCGTTCCCCGACCCGGCCAGGGCAGCCCCCGGCGCGGGCCGGGACCCGCTCCGCTGTCCTGGGTCGACGCGGCCGCCGACGGCGTCGAGCCGACCCTCGAAGGCGTCTCCGGCTCGGGGGACGCGAGCCGGGCCGCCCTCGGCGAGCTGATCTCCACGAGCCGCGGGGCCCACGTCGTGGAGGACGGGGACTTCGAAGGCTCGGTGCCCTCCGGAAGCGCGCCCAGCGGGACCGGTGGCGACGCGGTGTGGCGCGACGCGCTCACGCCGCAGGAGCGCGAGATCCTGAGGAGGTACTTCCGATGACAGCCCACGCGAGCGAGGCCGAGGTCGCAGCGGCGGCGGAGCGCGCCCGGAAGCTCCGGGGCGCGCTCGGGTCCGTGCTCTTCGGCCAGGAGGAGCTGCTCGACAACGTGGTGATCGGGCTCCTCGCCAACGGACACGTGCTGCTCGAAGGGCTGCCGGGGCTCGGCAAGACGGCGCTGGTCAAGGGGCTGGCCCGTGCCGCGGGGCTCGAGGCGAAGCGTATCCAGTTCACTCCCGACCTCCTCCCCGGGGACATCACCGGCAACCCCGTCCTCGAGGAGCGGGGCGGCGATCGACGCTTCGTGTTCCAGCCCGGGCCCCTGTTCGCGAACCTGGTCCTGGCGGACGAGATCAACCGCGCCTCGCCGCGGACGCAGTCGGCGCTGCTCGAGGCGATGCAGGAGCGCCGGGTCACGGCCCTGGGCGAGGCCCACGCGCTGCCGGCCCCGTTCTTCGTCCTCGCGACCCAGAACCCGATCGAGCTGGAGGGCACCTACCCGCTTCCCGAGGCCCAGCTCGACCGCTTCCTGTTCAAGCTCGAGGTACCCACGAACCCCGTCTCGGTGCTGGAGAGAATCGTCAGGGAGAGGGAGAACGGCGTCGATCCCGAGGTCGAGCCGGTGCTCGATCCGGGGGCCCTGGTGGAGCTGATCCGGACCGTACGCCGGGTGTTCCTCCCGGACGTGGTGGCGCGCTACGTGGCGCGGCTGGTGGACGCCACGCACGCCTCGCGCTCCCGCGCCGCCGAGGGCGTGCGCTACGGGGCGAGCCCCCGAGCGGCCCTGGGCCTCGCGGCCGCCGGCCGCGCGCGGGCGCTGCTCGACGGGAGGCCGAACGCCAGCTTCGAGGACGTCCAGGCGCTCGCGGCCCCCGTGCTCGTTCACCGCCTCGTCCTCGAGCACCGCGCCCGCCTCGCCGGGCGGACGGCGAAGGACGTCGTCTCGGCCCTGCTCGACGAGCTGCCGCCCCACGACCGTCCGCTCCCTCCGACGCTGTCCGCCGCGGCGCCGTGACGCGCGGGCTCTCTTCGCTCGTCGCCGCGATGCTCTGCGCCGGGAGCGCCGGCGCGGAGCAGCTCCCGGCCCCCCCGGTGGAGCCGAAGAGCGGGATCTCCCTCGCGATCGCGACCCCGTTCCACGAGCCTCCCGCGAGCGGCGCGCTCCCGCTCTCCGTCACCATCCGCAACGACTCGCTGCGCGACGGCCAGTGGAGGCTCGCCCTCGAGGCGACCGGGAGCTGGGGCCAGAGAACCTACGGCCTCGTCGAGGAGCTGCCCGTGCCCGCCGGCGAGGAGCGCCGCTTCGAGCTGGCCGCTCAGCTGGGAGCGCGCGAGGCGATCCCCTGGGTGATGGTGCAGGTCCGGATCCTCGGGCCCGGAGTCGGTCCCCAGGACATCGTCCTCTACCACCGCCACGTCGCTGCCCCCTCCCGCTCGGGAGCGACGGGTACGGTCTCCGCGCCCGTCGCCCTGAGCGAGTCTCTCGCCCTGCGGCACGAGGCGACCCTGACCGCGGAGCTGCAGGATTCGAACGTCGCGCTTTTCGCGAGCCGCTTCGAGCCGGGCCAGCTGCCCGGGGACTGGCGCAGCTACACGGGATTCGCCCGCGTCGCCATGACGGCCCTCGAGCATCGCGGAGCGCCCGCTGCCGCCCAGGCCGCGCTGCGGCGCTGGATGGCGCGAGGCGGCGAGCTGCTGCTCCTGAGCGGCGGCGGCGAGCGGACGGAGCGGATCGGCTTCGGCCGGCTCCTGGTCCGTCCCGCGCGCGACGACTCGGAAGCCCGGACCGCTCTCCTCGACGGCCTGGAAGGCCCGGCTTCCCGCTCCCCGTTCCCCACCGGAAGCTACGTCCCCGGGGCCCTCGCCCACGACGTCCGGCTCCCCGAGCTCCCGGACGGGATGCTGGTGTTCTTCGTGCTGGGCGTGGCGGCCGTGGCCGGCCCCGTCAACCTGTTCTGGTTCTGCCGCGGGCGCAGGCGCCAGCGCCTGTTCTGGACGACGCCGGTCGTCTCGGTCGCAGCGTCGGCCGTGCTGCTCGCGATGATCCTGGCCGTGGACGGCACCGGGGGCTCGGGGGCGCGCTGGACGGCGATCGTGCTGCAGGAGGACGCCCACGGAGCCGTCGTCGTGCAGGAGCAGGTCGCGCGCACCGGGTTTCTGCTGGGATCGGCCTTCGAGCTGGAGGCGGGCGCCTCGATGGAGCGGCTCGACACGCCCGCGCCGGGCTTCCAAGGCGCGCCCCAACGGCTCGACCGGTCGGGCAACCGCCACTCGGGAGGCTGGTTCCGGAGCCGCGCGATCCAGTCCCATCTCGTCGAGGCGGCACGACCGAGCCGCCTGCGCGTCGAGCTCGCCGGCGGGTCGCCCGGGACGCCGCTGATCGTCTCCTCGATCCCCGCGACTCTCGACACCCTCTTCTGGCTCGACGACGACGGCGACTGGTGGACCGGGGAGGGCGTCGAGGTGGGGGTGCCCTCGCGTCTGGCGCCCTCCGACGAGAGCGAGTTCGGCCGTTGGCTGCAGCAGCAGAGCGGGCGCGCGGGAACCAAGGGCCTCGCGCTGCTGAGCCAGCTCGACCCGACCCCCGGCGACTTTTTCGCCGCCTGCACCGAGGCCCGCCTCGGCATCGAGACCCTCCCCACCGTGGAGTGGCGCCAGGCCTCGGTCTGGATCACGGGCCGGGTCCTCTGATGGCACCCGCCGTCGAGGTGCGGGGGCTGGCTCGCCGCTACGGCTCCCTGGAGGCGGTCAGCGGGATCTCCTTCGACGTCGAGGCGGGACAGGTGCTGGGCTTCATCGGGGCCAACGGCGCGGGCAAGACCACCACGATGCGGATGATCGCCACGCTGGAGACGCCCGACGCGGGCAGCGTCCGCGTCTGCGGCTTCGACGCGGCGATCGAACCCCGGCGGGTCCGCGAGCGGATCGGATGGATGCCCGACGAGGTGGGGGCCTACGAGCACGTCACCGTGCTGGAGTACCTGGACTTCTACGCTCGCGCGTACGGCTACTGCGGCCGCGAGCGGCGGAGCCGGGTCGACGAGGTCCTGGCCTTCACGGACCTGACCGAGATCGCGTCCCGCGAGATGAAGGGTCTCTCGAAGGGGATGGCGCAGCGCCTCGGTCTCTGTCGCGCCCTGCTCCACGATCCCGAGGTCCTGGTCCTCGACGAGCCGGCCGCCGGCCTGGACCCGAAAGCGCGCATCGAGTTCAAGCGCTTCGTGCGCCTGCTCGCCCAGGACGGGAAGACGCTCTTCATCAGCTCTCACATCCTCTCCGAGCTCGAGGAGATGTGCGACGCGCTGCTCTTCATCGAGGCCGGCCGCATCGTCCACCACGGATCGGCGGCCAGCCTCAAAGGCGAGGCCACGGACGTGGCGGTCGTCGAGGTGCGCGTCGCCCGCTCCCCCGAGGCGCTCCGGGACTGGGCCCTCGCGACGCCCGGAGTCGAGATCATGGATCCGGTCCCGAGCGGCTTCCGGCTCCGCCTCGAGCCCGGATCGCCCGGGGACCGGGCGAGGTACCTCGAGATGCTGGTCCGGGCCGGCGTCCCGGTGAGCGACTACCGCAGGGAGGAGCGCCGACTGGAGGACGCGTTCGTGGCCGCCCTGGAGCGCAACGGGACGCCGTCGTGAACGGTGCGCGCCGGCTGCTGGAGCGCGCGGGGAGGAAGCTCGCCGACAGGGAGGCGAGCGACTTCCTGAGCCCGATCCTGGTCAAGGAGACGCGCCAGGGAGTCCGGGGCAACGCCTTCACGGGAGCGCTGCTGCTCCTGCAGGGCCTGATGGCGCTCTCCCTCCTGGGGGCGCTCCTGGCCGGAACCGGCGGCTCCCCGGAGGTGGCCACGGCCCTGTTCTGGAGCGCGGTGGCGATCCCGAGCCTCGTGGTCCTGCCGCTCTCGGGGCTCCGCGCCCTCTCCTCGGAGCGCGAGCTTCGGACGCTCGAGCCGATCCTGCTGACGCGACTCGAGGCCAGGGCCATCGTCTCGGGAAAGTGGGCCGCCCTCGCAGCCCAGATCCTTCTGCTGTTCGCCTCGGTCCTTCCCTTCGTGCTGCTGCGGCACTTCCTGGGTGGCATCGACGTCTCCGCCGAGCTCTGGGTGATGCTGGAGCTGCTGCTCTGCTCGACGCTGATCACGGCGCTCGCCGTCTGCGTTTCCGCGAGCCGCCTGTCGGGCCTGTTTCGTGTGCTGGTGGTGTTCGGCGTGGGCGTCCCGCTGTACACGATGATCCAGGCGGTCATCGGCGGCCACGTCAGCCTGCTCGCGGCCCCGCTGCTGCCCGTGGCCGCCGTCGCGGCTCTCTGGCTGCTGAGCGTGCAGCTCCTCCACTCACTCGGCGCCGGGGCCCTGGCTCCGCGGGGCGAGAGCCGCTCGGCGAGCGTGCGCGTGCTGGCCCTGGCTGCGGCTCCGATCGCGATCTGGGCAGCGTCCCTCAGCGAAGGGGGGCATAGCGAGGTGCACGCTCCCCTCGCCCTCTGGGGCGTGCTGCTGCTCCTGACGGCGAGCGTCGCGGGAGTCGTCGAGGATCGGCGGGAGCACGCCACCCTCGACGCGCCGCTACTCGGTGGGAGCCGTCTGCGCGCCGCCGCGGGCTCGTTCCTGGCCCCCGGGTGGCCTTCGGGCGTCGCCTTCGCCCTCCTGGTCCTGGCGGCGGCTTGCACCAGCGCGCTCTGGCTCGGGGCCGAGACGCCGGATGTGGCGATCTGGGGGCTCGCGCTCCTGGCCGCTCTCGTCCAGCCCGTAACGCTGACCCAGTGGCTCGCGCCCCGGACACGACGGCGCGGAACACTGTACGTCATCTTCGTGATCGCGGCGCTCGGCGCCAGCCTGGCGAGCAGCCTGTTCGATCTGCTGGCGCCGGACGAGCTGGGGTGGGTGGGGAAGCTCATCGGCGCGCTGTCGCCTCTGGGGTATGCCGCCCAGCACGAGCCGCTCTGGCCTCTGGATCCGTCCCGCGGCGAGCACCTCGCCGCCGCGGTCGTCGTCGC
>Ga0299906_10001489_pt1 | contig 20099 bp, 19 predicted proteins | sample RVTome_14_FD_200259 | JGI IMG/M metagenome (GOLD analysis project Ga0299906, IMG submission 200259) | Soil microbial communities from uranium-contaminated site in the Upper Colorado River Basin, Wyoming, United States - RVT145D125 (version 2) ...
TGGACGACCGCGGCAAGGTGAAGCTGTCGATGAAGCGCGTCGACCAGCAGACCGGCGAGGACCTGGACAAGAAGAAGGAAGAGGCCCCCGCCGCAGCCGGGGAGTAGCGCACAGCCGTGCAGTCCCCTCTCCTCGGGAACGAGGAGAGGGTCGGGGTGAGGAGCTGTCGAAGCCTGGCGTCATCGCCGACAGCCCGCGCGCGGATAGAGCCCCTCACCCAACCCTCTCCCCGTTTCCGGGGCGCGGGCTTTGCTGCGCGAGCGCCGGGAGAGGCTACTTCGTGCCGATCTTCCTGCCCGGCACCCAGAGGTAGTTGTCGGCGTCGAGCAGGAAGACCTCGCGCAGGCCGTGCGGCTTGTCGGCGCTGGCCTGCAGCACCGCGTAGCCCCTGGCCCGGGCGCGCGCCTCGGCCACGTCGGGATCGATGTCGTAGAGCCTGAGCTCGCAGCCGAGCCCCCTGACCGCGCCGTCGCCGAGCAGCGGCGAGAGCGGATGCTTGTCGTAGGTGTGGTCGGCATGCAGCATCCACTGCACGGCCCCGTGCTGCATCACCGCGAAGTCGCTGTCCCAGTAAACCGGCGTCAGGCCCAGCACGGCCTCCTGGAAGTCCAGCGCGCGGCGCACGTCCTTGACCAGCAGGTTGACGTTGAAGCCGGCCAGGCTGCGCCCGTAGTCGGGAGCCGCCATGAAGGGGTCGCCTTCGCGCCGCTTAGCCATGCGTGAGCCTCCGTTGTCCGCCGGGGAGGCGCAGTATACAGCGGCGGCAGACGTTCCACGTCCCGAGGACCCGAGCCCTGCCTGACAGCCGGCCCCTGCCGCCAACGACTCAGCGCCGTTTCCTGCCGCCGGAATCGCTGGCGCTGGCGGCGCTGCTGACGCTCGCGGTCGGCCTGGGGCCGCTGGCGACCGACCTCTACCTGCCCTCGCTGCCGGCGATCGGCGAGGCCTTCGCCCGGCCGGTCGCCGACATCCAGCTCACCCTCTCGGTCTTCATCGCCGGCTTCGCGGTGAGCCAGCTCGCCTACGGCGCGCTCAGCGACCGCTTCGGCCGTCGCCCGGTGATGCTGGCCGGCTTCGCCATATTCTTGGCCGCCTCGGTCATGGCCGCCTTTGCCGAATCCCTCGAAGTGCTGCTGCTGGCGCGCTTCCTGCAGTCGCTCGGTGTCTGCGCCGGCCCGGTGATCGGCCGCGCCGTGGTGCGCGACGTCTACGGGCCCGCGCGCGCCGCCAAGGTCTTCTCCTACATGGCGACCGCCTGGGCGCTGGCGCCGGCGATCGGCCCGATCATCGGCGGCCTGCTGGAGACCGCCTTCGGCTGGCGCGCCAACTTCTGGGCACTGGCGGCCGTGGCGCTCTTCCTGCTGCTGGCCATGGCCTGGGGCCAGCCGGAAACCAACCGGCACCGCGACCCGGGCGCCACCAGGCCGCTGCGCATCCTCAGCAACTTCGCAACGTTGATCGCGCATCGCAGCTACATCGGCCACGCGCTGATGGCCTCCTTCGCCTATGCCGGCATCTTCGCCTTCATCTCCGGCTCATCCTTCCTGCTGATCGACGTCGTCGGGTTGTCGCCCGCCGCCTACGGCCTCGCCTTCGGCGCGGTCGTGCTGGGCTACATGGTCGGCACCTTCACTTCCGGACGGCTCAGCCACCGTGTCGGCTCGGAGTGGCTGGTCGCTGCCGGTGCGCTGACCATTGCGGTCGCCGCCGCGCTCGGCCTGCTGCTGGCGCTGCTGGGCGAGATCACGCTGGCGGCTATCCTGGGGCCGGTCGCGCTCTATCTCGTCGGCTGCGGTCTGATGATGCCGAACGCGATGGCCGGGGCGCTGCGCTACTACCCGCGCATGGCGGGCGCCGCCTCCTCGCTGCTGGGCTTCCTGCAGATGGCGATCGCGGCGCTGGTCGGCATCGCGGTCGGCCACCTGCACGACGGCAGCTCCCGGCCGATGCTGGGCGCGATCGCCATCGCGGCGCTGGCGCTGATCCTGGCGTGGCTCCTGCTGGCGCGGCCGGGGGCCAGGCACGACCGGGAGCACCGGGCGATGCCGGAGGGCTGAGCCACTCACCAAGCGCCCCTCACCCTGTGCCTCTCCCCCTTCGGGGGCGAGGGGACGGCAGCGCATGGAGAAGGGCAAGGGTTCCCTCGCCCCGCGTTTGCGGGGAGAGGGTTAGGGTGAGGGGCGGTCGGTCGGTTGTTGGCCTACTTGTCCTTCGACGGATCCTCGGCACGTGGCGGCGGGATGTCGGGCGCCGGGCCGGGATTCTCCAGCTCCTCGAGGATGCGGCCGATCACGTCGTCGTCGTCCTCGGCCTGGCGTGGCTCGGCGGGGCCGCTCAGCGGCGGGTCGCCCGCCGCGGGGTCGCCGCCGCCCGGCAGCGGCTGCGCCGGCAAGCCTTCGAGCGCAGCGGTGACGATGCGGCGGAAGACCTCGGCCGGCAGGCTGCCGCCGGTCACCTTGTCCATCGGCTTGCCGTCGTCGTTGCCGATCCACACGCCGACCACCAGCTCGGCGGTGAAGCCGAAGAACCAGGCGTCGCGGTAGTCCTGGCTGGTGCCGGTCTTGCCGGCGGCCGGCCGACCGGGGTCGGCGCGCTTGCCGGTGCCCCAGCCGACCACCGCGGTCATCAGGTCGGTCATGCGGTCCACCAGCGCCGGCGCCACCAGCCGCGAGAGACCGTCCTCCTGGCGGCGGAACAGCGTGGTGCCCTCGGTGCCGCGGATCAGCGCGATGCCGGTCGGCCACACGCCGTAACCCTGGTTGGCGAAAACCGCGAAGGCCGCGGTCATCTCCAGCAGCGTCGTCTCCGCGCTGCCCAGCGCCAGCGAGGGAACGGAAGGCAGCTTCGTGGTGATGCCCAGCCGCCTGGCCACCTCGACCACCTTGTCCTTGCCGGCGCGCGCCAGGACCTGCGCGGAGACGGAGTTGGCCGAGCGGGCGAAAGCCTCGCGCAGCGTCACCTCGCCGTAGTAGCGGTCGCCGTAGTTGTCCGGCGACCAGCCTTCGATGGTGACCGGCTGGTCGACGAAGCGGCTGTCCGGTGTCAGCCCCGCCTCCAGGCCGGCCAGGAAGACGAAGAGCTTGAAGGCCGAGCCCGGCTGGCGCAGCGCCTGGGTGGCGCGGTTGAAGGGCGAGGCGCGGTAGTCGCGGCCGCCGACCATGGCGAGGATCTCGCCCTTGGGCGTCATCACCACGACCGCGCCCTCGCTGGCGCCGGCCGCGGGGCCCTCCTCGGCGAGCACGGCGGCGAGCGCCTCCTCGGCGAGGGTCTGCAGCGCGAGGTCGAGCGTGGTCTCGACCACGATGTCGCGCGCGAACTGGCCGAGGTAGCCCTCGACCTGCGACAGCGTCCAGTCGGCGAAGTGCCGGCCCTTCTCGAAGGCGGGCGGCGCGGCGTCGGTCTTGGCGGCGAAGGCGGCCGCGGCTTCGGCGGCGCTGACGTGGCCGGCCTCGACCATCGCCGCCAGCACCAGCTTGGCGCGCGCGTCCGCACCCAGGGCGTCGTTCGCCGGGTTGTAGCGCGAGGGCGCCTTCAGAAGACCGGCGATCAGCGCCGCCTCGTAGAGCGTCACTTCCTCGGCGCCCTTGCCGAAGAAGCGCTCGGCGGCGGCATCGACGCCGTGCGCGCCGGCGCCGAGATAGACCCGGTTCAGGTAGAGCGTCAGGATCTGGTCCTTGGAGTAGCGGCTCTCCAGCTGCAGCGCGAGGATCGCCTCCTGCACCTTGCGCTTCAGGCTGCGCTCCGGCGTGAGGAAGAGGTTCTTCGCCAGCTGCTGCGTGATGGTCGAGCCGCCCTGGCGCAGCTCGCCCTCGGTCAGGTTGACGAAGAGCGCGCGCGCCGTGCCCCAGAGGTCGATGCCGAAGTGCTCGTAGAAGCGGCGGTCCTCGATCGCCATGACCGCCTTCGGCAGCCAGGGCGACATCTCGTCGAGCTGCAGCGAGCGGCCGTAGAGCTCGCCGTAGCTGGCGACCGGCGTGCCGTCGGCGGCGAGCACGGTGATGCCGGGCTGGCGCGTCTGCCGGGCGAACTGGTCGATGTCCGGCAGGTCGCGCGCGTACCAGAGCACCAGCGCGCCCACGCCCAGCAGCACCCAGATGAAGGCGATCGTGGCGATGATCGCCAGGCGCGCCCACAGCGGGCGGCGCGTGCGGCCGCGCTTGGCGCCCTTCTTCTTCCCCGGCCGTGCCTTGCCGCGGCGCGGCTTCGCCGTCGCGCCGGTGGCACGGCGCGGCGCGCGCAGGGTCGGCACACCACCCTGGCGGCGCGGGCTCTGTCTTGCGGTTCCGTCCGGCATTCTCAATAGTCAGGTGCGAGAGACAACAGCAGCCAACGACCTTGTGGCCATTTCCTGCCAGGCGAGAAAAACTGGGCGCGCTTTGTGGCCGGCTCGTGACGGCGCTGGGCCCGGTCGAGATCCGCCGGCTCGGGCCCGATGACGGCCTCGACGTCGCCCGCCTGGTCGGCGCGCTGTCGCGGCACGAGGGCAAGCCGCCGCCACGCTTCACCGTCGCCAGCTACCAGCGCGAGCTCTTCGCCGCCGATGCCTACGTCTCCGGCTTCATCGCCCGCGCCGGCGGCCGCGCGCTGGGCTACACGCTGTTCCACCCCGCCTACGACAGCGACGCCGCCGAGCGCGGCAGCTACATGGTCGACCTCTACGTCGTCGAGGAGGCGCGCGGGCAGGGGCTGGGCCGCGCGCTGATGGGCGCGGTGGCGCGCGACACGGAGCGCGTCGGCGGCGCCTTCCTCTGGTGGTCGGCCAAGGCCTACAACACCATGGCGCAGCGCTTCTATGCCGGCGTCGGCGAGCAGGAACGCGACGTCAACACCTGGGCCTGCTTCGGCGAACCCTTCCGCCGCCTGCTGCGCGAGGCTCAACCGTAGCGCCACAGCGTCTGGCCGTGCCGCACCAGCCAGCGGCGCGGGCCGGCGGTGTCGCCGGCCAGGCGCTGGCACAGCTTCCAGAAGCGCTGCGAGTGGTTGAGGTGCACGAGGTGCGCCACCTCGTGCGCCACCACGTAGTCGAAGACCGCCTGCGGCGCGAACAGCAGGCGCCAGCAGAACGAGAGGTCGCCCGAGGGCGTGCAGGAACCCCAGCGTGTGCGGCTCTCGCGCAGGGTCACGCGGCGCACCTGTCGCCCCACCTGCGCCGCCTTCTCCTTGACCAGCATCTGGACCTGCTCGAGCGCCAGCGAGCGCAGGAAATCCGCGAGCCGGCGCGCCAAGTGCTCCTCCTGGCCGGAGACGCAAAGGCGGCCGGGCTCCTGCCAGACGCCGCGGCGCGCATCGGGCCGATGCTCGACCTCGTGCGTCTCGCCCAGAATCGGCAGCAGGCTGCCGTGCGCGAAGGGCACCGGCGGCGGCAGGCGCGCCAGGTTGTTGACGATCCAGTCGCCGTTGCGCGCGCAGAAGGCGAGCCCCTCGTCCAGGCCGACGTGGCGCGGCAGCACCAGGCGCACCTGACGCAGCGTATGATCGACGGTGACGGTGAGCCGGCGTGCGCGCTCGTTCCATTTCACCGCGAGCGGCACCGAGCGGCCGTCGAGGTCGAGCGCTTCGGGGATCGCGCCGTCACGGGGCATGGCTCTCTATAGGGAAGCTTCTCGCGTCGGCTCAAGAGCCGCTGTTGCGCGGCTGGAGGGCGCCGAGCCCTTCGCCTAAGATCGCCGGCACATGCGACACAAGCTCTGGCTGCGCGCGCTCCTGGCGCTCCTGATCGTCGGCCTGCTCGCGCTGACCATCCTCTGGCTCGTCGTGCGCGACGAGTTCCGCACGATCCTGGCCAACTGGCGCAGCGAAATGGAGGCCATGGGCTTCGTCGTCGCCGCCGGCCCGCCGGAGTTCGGCGGCTGGCCGCTGCAGTTGGAAGCGCGCTTTGCCGCGCCGGTCATCACCCTGCCGTCCGGTGAGCGCTGGGAAGGTCCCGCCACGGTCGCCGGCCATGCCTGGCTCTGGGACCTCGAGACCATCGTCATCGAAGGCCCGGGCCGGCATCGCCTGGAGGTCGAGGGCGGGCCGCTGGCGATCGAGCTGCCCGAGGGCGCGCTGACCCTGGGCTTCGCGAATGGCCGACTCGACCGCGTGGCGCTGGAGCTGGCGAAGGCGGTGGTGCGCAACGAGACGAGCGGCCGCAGCCTGGGCCTCGACCGCCTTGCGCTCGAGACCGCGCCGCTGACGCCGAAGCCCGACGGCAGTGCCGAGATCGGTTTCGCCTTCGAGCTCGCGGGCTTCGCCCTGCCGACCGAGATGGCCGGTGCCACCGCGCTGGTCGGGCCGGAGATCGCGCTGCTGCATCTGCAGGGCCGGCTCTCCGGCCAGCTCGCGCTGGAGCGGTCCTGGGAAGCGTTCCTCGCCGCCTGGCGCGACAGCGGCGGCATCCTCGACTTCGCCGTGATCGAGCTCGACTGGGGCGAGCTCTGGGCCAAGGGCGCGGGCACGCTCGCTGCCGATCAGGCTTTCCGGCCGCTCGGCGCCTTCAGCTTCGAGACGCTGGGGCTGCCCGCGCTGATCGCACGCGCGACCGAGGCCGGCCTGCTGGAGCAGAGCGCCGGGCAAACGCTGGAGCGCGCGCTCGGCGCGCTCGCGACCGGCACCGACGACCGCGGCCGGCAGCGCGTGCAGCTGCCGGTCACGCTGCAGGACGGCCGGCTCTACGTCGGCCAGATCGAACTCGGCCGACTCCGGCCCTTGGTGTTCGACGACTAGCTAGCTGGCAGTGGCGACGGCGTCGCCGCCGAGCGGCGGCAGGAAAAGCGCAGCGATCGCCAGGGCCAGGGTGAGGACGTTGCCGATCACCATGCGCCAGCCGAAGGGCGTTCCGCCCAGCGCCCAGCCAAGGCCGGCCTTCACCAGCGTGTTGACGCCGACCGCCGCGAGCACGCCCCAGGCCGCGATCTCCGCAGCTAAGTGTCCGTCGCTTACCTGCGAGGCGAGCGACAGCGAGATGGCGTCGACATCGGTCATGCCGGCGAGCGCGCCTACGGCGATGATGCCGCTGTCGCCGAGCCAGCGCGGCAAGGCTTCGGCCGCGACCATGATCACCGCCAGCAGCAGGCCGAACTTCAGCGCCGGACCCAGCTCGAAGGGATTGCCCAGGGGCAGGTCCTCTGCTTTCGCGTCGCGGCCGCGCCAAAGCAGGAAGGAGGCGGCAAGAGAACCGATCACTAGGCCCAGCAGCGGCCAGGCGAGGCGAGCGAGAAGAGGTTCCGCAACGATGTAGATGAGGAGGGCCAGGCGCGGGCCCACGACGGCGCTTGCCAAGAGAGCCGCGCCGGCCGCGGGTCCGGCGATCTCCGGATTCGTCTTGGCGCGACGGGCGAGCGCGACGGTGACCGCCGTCGAGCTCGCCAAACCGCCGAAGAGCGCGGTCGCCAGCATGCCCCGGTCGGCGCCGAAGATGCGGATGGCGAAATAGCCGGCCGAGGAGATCGACGCGACCAGCACGACCATCCACCAGAGCTGATAGGGGTTGAGCGCGTCGTAGGGGCCGTAGCCCTGGTTCGGCAGCACCGGCAGCAGCACCAGCGAGAGCACGAGCAGCTTCAGGACCGCGAGCAGCTCGTCCTGCCGCAGCCGCTCGACGAATCGATGCATCGGCTGCTTGTGGCCGAGCAGCAACGCGGTCAGCACGGCGAGACTGCCGGCCAGCGCCAGCTCGCCGAAGCCGGCGGCCGCGCCGAGCAGGAAGGTGACCAGGATCGCGATCTCGGTGGTGATGCCGTGGTGGCCCTCGCGCCAGCCCTCCCGCACCAGCAACAGCACGAGCAGCGAGATCAGCGCCAGCGCGACGACAAGGATCGACAATCCGGCATGCGGCTCCAGCGCCGCGGCTAGGCCACCGGCCAGCCCGACCAGCGCGAAGGTGCGGATGCCGGCCGCGCGCTCGCCCTCGCGCAGTTCGCGCTGGTGCCAGCCCCGCTCCAGGCCGAGCAGCAGGCCGATGCCGAGCGCGACGGCGATGCGCCAGAACAGCTCGAGGAAGTCCGTGGGCACCTTCAGGCCGGCTCGCGCTTGGCCGCCAGGACGGCCCGGCGTTGGCCCTCCACGCGGCGATCCATCACGCGGAAGAACAGCGGCGGCACCAGCGCCAGCAGCAGCATGGCCGGATAGCCCACCGGCAGGCGCCCGGCGTCGTCGCGCTGGCGCAGGTGCTGATAGGGACGGCCGGGGCGCAGGTGGTGGTCGGCGTGGCGGCCGAGGTTCAGCAGGAAGAGGTTGGTCAGCAGGTGCGAGGAGTCCCAGGAGTGCTGCGGGCCGACCGGCTCGTAGACGCCTGGCGCGAGCTCCCGCCGCAGCAGGCCATAGTGCTCGATGTAGTTGATGATCGCCAGCAGCAGGATGGCGAACAGCGACTGCGCGGCCAGCAGCAGCACGCCCAGCCAGCCGGCCCAGAGCCCGACGGCGAGGTAGAGCAGGGCCACCTGCAGGGCGTAGCGCAGCATGCGGTTGCGCCAGGACCAGGGCGAGCGGTTGCGCTTGGCCAGCCTTCGGCGCTCCTGCCGCCAGGCGCCCTTCAGCTCGCCGGCCCAGAGCCGCGGCAGGAAGGCGTAGAGGCTTTCGCCCAGCCGCGCGGTTGCCGGATCGGCCGGCGTCGCCACGTTGCGGTGGTGGTTCTGCACATGCTCGATGGCGAAGTGCGGATAGCTGACCAGCGTCAGGTAGAGCTCGGCCAGCAGGCGCTCGCCGCGCCAGGCGCGGTGCATCAGCTCATGCGCGAAGACCATGCCGATGTAGCCGTTGATGAAGCCGGTGGTGACCGCGATGCCGGCGAACTGCAGCGGCGTCGGTGTCTTGCCGTAGGCGAGAATCCAGAGCGTCCAGAACAGCAGGCCGACCGCGCAGGGCGCCCAGAGCCAGGGCACGATACGGAAGAGCCAGCGCTGGCGGCGCGCCGCCGGCTCGTCGCGGCCGAGCTCGGTCCGGACCTCGCCGACCAGCAGATCGAGCGGCGCGAAGATCAGGAAGACGAAGACGAGGAGCTGCCAGTGGCGGAATTCGCCCAGGTGGCGCAGGCCAGGGGCGGCCGCCAGCAGCACCAGGAACGGAAGAAGATAGAGCGGAGCCCAGCGCATCGCGGCCGCAGTCTAGCCATCCCGGCCCTGCTGTGAAGGGTGCACCGCGTCGCGCTCCCTCGTTGCACCGGTTCTGCCGCAGCGCCGCTCGACCAGCGCCAGCAGGCGTTTCAGCTGGCCGGCGCCGATGCCCAGGCTTTCCAGATGCCGCACGGTGTTCGCCAGGTACTCGCTGCAGGGCCCGCGCTGGCCGGTGGCCCTGCTGATGATCTCGGCCGTCGCCTCGAGGTCGAGGCGGCCGATGTACTGCCGGTTGCTGCGGTCGACGACGAAGCAGAGCGCCTCGACCTCGCCCTGGGCCGTCACCACCGGCCGGTGGCAGGGCGTGTAGACGTCGCTCATCATCTCGCGGTCGTGCAGGTAGTCGAGCGCGGTCCTGACCTCGCCGCCGGGCACGCGGAACACCAGGCCGCGGCAGGAACCGCCGCGGTCGAGCCCCAGCACCAGGCCGGGCGCCTCTCGGGTGCCACGGTAGCGCACCGAGCGAACGCAGAAGCTGCGGTGGAAGCCGTAGAGCGTACCGGGCCGCGTTTCCACATGCGGAAAACCCGGGTGCCACATCAGCGAGCCGTAGCCGAAGACCCAGAGGTCCCTGCCCGCCGGCGGGCAGCAGGAGAGCCGCAGGTGCGGCTTGCGCTGCAGGTCCGGCCGGAACTCGTCGGGGTCGGGGCTGGGCATGAGGCACCCAGGATAGGGGTCAGGCCGAGCCGGCCGCTAGCGGCGCTCCGGGCGGAACAGATTGCGCAGGAAGTCGCGTTCCTCGGCGGCGCGGTCGAGGAAGCGCTGCCGCTGCCGCGCGTCGAGCTGCCAAAGGTAGGCGTGCATGCGCGTCAGCGCCGCGACGAAGTACTCGCGCCAGGGCTGGCCGCGCTCGATCATGAACCAGCGCACTGCCTCGGGGTCGAAGGTCTCCTCGCGCAGCGCCGCCAGCATGACGTCGGAGAGCCGGCCGGCCTCCTGGTCAAGCTGTTCGCGCTCCTCGACCAGCTCGCGGCGCAGGTCGCGCAGGCTGGCTTCCTGCGCCTCGGAAAGGTTGAGGTCCTCGGCCACCGCCTCGACCAGCGCCAGGCCGCGCTTCTCGCCGAAGAGCTTGTCGTAGCCGACGTAGAGCACGCCGGCGATGACCGAGATGTTGAGGGCAAGGGAGATGAAGAAGAGGATCCAGGGCAAGCGGGCGCGCATGGTGCGGAGCCTGCCCTAGAAGCCGGCGTCGATCTGGGCGAGGCTGTCGCCCTGATCGAGGTAGCTCTCCGCCGCCATGGCATAGCCGAAGCGGCCGATCTCGAAGCCCAGCACCGAGACCAGCACGACCGCCGCCAGGGTGGCCGCCAGGCTGGCCGTGCGCAGGCGCAACCAGCCGCCGATCTCGCGCCGCCCGCCGAACAGCCGCTCGCCCAGGCCGGGCCGCGCCGGCGCCTCGCCGGCGATCAGGGCGGCCGCGCGCGCGAGCTGCCGTTCGCTCACCGGCTGCGTGGCGCCAAGGGCCTCGTCCGACTGCAGGAAGAGCTCGAGCAGGGCGGGCTCGGCCGCCAGCCGCGTCTCGCAAAGCTCCTGCTCGGCCGGGTCGAGGCGGCCGTCCAGGTAGCCTGCGAGCAGCAGCGCATCGGCCGCCACCTGAGGCGTGCCCGGCTGAGGCGTGCCCGGGGCGACGGCAAAGCGCTCGCCCGCCTGGCGCCACAGCGCCCGGCCGACCGCATCCGCGAAGCTTTGGTTATCCTTCTCGGTCGTCATGTTATGGATCCTTCCCCCCACTATACGCGGCGGCACGGCTACTTATCCCTCGCCCGGCCAAGGCTTTGCGTCGCAGCCGGGCGCTGCTGCGGCTCCACGGGCCCGCCATCCTCCGCAACGAAGTGATGCCGCAGCCGGGTCAAGGCCTTGTGATGCATGGAGCGCACGGTCTGCGGATCGACGTTCAGAAGCTTGGCCACGTCGGCCACCTCGAGGTCGCGGTCGTAGAGCAGGCGCAGCACCAGCGCCTGGCGCGGCGACAGCAGGCCCTCGGGGATCTTGATCCAGGCCGGTTCCTTGCCGGGGATCGCGAGCTGCACCTCGGGCACGTCGTCGATCGGCGTGGTCGGCCTCGACTGCCGGCGCAGGTGGTCGATCGTCACCGAGGTGGCGATGACGGTGAGCCAGGTGGTGAAGCGCGCGCGGGTCGGGTCGTAGCCGCGCAGCAGGCGGAAATCGTTGGCGCAGAGCTTGACGAAGATGTCCTGCGCCACGTCCTCCGCCTCGGCGACGCGGCCGGCCGGCATGAGCCGCTTGTTGATCGCGGCGTAGATCACCGGGGCGTAGCGCCGCAGGAAGCCCTGCCAGGCACCGCGCCGGCCGCTCAGCAGGGCGTCGATCTCGTCGCGTTCGGCCAAGGCGTGTCCGCGCTGGTTGCCGCAGGAAGCCGGCCATACCTACAGGGCGGCGAGATTGCGCGAAAGCCCCTGTTGCGCGGGCCGGCGCACGCTTGACCCTGTGCGCGGGCTCCCGGACAGTCTCGCCGCCCATGGCCGCCCTGCCGATGCGTCTTGCCCTCTTGCCGCCGCTGGCCGCGCGCTGCCGGCTCCCGAGCGCGCAGGCTGTCGCCTGGCTGCACCTCGACCGCAGCGTGCTGCCGGCGCACCCGGCGCGGCCGGCGACGCTCTGCGGCCGATGAGCGAGCCAGCGCCGCGGCCGCCGGTGCTGGTCGCCGGGCCGCGCGGCCATCTCTGGCTGTCGCCCGATGGCGAAGCGGACAGCCCGGCCGCGGGCGAGCTCGTGCGCCGCCTCGCCGCCGAGCGCCCGCTGGTCTGCCACCGGCCGAGCCTGCGGCGCCGGCTGGGCCTGCCGGCCTTCGCGGCCTTCGACCTGCTGGAGCTCTGGGCCTTTCTGCGGCCGGCGCAGCTGCTGGTGCCCTCGCCCACGGGACTGGCGCTGCGGCTGGGGCTGGCCGCGCCCGCCGGGCTGGAGGCCGAGGCCCTGGTGCTGCTGACGGCGGCCGGCCGCCTGCTGGGCGAAGCGCTGCGCACGCCGCACCGCCGCCAGGCCCTGGCGCTTGCGGTGCAGCTGGCGCGCGTCGGCTGGCCCTGGGGCGAGTTGCTGCTGCACGACCTGGGTTTCGATCCGGCGAAGCCGCCGGCGACGCGCGGCCTGGAGGCCTGGGAGCTGCTGCCGCGCTGGGAGGAGGAGGCGCCGCCGCCGCCGGCGCGCCAGCTGCCGGTCGATCCGGCCGAGGCGCGCCGCCGCCTGGCCGAGCTGGTGGGCGCCGGCGCGGAGGACCGGCCGCAGCAGGCGGACTACGCCTCGGCGCTCGCTGCCGCCTTCCGGCCGCGCGAGCAGGTGGGCGAGCCCCACCTGGTGCTGGCCGAGGCCGGCACCGGCGTCGGCAAGACCCTGGGCTACCTGGCGCCGGCCAGTCTCTGGGCCGAGCGCAACGACGGCACGGTCCACCTCTCGACCTTCACCCGCAACCTGCAGCAGCAGCTCGACCAGGAGCTCTCGCGGCTCTATCCGGACCTGGACGAGAAGGCCGCCAAGGTGGTGATCCGCAAGGGCCGCGAGAACTACCTCTGCCTCTTGAACTACGCCGAGGCGGTGACGCAGTCGCTGCTGCCCGAGGACCTGCTGGCGCTGGCGCTGATGGCGCGCTGGCAGCTCGCCACGCGCGACGGCGACATGGTCGGCGGCGACTTTCCCGGCTGGCTGCCGGACCTGGTCGGGCGGAGCCGCACGCTGGGCCTGACCGACCGGCGCGGCGAGTGCATCTACTCCGCCTGCCCGCACTACCACCGCTGTTTCATCGAGCAGTCGCTGCGGCGCGCGCGGCGCGCGCGCCTGGTGGTGGCGAACCACGCGCTGGTGCTGGCGCAGGCGGCCGGCGCGGGCGAGGAGGCGCAGGGCGTGACCCGGCTGGTCTTCGACGAGGGCCACCACCTCTTCGAGGCGGCCGACAGCGCCTTCGCGCAGCATCTCTCCGGCCAGGAGACCGCCGAGCTGCGCCGCTGGATCCTCGGCGCCGACCGCGGCCGCTCCGCCACCCGCCTGCGCGGGCTGCGCCGCCGCCTGGAGGAGCTGGTGGCCGAGGACGAGGAGGCCGCCCCGGCGCTCGACGCGCTCTTGATGGCGGCGCGCATGCTGCCGGCCGAGGGCTGGCGCCAGCGCCTGGAGCAGGGTGCGTCGGCCGGCGCGGCCGAACGCTTCCTGCTCGCGGTCAGCCAGCAGGTGCTGGCGCGCGCCGAGCGGGTCGAGGAGGGCTATGACCTCGAATGCGACGTCGATCCGCCGGCCCAGGCGCTGCTCGAGGCGGCGCAGCGGCTCGATGCCGCGCTCTACGCGCTGCAGGAGCCGGTCGGCACGCTGATCCAGCGGCTGGGCGCGCGGCTCGACGAGGAGGCCGAGACGCTCTCCAGCGACGAGCGGCGCCGTCTGGAGGGTGCGGTGCGCATGCTGGAGCGCCGCGCGCGCGATCCGGTCCTGGCCTGGCGCGCGATCCTCGCCTCGCTCGAGGGCGAGCGGCCGGACCACTTCGTCGACTGGCTCGCGCTCGAGCGGCGCGACGGCCGCGCGCAGGACGTCGGGCTCTACCGGCACTGGCGCGACCCCATGGTGCCCTTCGCCGCCACGGTACTGCGCGAGGCGCATGGGCTGGCGGTCACCTCGGCGACGCTGACCGACAGCTCCGGCGACAGCGAGGCGGACTGGCGCGTCGCCGAGCGCAGGAGCGGCGTGCCGCAGGCCGGCATCGCGGCGCTGCGCGCCCGCGTCCTCTCGCCCTTCGACTACGCGCACCAGACCCGGCTCTTCATCGTGCGCGACCTGAACAAGAGCCGCATCGAGCAGCTGGCCGCCGCCTGCCGTGCGCTGATGGTGGCAGCCGGCGGCGGGGCGCTCGGCCTCTTCACCTCGATCGCGCGCCTGCGCGGCGTGCACCGGCTGCTGGCGCCGGCCATGGCCGAGGCGGGGCTGGCGCTCTACGCGCAGCACGTCGATCCCTTCGACACCTCGACGCTGGTCGACATCTTCCGCGCCGAAGTCGACGCCTCGCTGCTCGGCACCGATGCGGTCAGGGACGGCGTCGACGTGCCGGGGCGCTCGCTGCGCCTGGTGATTTTCGACCGCGTGCCCTGGCCCCGCCCGGACATCCGCCATCGCGCGCGGCGCGAGGTCTTCGGCGGCAGGCTCTACGACGAGGAGATCGTGCGCCGCCGCCTGCGCCAGGCCTTCGGGCGGCTGATCCGCCGCGCCGACGACCGCGGCGTCTTCGTGCTGCTGGATGGCGCGCTGCCGACGCGGCTCTTGAGCGCTTTTCCCGAGGGCGTGCCGGTGGCGCGCGTCGGCCTGGCGGAGGCGGCGGCGGCGACGCGCGCGTTCCTCAGCCAACCCCGATGACGAGCAGGAGCGCCGAGAGCGTCACCAGCGAGAGCACGGTGGAGACCAGGATCACCGAGGTGGCGCGCTGGATGTAGAGCTCGTAGCGCTGCGCCAGCACGAAGGTCAGCGCGCCGGTCGGTAGCGCCGAAAGGATCACCGCCGAGGCCGCCCAGGTCGGCTGCAGCGCCAGCACCTCGTAGGCCAGCCACCAGGTGACCAACGGCTGGAGGATCAGCTTCAGCAGCGTCACCCAGAGCACCTCGCCCAGGCCGTGGCGCAGCTTCTTGCCGACCATGAAGAGGCCGATGGCGAAGAGCGCGGCCGGCCCGGCGGTGGCACCCAGCAGCTCGCAGAAGGTGACCAGCGCCACCGGCAGCTCGAGTTCGAGCGCCGAGACCGCGGCGCCCAGCAGGGCGGCGATGATGAGGGGCGAGCGCAGCACGCCCGCCGCCGCCCTGCGCAGGATGGCAAGGAAGCCGGAGCCGGCGTGGGCTGCGACCTCGATCAGGATGGTCACCAGCGCCATCACCAGCGCGCCGTTGACGATCGAGGAGATCACCGCGGGCAGCAGGCCGGCCTCGCCGTAGGCGACGAACAGCAGCGGGATGCCCATGTAGCCGGTGTTGGCGAAGATCGCCGACATGGCGTGCAGCGAGCCCTCGCCCAGCCGCAGATGGAAGAAAAGGCGGCCGATGATCCCGGCCAGGACGGCGACGATCAGCGCGCCGCCGCCGTAGGCGGCCAGGAACGGCCAGTCCAGCACCTGGTCCACCGGCACGCGCGCGATCGAAAGGAAGAAGAAGACGGGCAGTGCCACGTAGTAGACGAAGCCGTTCAGCGCCTGGCTCGAGTCCTCGCCCAAGAGGCCGATGTGGCCGCAAAACCAGCCCGCCGCCATGATGGCGAAGACCGGCAGGACGACGTTGACGACGGCGAGCATGGTGGGACCATGGCGCCACGGCTGCTGGCCGGTCGAGCCCCTCTGCCTGCGTAGGCTCATGTGAGCCACGCAACGCCTTCTCGTTCGTGCGACCAACCAACCCCCCTCTCCCACTCTCCCCCGCGCCAGCGCGCGGGAGATGAGGGCTGTCCTCGCGGTAGTCGACGGGTAGGGAGGGGGGTTGGGTCGCGGTTTCATTCCCGCCAAGTGAGACAGCGCCGCCCTTGACGCCGCCGGCCCGCTCCGTCACCTCTGCCGGCCTTCGCACAGGAGTAAAGACCGTATGGTGACGCCGCACGCCGCGCTGATCTACGCCATGGTGATCGTCTCGGGCAGCGACCGGTCGATGAGCGACCAGGAGCTTTCGGTGATCGGCGACCTGGTCACGAGCCTGCCGGTGTTCCGCGACTACGACAAGGAGCAGCTGGTGGCCGATGCGCGCGCCTGCGGCACGCTGGTGCGCCAGGAGGACGGTTTCCGCCGCGCGCTGGACGCCATCGCCCAGGCCCTGCCGGCGCACCTGCGCGAGACCTGCTACCTGTTCGCCTGCGACGTCGCCGGCACCTCGCGGCCGGTCGGGCCGGAGGAGGCGCGCGTGCTGCAGCTGTTGCGCCAGACCCTGCACCTCGACCGCCTGACCACCGCCGCCCTCGAACGTGCTGCCCGCGCGCGCTGGATGCCGCTCTGAGCGTTGCTTGCGATGAAGCCTTGTCGTGCCTGCGGCCCATCCTTCGAGACGTCCCGCTGCGCAGGGCTCCTCAGGATGAGGTCGGTGGGTTGGTCGACAAACACCCGAACCTCATCCTGATGAGCGGTGCGTCAGCACCGCGTCTCGAAGGATGGGCCAAGGAGCTAGGACCTCGCGCCCGATGACCGCCGCCCCACTCTCCGTCCGTCTCTGGCTGGTCGCCGTCGCGGCGATGATCTTTGCCATGGCGGTGATCGGTGCGATCACGCGGCTGACCGAGAGCGGGCTCTCGATCATGGAGTGGGCGCCTTTCACCGGCTGGCTGCCGCCCTTCAGCGAGGCCGAGTGGCAGCGGCTCTTCGATCTCTACAAGACCATCCCGGAGGCCACGACCGAGCACGCCGGCATCACGCTGGCGGAGTTCCGCACGATCTTCTGGTGGGAGTGGCTGCACCGCGTGTGGGGCCGGCTGATCGGGCTGGTCTTCCTCTTGCCCTTCCTCTGGTTCCTCTGGCGGCGCCGGCTGCCGGAGTGGTTGCGGCCGCACGGCTGGATCCTGCTGGGTCTGGGCGCGCTGCAGGGCGCGGTCGGCTGGTTCATGGTGGCGAGCGGCTTCGCCGAGCGCAGTGACGTCAGCCAGTACCGCCTGGTGCTGCATCTGGGCCTCGCGCTCGGCATCTACGCCTATGTCGTCTGGCTGGTCCTCCGCCTGAGCTGGCCGCGGCCGGCACTGCCGGCGGCGGGGCGACGCCTGCGCCGCGGCACGATCCACGTGCTGGCGTTGCTGGTCGTCACGCTGGTCTCCGGCGGCTTCGTCGCCGGGCTCAATGCCGGGCTTGCCTACAACACCTGGCCGCTGATGGACGGCCAGCTGGTGCCCGAGGGCTACGCGCTGCTCTCGCCCTGGATCGCCAACCTCTTCGAGAACCTCGCCGCGGTGCAGTTCAATCACCGCCTGCTGACGGCGCTGACCGCGCTCGGCGTGGTCTATCTCTGGGTCAGGGCGCGGCGGCTGGAACGCCGGCGGCCCTTCGATCTGCTGCTGCTGGTCGTGCTGCTGCAGTTCGGCCTCGGCATCGCGACCCTGCTCGAGGCCGTGCCGGTCTGGCTCGGCGCGCTGCACCAGGCCGGCGCGATCCTGCTCTTGACCCAGCTCTTGGCAGCCCTCTACCTGCTGGGCCATGACGATCCCGCCCCGCGAGGACGCTGAGGAGCCGACCCCGGTCTCGGTGCTGACCGGCTTCCTCGGCAGCGGCAAGACCACGCTGCTCTCGCACCTGCTGCGCTCGCCCGACCTGGCGGACACCGCGGTGCTGATCAACGAGTTCGGCGAGGTCGGGCTCGACCACCACCTGCTGCGCAAGCTTGATGAGACCACGGTGCTGCTGGACAGCGGCTGCCTCTGCTGCACCGTGCGCGACGACCTGGTGGGTGCCTTGCGCGAACTCTTCTGGAAGCGGCGCAACGCCGAGATCCCGGCCTTCCGGCGCATCGTCGTCGAGACCACGGGCCTGGCCGACCCGGCGCCGATCGTCCACACGCTGATGCGCGATCCCTTGGCGCAGCACGTCTACCGGCTGGACGGCGTCATCGCCACGGTCGACGCGGTCACCGGCCCGGCGACGCTCGACCGCCATGCCGAGGCGGTGAAGCAGGCGGCCATGGCCGACCGCCTGGTGCTGACCAAGACCGACCTGGCGGAGCCGGCAGCCGTCGCGGCGCTCAGCGGGCGCCTCCGCCACCTCAATCCGGCGGCGCCGATCCTGATCGCCCGGCACGGCGTGATCGACGCGGCCGGGCTGTTCGACGCCGGGCTCTACGACCCGAAGACCAAGACGCTGGACGCGCAGCGCTGGCTGAACGCCGAGGCCTATGCCGGGCACGAGCATCACCATGACCACCACGACGTGAACCGGCACGACGACCGCATCCGCGCCTTCTGCCTCTTCTACGACCGGCCGCTCGACTGGGAGCGCTTCGCCGCCTGGGTGGAGACCATCGTGCTGGCGCACGGGCCGAACATCCTGCGCCTCAAGGGCCTCTTGAACGTCGCCGGCGAGGCGCGTCCGGTGGCGGTGCACGGCGTGCAGCACCTCTTCCATCCGCCAGCCCAGCTCGAGGCCTGGCCGGACGAGGACCGCCGCTCGCGCATCGTGCTGATCGTGCGCGACCTCGAGCGCGCGTTCTTCGAGCGTACACTCGCTTCCTTCAACGAGGGACCCGGCGCCCTGGCGCCGGCCGCTGGAGCCTGACCCCATGCAGCTGATCGGCCGCGACCTCTCCCCCTTCACGCGGCGCGTCGGCGTCTCGCTGAAGCTCTTGGGCATTCCCTTCGAGTGGCTGCCGCTGGCGGTGGTGGCCGACCGCGAGCGCATCCAGCAGATCAACCCGCTGACGCGCGTGCCGGCCTTGGTGGTGCAGGAGGACGAGCCGGCGCTCGTCGAGTCCTCGCAGATCCTGGCCTACATCGACTCGCTGGTCGGTCCCGAGTGGGCGCTGACGCCGGCCTCGGGGGCAGCGCAGCGCCAGGTGCTGCGCCTGGTCGGCATCGGCACCGGCGTCATGGAGAAGGGCGTCTCGTCCTTCTACGAGCGCACGCGCCGGCCCAAGGAGTTCCTCTATCAGGGCTGGCTCGAGCAGTGCGACCGGCAAGCGACGGACGCGCTGGCTGTGCTGGAGAACGCCGCCGGCAAGGCCGCGCCCTGGCTCGCCGGCGAGCGGCTGACGCAGGCCGACGTCACCGCCGTCATCGCCTTCGACTTCATCGACTATGCGGCACCCTACCTCGCGGTGCGCGAGCGCTATCCGGCGCTGGCCCAACTGCGCGACCGCGCCTACGCGCTGCCCGCCTTCGCCGAGACCGCGCTGGACAAGTACCGATGAGCCTCAGCCTGGACCAGGCGCTGGAGATTCTCGCCGCGGCGCGCCGCGCGGCCCAGAGCCGCAACGCCAAGCCGCTGGCCTATGCGGTGGTCGACGCCGGCGGCCACCTGCTGGCGGCCCAGCGCGAGGCAGCGGCCGGCCCGCTGCGCAACGCGATCGCCGCCAACAAGGCCTGGGGCTCGATCGCGCTGCGCATCTCCTCGGGCCGCCTGGCGCGCAGCATCGAGGGGCACGCCAATTGGTGGGTGGGGCTCTCCGGCGCGGCGGAAGGTCGCCTGATCCCCTCGCCGGGCGGCGTCTTCATCCGCGCGCAGGACGGCACGATCCTGGGCGCGCTGGGCATCTCCGGCGAAGCCTCGAAGATCGACGAGGAGATCGCGGTCGAGGCGATCGAGGCGGCCGGCCTGGTGGCCGACACCGAGGGCGACTAGCTAGCGCCGGCTCTGCCGCAGCGCGACCCAGGCGACGGCCAGCACGATCATGCTGCCGCCGATGACGGTGTTGAGGGTCGGCGTCTCGCCGACTGCGAGCCAGGCCCAGAAGGGATTGAACACGACGTCGAGCAGCGCGAAGAGCGCGAGCTGGACGGCCGGCAGGTAGCGCGCGCCCCGCGCATAGCAGGCGATCGGGATGGCGAGCTGCACGACGCCAAGCACGGCGATGATCGCGAGGTCGTGCAGGCTCGGCTGCTCGCTGCCGGCAATGCCGATCATGATCGCCGCGGTGACCAGGCCGCCGATGACGAAGGCCGGCATCATCTCGACGCCGCGGAACTTGCGTAGCGCGACGGTCTGCGCGGCGAAGCAGAAGCCGACAGCCAGGCTGACCAGCTGGCCGCCCCAGGCGCCGCTGTCGAGTGCCAGCTGGTCGGCCACCATGAAGACGATGCCGGAGATGGCGACGATCACGGCCAGCAGCACGGCGGGCGAGCTGCGCTCGCCCAGGAAGATGCGCGCGAGCAGTGCGGCGAAGAGCGGCGCAGTCGCGCTGATGCAGGAGACGTCGGCCACCGGCGCCATGGCGAGCGCGGTCAGGTAGAGCGTCGAGCCGATGGTGAAGAACCCGCCGCCCAGCAGGATCGCGAGCGGCGGCGTGGCGCGGAACAGCGCGGGCAGCCCGCCGCGGTAGTGCCAGAGCAGCCAGAGCGAGAGCGCCATGGTCATGAAGAGCGCCC
>Ga0299906_10001490_pt1 | contig 20092 bp, 17 predicted proteins | sample RVTome_14_FD_200259 | JGI IMG/M metagenome (GOLD analysis project Ga0299906, IMG submission 200259) | Soil microbial communities from uranium-contaminated site in the Upper Colorado River Basin, Wyoming, United States - RVT145D125 (version 2) ...
CCAACCGTTGTTCTACCAAACCGTAGGCGCGGCGACGCTTCAGGCAATGCACCGGACCCGGTTGGACGGCTGCCATGACCGAAGAGCTATCTGATCTATTTCCGCTGATCCTGGTCTCGGCTCTGGCCGCCGCCTTGGTTGGACCACTGATGGCCCGACTTGGGCGCGTCTTGGGTCTGGTCGACCTTCCCCGGTCGGCGCCTCATAAGCTTCACCAGCATCCGACGCCGCTGGTCGGCGGATTGACCATCGGGCTGGCGCTTGCCGTCACCTACCTGATGATTCGGCCGCCGCTCGAGGAAGGGGTCGGGCCGGCGCTGGCGGCCGGCGGCGTCATGCTGGTCTGGGGATTGGTCGATGATTGGCGGGGAATGGCCCCCTGGCAGAAGCTGGTCGGCCAAATCGCGGTCGGCGCCTTTCTCATTGCCTCCGGCGTCCAAGTTCGGATCACAAGGCTGGACTGGCTGGACTTAGGCCTGAGTATGCTTTGGTATGTCGGCATGATGAACGCCTTTAATTTTGTAGATAGCATGGATGGCCTGGCAGTTGGCTTGGCCAGCATCGCCTCGGCCTTCTTTATGCTGGTGATGGTTGATTCTGGGCAGCCGGGGTTGGCTCTACTGGCGGCTGCTATCCTTGGCGCAACTGTGGGGAGCTACGTTCTGAATGCCTCGCCGGCCAAGATCTTTCTCGGCGATTCGGGGGCTCAACTGCTGGGCCTGCTACTGGCTGTACTCGGCATTGCCTATGTCCCAGGAGGCGCCGGCCTACCGCAGGGGGTATCTTGGTTTACGCCGATCCTTGTGTTGGGGATACCCATCTTTGACATGTGCCTGGTTGTGATTTCGCGCACCCGCAGGCGGTCCCGCCTATACCAGGCTGGCACCGATCACACGTATCACCGGCTGGTGGGGCTGGGCCTCGACCCGACCAGGTCGGTCTTGCTCACGCACCTGACAGCGATCGTCCTGGGGCTGACGGCCTTCATTGCCCTGGACGCCACGGTTCTTGTTGCCAACCTCATGTTTGGCGGGATTGTGCTGATGGGGTTGGCGGCGGTTGCCGTGCTCGAGCGCGTTCATCCGCGCCCGGCGGAGGCGCCATGAAACTGATCATTCAGATCCCCTGTTTCAATGAAGAACAAACACTGCCCCGAACGCTCGCCGATCTGCCCCAGGCGATTGACGGAATCGATACGATTGAGACCCTGATCATCGATGACGGCAGCACCGACCGCACGTTGGAGATTGCCAAGCAGCACGGCGTTGACCACATTGTGCGTTTACCCCGCAATCGTGGCTTGGCGCACGCTTTTTCGGCCGGACTGGAGGCCTGCCTGGATCGCGGGGCCGATATTATTGTCAACACGGATGGGGACCATCAATACCAGGGCGCCGGTATCCAGCTCCTGGTTGCCCCCATACTCGATGGACGAGCCGACATGGTCGTCGGTGACCGGAATGTGAATTCTATCCCCCATTTTTCTCCCATCAAGAAGCTCCTGCAGCGAATTGGCAGCTGGGTGGTGCGGTGGACTTCCGGGACTGACGTAAGAGACGCCACAAGTGGTTTCCGGGCGCTCTCTCGGGAAACGGTGCTTCACCTTATGATATTCAGTTCGTACACATATACTCTGGAGACGATTATCCAGGCGGGCAAGAAAGGCCTGACAGTTGTCTCGGTGCCGGTAGGTACGAATGAAATGTTGCGGGAATCTCGTCTCATTCGGAACATTTGGACATATGTCGTCCAGTCAGCCGTTACCATTCTACGCATCTTTATGATGTATGAATCATTGCGCGTTTTCTCGTACCTCTCGCTAATTCCACTGCTTTCAGGGTTGGCCCTTTTTGTTCGATACCTCGTCTTCTACATGCAAGGCGAAGGCGCTGGACATCTTCAGTCCATCGTCGTCGCCGGAGTGCTTATTATCGTGAGCATCCAGGTATTCCTACTTGGACTGCTTGCGGACCTTATTGGCCGAAACCGTCGGTTGGTTGAAGAAACGCGGTATCAACAGCTCCGGCTCGCTGATAGGTTGAGAGCATTCTCGCGTGAGTGAGGTGACAGATCCAGTGGTTGGTCCACGGCAGCGCGCCGGAGACATTTTCGCCTGTCAGTCGGCGCATATCCGCGAGGTACATCAATCTTCCAAATGAGCGAGGACATCCGCCCGACGATTGTCGGAGGTATTTTCTCTCCCCGGAGAATCCTGGGTAGGCTCCTTCGTCTTCCCCTTAGGTTGTTGCCCGCTGACACGTTCATGCGGATTCCGCTAGGAGCACTCTCTGGGACCAAATGGGTCATTCGTTCGACGAGCTATCGTTGCCTGCTTGGAATCTATGAACTCGAGACGCAACTCGCGCTACGCCGCATCTTGCATCCGGCAAACACGGTCTATGATCTAGGGGCAGGCGTGGGCTTCTTCACGATTCTGGCATCTAGATTGGTGGGGGATCAGGGGAAAGTGGTGGCATTCGAGCCTTTCCCACGGAATCTCGAGCTTCTGCGTGTGCACTTGCGCTACAACGGGATCTCAAATGCCACTGTAGTACCCATGGCAGTTGCCGATAAACCTGGTGTTGCCCTATTCCAGGCTGGGGAATACAGCTCAATGGGAAGGCTGTCAGATCGGGGTACCCTTCGAGTCGACATGACTTCGTTGGATGAGTATTGGTCAACAGAAGGAGGTTCGCCGCCAGACCTGATAAAAATCGACATTGAAGGGGCGGAGCTCCAGGCGCTTCAAGGTGCCAAAGAGCTGCTTTCCCAAGCTCGACCGATTATGATTATTGCGTGTCATACGGCTGCACTGCATAGGCAATGCTGCATTTTCCTTAGGTCGCTGGATTATTCGCTGACTTCAACCCGAGGGGGCCCCGCGGCACCAGGGCTCGAGATTCTAGCTACTCCTGAAGGCCAACATGTCGCCGATCGGACTGCGCCCAACGAGATCCACGAGCAGCCTAACTCGAGCATAAGCTCGGCTTGAATCGAATTGGTGGCAAAGAGACTGTGGAAAGTGGATGGATCTTCACGGCTGCAAACGAAGCCCGATCTCGCCATAGCCAAATCAATCCCGGAGCGTGTTGTGGGCAGTAAGCTAGCTCGGGCCATCCGTCCGAACGCCTGCTTCAAGTCAGGGCTGGCCAAACCACCTCGGACCAGTCAGGTTGCAATGCTCAAGAAAGAGGGCGTTCGTCCAGAGGAGCTGGCAGCAGCATTGATGATCACACCAAGTGCAGGTGGAGTCCAGGTTGGGTTCGATCCTCCACCTCCATCCGTCAGGACTCCCTACTTGGGAACTGAGGCGGAACATGGACTGGGGTTTGTTCTTCTGGGTGGGGCTTTCGGCATACGTCGCAGTTCGATCGTATTCCAAAACCCGTTGTCCGCAGTACCGACGATTCCGCGCAAATTCCCTGCTGCCAAGAGCACAACTGCAATCGAAAGGGCAGTACGGCCACTAGAATCGCGATCGGTGGTTGCGCAAGGGAGAGATGGAGGCTGTCGCTGGCAGCAAGTCCTGGGCCGGGTCGGAGACTAGGGGAGCTTCGACTGGCAGTGAGGGATCAATGCGTAGACTCTTTGATCTAAGGCGGACTAGCTATGCACTCATCCTTGCAGCCGCTGTTGGCCAGGCGGTGCTCGGTTGGCGTATGTCGCTCTATCCGACATACACGGCGGCCATGCGCAATCCCGAATCGCCAGCGTGGTACAGGTCTGCAGTCCTCCTTGAAGGAAGAGAGTTCGCAGAGTTCGTTGGATTTATCCGACAAACTGTGCCATCTGACGCCCGCGTCATTCTCCCTCCTCGGCTCCCACTGCGTCCGATCTCCCACATCGGCTTCATGCAGTACTTCCTTTTTCCGAGGGATATCCACAATTGCGGCATTTCCGAGGTTGAAGCTTGCATTCGTCGAGTGACCGGGAGCAAGACCTACATTGTTGCTGTCGAAGGGTTCCCACCTGCAGACGTTCAGCCTAGTGGGAAAGATTTCGTGGAATTCGACGGGACAACGGGTGTCTACGTTCCCAGGTAGACATACGCCTCGTGGAAGGACTTAAGCAAGTGTGCGATGGGTGATCTTCTCGTGCTTCTCCTGTACTTTGGCACCGGGCTCGCAGTTGCGCGGGCACTGCTCGCCAAGGGAACACTCTTGGAGCAGGTGTCACTAGCGTTTCCCCTGGGAATAGGTCTTACAACTTGGATGCTCTTCTTACTTTCTTGGGCTGGGGTCGCGCTTACCCAACGAACTGCTCTCTGGACAACACTGCTCTTGGTTCTATCAATGGTTGTGTTTAGACGAATTCGAAACTCCAATCCTAAGAGGTCTCACGCGCCAGCGAACCTAGACGATCTCATTCATGAGCCGTCTATTGTGTGGACCATAACCTCGCTTGCACTCCTTCTCACCTTCTTCGTCGTTGCCTATCTATCTGTCGCTATCTCTTACTCAACGTGGGATGCTGCCGCAATCTGGGCAGCCAAGGGCTATGGCATTGCTCTGGAACGGACGGTATTTGCCGCAGAAACCTGGGGTGCACATTACCTGGGCTATCCTCTGAATATCCCCCTAGCCATTGGAGCATTCCAACTGGCATCGGGCGACCCATTGCCGATGTCGAAAGTCATCTTCCCGGCTTTTGCATGGTCCATGTTTCTAGGCATATTTCTGCAATGGAGGAGAGACGGAGTCAATGAATGGATCGGAGCTTCGGGAGTTGGGCTGCTGGTTGCGACACCGGTCGTTCTCCACCATTCGATGATCGGGTATGCAAATCTCCCAACCGCCGTCTACCTGGTGCTGGGTACCGTGATGGGGATCAGGGCAATCGGCTCGAATGATTGGCCACAGCGATTGCTCCCTGGGTTACTTCTTGGCCTCGCAGGCTGGACCAGGGTTGAGGCCGTGCTTCTGTCGATCTGCATTCTGCTCGCCTTGGCAACGGCCGATGTGTTCTTTCACAGGAGAGTCCCGGACTTGTTGCCGCTTTCGGCCCTTCTCATCGTTGCTGTCCCATGGCATGTCTTTTATCGGATATATGGGGCAGCAGGTACCCAAGCAGAGAACGCCCTTCTGGCCGCGATTAGGGATTTTTCGATCGGCGATCTGCGATTGCACTCTTTCCGGATTGTGTTTGGGTACTTCAGACGATATGTCCTGGACGCCGGTACGTGGGGCCTGGTCTTCCCCGTATCGGCAGCTGTCGCACTCGCTGGACTGCTGACCAAGAAATGGCGCTTGGAACCGGCGGACCTCGTGCTCGCACTATCAGTCGCCGGGACGGCGGCCGCGACCGTTTTCATTTTCTATGTGGGATCATTCAATACTGATGATTTTCTGGGTTGGTTAATAAGGGGCTTTCCACGGGCCTTCCTGCCAACTGCCGCGTTGATTGTTGTGTTCGCCTTTGGCCTCCATCGGAATGGATCGACCTCTATCGAGACTCCCGGGAGAAAGGACTGACCCACATCTTGGGAAGGTCTCGATACCGAAAAACCGATTCTGGATCCACGAGGAGCCACCTATCACGAATGTCGGTATCATGCTTCAAACGCTCGGTCAGGTCTTCGCCCCCTGAAGAAACCAGAGACAAGACAAACAGAGAGTAGACTTCAGAATGCGAATTGCAATTGTTGGCCCCGTGCCGCCCTTCAGAGGAGGGATTTCTCACTTTACATCAGTCCTGGCCCAGCGCTGCGCGAAATCCGCCGACGTCGCCGTATGGTCATTCAGTCGGCTATATCCAAAGCTGCTTTATCCAGGATCAAGTGATCGCGAAAGTAGTTCGCCACCCCCCTCGTTGAATGTGACATTCAGCCTCGACAGTCTCAACCCTTGGACGTGGATATCAACTTCGCAAGACATCATAGGCTGGTGCCCGGATGTTGTTGTCGTTCAGTCGTGGACGAGTTTTCTCTCCCTCCTTACTGGTGTCTTAGCTCGCCTCGTCCGCCGGCGGAGGATACCGATAGTTGCTGTTGTCCACAATGTCCTTCCGCATCAGGAGCGGGTTTTCGACCGGGCACTCGCCAGCTGGGTCCTTGCAGGTTGCACGGGCTATCTCGTCCTAAGTGAATCGGAAGAGATCAGACTGCGCCGGCTGTTGCCGGCGTCTCACGCTATCCGCTGTGTGCGCCATCCGGTGTATGGGCAGTTCTTGCACCAAGCGATGGACCGGGCCCTGGCGCGCAAGACATTGGGATTTCCCCCTTCACAGACAATAGCACTGCATTTCGGGTTCATTAGACAGTACAAAGGCCTCGAGGTTCTGATTGAGGCAATGAAATTCCTGCGGTCGCCGGACCATCGAATTGGGCTCGTAATTGCCGGCGAGTTCTGGGTTGATAAAGACATCTACCTGGAGCGAATTGAAGCACTCGGACTCACCGAGCTTGTGAAGGTGTACGACCATTACATCCCGCCCGAAGAAGTAGGTCTGTACTTCTCAGCGTCGGACGTCTTCGTCGCTCCGTATACGGGCGGTACCCAAAGCGGATCCATGCAGATAGCGGTTGCGTTTGGAATGCCGATTGTGTGCACCGAACACCTGGCGCAAGGCATTCCAGATGACTACCACGCCCCTGCAAGAATAGTCCCTCCGCACAACGCTGAGGAACTCGCTGAAGCGATAGCTGCCTTGGCTAAGCCTTCTAGGGGTGGTCTGAGTCCGCTACTCAGATGGGAAGAAGGTTGGGACAACTTGGCCGACGCCATTCATGATCTCGCGGACTCATGAAGGAGGAAGTATCAAGATTCCCGCAGGCCGATGCCACCTGACTCCTTCTAATGCGAAGTTGAGCCGCGCAACTGTACCATTGCTGACCCTCGCCCCAATCAGTGCCTGTCGAGTCGTATCGGATCCCCGGGTGGCCCCAGCTATGTTGGCTTGCGGCGGCCAGGATTTGGTGAATGCGGTCGCGGCTACGAGACAGACTGGGCAAGCAACTATGAGTACGTCTACTGTTGTATTTGGGGCTTTCGCTTGGTTGTTGAGCGGAGCCGTCAGGACGGCGGCCGCCTATGTCCTGCAAAGGCGGGTGTGGGGAAGGCCATCTGGCAGCGTACGCCCGCAAGCGAACTGGCCAGGCCCAAGTCGTTGCCTTGGACATATCTCACGAGATTATGGCGCCCGGCCGTCAAGTCTACGTGGATGTTGGATTTGTGTGAGGAACTGGCTATCAGCTCCCGTTTCTGGCCTCAGAGCTCGAGCTAATCCTAGCCCTCGAATCACTGGAACACATGCAATTGGCTGAGCGCGCATTGAATGAGTTCAGCAGGGTGGGCAGGCGAGACTTGATCGTTAGCGTCCCGCAAGAGCCCATTTGGCGATTACTGAATCTCATTAGAGGTACCTATCCACGCCGATTGGGAAACACGCAAGGGCATATTCGACACTCGAGCCGCTCCGGGATCATCCGTCTACTCGAGTCGAAAATTGATGTGATCGAAGTCCATACACCCATCCCATGGACGTTCGCGCAGTGCAGAATACGTTAGAAACGGCGGACACCTGGGGATTACCCAATCCCAGAAAGTGTCCAATTGCGGTTTACTACTGAGCTCTTCCCGCTACTCTCATGGGTGAGGCATTGATTAAGTGGAGCGCTTCTGTCTCATGATACGCTTTGTGATATGGCGGCCATGAACCTGGCTTGACCAAGTGCGGAACTGGCTTACGGCGCCGGCGACCACCTGTCGGTCAGACAACTCCGACTAGCTGATCCCTAGTTCCAGCGACATTTCCGCCCAACCGCAAACTCGACAACGCAAAGGGGTTTGCCAGCGCCGGAGTATACTGACGCCGCCTTGGACGCCTCGAGCTGCTGGCCGAAGACGGCGAGTGATGTGAACGCAGACTCGCCGAGAAATCAGCTGACCAGGGTTCGTGGTAGCAATCCGGATTGCCCTTTCTCTTCTCGACGTAAGTGCCCGGGTCAGTCGGCCGCCGGGAAGGGCACTCTGGCCCGCGTCAGGGATATGGCGTACAAGCGTGGCAAACCAGGTCGAATTGTCCCAGCTGGAGGGCGATGATTGATGATTCGACTTGATCCGGTCAGCGCACGCTCGCCGGGAAAAGACAACGGCCTAGCTAGGTACAAGACGGCTACTAGCCAATGGTCGTGATCTACATGGCAATCTGGCTCCTGAACGCGGCGGCGGTTTCATGGATTGCGTATTTGATCACGCGCGCAATGAAACCGCATCGCCCGTCAGTTGCCCTGATCGAGTTCGCCATCTGGTGGACGACAATCATCACATTTGAGATTATGGCTCTGGGCTTGGCGGGCGTCCTCCGTCCCTGGTCTCTGGGGCTGGTCTCACTCCTCTTGATCCTGGGTGCGGTCTTGGCTCCCGGGCCTCGGCGAGCGCTCTTCGGCCTGCCAGAGGATGCAACCGCCGGCTGGTCAATCCTGAATTCTTGGTGGAACGGACTGCCTCGCTTCGTACGTTGGCTGGCTGCAGGGTTCTCAATGATCGGCGTTCTGCGTTTCGGCTTCTTGATTTGGGCGTTGCCTCCGTTCGTGTGGGACTCGTTGACTTACCACCTCACGAACGTCGCACATTGGGTCCAAACGGGAAGAATCGAGATCTTCACCACTTCCATGGAGCGGATCTTCACCCCTGCCAACTACGAAGCTTTGGCCGCATGGTTCACGGTGTTTGTTCACCATGACGCGCTGATCGAAGCGGCAGGCCTCCCGGCCTACCTGCTGGCAATGGTTGCCTGCTATCTCATTCCCCGGTCATTGGGTGCGACCTCTAGTAGCAGCCTCGTCGCCAGCCTTTGTTACGGGGCAACGCCTGCATTGCTAATCGCCACGACCGGAACGAAGAATGACCCCCACATGGCAGCCTACATACTGGCCATTCTGGCACTACTGCTTGAATGGATCCGGATGGCCAAAGCCAAGACAGTAGGGATAGGCCCGAGTATCTCGCTGGTGGCACTCACGCTGCTGGCGTTCGGCACCAAAGCGTACTTGTTGCCAGTGCTTCCGGGACTGGTTCTAGCTGCTGTGATCGCTGGCGCCCAGCAGCGGCGTCTTGGAGCGGTTGTCGAGAACGCCAGGGGAGTCGTTGGGGGTTTGGTCCAAGCCAGGTGGCCTGCGCAGGTCGGAGCCGTGGTGTTGGTGGCCATGGCACTCTTCGTCGGCACCTATTGGAATCTCCGCAACTGGGCCATTACTGGCAATCCGCTCTATCCCTATGCAGTCACCATTGAAGGTGAGCGGCTGCTCGATGGCCCCCAAACAACCAACGCGGCCTCCGTAGGGCGCGCCATCGAGAACTACCAGAGCCTGTTCGATAAGTTTGGGGATTGGCAGGATCCAATCCGCCCTGATTTGCCGAACGTGACCGGCTGGGGATGGTTTGCCTACGGGTTGGGGATCCCCGCCTTGCTTTGGGCGCTGATAAGGGATCGACGAATATGGGGGCCCTTCCTGGGCCTAATAGCCTCATTGACTTTGATCTTCTTGGCAACTCGTCCAACCCCGTGGAACATGCGCTATATCCTTTGGTTCCCGGCCTTGTTCGCCATTGCCTACGCGTTTTGGCTTGACCGCCTTCGGCATCTCTCCGGCTCACGAAGACTCATATTTCCCGTCTTGGCGACCATTACGATCGCACTAAACTATGCTGGGGCACTCAACTACAACCGGATCAGCCCGGACCAATTCGCTTGGATGCTCAGCATTCCTGCATCGGAACGCGAGGCCGGTGTGCTCAAACTGAACATGCCGGCCGAGTACGAAAACGCATTGGTGTATGTGCCTAATGATGCAATTCTTGGCTACAACACACATGCGAACGGATTCATTTATCCGCTGTACCGAGCTGACTTTTCTCAGCGCCTCGTCTACCTGCCGTTTGAGGCAAGTGATTCGTGCGAACTAATCAAGGCCAGGATGGTCGAGCGTTCTGCGCGGTACTTGTTCGTTGCTCCGGAGCATTCTTCGGATCTGAATATCGCACGCCTGGGGGAGTGCGCCGCAGAGGGCGACGTGATACAGGAGAGAGCAAGGGGCTTGTATGTCTTGGCAGACTGAGACAGAGAAACCTCAGGTGATGTGGGGAATGATCGTACTTTGTCTAACAATGCTGGCCTGGTATGCCCGTAACCAATTGTTTTATACGCTGCATTTTGCCTATCAAGTCTCCGTCTACTTCTTTCCTGGCCTGGCCGGCCCCGCCGACTTAATACGCTAAGGCCTACCTTCGTAAGATCACATCCCTCGCCGCGGCAGTAATGCGATAGGATTTACAGGCTCACGTTCTCCGGCGTGCCGAGGGGTGGTGCGCCCGTGGCATAATGGGCGCCGCTGTGCCGCCATTTCCTTCAAGGAGCAAAGCCTACATTGCAGCCATCAGATGCGACACGCAGTGTTGACCTGGTCGCGCCGTTTGGGGGCGCGTTGGTCAACCTGGTGTCCAACTCAGAGCAAGTCGACGATCTCAAAGCGCACGCTTCCAAGCTGGACTCGATCCAGATCAGCGACCGATCCCTCTGTGACCTGGAACTACTCGCCCAGGGCGGCTTTTCGCCGCTTGATCGGTTTATGGGCCAGGCAGACTACCAACGGGTCGTCAACGAGATGCGGCTCGCCGATGGAACCCTCTTTCCTATTCCGATTGCGCTGCCTGTCGGCTTGGGCGATCCGGTCCACCTTGACCAGGAAATCACCCTGCGCAGCAGTAAGAACGAACTGTTGGCCGTATTGCGGGTTGACGAGATCTTCGATTGGGACCTAACGGAAGAGGCCACCCAAGTAATCGGCAGCACTGATACGCGACACCCCCTGGTCGCCGAGATGCATCGATGGGGCCGCCGTTACGTATCGGGCCCGATGCAGGTCATCGAGCTGCCACGTCATTTTGATTTCAAGGAATTGCGGCTGGGTCCCAACGAGACCCGCGGTCGCCTGGCATCGATGGGCCATACCAATGTGGTTGCCTTCCAGACGCGCAACCCGCTGCACCGGGCACATGAAGAGCTGACCAAACGGGCGATCCAGGGGGTCGACGGTGCCTTGCTGCTTCATCCCGTGGTGGGTGTGACCAAGCCAGGCGACGTTGATCACTTCACTCGCGTTCGAACCTACAAGGCGCTGGCCTCCCGCTACTTTGAAGCCGATCGGGTGCTCCTTAGCTTGCTGCCGCTGGCTATGCGGCTGGCCGGGCCAAGGGAAGCCGTGTGGCACGCCATCATCCGCCGCAACTACGGCGCCAACTACCTGATCGTCGGCCGCGATCACGCCAGCCCCGGCGTTGACTCCGAGGGTCAGCCTTTCTATGGTCCGTATGATGCCCAAGATCTGGTGCGCTCGTACGCCGGCGAGTTGGGGGTCGAGCCGATTCCGTTCAGGGAGATGGTCTACCTGCCGGAGGAGGGGCGCTACGAAGAGGCCAGCCGCGTCGGAAGCGAGGCAAAGACAGCTTCGATTTCTGGCACCGAAGTCCGGGACGCCTATCTCAACGCCGGTCAGCCGTTGCCGGACTGGTTCACCCGGCCCGAGGTGGCTGAAATTCTGAGCGAGACCTATCCGCCGAAGCACCGCCAGGGTGTGTGCATCTGGTTCACAGGGTTGAGCGGCGCCGGCAAGTCAACCACGGCCGAGGTGCTGGCCGTTCTGCTTCAGGAGCACGGACGGCAGGTCTCGATGCTCGATGGCGACGTGGTGCGCACCCATTTGTCCAAAGGACTGGGCTTCGGCAAGGAAGATCGCGACATCAATATCCGGCGTATCGGGTACGTGGCGGGAGAGATCGCCCGCCATGGGGGAACAGTCGTTTGCGCAGCTATCAGTCCCTACCGGGCAACGCGCAACGATGTGCGTAATATGGTCGGCAGCGACCGCTTTATTGAAGTCTTCGTTGACACGCCATTGGAAATCTGCGAGCAGCGTGACACCAAGGGTCTGTATGCCAAGGCGCGCCGCGGTGAGCTGGACGGTTTCACCGGCATTGATGATCCCTACGAACCGCCGGAGCATGCTGAGGTGAACTTGACGACCGTAGGCGTTTCGCCGGAAATGAACGCCCACCGGATCCTGACGTACCTGCAGCGCGCCGGCTTCCTGCGCCCCGACAAGTGAGCCCAAGAGCGTGGGCTTGCCCCTGCCCCTGCCCCTGCCCCTGCCCACAGCCCTGTTGGGGGCCTCTGAGCTAACGGACGGCGGACATGGCCGGACTGCTTCCCATTGCTGCGGCATCCATCCTGGGGCTGATCGCCATTGGCTGGCCACGATGGACGGACGAAGCCGGCACAACCCGCAGGCGACTGCTGATGGCGGCGGCCGGCCTGGCTGGCCTGGTCATCACTGCCAGCGAGCTGCTCGGTCTGTTCCATCGCCTCGACTTTCAAGCGCTGACCATCTTCTGGTCGGCGCTATTGGGTATCTTGCTGGCCATCGGGCTCAGGAATGGGACCCTGGTGGGCGGCCTGCAGCGTCTGCCCACTGCAGGGCGAGCGGTGGCCAACATGAGCTTCGGCGAGCGGTTGCTGCTGGCAGCGGCCGCCTGTGTGGCACTGGTTCTGTTGCTCATCGCCCTACAATCCCCGCCCAACACGGTTGACAGCCTGCAGTACCACATGGCCCGCGTGGCCCATTGGGCGCAGAACCACAGTCTGCGCCACTATGCGGCTACCTATCACCCGCAGTTGTGGAACGCCATCGGCGCGGAAATCGAAGTCCTGCATCTGTATATCCTGGAACAAGGGGACCAACTTGTAAACCTCATCCAATGGGCCAGCATGATCGGTGCGGCGGTGGCCGTTTCCGTGCTGGCCGCCGAACTTGGCGGTGACCGTCGGGCTCAGCTGGCTGCTGCCGTTTTCGGGGCGACCGCGCCCGCCGGGTTGCTTCAAGCGACGAGCACGCAAACGGACTATTCCGTTGGGTTCTGGGTGGTGGCGACAATCGCCATGGTGATTCCTTTTGTACGCCGGCCCCTTACCTATGCAGAGTGGGCCGGCTTTGGCATGGCGCTGGGCGTCGGCATGCTGACGAAAGGGACATTCTATCCATTCATCGCACCGGCGGCCGCCATCATCCTGCTGGCCGGTGGTCTGCGGCGGCGCCGGGCCGTCGGAGCTGAAGGGCCAGCACTACTGCTGGCAGGGGTCATCGCCCTCGGATTGAATCTAGGTTACTTCGGTCGCAACCTGTCCAGCTACGGAGGGCCGTTTGGTACCGCCGAATGGCTTGACCATAAGCGTGCCGCCGTTCTCTCGATACGGGCCCCTGTCGTTCGCAGCGTCCAAGAAATCATGGCCAACTTCGGTTCGCCCAGTGAAGTATGGACAAGGGGGCTAACCGATGCCGTAGTGCGCTGGTCGGAGGCTTCGGGATTTCCACAACCCGATTTCGAAGTCCCATGGGCCTGGAATCATGAGGACCTGAGCGGCAACCCAGTCCACATGCTCATTGCACCGGCGGCGGTCGGCCTGGTGTTCCTCCAGCCTGACCTACGAAGGCGTCGGCGGCTGTTGATTGCAGCTGTGGGCGTCGCCACCACCTTCGTTTTCTACGCTTGGTTTAAAGCCTATGATTTCTACGGTTTGCGTCACTTGATCCCCTTCTACTTGCTGGCGGCGCCAGTCTTCGGCATCGTTGTCGCCAGCCAGCGCTGGCCGTGGCTGGCCCAACGCGCCTGCCTGGGGTTGTTGGCGCTGGCGGTCCCTTACGTTCTGCTCAACTCCACAAGACCAGTCATTGGATTAAGGCCGCGGACTAGAGTCGTGTCTGTGTTTGTCGCACCCCGGACCGACCTGCTGTTTGCCAACCTGGCGGAATTGAAGGAACCATACGTTGCCGGGGCGGCAGCAATCAGGGAAACCGGCTGCCGACAGATTGGGACCAGCCTCGATTCGCGCGATCCTGAGTATGCACTGTGGTATTTGCTCGGGGCTCCTTCCGACTTGCTGCGAATTGAATCCGTCCGGCCTCTTGAGAGCCTGGAGCCGCTGCGCGATCCTGAGTTCGAGCCGTGCGCCGTCTTTTGCACCAACTGTGGCGACCGGCAGGAATTCAATGGGCTTGAGCTTCTTGCCACTCATGAACATGTCCGCGTGTTTGGCAAGTGACGTGGATCGCCTGCGCGGCGATCTAAGCGGAGGACCGGCCACCGCGGATGGATGCCGACACGGTGGAAAGCTGGGATAGCCGCAGGATTGTTGACCTTCGATGCCCATTTCGACTGGAGTCATTGCCTTCGATCCTCGACTAGTGATTGCCACGATGTTCGGCTAAGCTTCGAGATCGCAGAGACCAGTGACGAGCCAATCACCTATGAAGATCGGTCTTCTTGGAAATCTCGGAGCGATCCACTTCCTTCGTTGGATTCATGCGCTGAAGGACCGGGGCCACACGATCCATGTGTTTTCCTCACATACCCCACTTGCAAGTTGGCTCGGGGAAATAAGCTACCGCCGATTGCCCATCGCGGCACCGCATGGTTACTTCGCTAATGCGCCTTTTCTTCGAAGGCAACTTGCCCGCCTACAACTTGACTTGCTTCACGTCCACTTCGCAAGCGGATACGGCACCTTGGGTAGCCTCACGGGTTTTCATCCGAGGCTGTTATCTGTGTGGGGCAGTGACGTCTACCAATTCCCGGATCGGTCCCTCCTGCACAGGCTGCTGCTGACCCAGGTACTGCGCAGTGCGGACCACATTAGCGCTACGAGCCATACGATGGCCGAGCGCACAAGGCACTTCACGACCACGCCAATCGATGTTGTTTCCTTCGGGGTGGATACGGACCAATTTCACCCTCGTAATCTTGCTAAGCAGGATCATGAGCTCCGGATCGGAACTGCCCGCACTCTCAAACGTCGCTACGGGATTGATATTCTGCTACGGGCCTTTGCCCTGCTGACCGCGCGGGGAGATTCGACTCGGATTCGTCTCGTGATTGCCGGGGACGGCCCAGAGCGAATCCGCCTCGAATCGCTAGCTGAGATTCTAGGCATTCGCTCAGCGGTGGAGTTTGGCGGCAGAGTCCCTCATGCACATATGCCTCAGTTCCTGCAATCCCTGGATATCTTCGTTGCTCCTAGCAGGTACGAATCCTTCGGGGTGGCGGTGCTCGAAGCGTGCGCTTGCGAATTACCCGTCGTTGTCTCCGACGTCGGCGGACTGCCCGAGGTAGTCTTGGATGGTGTTACAGGTTTGGTGGTGGAGCGGGAGAACCCCGCAGCGCTGGCCGACAGATTGGGGCGGCTAGTTGACTCAGCCGAACTGCGCCGCCAGCTGGGCAGTGCCGGGCGGTCCCATGTCATCACGAATTACCAGTGGGAGCACTCGGTCGACCGGATGGAATCCCTATACCAACGATTGCGACCGGACAGAGGATGAGTCCATCGAAAGATCGAGCAGCTACCGACGGGACAGGAAGGAATGTTTCTACCTCGGTGGCCAGCATGGATATCCCATGACGGATGTTCTCATAGTTGGCCAGTTCTTTCCACCCGAGACCGGTGCGGGTGCCCGGCGGGCCGGCGCGCTGTCCACCGCCCTCGCCAACCGGTTAGATCTGGTCGTGCTCACACTCGAGCCGAGCTATCCTGACGCTTCACTTTATGGGCCCGAGGATGCTGCCAGAATCGACATGGAGTCCGAGTTCCGCATCAAAAGGTTGTTCCGCTTTGACCCATATCGCGCCTCTCACTCCAGCCGGGGTCTGGCCGAGATCGGTATGGCAGTGCGCATCGCCTGGGCCGCACTCAGGATGTCTTGGCAGACCGCCATCGTCTCCACCCCAAGCATGTTTCTGGCGCCGTGTATGTTCCTGGTTTGCGTCCTGCGCCGCCGGCACTTCATATGGGACCTGCGAGATCTGACATGGCGCTATATCGCTGAAACAGGCAGGGCAGGGCGGGCGGAGCGGATTATTGGCCGGGGGATCGAGCTGGTCATGGGATGGCTACTGCGAGCCGCCTCCCTTGTGATTGTGACGAATCAAGGCGCCGGAACGATGTTGGCGGCCGATTACGCCGTAGAATCCAGCAATATTGTTGTCTTACCGAATGGCGTCTCCAGGGCGTTTTTCGACCAATTTGAGTCAGCAGAAGCGCACACACAAGCGAGACCCGTCGTCCTGTATTTAGGTCTGCTCGGCCGCAATCATGGCGTTGAAGTGCTCACACAGGTGGCGCCCCTTGTTCCGGAAGCGGATTTTGTTATCGTCGGTGATGGACCCATGCGGCCTGCGATTGAAGCGCGGCTGAGAACTCAAGACCCAGGCAATCTTAAGCTTCAAGGCTACAGTGTCGATCAAGAACGGATTGTCCAGTACTACCGGGATGCCACGATATTGTTCAATCATACGTTGGACACGCCGACGCTCTCTCAAGCAGTCTTGGCGGCCAAGATTGTTGAGTATATGGCGACTGGCAAGCCGATTGTTTCGGGTGGGGCCGGAGTGCCGGAAGACCTTCTCAGGTCGATTGGCTGCGCAGAACTAGTTCGGTCGGGTGATCCGCATTCGATCGCAAATGGTGTGCGTCATCTCTTGGCGGACCCGGCGCGCCGCGCTGCTCTTGGGAAACGCGGTCGAGAGTACGTGAGCGAGTACGCGCTGCGGGAGGAGCTCATGGGTCGTTTCGCCGAGCAGTTCGCTGTCTGGCAGCGAACTGGCGGAAGGGACCCATTTGGCGGTCGCACCGGTGTCTGATCGAATGGTCAGTGTGTCGGTGTGCTGCTGGCGCCAATGCGTCCCGGAGACAGGCGGGGATTTGCACATTGTCCAGCATTGCCTCGTCCACACCCGCAAGGGCGGATCTGAATGAAGCGAGACAGCTTGGCCCCAGCCAAAGGCGATTCGGCTGCGCACTGGCGCCGCTACAGGCTATCCAATCTGATGCTTACCGCGCTGCTCATCGGCGGGCATCTCTGGGCTGTGGTTGTGAGCTTCTTGGCAGCCTTCGTCCTGCGCCGATTCTTGGGTGAGCAGGGCCTCTTCTTCTCGCCGCTGCGTCCGGAGCTCGGCTTCTTCCTCGGCTACTGGCCAATCGTCATTTTGTGGCCCCTAATCTTCTGGCGTGGGGGGCTCTATCTCGGGGCGTGGTTGGAGCCCGAGGAGGAACTACGCAGGATTCTCGAGGGAACAACGATTGCAAGTCTGCTGGTAATTGCTTCCACCTTTCTCACCCAAACCGGGCCCGAGTTTTCTCGCCCCATCCTCGCAGGTTGGTGGATGCTCTGTTTGATATTGGTTCCGCTTCATCATGCCGGCATCAAGCACCTATTCAGGTCGCTTCACCTTGGCCGGCCCACTGTGATCGTTGGCGAAGCCGGCCCTGCCCAAGAGGTGATTGCTGCGTTGCGTCGGAAGCGCTTCATGGCGCTTGATCCGGTTGCTGTATTCACAGACGACAATGGCCGTTCCCCTGATCAGATGGACGGCGTGCCCGTTGCTGGCGAGATTGAACACGCCCAGCAGTGGGCGGATGAGCGACGGATCGACACGGTTTTGATCGTCCGCCCCGATCTGCCCAATGCCGAGCTGGTTCGCATCACTGACTATTTTGGGGCGCGGTTCCGGCATGTCTACGTAATCCCGGATCTATCGGGAATGTCAACCGCCGAAACCGATATCCGTAATATTGAAGGCACGCTGACGCTCGAAGTGCGCAAGAACCTGCTGCTCCGGCGGAATCAGGTTTTCAAACGGATCCTTGATCTGCTGGTCACATTGATACTTGCGGTGCTGGCGGCACCGATCATGTTCGTCATTGGCCTAGCACTTGCCCTCGAGCGGCAGGGTTCTGTCATGTTTGGCCACCGGCGAATCGGAAAAGATGGCCAATCGTTTGTGGCTTGGAAGTTTAGGACGATGGTCCGAGACGCAGACGAGGTGCTTGCCCGTGCGTTGGCGGGGGACCAGCAGCTGCAAGCTGAATGGGCAGCAAGCCAGAAACTCCTGAACGACCCGAGGTTGACACCCATCGGCCGCCTTCTGCGCCGGCTGAGCATGGATGAACTTCCCCAGATTTGGAACATACTTAGAGGTGAGATGAGCCTGGTCGGGCCACGGCCGATCGTAGCCCACGAGATCGAAAAGTACGGAGAAGCCTTTCAGCTCTATACGCAGGTGCTTCCCGGATTGACGGGCCTCTGGCAGGTGAGCGGCCGTTCGATGGTCAGCTATCCGGTTCGCGTCCGCTTGGATTCATATTATGTCCGCAACTGGTCCATCTGGCTCGACCTGGTCATCATCATCCGCACGTTCGTTGTCGTACTTTCTGGCACGGGTGCGTATTGAATCCGGATTGAGAGTGAGTCTGACATTCGTTGGCGAGAGAACTTAACAGAGGAGCTGATCAAACCTTCGAAACGCAAGAGGGTGGCGGCGGCATGATGAAGAAGCTGGCCTGCTCGGTCGTTATCTGCACAAGAAATCGATCGATGGAGGTATTTTCGCTCCTGGAACGACTGCGCAGACAAACCCGCTTACCAGAACAGGTTGTCGTGGTGGATGGGAGTGATTCTCCGATCGGGGAATCACCCCCGGCGGTGGAGGAAGTATCCGCGTGGTTATCACAGGGGACCACCCTCGTTATCGTCCACACCGAGCCGGGGCTGACCCGGCAAAAGAATGTCGGTGCGCGACTGGCGACAGCTGACATAGTGCTGTTCCTCGACGATGACGGTACCCCTGATGCGGAAACGATTGAAAGGCTCATGACCGTCTTTGAGAATCATCCAGAGTTTGATGGTGGCATGGGCACGGTCGAACCAGCAATAAACCGGCCACTCCTGAACCTATTTCGCAGGTTCTTTCAGCTAACCCACAACTTCGGATCGGGTCGCTTTCTCCCATCCGGGCTTGCCTCATTCCTGCATGGGAGGGACAGGTTTGCCTCGACCGAGGTCCTCAGCGGCGGTTTCATGGCTCTGCGCAAATCGATTCTGGAAAGGCACGCATTCGACGAGAAGCTGGTTGGCTACAGTTACATGGAAGACTTGGATTTCTCCTGGCGGATCTCCAGAGAAGCCCGGCTCTTCTTTGAACCGGCAGCGATTCTGCACCATCCATTTAAAGCACCACGGGGCAAAGTTGCTGGAGACCGGGCGCGCATGTTTGTGCGGCACCACGGCTATCTGTTCTTCAAGAACATCTTCCCGGGATACCCCTTCCGTTTGGCAGCCTTTGCCTGGTCTATTCTCGGCTACTTCATCCTGCATTCCCTGCGTGGAGATGGCCATGCCATCAAGGGAGCCTTCCTGGGGCTTGTTGACGTCTTCCGCCGGTGGTGGCGCATTGAGCCTTCCTACCAATAACAACATCCTCCATGCCATCCGTTGGAGGGGAAGCAGCAAACGCATCAGCGTGGACCTGCCGTCGATTCGTAGCCGGTTCAGCTCGGCTGAGCCCAGCGAGACCAGGCCCCGGATGAGCGGGTCGCACTGCTGGTCAGGAGTCCAAATCATAGAAACTCATCACTTGGGATCCACTCGTTGAGCACCCTTAGGCTTGGATTGACCTATGCCCTGGGTGATGTTGCCCTCAAAGGGCTGTCGCTCATCTTGGCGCTGGCTTATGCCAACAGCCTCTCCACCAGCGACTACGGCATCCTGGCCATCGTCACAGCAATCTCTGCACCGGTCGCGCTTTTCCTAGGTTTTGGCCTCAAGGCCGCTGTGTTCCACTTCCACTTCGCACTGCAAGACACACGGGAGCAGCGGTCGTTTCAAGCGACTGCATGGCTGTTCACGGTGGCCGTGCCGTTCGTTGTATTGCTCCTGGTGGATACGCTCTTGGGGCGCAATGTGCTGGTGCTGCCTGGCACAGGAGACATTTCCACATTCCTCAGGTTCGCGCTGTGGGCCGACTACTTGAACACGACATTCAAGCTAGTCATTCAAGAGATCCTGCGGGCCGAGGAGAAGGCCAAGGTCTATACCGCCCTGGCATTCGGCAACGCCGCCACACTGTTACTGCTTGTCATTCTCATTGTGTTATTCGGGCGACAAGGCGTGATGGGGGTCCTTGTTGCCATGCTGCTTACCGGCATCGTCTGGGCCCCGGTATATGCCATCATGACAGCTCGCTATCATGTGCTCAGGCTGGATCTTGGG
>Ga0299906_10001491_pt1 | contig 20089 bp, 31 predicted proteins | sample RVTome_14_FD_200259 | JGI IMG/M metagenome (GOLD analysis project Ga0299906, IMG submission 200259) | Soil microbial communities from uranium-contaminated site in the Upper Colorado River Basin, Wyoming, United States - RVT145D125 (version 2) ...
AGAACTTCTTCAAGGCAAGAGGGGAGTACGAGTATGATAAGACTCTCCATGAGAACTACATTGATACGGATCTCCTTTCTCGAGGTATCTCCTCTAACTTCCTGCCACCAACTGATCCTCAGAAGATAGTGAACCAGTGGCTGCAACAGCATGTGCGTGATGAGAATGCTCTCCTAAAACAGTCAGTACTGATCAAGTATGAGAAAGAAACCAATGAGATGAAGCGTCTTGCTGACCAATGGGATCTTGCCAATGGCAGCAGGGTTGGTACCAGAACCATGACAGAGGTGCTGACTTCTTCAACTAAGAACCCGCATACTGCCATGATCAAGGCAATGCTTAATATAACAAAGAACGAAGAGAACGCTCTCTTTACCACAGTAAACCAGGTACTTGATGAGAAGATCTCTAGCGTATGGAATGCTGCTACTCAGGCTCTGGGTCGTGGAGTTCCTAGCCCTGAGGAAATCAATAAGATCAATGGAGTCTTCGAGGAGTTTGGTTTCAAGTCTGCCTACTATGATGCAGCCACTGCAGTCCTTGCTAACTCCAAGGTGAACCGCGGTCTGCTTACTGGCTTCGTTCGTAAGTCCAATGCATTCCTTACTACCACCATTCTGCGCCTGGATGCCTTCAACGCAATAAATAACTTGGTTGGTAACACTGTACTCTACTCTGCTGAGATTAAAACCGTAATGGATGCAATCAAGCAAGGAAGCAAGCAGGGTGCTGGTGAGCTGGCAGGACTAGCTAACCTAAAGCTGCCTGGGGTGACTGACGAAATCTTCTCTCCTTCCAAGCTTATGGCGAATGCAATTAAGCGCCTGCATGGGCCAGACTCTGCTAAGCTAATCGAACAGTATAAGGCACATGGTCTTGCACCTGACCTCAGTGACCAGTACTACAAGAGCCTGGATGCTATGACTCTGAATGGTATGGAGTCAGTCAGTGACATGACCAAGAAGATGGCTAAACTGGATGAAGCTTGGGAAGCCTTCGGTAAGTGGGGTGAGAAGTGGACTGGTAACAAGTGGGCTGAGCAATTCAACCGCTTAATCGCTGCTGACACAATGAAGCAGATCACAGAAGTTGCTGTGAAGAATGGACTCATGGATGAGAAGGCAGCTTGGGCATATGTGTCTATGTTCTCCAAGCGAGTCAACGGTGTGATCCGTGCTGCTGAGCGGCCCCTTATGTTCCAGGGTCCTATTGGCCAGGCGATGGGTCTCTTCCAAAGCTACCAGATGAACTTGATCCAACAAACTTTCCGCCACATTGGTGAGGGCCGGGGCAAGACAGTGGCACTTATGGCTGGTATGCAAGGCAGTGTCTTTGGTGCTTCCTCGCTACCTGGCTTCAACCTGATTAACTCCTCTCTTGTTGGGGATGCCTCAGGTAACCCAGAGCACTATGATCTCTTCTCTGCAACCAGGACTCTCTTCGGAAAGACTGGCAGTGACTGGCTCATGTATGGTGCTCCGTCTAATATACTCAGAGCGTCACTATATACCCGTGGTGACACTAACCCGAGGGTCTGGCATGTCGTACCTAATCCTACAAATCCAAGTGAGATTCCTTTTATCTCTGCATTTGCTAAAGCATTCGGTTCTATCAAGGATGCCTCTAAGCAAGCTCAAGAGGGAGCTCCTATCTGGGATTCCTTTCTTAGAGGAGTTGAACATCTTGGGCTTTCTCGCCCTCTCGCAGGGATTGCACAGGTTGCCCGTGGCGCTGGTGACTTAGCTACTGGGGGCAGTGGGCAGGTGTTCTCTACTCAGAGGAATGGTAGTATCTCAGGGAGCAATGACTTCTTCACTATGGCTTCCCTAATCAGGGTGGCAGGTGCTAAGCCAATGGATGATGCCATCACTACCAATGCTTACTTCCGGATCAACGCTTATAAGCAGAAGGACATGCTAAGGCGGGAGGCGCTCGGAAGCACCTTGAAGGGAGTTATCCAGGGGGGTGGAGAGATTGGGGATGATGAGGTTGGAGAGTTTGCCAGGAGGTATGTTGAACTTGGTGGCCAAGCCTCTGGGTTTAATAGCTGGTGGATGAACCAATACAAGAATGCAACTCAGACCCAATCCCAGCAGATGGTAAGGAAACTAAATGATCCCTACTCCAGGAGGATGATGGAAGTTATGGGAGGCAGGGACTCATTGAATAGTTTGGATGGTTACTAGGATCTATAAATAGCAGACACAAAAATGCCCGGCACTTAGAGATAAGTGACCGGGCTTCTTTTTGCTCAGAGGAAACTAACCTCGAATGATTGCAACTGGGCCCCGCTTCTCAAGTAGCCTCTTATAAATAATCTCATAGATCCGCACAACATCTTCCCCATCGTACTCCCCATCCAGTACCAGGTCAACATAGGCAGCCATGATAGCTAGCCCATCCTCGAAAGTCTTGACTGCTCCAGGGAAAGCAAGCTGATCCTTTAGCGCTGGGTGGTTCTTAAGTTCCGACTGCACAGCTTCCATGACTGGAGCTATTCGCATGTGAGTCGTACCTGATGGCCTCATTGGCCCCATTCTACCCATATCTTACTCCCCCTCACTCACGCCAGTACAATCAATCCCATACAGGAAGTTATAGAACCGCTCCGAGTATGCAGCAAGATCCTTAATGTGCTTAACTTGCGCCTGCACATCTTTCATTGCAGTGTGATTACCCCACCAAGAGCGCTTGACTTCTGGGTAGAACTTAGCGAAGTCCCGGAGGCAGTGAGTGTGACTGTACTTCCAGGGAGTCTTAAGTCCTGCCTCTGCAAAGAAGTGCTCAAGCAGAGGGAAGTCAAAGTCCTTACCTTGGCTCCACATATGAATCTCATACTGGCTAGTCAGGTCATGCAAGTGCGCATGAAGCTCCATTGCCACCCGTTGCCAGGAGTGCCCAGTCAGCTCAGCATCCTCAATGATACCTGACTTGTTATTTGCATGGAATGCTACAGTCTCTGCATCCCGGATGAAGTTACCTCCACAGTCATATGAGGATGGAGTAATTAACCAGCGCTTGCCAGAACCAAAGTCTCCAATGGGGGCCAAGGCAATATCAATTACAGCAGCGTGCCGATCAAGTGAGAGAGTCTCACAGTCCAGCATGATTGGTAAGACTGGGCGTTTTGGCTTACTCATTTTTGCATCTCCATCTCTAGGCGCTCTATCTCTGCATCAGCATAGAACTTCATCTTCTTTGCATCCCGTAACTTATCACTGTGACTTGCCAGGCCGTACCGATAACAGGCTCGAAATATCTCACCTATCTGGGCATTCATATCTCGGTATGAGATTAGGTTCTGGAGCTGAGTTGCCCCTGCTGGAAGTATGTAATAGGAGGCAGTACTCCCATCACTCTTCCCTTTTAATTCATCCATCTAGCGTAACTCCTGCTTTGTAAGATAGGAATAATCCAGCATGTCACTGGATATCTCTTGCACTACTTTCCTCACAGGGTACACCTTATCCCCGTGGGTTTGAATCTTACCTGCATGGCTCATGCCACTAAGACAGGTCACAAAGTTATCAATCTTATCGAAGTCACTCTGCATCTTTCCCCACAGTTCTGCTGTAGTTAGGCCAGTGGAATCATCTAGGATTGTCATAATCTTATGGGTCTGAACTGAGACTCTTGCATTACCAAACTCACCGTATGCTTCTGGCATAAAGAACTCTGCATGATGTAAGACTGTATTCGCCCTAACTACATCCTCCTCAGTTATCACCATACTGCATCTCGTGGCTGCATGAATCATACTCACTTTAATAAGGTGTGCAAGCCGTCTATTGCTATACGAGTCAAAGCGGATATCAGGAATGGGTTGCCAGGCTTTATAGATTTTATCAACAAGATTCTTTGCGCTCTCTTCGAAACTAATCTGACCGATACATGCTTCTTTAATCGCTGTAAGTCTTTGTACAAACTCTGCTGTCTCTCCCTCTGCTGGTGTCTTAGGCCACGTAACTTTGACTCCTGTCGGCTTAGCATAGACTGCAATAACTCGCGAGAAGAAACCTTGCCCGACTGCCTCGGGTGGGAAAGCACTCGCAAAGGCTGTCTGTGTGTTGCCTCCAAGTATGCTAATAGTTGGGTTTGGTATGATAAATGATTTGCCATTTTTAACTCTCACTGGGTATAACCCTTCGAAATCCCACAGCTCTCCTAGCATTGATACAAACTCTAGGATGTTATTCCCAAAGAAGTCATTGAACTCTCCCTTTGCAATCCATATCTCCTTGAAGTCTGTAGTTGTTCCCTGTCCCCATAAGTTTTCATCTAGCATGTTTCCCATGTTCTTCTCAGAACTTTCCATCCCTTCGCTAAGATCCATAAGGAACTTCTCCTTAGAGGTCTTCTCAGCGGCAATGGAAGAATACCCTGCTGCCTTAATTAGATCCTTGGCAGTATTGATTGCAGTATTCTTCTTGGTTCCTGCGCTTCCAAGTAGCATGATGTACTGGTTTGTGTGAAGCTTGGATCTACCGAACTGTGTGTAAACTTGCCGGCTTAACCAAGCACCAACCATACCAATACCAGACCACCTATTAAAGAAAGCAGGAGTCTCATTCCCTCCGGAATACTCCAAGTAGTCACGAAAGAATTCACTCATAGGTAACTCCAAAGTGAGTGAGTTAGTTGCCACTCCAGCGGTGGCCTAGTTTTTTGATATCCACTGGAACTCGTAAGTCTCTCACAACACCTTTGCAATCGGTGACTGGGACTGTCATCAGCATAAGTTCCTTAGTCCTTTCGGCTAGGTACTCGTGCCCGATCTTGGTCATGAAGAAAATAGAGTCGTGAATTTGCGCGAGTAGTTTGTACTCTGGGAGGAATGCAAGCTCCTTAAATACAAGCAGGAAAGCCTTGTTCAGGATCATTGCATTGAGGGATTGTGTAACGTGAGCAACGTATGAGTTAAGATCCATCTTGTTCTTGAAGGGATCACCAAAGCAATACCGAGTCCAACCAGTATCCCCTACTAGCATCTTACTTAGCTTAACGTCTTTCTTAATGGAGTCGTAGTAATCGTGTTTTACTGTGGGAAAGGTTTTATCATACACGTTAAGGAGGTAGGTTGCAACACCCTTTAGATCCCAATGTTTCGGAAGTCCTAGAAGTCTCTGAGCTTCGCGAATAGCTCGCGGCCCCATCGTTTCAACGAGCACGTAAGCACCCATATTATAATTAGCACCATGATTAACACGTTTACCAAGATCGCGGATAACTTTCGTGATTTCGTCGTAGGGAACTCCAAAGAAGAGCGACGCTTTGACCTTGTGGGAATCTTGTCCACTTGCGAATACCTCCAGGAGATTTATATCTCCAGACTTATAAGCAACTCCCCTATCTTCAGCTTGAGAGTAATCGGCTTCCCATAGTTCCCATCCATCATCAGCAACCAGAGTTTCCTTGACTGCTTCGCCAGCAGGGATATTCTGAATTTGAAGTCCGCACCAGAAGTGATGTTCCTTGCTCGCAAGTCTCCCAGTATCTGTCCCGTGTGGATTAAGGCTATAGAGAATTCTCTCTTTGCCGGGCGGGCCAAACTCCTTGGCTCCTTCGTCAACTGTAAGATAGGTACTCGATAACTTCCTGTCACCCCGATAATCCAGTATTGCCCCAAGTATACGCTCGTTAAGGGGATGCTTGAAACTTGTTGAGACAAGCTGCTTCTCGTCTGCATTTTTAGCTTGGCGGTCTCCCAATGCTCTGACGAGTGCCAGGCACTGCTTCGGGCTGGATGGGTTGAAGTTAGGGATCTTAAGCATTCGCTGAATGCTGCCAAGCGTAGCAGCTTGCTTATTGATGTATTCATTATTTGCTTCCTTAAGCTTGCCCATGTCTCTTTTTATGCCAGTCATCTCACACATGTGGCATGCTGGAACCACAGAGAACTCAGATACATAATTTCTCTTAGCCCATTGTGGAGCTTCGAGTAACCAGCCCAGAAATGACTCTCCGGTTGACCAAACATCCAGAGCATTATATCTACACTTCTCAATGAAATCCCCAGTGTCAGCCAAGTCTTTCCAGTACATGGAGTCTCGTATGAAGAAGGCGGAGATAGCTTCGAGTACCTTGGGGAGTTCACAGTACCAGGCATGGAAAGCATTAGCAGTATCGTAGAGATACGCAATGAGCGGGGCACCATACATGAAGAAGTAGGAGAGGTCATACTTTCCATTCTGCATTACCTTCCTTATGTTAGTAGCATTAGCTCGGCGCATCCACTCTACTGCATCCATACTCTTGATCGGAATTACGTAAGCGTAAGACTCACCAGTGGACAGACGGAAACCACAATACCCCACCATAGTAATGGCAGGGTGCGGTTCTTTCGCTGTCTCGATATCCACTGCGATTAAGTCACAAGTCTTTAGATAATCCATCATCATGTCAGCATCTAGCCGATCATTTACTATCTTCCAATTGAACTGAGAGGGAGTTCTGAACTTATCCGGGGAGATGAACTTAGAGACGTAGCGCCGGGCAAGGAACTCACCGTGAGCCACAGAAATAAGCTGCTTCAGGGGGGCCAGAAATAGGAACTCTGTATCTTCCCCCTGCACAGTAAATGGGATGATGCTGCCTGCATAGTTTGAGAGCTTAGCTTTCTTCTCTCTACCCTCAGGGAGTAGCTTCTTTAGTACGTCCTCACGAGTACAGATGATGTGAGTTAGGCCGGCCTTCCTAGCCATGAGAACTATCTCAGTAACTGTGGTCGGCGCCTTGTCATATACCTTCACCTTAACTGAGGAGAGGATGCCACCCAGCCTAGAGAGGTAAGGGGTATCTGCATCCTGATCCCCTGGGAACTTAGCCCCCTGAATGAGGAGCAGGATTCCCTCAGCTTTCTTCGCTGTCATTAGCTTATAACTCCTAGTGCTGGGCACTCAAAGATCCGGAAGTCTGCAACCCAGCCCCCCTCAAACTTCACAGCTAGGGGTTCCAGGCAGTTATCTTCCTGAAAGTGAGGCACATAGAATCTGCAACCATCATTCCCCATCTGGGGATCATAGATACGATAGCCATCTGGGTGCCTGCAATCCAAGATGATTTGGTGAGAAGTCTGGGCACAGTTAAGGGATTGCACTGCAACCAGATACACACAGCCTTCATGACAACTCACATTGGATAGGGAGGACAAAGGAACTGCCATCATTCCCATATCTTCCATGATTGCCAGAGGTGAACGAAGGCGCAAGAAGTAATCATCATGATGAGTTGCAATTACAACTTCCGCGGGCAGCCCTGCAAGCATCGCAAGGCAGGTAGACACACAGGAGTTATTAGTTGGTTGGCGCTGGTGAATTAACTCAATCATCTTCTATCCCCATTCCTTTAATCAGGTAAGTCTCAATGAACTCTCTTGCAGCAACCTCACCTGCCAGCGCTGCCTTAAGTATCATAGCCGCCTTAGCTCTGGAGAGTTGGCGACGAGCTGTGAACACCTTGATGAAGTTATCGTGGAAGTTACCAAGATCACGACGATCAATGATGAAGCTCCTAGCATGAACAAATCTTCCATACTGGTTCTTAGTGATTACCTTTTTCATGTCTGCGCTTCTCTGCTTTGAGTTCACTAACCAAGGTATGCAAGCCTTGCTCATTCAGCCTACTCTCTTCCGTGATCCAGCCATTCTTGAAGCAACTCTTCAGTGACTGGGACTGGGCTGACTTCGAGTATCTTGGCCTGCTTATCTCTAGAGGTAGCCCGTAGTATGCCCGAGCTAGGACTTCCAAGGTCATCTTACTGATTGGAGCTGACATCTTAATCTCCTATGGGACTATCTGCCCGTAGTTGTTAACTTCCATTCGCTCAATCACTTTCTGCGGGTACACGCAAGGTATTAAGTAGCCACAATCACACGTAAAGCCAGGACTAATGTGAGTATGGCACCAGGCTCTGTGAGCGTAAGTTACTTCCATGTAGTAACGAGCCATGACCGCATTCACAGGCTGAGGAGGCTGGTACCCTGGGGACGGGGCCGGGATAACTGGGATACCAGAGCCTGAAAACTCGAGGTACTTATCAGGAGCTGTTGTCACAACCTTTGGTGAGGGAGACTCCATGCAGAAGTTATTTGGGCAGGTCATCTTACCATCCATGATCCCACCTATCCACTTAAGTTCCCTGCCACACCTACTGCACTCTAAGTCTGAGTGACGCTCACCTATCTTCTGATTCTTTTGGTTCATTTCTGCTCTCCTGCTAAATAAAAGTACAGCCACCCAAAAAGAAAAGGACATCCTTGTCCAGACAACTCCTTACTCAGCTACAAGCAGGCACTTGATCTCATTGAACTTCTGATCCGGATCATTCTTGCTTGCCCGTACCTTGAGAGTGGTAGCAATCTCTGCCCCCTCACTGTTCACGATCACTTCCCGGGTAGTCTCTCCCCCGTAAGTACCCTTCAGGACGGAGATAATCTCCTTGAGCTGGCCCTGACCGAAGGTATTTTCCTTGCCGGACAATGCAATGATGGGGCTACCATCTTTCATGCAGATAGGGAAACGAATGTTCCCAGTCTTGCCCGGCTCAGGATGAGGCTCACTGGAATTTGCCATCTCCAGAGTCTCAACTACGGTCAGCTTCAGTTGCACAATGACTTGCTCATCATGCTCCGGAAAGCTCCAGTTGTAGCGCAGCATGTGAGTACCTGCTGGGATGGGAGTAAACTTCTCCAGGTCCGCCAGGTCATCTACGCTACTGTCGAGAAGGTTGAATGATTCGCTCATGATTTGTTTCCCTTTGCTAGATTGATTTACTATGGGATTATTCCCATGGTGTTACTGGTCTTGCTTCTTACCACTACCGATACCTACAATCTTATCAGTAGACTCAGGAGCAATAATCACATCCTGAATGAGTAGGCCGTACCATTGCTTGTACAGTGCCCGAAGTTGGTAGATACCTTCCTTGTCCATTACCATAACTTGGAGAATCCCATCTTCCAACATCCTTACATCTATCTCACCTTGGAATTGCTCTATGGCAATTAACTCCTGACCATCTATGAAATCCCCAGCCTTGTAGATTGACACTACTTGTTGAGTCATGGTTACTCTCCCCGCTTGAGTGCCCGCTTCTTATCTTTGTAGACTCGCATTGGATGGCCAGCAGGATAGTGCAATGGCATGAAGGCTCGAGACTTGACAAGACCTACCCGCATTTCTGGTGCTGGCTTCTTGAATGGTACTTTCATGATGAGCTTCCTTATTTCCAGAGATCAAGTAGACGAGGTTCGAGACTTGCTTCGAGTGAGAATCCACTCCGGCCACCAGTGAGCTTGTTATTTGCGAAGGTGGTAGTGGATCCAAAGGTATGCTTCTTGTTCTTAACTTCACAGTACACAACTTCATCAAAGTACTTCGCCATGTTCCGGCTGAAATTGGATGAACCTGCAACTGGAACCAACCGCTCAGTCCCTTCAATCGCCCCAACTACTTGCACTGCATTCTCATGAGAGATACAGACAATGTTAAAAGGTGCAGACTGCACATAAGAACAGAAAGTATCCATCACCTTACTGAGATTGCCCCAGTCATCTGTCTTAAGTTTGTAATCATCCGGCTGGTTTCTTGTGATATTCGCGATGGCTGAGTTGGTGAGCTGGGTGAGAGAGTCTACAACCATACAATCTTTCGGACCTAACTCATTCAGGCAGAACCTGGACTTAGGCTTACCTTCCTTATTACAGATAGGACAACTTACCTTCCCGTGAGTGTGGCAGATTTCAACTGGCCCACCCTTGATTACCTTGAGCATGGTCTCAATTGCCATGGGAGTCCCGCGGTTATCTGGAATCTGCATAACCTCGATGCGCTTCTTCCACTCTGGCTGCAACTTAAAGAGGGTACCAACTCCCTTCTCCAGGTCAAACCACTTGAGATTAAATTCCTCAGACAGTCTTCCTACCAGCTCAGTTTTCCCAGACTTCGGCCCACCATATACCACAACATGCTTGATCTTACTCTCTTCCATATCATTCAGGCTTGGCATCACTCTCTCCATTAGGCATTGTCGGGAACACAACCTTCCCAAGACCATCTGCATTAAGACCTGCGGCAGTCATGACATTCTCCATGATTACCTTAGCTTCCGCTGGGGTAACAAAGAGCTTATCTCGCAAGGCCCGCCCTGTATCTTCCAGCTCCTTGGAGAACTTCCGAGCCAGACCTACCTGGCCCAGAGCTACTGCCGTAAGAAGCTCAACTCGCATGGTGGAATCTGGGTTGTGATTCTCCAGAAGATCCACCGAGTATTCAATCATCCCTTGCCAGTCCTCTTGCTTGAAGAACTCACCAAAGTCATAGGCGAATGCTTGATCGAAGAGAGCTTGGGTAAGGATGACTGGCTTGTTTATCTCATCCATCGAAGTCATAATGGCCCCTTCTTATTCACTGGCTCTTCGCGAGCTGCCTTAATGTCAGGAGCAAAGCCCCCGTAGATTTTACATACCATGCCAGACTTAGCCTCGCAGTCTTTCTTGGCCATGCGAATCTTGTGGTAGCCGTAAGGTGCGAAGAGGTTGGCAAGCTCTACCATCTTAGCTTCTTTACCTTTCTGCTCACCAAGTACCTGCCCGGCTGCCAGACCTGCAGTATTACCATCACCCCAGCCAGCCAGATAGCTTGCCTGCTTCTCTTCCTCTACGTGAGTCAGACCTGCCAGAGCTGAGGCAAATACAAAGGCTGCCCCAAGTGTTACATATACGAGCGAATGAGAGAGTTTCATGATTCAGATACCTCAAGAAGTTCTTGGACAGTGAATTCAAAATCATACTCTTTGTCTTCAACTAACTGGTTCTCCCTAAGTGGACTCATGAGATTCTCCGTAGTGAGATGGCAGCTATCCATATACTGGCAGGTCTTACCAAAGCGAGTGCAAGACTCACCGTGAGTTGGCCAGATACCATAGTTCCCGTAAGACTGTGCCATGCCAACCAAGACTTGCTCATCCCAGAGCCTATCCTTAATCCACAGTGCTCGCTGGTGGTATGTCTTCGGGAACTCAAAGATCTCGAAGCGCTCCAGCTTAGTCATCTGAACTAGATAGAGGACAGAGTAGGCTGTGGTTCCCGGAGCAATCTTGTCAAGTATGACTGAATAGCCAATCGCCTGCGCTGAGTTCTTGTAGTTATAGTGGTTAACCCAGGTCGCACTTGAAGTCTTAAGCTCAAGGATGAGTAGCTCCTCCGTTCCTTTATGTCGGAGTACCAAGTCAATGAAGCCTCGATATGTGGTATGGAGAAACTTGATCCTGAAGGAAAGTTCCGCCGCCGGTTTACCTGCAAACTCGACCACTTCATAATCATCAAGCAGCCCTCCCTGACATAACTCATGGAGCATTAACAAAGCAGCCACAGCCTCAGGAAAAGACTTCTTCTGCTTCTCATTTACATCTGCATAGTTTGTATCCCAGAAGAGAAAGGCAGCCCAGATTGCTTTGGTAATATCCCTTGTAATTAGGTACTGTTGAATCCCTTCACCTACTGCATGACCATAAGCAAAGGTTACATTCTCAGAGTAATCAGTAACTCTTGGGGCTTCAAGCTTCTGGAGTTGGAAGGAACGAGGGCAAGCGTGGAACTCAAGGCTACCAGAGTATGAGAGCCTAAGATACCTCGGATCAACTTGCCCATCCTCCAACTGGACTACTGGAATAGAGTTATGATCCTCCTCCAGTGGACAGTCTAGGAACTCAAACATCTTTATATCCTTCCCTATGAAGTTGGATTCTTACTGCTGCTGTGAAGGAATGAGTACTTCTATCCTTCTTATCTTCCCAGACTTTCTCACCTCTTACTGTAACTTGCTTCCACCCTTTACGGCGAAGGTGCCTTGCTATCTTTGTGCCCAGAAGTACATCACAGTTATCTGGATTGTAGGGTCTTACTGGTTCTGGTATCCCGAAAGCTTCAATGGTATTCACTGCTCTAACTCCCAAGTAGGACTTACTCTCTCAAGTTTCCTAAGCATCCAAGGCTGACCACGCTCCCATAAACAGCATTCGCATTCATACCAAGCCAGCTCTAGCCAAGACCAGTGGATCTTAGTTGCAATCCAGAGTCTTTGTATCTCATATTGAGGTGTCCAGTCAGAGCTACCCCAGTCATGCCTTCTACTTATCCATGCTGTATGTTGGGGTGTGGCTTGTGGGCAAAGCCCACGTAAGGGATGATCTGGGGTGAAGAATACTGAGAAGAGATTCTTACCTCCGGCCATGTAATTTACATACATTTTCCGCCGGTGCATCATGTAAAGATACATACATAGCTTCAAGTCAGCAAAGGCTTCATCTTCTGAAGTGCTAGCCAACCTATGAGTGGGCAGCTTAGTTACCTCTGGCTCAGACATATGCCAAGAGAACGGACGTTGCTGGCCTGTGAATGGGTACTCTTGTAAGTCAGTGAGTTCCATCCTTCTTCTCCTTCCAGACTAGAATCCCAAAGGCCATAGCTAAGTAAGCAACCAGGAAGATGAAAGCACCCAGCTCAAACTCTGCTACAGTGCCCATACTAGAGGTCTCCTGCAGAAATAGGAACCTTGGCTGCCTTCTTAGCTGACTTAACTGCCCGAGGTGCAACTATCTCTATCTCTGCATGGCGGATAAGACCATGAACAATGGCACCTATCTCATCCTCACTAAGAGCAGTCACACAGTCTGGATCAGTTCTTAACTTGGAGTGAATATCTCGCAGGATTGTGCGAAACTCTGGAAGGTTCTCAGTGAGAGCAGCCTCCAGCTCAGCCAGTTGCATGACTAGTGGATGGTCAGGCTTTCCACTTGCGTCATCAGAGCTACTAGTTCCCTCCGAAGTCTCATCGCTAGGCAGTTCTCCTTCACTACTGCTAACTTGTGGCTCCTCTGAGTCTCCAGTACTATCTGGTTCCTCAGGGGCTGTATGTACCACGGACTCCACGGTTGCTGTCTCATCAGGAGTTACCCCTTCTGGTTTGGCTAGTGCAGCCATTGCTTTCTTAGCTGCTGTCAGCGCCTTAAGTTTCTCTAAGGGAGTCATTACTTACCTCCAGTTGCCAGCTTGTAGTGCTTTGCCAACTCACAAGTCACCTTGGATACAGTGATCTTGTCACCAAGTCGCTTAATATCCCCGAGGATCTTTTCCAGATACCAGTTGTCTTCCTGATACTTGATACTTACCTCTGGAATGAGCCACTGCTTCTGGTAAGTTCCATCACCGTAACCACAATCCTGGCGGAAGATATTCAGTGCATACTTGCCAGTGTAGATTTCAATGATTTCTTCCGCATCTAATTCAAGCCAGCCACAGAGACAATCAAAGGCAGCCCAAGAGAAGCTGGTGTAAGTCCAGTTATCCACAAGCTCCATGAGACAGTCTTGCAAGTCCCAGCCCTGGATAGGGCCAGTAGGTTGGAAGGGCAACCCAGCTTGCAGAGTCTTGGAGATACCGAAGTGAAGGATATCTATCACCTCAAGTTGGATCTGCTTCTTGTTATCTATGTTGATTCCTTGCTTATAATTATCTGATCCTTTCCACCACTTCCAGCCCAGATGTTCCTTGATTTCCCGGACTTCATCAATTACTGCAAAGCCCCAGTCCCATTCCTCAGAGACCCAGTTGGCATGACCGAAGTTACCCATGCAAGTCATACTATTCAGGGTATCTTGCATCTTAGCAAGTTCTTCGAGTTGGGAAGGTTGGAGATACTTGATTGCTTTCATGAACAGAAACTCCAGACGTAGAAAAACCTCCAGTGGTTTACCCAAGGAGGTCTCCTATTGTATTTGAGCGGTGGGGAATTAGTGAAGGTTTTCATTAGTTTTGCCGAGGACTCAGGCCACCAAGAACCTAGCTAGCTAATTGGATTACCTACAACCAAACCAGGAAGAGAGTGCTGTTACCGTGTACAGCTAGGCTCGGATATTGCCACTCTTTCCCAGACCAGGAAGCTTACAGCGCGTCAGCAGTAACCTTGACGGAGAGCAACTCAGCTACCTTGGTAGCCAGGAAGTTGATCGCCCGGTCATGCTTCTCGCAAACTTCGGCCGGAGCAGCTTCGACGAAGACAGCCAGTTGGTCCTGCAGGACAGTGAGAACGTCGTTGTCGCCAGCGCAGCGCTTGAAGCGTTCGATGAACAGACCAGCAGCAGCAGCAACTCGCTCAGGAGACTTGCCAGTAGCTTCCGGCATGATCGCCATGTAGTCAGTTGCGAGGGCTTCCAAGTCTTCCTTGGTAAGCATGCTGCGCTCGGACTTCGGCAGGTTCGCGATAGCTTCGATGCTGATCTTGCCTTCTGCAACCAACTGGTCCAGCTTGGCTTGGTCGAAGTCAACATCGTTATCAACGAAGCCACGAACATAGCCAGTCAGGAGAGACTGAATAGTCTCAGTTACCAGGGATACAACTTTCGGATCTTCGGAACCCAGGAGTTCTGCCACACCTTCTGCACTCGGAGCATCATACTCCACGGTGACAGTTGGGCGCTTGAGGCCATTCTTGGTGCGGAAGTTGAAGTCAGTAGAAACGCGGGAAATGGGGGACATGAGTTTGTTTCCTTCTATCTATTGGGGGAAGTAACTTGCAGCTTGCAAGCCGGCGATTGGTTTATCGCTTGGCGGTGGCCATTGTATCGCATTCGCCGGCTCGCGTGTGGGCATGGGCTGGATGAATCATTCTTGCTTGAAGTAATGTAAGCCCTGAGGTAACTCGTCAGCGCCTACCTTGTTTATCTTGATGTATCTTTCAAATGCCGCTATCTTCTCATCTAGGGTTTTCCCAGGCAAGCGCTGAGAGGTGACTCCAGCAACAAAGAAGTTAGGTGGACAGACTACATACAGTTCCTCTCTTGCTCGTGTGACTCCTGTATAAATGAGTTCCCGAAAGAACATATTGCTTTGGGAAGCATGAGTTATAAATAAGACTCTCCGGTATTCACTACCTTGGCTCTTATGTACGGTGAGTGCATAACCTAGTTCCAGTTGACCAATTGGGCCAGCAGTATCTAGGACTTCATACGAGTCAAACTCTTCGGAGTAAACTGTAATTTTGTGACTTGCCTGGCGTAGAATCTCTTCCCTGTCCCCAGAAACTGAGGCAAGAGAATTAAGGATAGCGTCAATTTCTCTGGAGTGCGTGTCCATCGCATCTTCACCAGTTTCCGTGAGGAGACTAGCCAGCGCAGACATTGCAGCTTTGTCATGCTCGACACCATCATAATCCAATGTTGTGGTCGCTTTCTTAAACGGTTTGCCGAAATAACCTGGATTCCTTTCAATCTTTGTGATGAAATGCTCAGTCTTATTCCAGAGAACCTTATCTCCAACACGGAAGTATTTCTTGTTGAGGCCGGCAATGATTTCATGCACAGGTTCCTTCTCTGGATTGAAGTTATGAGCCATGTGAGTTGCTACAATCTTATTTAGCTCAGTGCAACCAAAGGTTCCTGCTTTGTTATAAGGAGAGAGAATCACATCCGTTGTAGGATCATAGGAGCCTTCATTAATCATGTCAGGCAGGAACTTGCTCATAGCTACGAGGGAAGCTTCTATTCCTAGAGGTTTCTTCCATGGACGGATAGTTACCTTCCCATTACCTTCTGCCATCTTATCTATGTTCCAGTCAGTAAGTTTCGGTGCTGGAATTACCTCACCTCGGAGAATGTGATGCGCTAATGAAATAATAGGAGATTCTAACGCCTGTCGATAGACTTCCGTAAGCTCTACGCGCGTGATACCAGCTTCTAACGCGTGGATAAAAATAGAGCGCCCAAACACAGGTGGGAGTTGTTGAATATCTCCAATCAAGATAACTTGAAACTTTGGATTGTATGGGATTGCATCCACTAATTGGTTCCATAAATCAGTTCCTACCATTGGTGCTTCATCTATGATTAGAACTTGCATAGTTGAAGGAAGTGGATTGGAGCGATTCCTATTAGGTACGAACCGCATAGTCTTTTTATATGTGCCAGACTTCTCATCATAAAAATCATAATATTCTGGCTGGAACTCTAGGAGCTTGTGGATAGTTAGGCAATTCTGGCGCAGATCATTAGGCAGGACTTTCTTGATATTTTGTACTGCCTTGTTTGTGAAGCTTACACAAACGATTCCTGGGACTCCTGACTTAAGGTGCTTATGCTCCAGGATTTGCAGCTTTGGAATCTTATCAGATTGAATTAGGGAAAGGATTGCACCTCTGGTAACTGTAGTCTTACCGCAACCAGCCGGACCTATGAGGGCCACAGACTTACCTGCTAGGACTCTATTTATGAAGTAAGCTTGCTCTAGATTATAGACTATCTTATCTATTGCTTGCTTTACGTTGGTTTGTTGGAAGGTAGCTGGTAGCGAAGTTCCTTCAGGCGGGATATTGAGGGCTTTAGTATCTGTAGCCATCCTGCCTTCTAGGGTTTTCTTAGCTACCAGCGCCCGAAGTTTCTCAAGCGCTGTATTCAAGGGGAAGTCTCCTAGTCGCAGCCTTCATATTTACTGCCGTCTTGTCCGTCATCTTCATCAATCTTCCCTGGCTGCTTTACTTTCCTTAGGATGTTTGCAGGGTAGCTTTCAGCCCAGTTAGTTCCCTCCCAGCCAATGTTCAAGGTATAGTGAGGGATCGTAGTTGCGAGACTTTGGTCAGAACAGCAATTAATGCTACCGTCAACGTGAACATGCTTGATAGTTGCTGTAAGTTCCTTACCTTTCTGCTCATTATACCAAGTGTGGCCAGGAAGAAGCTTGACCACAATCTTATCACCTGCTTTAAGGTGCTTGTACCATACTTTTGGCTTAGCCATTTCTGAGTTCCTATTCCACGTTAATTTCTACATAAGGATGACCTACCATATCAAAGTAGTTAGTCACATCCTCAAGTTGGTATTCATCCAGGATTGTTGCTCTTTCTTTGAGAGTTGTTATCTCAAAGCAGTCTCCAATGTGACCAACATAATACACTGGGATAGCTTCTGGATACATAAGCTGCAGGATATAACGATCACCAATTAGCATGACTTTAAGTCCGGTTGGATTAAGACATACGCCTTAAGAGAGTCAGGCGCACCTTGTATTGAGTGTTTCAGGGTAGTTCCAAGAGGGTAACGAACTGCACGGAAAGAGAGCCAGAAGTATTTAGGTGGCTCTTCACCACTCTTATTAAGTTCCTCATTGTAGAGTTTTGTAGCCTTCCCTGAGAACAAGGGTAGAAAACACACCTTCCCTATTTCTATTCCATCACATGTGAGTTTATCAGCAATTTCCTCAGCAGTCCAGCGCCTGCAAAGATATATCTCTGCTGCATCACTGTACTCTTTTGGTAGATTAAACTCTTTAGTGAGGATTCTTACAAACTCCCCAAAAGTGAAGGAGTCATAACCTGGCAGATTGGAGTTTGAGATAGTAGTCATGTTAGTTATTCCTTCTGGCAGTGGCTAGCTTAGCTGCAAGTTTCTGCGCAATTGTTTGAGTGCCCTGAGTTGCAGGAGGTGGAGTTACTTCCCCACCATCTTGGAGAAGCAAGAGTAAGTCAGTATCACTACCCTTGAACTTCTCTATCTTTGCAGGTTTAACGCCACCTCGGAACTCTTCCAAGACTTCCCGTATTTCTTCCAGCTTCTTAAAGAGGCAAGATGCGTGGAGGGAACCAGCAGGAATCTCAGTGTAGCAATACTCAAGCAACTCATCTACATCAGCCAGAGTTACATCACCTCCAAGCACCTCATATATACCATCTTTCATGAATGCTTTAGTGATGATATCTCGCCAGTGTTTATCTATTGTGAGTTTCCTTCCATCCTCCAGAGTTACATAGGCAGTGGGAAACTCGCCCACATTAGATGCCCACACTGCCATAAGATTCGGGAAGTCTTTGGATTCTTTCCCTTTGAGGAGAGATCCTTTGAGGCCACGAGTTATGATTGAATCTATGTCAGCAGGAGAGTAAGTTCCAGTGTTTGAGTTCTCTTCATTAGCGAGCAAGAAAGAGCGGTAACTATCACGATTGCGCTTCTTAGCCTCCTCAGAGATGGGACTGAAGAGAATGCCAACTTCTGTATAAAGTAAATCAATCCAGTGAGGTAAGTGAGGGAGAGAGTCAGGTGTGATTCTGACTTTTGGTAGACCAAGATGCTCCTTCCCTTCTAGCTTGACTGCAAGCTTAGCCAGGCGATCAAGGTACTTAGACCAGAAGGGAAGATATGAGGTGGCTGGAGCTGGCGGGAAGTCTGGAGTTCCTTCCATTGGCAGCTTAAGAAGGAAGGCAACTCCAAGCAGGTGAGTCTCTTCCTCATTAAGTTTCCCAGCACTCCAAGCTTCCAGGTAAGTCTTAGCAAGTTGAGATGCTGAGATACTTCGAGAGAGAAGAGGATGCGGATGAGTTGGATGAGCTGAGGGATTGTGATGCACTTGGCTCGAAACTCGCCCGCCAGCTAGACTCGCTAGACTGACAAAGTATGAGATTCGAGATATGGGGCAAGTTACTTTCATGATTGTAACTCCATTCAAGTCATAAAGGTTAGCAGAGTGTCTGAGTTGTATTTAAACGTTGACTTATGAAATAAGGGAGTGGCTGAGCTGGTACGTATCCCTTATGTTTGGTCTTAGAGAATAGAATCATCATTGCCGTTCTCAGATCCCTGCAGATATTCCAGTTATATGGTACATCTTGCCTGAATGTGAGGTAGAAGTATTGCTTATCATTCCCTACCATTGCTATGATTCTAGGCTTCTGGTTACTTAATAGATCAACCATGATTGACTCCCAGCATCTTATCAATTGCATCACAAGTCACATTGACCGCGGAGTCTAGCTTGTTTGCGTAGATTACTTGGTCTGAGTCTCTTGCATTGAGTTTCATGTTAGCTGGGCTGATTAGGATGGCTTCAGTAGATCCTAAGACTGCATAACCTGGGAGCCATGGAACATCATTAGGGTATTTAACTGTGATCATTTTATTTCTCCTAGTGTTCAAACACGTTACGAAGCATCCAATATTCCCAACCTTCAGGACTCTTATCCCAAGTAAAGACTTCATCTAGATAGTTTTCATCTTTGATTACAAAGTCTCTATTCTTTGCAACTCTTTCCATGTCAGCCTTTACAGCTCGGCCAAGATGGTATCCTCGCTTACCTTGTTTCTTGTAGAATGCTGTGAGTTGCTTCTTGATAGTTTTCATATCTTATTCTCCTGCATCTAAGATTGCTTGGATGTTAGTTGGTACTGGCTGACTGAGTTGAGTGTAGAAGTGCGCCTGAGTTACTGCCTCATCATAAGTCATAACTTGTGCTGGCTTGTGATCTAGCATAACCATATCAACTGCGCTCATTCGCCCAGGTTTGCCACCAGTAGGAACACTGGCAGGCTGTGTAACTCCCATCTGTGCTTTGAACTGGAATACTCGAAGCACTTTAGCAGCTGCAATCAAGTCTCCTTTGTCTGAGACAGAAGCCTGTGAATCTAGATGCTCACCTATGAGAGAGACCAGAGCATCTATCTGAGGTAGTGTAAGACTTGGACGGTATTTAGGTTCGTTGCTCATTTTAGTCACCTTCTTTTGAGAGAATGATTGAGAGTTTCCAGTCAGGATAACGGTGAATCCTTTCCATCAAGCCAGCAGCATTGTAAAGCTTCTTATACAGTGGGGTACTTTCTGTTGCTTCAATCTGAATATGCGAGATTATTCTAGCTCTAAGCTCGCGAGTTGCAGCCTGTATAAGATTCTCCAAGCTGACATTAGATAGTGCCTCAAGTTCCTCAGCATTCATAACTTTCTCCGCTTGTTAATAAGAAGCAATCGCATTGGCCGGCAATCGAGCCGCACAGCCTGCCTGCCTGCCGATTATAGCACGCCCCCCTGCCCCCCGCATACCCCTATGCGCATGCACGCCTGCGCCTCTAATAACGCCCTTGTAGCTACTTACAGCCCCTGTAACTTACTAGCCTGCCTCTTGTGCTTAGGGTATATTCTGTACCCCTTTAAAAAAGAGAATAAGAAATAAAAACAATATAACTAGGAAGGGATGAGAGAGTAATGAGAGTGTGTGTAAGTTACTGGCATAGGCGCATGAGGGAGGGTGAGGCATGCGGGGAGGGTCGTCTGGCCTA
>Ga0299906_10001493_pt1 | contig 20072 bp, 20 predicted proteins | sample RVTome_14_FD_200259 | JGI IMG/M metagenome (GOLD analysis project Ga0299906, IMG submission 200259) | Soil microbial communities from uranium-contaminated site in the Upper Colorado River Basin, Wyoming, United States - RVT145D125 (version 2) ...
AGTCATGCTCAGGCCGCCGGCGCGCCCTGCGTGAGCGGCTCGACCTCGGGCCACACGGCCCGACCATTGGCGCGCATCATCTCGACGACGGCGGGCGCCGCCCACGCTTCGACGGCGATCGCGTAGCTGGGACGCGCCTTTACCCGGGCGATCCAGTCGGCGACGCGGGGGCGCGCCGGGGCCGACAGCAGGGCATCCATGGCGAGATGCTCGAGCCGCAGCACGTAGGGAAAGACCGTCGCGTCGGCGAGCCCGAAACGCTCGCCCGCGAGCCAGGAGCGCTCCGCGAACTCGGCCTCCATGTCGTCGAGCGCGGCCAGGAACGTGCCGAACGCGCCCGCGAACTCGGGCGCCCGCACGCCGTGGTCGAGTACGCTGCGGCGCGCCGCCCGCGCGCCCGGGTCGGGGATGGCGGCCAGCTCCGCTTCGCGCACCTCGGCGGGCTGCAGCAGCAGAATGGGGCGTGGGCCGATGGCGAACGTCACCGTCGGCGCGGCGGGATGCACCGCCTCATCGACCCGCTTGATCCAGCGGTCGGCGGCGTAACGCGCTAGGGGCTCCGCCGGTCGCAGCGGCGGCTCGGGAAACGCGTCGTCGAGGTATCGGATGATCAGCGAGGACTCCGTGAGGACGTGGCCGTCGTGCACGAGCGTCGGCACGACGTGCTTCGGGTTCAGCTTCACGTACTCGGGGTCGTGCTGCCGGCCCGCCATGATGTCGACCTCGTGCGAGACGAAGTCGAGCCCCTTCTCGGCGAACACGAGGCGGACCTTCTGCGAGCAGGTGGAGAACGGGAAATGGTAGAGGTCGATCATCGCGATTCCTCCTTCTGGGATGCGAAGAGCGCGGCGCCGAAGCGGTCCGCGAAGACCACGTCGTCGACGGCGCGCCGGGTGAGGGGCCCGTGTCCCCCACCAACGGGCCAACCGATCGGCACGAAGGCGTAGGTGGCCCAGGGCTCGGGGATCTCGAGCAGCTCGCGTACCTCCCGCTCGCGGGCACAGAGGAGCGTCGTGAGGACACAGCCGAGCCCCTCGGCGCGACACGCGAGCAGCAGGTTCTGCACGGCCGGATACAGCGAGGCGCCGCCGACGACGGACGGCCGCCCCAGGTCCGCATCCGTGATCTGCAGACCACCAGGATCGAAGCAGAAGACGGCGATCACCGGGGCCTCGTGGAGATGCGCCGCCAGGTAGTCCCCCGAGCGCAGCGCCTTCTCGGCCGGCACGCGGATTGCCTCGGGTAGCTGCGCGACGAGAGCATGGCGCGGGGCCGCGTACTCGGCCCATGGATCGCGGTACAGCTCCGCGAGCCGCTGCCGGCGCGCGGGGTCACGCACGGCGATGACGTGCCAGGGCTGGCGGTTGCCCCCCGACGGCGCCCAGGTCGCGGCGCACAGCACACGTCGCAGGACGTCGTCGGGAACGGGATCGGGGCGCAGGCGGCGCACGGCCCGCGTCGTGCTCACGGCATCGTAGAGATCGACGCCGGCACATTCGGGTCCCGGCGGCGGGCCCTCGACGGGCAGATCGACCGACGGCCCCGGCGGCTGGAAGCTCGCCAGGATTCCCGAGACGAGTTGGTAGAAGCCGATCGCCGTCACCACCTCGACGAGGCCGCGCTCGCCCAGCGCTTCGCGAGCGCGCTCGAGCGTCGCCGGCTCGAGTCCGCGGCGGTGCACAAGCTCGCCGGCCACCTCGTAGGCCGCCGCGCAGGCGGGATCGTCCAGCGCCGGCCGGCGGCCCCGCCCGATCGCCTCGATGGCCTCCGCGGCGACGCCTTCCATGCGGGCGATCAGGCCGTGCACCCACCACTCGAAGTCCGCCGACCATGCCTTCGCAACCACCAGGATGGCGATCTCCCGGGCCGCGGCGGGCAGCACGGTGTCGGTGCGCAGCGCCATGCCGACGCGCTCCAGGTGCGCGCCGAGCACGGGCGTGCGCAGCCAGGCGTCGAAGGGACCGGTGAGCGTACCGTCGTCACGCAGCATCAGGCGCCGCGCCCCGCCCTGCCCGCGCGGGCTGGCGAGCACGGCATCGTAGAGACGGCGCTGCGACTCGTCGAGCGCGTCGGGCCCGAGGGGCGTCAGCCGCGCGGCGCCGGCGCTCATCGGTAGGTCTCCCGGAAGACGTCCTCGTCCGGCGCACCCTCTTGATGACGGCGCGCGACGTACTCCGGATCGAGGCGGAAGCCGAAGAAGTTGCGGTCGAAGGCCCCGGTCGCGAACCAGGCGTTCATCGCCTCGCGCGTCGCGAAGTTGTCGACCGCCAGCTCGACCTCGTTGCCGTCCGGATCGAGGTAGTAGAACGAGGTCGTGAAGCCGTGGTTGACGCACTCATGGGGGACGATGCCCTCGTCCTTGAGGCGCAGGTAGGCACGGACCAGGTCGGCGAGGGTGTCGACGGCGAAGGCGTAGTGCACGACGCCGGCCGCCTTGGGATCGCGCGGGGTCGCGTCCGGACTGCTGGCGATCATGACCCGGTGGTGCTCCTCGTCGTAGGTGAGGAAGCACACGACCCCGTTCTCGAACATCGGCTTGGCCTGGAGGACGGTCTTGTACCAGGCGGCCATCTCCGCGAGGCGGGGGCTGCGCAGGACGAGATGCGAGAAGCGCGAGGGCCGCAGATGCGGGGGGCCGGGCTCGGGCAGATGGGCGGTGGCCGTCATCGAATCCTCCCTCGGGTCCAGTTTCGCTATTCAACTGACAAGCGACTCAAGCGAAGCTACGCCGTTGCATTTCGCTTGTCAAGTGAATAAACAAGGGCGTATGGCCAGTCGTTCGCAGCAGCGTGATGCGACCCGCGAGCGCATCGTGGAAGCCGCGGCCGGCGCCTTCGCGGAGAAGGGTTTCCGGGGGGCCAGCACCCGCGACATCGCGCAGCGAGCCGGCGCCAATCAGGGCCTCATCACCTACCATTTCCGCTCCAAGGACGAGCTGTGGCGCGCCGCGGCCGGGCACATCTTCGGCATGCTGCGCACGAGCCTGGGCGCGCGACTGGCCGCTCTGGAGTCCGAGGAGCCGCGGGAGCGCGTGCGCGAAGGCATCCGCGAGTACGTGCGTTTCACGGCCGCTCACCCGGAGCTGTTCCGCCTCATGGTCGAGGAGGGGAAGAGCGCCGAGGAGCGGATGCAGTGGTTGGTCGACACCCACCTACAGCCCCTCTACGACGGCCTCGTGGAGGGCCTCGTACGCTTCGGAGAGTCGCTCGGCGACGGCCTGGCTCCGGCGCTGCTCCCGCACGCCTACTACGTGCTGGCCGGCGCGGCGTCGCTCATCTTCGCCGTCGCGCCGGAATGCCGGCGTCTCACCGGCCTGGATCCCGAGACGGCGCGGGCCGTCGAGACCCACGCCGACTTCGTCGCTCGGATGCTGGTGCCGTAGGGATCGCGCCGGCCTGCGATGCCGACGAGGCGTCGCTCATCCCTGTCGTGGCAGTGTAACGGACGAGACCCCGCCCCCATGATCGACGCGCGGCCATGGCACCATACGTCAGTCGTCCAGGAACGCCCCGCTCGGCGACCCCGGCAGCGCGACACAGCTTCCGTCCGCCTGGCCGGGCTTGCACACGAGCTTCGCGCCCGTCCCACCCGCGATCAGCTTGCGGGTGCACGTGCCCGGCGGGAAGACGCTGCAGTGACTCGCCGCCTGTGCGTCGTTCACGACGCGGAAGTACGTGTAGACGACCTGGTTGACCTCGGCCAAGCTGGCGACGTCGAGCGGCGTGTCGCCCAGCGACTTGCCGACGATCTTGAGCAGCTTGCCGGGCTTGATCACGGCGACCTTGGCGCCGGTCGGCCCCGCGGGGGCCGGCTTGTTCACGTACTTGGCTACCGCGGCCTTGTTCACGACCCAGCCACTCGTTCCGTCGCTCGCACCCTGCGGCACTGCGAAGGCCCCGCTCGCACTCGTCGGCGAGGTGGCGAGCATGCCGAAGTCCACACTGATGCTCGCGGTATCCGTACCGGCGCCCTTGGTGATGCCGCCGAGGGTGTCCTTCGACACGTACACCGCCTTCGCCGTGCCGGCGGCAGCCAGCTTGTCGACGACGATCAGCTTGCGCGCGGTCACGCCGATGATGGTGTCGCCGCCGACCACGGGTACGACCTGCCCGCGAATCTCGCCGCCGGCACACACCGTGGAGTGGACGTTCACGTACCAGAGGCCCGCCTTGATCTGGTCGACCTGGGTCGGGGTGACGAAGGTGGTGCCCTCCTTGGGCGACCCGGCCCCGAGCCCCACCGTGATGCCGGCGGTCGCGCCCGGGGCGGCCGGTCCGTGAAAGTGCGCCGCGATCTCGGCGCCAAGGGCCAAGGCGCCGTCGTCGAAGTCCGGGAAGTTGTTCCCGAACTCGATGTGCCAGGAGAACTGTCCCGTGATGTCGTCGAGTTCGACGGTCCCGGTCCCCCGCGCCGAACTCGCCATCGCACAGGTCGTCTCCTGCGCGTCGTCCAGATCGGCGGTGAGCTGTACGGTCACCGCCGAGGCCAGCGACGCCGAGAGCAGGACGGCCGAGAGAACGGCGAGCGCCTTCATTCGAGCGAGTCGCATCTGTGCACCCTCCGGGGTGGGAGTCTACGACAGGGGCTTCGCCAGACGTCAAGACGCATCGTGTCCAAACGGGCGCTCGCCCCGGCCGACCCGGGGCCGTCCGGCTCGCCCCGCTCAGGGCTGGCGTTCCGGTGCAGCCTGAGGGATGGCCAACGAAGCGGCCCGGCGGAAGGCGTTTTCGCGCCCCACCGCCCCCAAACCGACCGCTATCGCCGGGTGGGCTTCCCGCCCTGCGACGATTCGCCGCAGGGCGCCGCGACCCCGTGCCTCAGCAATCGCCTACGACCTGCAGGCGCCCGCGCTTGCCGCTCAGGGTCGCGCGCAGCGCGCCGGTTTCGGCATCGTACGACCAGTCCTCGTCGGCCAGCGGCTTGCCGCGCCAGCGCACGGCGCAGGCCGCGAACGGCCGCTCGAGCGTGGCGAGCGACGCCTGCACGACCCACTCGTGCGCGCCGCGCCCGCGCAGCGCCAGCTCCCAGCCGCCGGCGCGCTCGCGTGCCCGGATACGCGTCTTGTCGGCGAGACGCAGCCGGGTCTCGCCACGCGGGAACGCCAGCAGGTGCAGGACGTCGCGCCGGTCGTCCAGCGAGACGAAGCCCGCCGCCGGCGTGCCGTAGTCGGCCAGCGTGTCCACGTCCGGCGCCAGCAACGGCAGCACCGCGCCGGCGCGCACCAGCAGCGGCAGCTCGGCGAGCGGCGCCGGGACCTCGACGACGCGCCGCCCCCCCAACACCGTGGGCGTCCCCAGGACGAAGGCCCCCGCCACCGAGTCCCAGGTGCCGGAGCGCCACAGGTCGATCCACTCGCCGCCGGGGAGGTAGACCTCGCGCGTGCGCTGCCCCGGCGCGAGCACCGGGGCCGCCAGCAGGTCGGGGCCGAAGAGGAACTGGTCGTCACGCGCCACGGCCTCCGGATCGTCCGGCACGACGAGCGCCAGATGGCGCATGATCGGAAGCCCCGTGCGCCGATACTCGGCGGCAGCCGTCGCCAGGTACGGATGGAGCTGCGTGCGCCACTTGGCCCAGCGCTTCCAGTTGCCGATCTGCTCGGGCTCGTAGATCTGCGGGCGCTCCTTCTCCGGAAAGGAGAAGCCGTTGTGCTGCGTGCGCATGACTCCCGAGACGGCGCCGAACTGCACCCAGCGGATGAGCAGCTCGGGCGTGAGCGTGCGCTCGCCGAGCGCGAAGAAGCCGCCGACGTCGCTGCCCCAGAGGGCGATGCCCGAGAAGCCCATGCCGAGGCCGCCCGACAGCGCCGAGGTGAGTCCGTCGAAGCCCCAGTCGGTCGACGGATCGCCGTTCCACACCACCTGCGCGCACGGGGCCACGCCCGTCCATCCGGAGCGCTGGAAGCGAACGACGGGACGCTTCTGGCGGCGCACGAAGTCCCAGGCGCCGCAGTGATAGTCGGTGACGTAGCGGTTGTGGTGCGCGGTCCCGGTCACGCCGTCGGCGTCGTAGGCGTCGAGCGGCGTGTACTCGCCGAAATCCTCCATCCAGCCGTCGTGACCGTCCTCGACCGCCTCGGCCAACAGGCTGCCGTAGTAGCGCCGGCCCGCGCTGTGGCTGAAGTCGACCTGGCCGACCCGAAAGATGGTCGAGCCCGTGTAGACGTACACGTACGGATCGCCCGCCGCGGTGCGCGAGAACGCGTCGGCGGCCACGCCGTCCGGGAACGCCGGCTCGTACGACTCGCACACCATCGGATTGAAGTAGGTGGTGACGGCGGCGCCCGCGTCGTGCAGCGCCTGCACGAGCGCGCGCTCGGTCTCGCGGCGACCGGCGTGACTGCCGCAGGGGAGATAGTGCGTGTAGGTCTGGATGACCGAGACGGGCGCGTCCGCGGCGCGCAGCGTCGTCATCTGATCCAGCCGGTTCTCGAGCGAGCCGCCGAGCTGGACCCAGGGGCCGAGCACCCACGGGGCCACGGGCGGCGGCTGGCGGCCGGTGCGCGCGGTGAAGCGCCGCAGGACGTCGGCCGGCGTCGGCCCCGCGAAGACGCGCAGGCGCAGCGACGCGGGAGCCGGCAGCGGCGGCTCGCCCTCGACCGTGCCCGTCACTTCGAGGCTCCAGCGCTCGGCGTCGTCGCTGCCGAGCCGGAAGTAGCTCGCCTCGTCGTTGTCGACCAGCACGCCGACGCCGCGGCTCGACAGCACCCACGGCACGGGGAAATAGGTGGCGTCGTCGCGGGCGCGGAAGCCGGGCGCCGGCACGAAGACGGCCACGAACTCGCGCTCCTCCTCTTGATACGGCCCGTCGGCGACGTAGTTCTCGACCACGCGCCCGCGATGGCCGACCCCGGTCGCCCGCTCGCCGAGGCCGAAGAAGCGCTCGGTCGGTGCGGCGACGAACCCCACGCCCAGCGCCTCGACGTCCGCGTGGGGGCCGCCGACCACCTGCATCGTGAGCGCGATCACCCCCTCGCCGTCGGGGCGCAGCTCGATCGCGAGGCGGCGGCCGGTGGGATCGGTGGTCTCGACCTCGACACGCACCGCCTTGCCGCGCCGGCGGCCCTGCACCACGCGCGTGGCATGCATCCAGCCCGCGGCGGTGCGGAAGCCGATCGAGCCGGCGGGCGCCGACGTGCGCTCGGGCGCCTCGGCGAGCAGCGGCGCGCCGTCCATCATGAAGTGCAGGCGCCACGGGTCGGACTCGACGACGGCGTGCAGCGTCCCCGCGCGCGTCTCGAGTGGCGCGGCCGGCGCCGGCACGGCCGCCGACGCCGTCACGCAGAGGGCGGCGGCCATCAGCTTGACGGCGGCAGGGCGTGCGCTCATCGATCGCATCCGCGATACATAGCCGCTCGGTCGCCGCGCCGAAAGATCCGTCAGGCTCGCACCAGCGCGTCGAAGGCGGCGATGAGCGCCTCGGTACGCGGCCCGCAGCGGCCGCGGCCGATGATCTCGCCGTCGAGCGTGCGCACGGGGACGATGCGCGCGCCCGTCCCGGTGAGGAAGACCTCGGCGGCGCCGAGCAGGTCGAAGCGCCCCAGACTGCGCTCCGCGACACGCATGCCCTGCGACGCCGCCAGCTCCATGACGGCCTGGCGGGTGATGCCGGCGAGGGCACCGTCGCTCGGCGGCGGCGTCAGCAGCTCGTCCCGCACGACGGCGAAGACGTTGGCGACGCTCGCTTCGGCCACCAGACCCGCCTGGTTCAGGATCAGCGCCTCGTCGGCGCCGCGGGCCCGTGCCTCGCGCTTCGCCAGCACGTTGTTCAGGTAGTTGAGGCTCTTGACGCGCGGGTCGAGCACGTCGGCCGCGGGCCGCCGCAGACTCACCGTCACCAGGTCGATACCCGCTCGCAGCGCCTCGGGCGGGAACACCTTGATGTCGTCCACGATGCAGATCACCCGCGGCGCGCCGCAGGTGCTCGGGTCGACGCCGAGACTGCCCTCGCCGCGGGTCACGATGATGCGCACGTAGCAGTCGGGGTGCTCGTGGGCGTCGATCGTCACCTGCACGACGTCGCGCAGGTGCGGGATGCCGCCGGCGACCTGCAGGTGCACCGCTTTCAGTGCGGTCGCCAGCCTCGCCAGGTGGTCGTCCAGACGGAACACGCGGCGACCGTAGGCGCGCATCGCGTCGAAGACACCGTCCCCGTACAGGAACCCATGGTCGGTGACGGGCACCCGCGCCTGGGCACCGTCCACGATCGCCCCGTCGATCCAGACCTTCATGGCGAACCTCCTTCCAGGCGAGCCGCGATCTTGCGGCCCGCGGCGGCGACACGCCTCCCGAGCGCCGCCGCACCAAGTTCGGCGAAGCGTGCGCTCGGCACGGCGGTCACCAAGACGCCGCGCAGGGGACCGCGGCCGAGAATGGGCGCGCCCACCACGCTCAGCCCGGGCACCCACTCCTCGTCGTTGACGGCCCAGCCGCGACGGCGCGTCGCCTCGACGTCGCGCTCCAAGTGGCGCTGCGTGGCCGGCGTCCGCTTCGTGTAGCGTTCCAGGCGTGCGGTGGGGCCGGCGACCAACGCCGGCGCGTGCGCCAGATAGACCTTGCCGGACGCGGTCGCGTGCACCGGCAGCGTCGCGCCCACCTGCGGCGCTGCCCGCAGGACGCCGGTGCCCTCCACCTTGTCGAGCACGCACAGCCGACGGGCGCGGGCCGCCACGAGGAAGAAGGTCTCGCCGAGGGCGCGCGACTCGGCTTCCATCACGGGTCGCGCCGCCGTGACCAGCGGCTCGCGCTCGACCACCCCGAGGCCCAGCGCCACCAGCCCCACGCCCGGGCGATACCGTCCGTCCTCGTCGCGCTCGACCAGCCCGCGCGGGGCCAGCGCGGTCAGCAACCGGTGTACGCTCGACTTCGGCATGCCCAGCCGTCGCGACAGATCGCTCACGCCGCACGGGACCGCCGCGTCGTGCAGGTGGAAGAGCAGGTCGACTGCCTTCTGGATCGTTCCTTGCTGTTCCATATGTCGGAACACGCTCCTGATATACAGAACGGACGCTAACCCCCGCGTCTTCCAGGCGCAAGCGGGTGGCGGGCGCCGTGACACCGGGCCCGCCCCGCCCTATCCTTGGCCGTCGTGTCGGACGTACTGATCTCGCCCGCGGCGTCCGCAGAGACCCAAGCCTTCTTCGCGACCTTCTGGCGCCCGTACGACGAGCGCGTCGGCGTCCACTGGGACGGCACCGACCACCACCTCGCCGCGTGGATCGGCGGCGCCCTCGTGGGCGCGGCCTCCTTCGGCGTCGCCGGCGGCGTGGGTGAGCTGCGGCAGATCCTGGTGAGCGCCGAGCAGGCCGGCTCGGGCGTCGGGTCACGGCTCCTGACGGCGGTCGAGGCGCGCTGCCGGGCGTTGGGCTGCCACAAGCTCCGTCTGGAGACGGCCGAGTACCAGGCGCGCGGCTTCTACGAGAAGCACGGCTTCACGGTCGACCACACCCTCGACGACGACCGCTTCCATCGCGCCTGGTACGTGATGGCCAAACGCCTCGGGTGAACGCGCGGCCTCTCCCCCGACGGGACACTAGATCCCCTGCACCCGCAGGGACGCGTGCGTCCCGTGGATGCGGTTCAGGTTGATCAGCAACGCCGTCGCGCCCTCGAGATGGCGGGCATTGTGCGGGCGGCCGGCATCGACGCCGCGGAGGCCAGGAATCTCTTCGAGGAGGTCGATGACGGCGCGGCGGGCCCCTTCGTCGTCGGAACACACCAGCGCGTCCGTGTTCACGCGCGCATCCCGCCGCAACAAGTCGGCGGCCGGCACCGTGTGCAACGACGCGACCCAGCGCGCCGCGGGGACGGCCCGCGCCGCCTCCTCGGCCGCGGACTCGCCGGCCGTCTGCAGCCGCGCCTGCCCGCCCGCGATCTCGATCGGGGCGACGGTGCACACGCAGATCTTCCCGTCGAGCTCCCGGCGCACCGCCTGCAAGGTGGCGACCATGCCCGCGTACGGGACCGTGACGAACACCACGTGGCCGCGGGCGGCCGCCTCCCGGTTGAGCGCGCCGGACAGGCCGCCACCCCCCTTGCCGCCCCCCGCCGCGAGCGTCGCGGCCGTCTCCTCGGCCCGGGTCGCGTCGCGCGACCCGATCACGACGTCGTGGCCCGCGAGGGCGAAGCGCATCGCCAGCCCCCGCCCCTCGCTTCCCGTCCCGCCGAGCAAGCCGATCGTCAAAGTGCCGCCAGCCTGCCAGCCCCGGACCGGGGCCGCCAGCCGCCCCCCCGAACAGACCTCGCGCTCTCTGGACGGCCGAGAAGCGACGGGGTTAGGATGCCGGCATGCGCATCCCCCTCGGCTTGGTCCTGGTCCTTGCGTCTCTCGCGCCGACGCTGGCGCTCGGACAGAGCGTCGTCCTCTACACCAACGACTTCGAGACTCCGAACGTCCCGATCGCCATCGACTGCGGCAACTCGCTCGACACCCGCGGCATCGACTTCCTCTACGGCGCGCCCGGCTTCGTCTTCAACCAGCAGTTCACGGTCGAAGCGGTCGTCCACGCGGACAACGCGGCGTTGTACTCGGATCCGCAGGGCAACGGCGGCGCCTTCTCGCTCGGCATGCTCTCGGCCTTCCAGGACGACAAGCTGGCCCTGACCTTCGACTCGCTGGGCCGCAACTTCGTGAACGTCGGGCTCGACCTGTCGTCGATCGACGTGAGCGCCTGCGGCGGGCCGTTCGGCGTCGCCGTGCCGGTGATGCAGATCTCCCTGCTCGACAGTCCGGGCGGCGTCTTCGCCTTCGGCCAGACGGTCCTCGACACGGGCATGGTCACCGGCACCGCGGCGCCCGACCAGTGGACCTTCGACTGGACCACCGGGGTCGTCTCGCTCGACGCCTCCGGCGCGACCGACGGGCAGGTCTCGATCCTCTTCGACCTGACGCAGAGTGGCTACGCCGCTTTCGACAACCTCTCGATCGTCGCCTCCGACACCATGGGCGTCGTCGACCAGGACAACGACGGCGTGCCGGACGACGAGGACAACTGCCCCGCCGTCGCGAACCCCGGGCAGGAGGACGGCGACGACGACGGGATCGGCGACGCCTGCGAGACGACGTCGAGCACCACCACGACGACCCTGGCGCCGAGCGGCTGCGGCGGTGAACCGGACGGACCGACCTTCACCTCCTTGAACTGCCGCCTCGCCGCCCTGATCGCCTCTGTGCAGGCCGAGCCGGCCCTCGGCAAGCTGCAGCCCAAGCTGGTCAAGGCGGCCCAGAAGGCCAAGCAGCGCAAGGAAAAGGCCGAGGCGTTCTGCGCCGGCGGCAGCGCCAAGAAGGCGGGCAAGCAGCTCAAGAAGACGGTGCGCAAGCTGATCCAGTTCGCGCACCGGCTGCGCTCGAACAAGGCGCGCAAGACGGTCGATGAAGCGGTGCGCGAACCCTTCGCGCTGACGGCGGACGCGATTCAAGGGGACGCCCGCACGCTGCGCGACGCGCTCGTCTGTGGGTCCTGAGCGCGTCGCGCTCAGGTCACGACGCCGCCTGCAGGAGCTTCGTCGCCGCCTCGCGCACCGCCGCCGACGCCTTCTGCGGCGCCCCGGCGTCGAAGGGCGGCTGCGGGTCGTACTCGATGGCGAGCTGGATCGCCTGCGCGGTCTCGCCGCCGGCGACGCGGGCGACCAGCGCCAGCGCCATGTCGATGCCCGACGAGACGCCGGCGGCCGTGACGACCTTGCCGTCGAACACCACCCGCTCGCCGGTCGGCTCGGCCCCGAAGCTGCGCAGCGCGTCCAGCGCCAGCCAGTGCGTGGTGGCGCGCTTGCCCTGCAGCACCCCGGCGGCGCCGAGCAGGAGCGAGCCCGTGCACACCGAGCACGTCCAGGTCGACGTCTCGTGCACCGCGGCCAGCCAGGCGATCAGCTTCTCGTCGGCGAGGGGCGTCTGCGGGCTGCCGGTGCCGGGCACCACCAGGACGTCGGGCGCCTTCACCTCGCTGGTCGCCACGTCGGCGTGGATGACCATGCCCGAGTCGGTGCGCTTCGGGCCCGCGGTGGTGGCCGCCAGCGACACGCGCGCCCCGGGGAGGAGGGAGAGCACCTGATAGGGACCGACCAGGTCGAGCACGGTCATGTCGTCATAGAGGGCGAACGCGATGTGCATCGGAGAACCTCCTCGTTGGAAACTCTAGTCGCCGATCACCATCACGATCGGGGCGAGCAGAAGCAATGGCGGCACGATGGGCGGCGTCGACCGCCACCGCCAGCGGCATGACCGCCCACACCCAGGGCCGGTAGTGACGGCGGGTGAGCGTGTCGAGTGGACTTGCCCCCGTACAACATCCAGAAGGCCGGTGAGGACCACACTACCGGATCACGATGGATCTTCCCGGGCCACGGCCCGCCGATCCGCGACCCCGACGCCGTCATCGCGCAGTACCTGGCACACCGCGAGCTGCGCGAGCGACAGGTGCTGGCCGCGCTCGCCGCCCGCCGCGGCTCATCAGCGACATGTCGAGCCTGTGGTTACGCGCCTTCGGCTGCCCGCTCGCGTTCCGTCCGTTCCGTCAGCCGGCGCGTCGTTCGACCGCGTGACGTCGAACCTGATGCTACATCACCTCACGACCGCGGAGAAGCAGGCGGCGGGGCCGCCCGCACGGCCGACAACCTGGGCGGCCGGCTGCCCGCGCTCGTGCGCGACGCCGGCTTCGCGGACGTCGCCGAAACGGACCGATGGACCACGCCGTTCGGCACCCTGACCTTCCTCCGAGCGCGCGTCCCGTCGTAGCAATCAGTCGGAGGTCGCGCTGAACTGCTCGGCCGTGCTCTGCACGGCTGCGCTGAACGTCGCCTCCCAGCACGCCGATCCATTGTCGCGCACCATGCGGGCGACCACCGGCGCAGCGAGCGGAAGGTAGGGATAGAGGTATTCGCCCTTCGCCAGGATCTTGACCTTGCCCTTGCCCGCAGGGCTGGCCACGAGCTTGGCGGCGCGGAAGGGAAAATCGTTGTCAGCCTTGGTCTTGAACGCCCAGCCGTTGCTGCGGGCCGACCAGCCGAACCGCATCATCGGGGACCCGACACGCGAGCGCGGCGTACCCGTTCCCTGATCCAGCACACAGAACGTGTAGCCCGTCGCGCCGGTCGGATCGCCGAAGTCGGCGACGGCCACCGGCTCGCCCTTCCAGCGCCATTTCAGCAGGGCGCGGCCGGGATCGGCCGCGTTGCGAATCTTCAGGGCCGACCGCCCTGGCTCCGCGGACTGGCACGACGGCATGCTCGGCGTGCCGTAGCGCGCCACGGCGAAGCCGGAGGCCGGATCGCGTCTGCCGAGGACGACGAACGTACCGTCGGCGCGCACCAGCAGATCGGTCACGCGCGCATCCGCGCCGACGTGGGTTGAGACCTGAGGGCACGGCGCGAACGAAGCGTCGACGCGACCGTCGGGCTGCAGCCGTGTCACCGCGAACACGGTCGGCTCGAAGACGCCCTCCGGGACGGGATAGCCGGTCCCGGCGAGCAGCAACTTGCCGTCGGGCTGTCGCGCCACGATCGCCTCGTCCACCACCGGGAAGTGGTGGAGGTGCACCAAGCCGCCGCTCCCGAACGTCGCATCGAGGGTGCCGTCCGGGTGGTAGCGCGCGACGCCGAAGTACGGCCCGCTCGTGCCGGCGACCACCAGCTTCCCGTCCGGATCCAGCAGCGCAGCGCTGGGAAGCTCGTACGGATACTCGCTCTGGAACGACGTCAGGACGCGCCCCTCGTCCCCGAAGCTCGCATCGATGGTGCCGTCGGCGTGGTGGCGCACGACGATGTAGTCCGTGTCGTAGCCGCTCGCCAGCGGCCGGGCCGCATAGCCCACGACGAAGAACCCACCGTCGCCCGCCAGCACGACGTCGGTCGCCGCCATGCCCAGATCGGGGAAATCGACCACCGTCTCTCCCGCGGTCCCGAACGTCGGGTCGAGTGCGCCGTCGGCGGCGAAGCGGGCGAGCGCCATGTCGTACGTGACGCCGGCGCTGTTGACGACGAAGCCCGCCACCAGGAGGGCGCCATCCGGTTGCAGCGCGCCGCTGTTGGCGATCACGCTCGTTGCAAACGTGCCGGTCGCCTTGCCACCGGTGCCGTACGCCAGGTCGAGGGTGCCGTCGGGGTGGTAGCGGAGGACGCGGAACTGGCGGCCGAAGCCGGAGGCGTGCTCGGCCTCTCCGATCGCCAGGATCTTGCCGTCGGGCTGCGCGACGAGGTCGAGGATGGCGACCTCGTCGTCATTGGTGGTCACGATACCGCCGCTGCCGAACGTCGGGTCCAGCGCGCCGTCGGCATCGAGGCGGGCGAGCGCGAACCCCGTGCCGCCGCCACCGATCAGCAGCGCGTCGTCCCCCACCGACAGGACGGAGAAGCCGCGGAAGTTCGGATGGCTGACCGTCCCGCCGCTGCCGAACGTGGGGTCGAGGTCGCCATCCGTAGCGTAGGACGGCGGGGACGCCACCATGATGGCGGACACGAGGAGTGCGAGGGCCAGGCGTGTCATCAAGTGGTCTCCCTGGCGTACTTGCAGGGTTGCGGTAGCCATAGGTGTCTTTCCTGCGGACCCTGCCGCATGCGCGAAACACTACTCCTGCCCGGGCAGCGCGGACAAGGGGTTTCGTTGCGGGGTGTCGCCGCCGGTGGCGGCGTGTAGTCGACGTAATCACCCATTCTCGGACGTGGCTCCCCCACTCGCGTCCACCCTACGCTCCGCGGGGCGGCGGAGCCTTTTGCAGGCGTTCGGCATGAATGTGCTCTTCTTCGTCCTGGGCTTGGCCACGTCGTTCCTTCTGCCGCCTTAGGTCGCGCTCTTGTTCACACCACGAGCCCGTCGCGGTCGGGCCGCGCGTAGAACGCCTGTTCGAGCGCCTCGAGGGACCAGGTCGGTTCGCAGCGACGTCGATGCTCGCCACCCGTCGATCGTGCGGGTGAACACGTCGATGACAAAGGCGACGTAGGCGAACCCTGCCGTGTCGCCACGTAGGTCAGGTCAGCGAGCCGGGGCGCGGCCGCCGTTGCCGGCGCCGACGCAGCCGCATCGCCGCTGGTCGATGGACTTCATGACGGACACGCCGCTGGACCAGATCGGCCGGCCGCGCCGCGGTCTCGTCTGGGATCGTGGTGCGCGTCCGCCGGCCCCGGACGACACCCACTGGTCCAAGGCGCGGCTGGTGAACTCCGGGCCGTTGTCGACGACGATCGTCTCGGGCAGCGGGCGGGTGGCGGCGACGCGGTCGAGCTCGCGCGCCACGCGGGCGGCCGAGAGGCCGTGATCGACGATGATCGCCGGACATTCCCGGCTTCCATCATCCACGATGTTGAGCAGGCGAAACGCCCGTCGCCAGCGTGAGATCGGCCATGAGCGTCTTGAGGCCCCGATTCTCGTCCTCGAGCGTCCGCAGCGTGCGCGCGTCGCTCACCTCCAGGCCCCCGTACTTCGTGCGCCAGCGGTAGAACGTGTGCTCGCTGATCCCGCGCATGCGGCACAGGTCGCCACCCGTTGGCCCGCCTCGGTTGCCTTGAGCACGCCGATGATCTGCTCTTCGCTAAACCGACTCGGGACTTGTACACGTGGGATGAGCAGACCCGGGACCGGCCCGCGCCGTTCCTCAGGCTGTCACGACGCAGTGGCGAGCAGCCGCCGCCCCACGTCGGGAACGATCCCTTCGGCCGATGCGAAGAGCCCCCTGAGTCTGCCTTGGCTTCACCTACGTTCCATCGCAGCGGAGTGAGCGCCCTCAGGCGGAGCGCTGCGAGCTAAGCCGAATCCCGCGCTGGTAGCGGTCAACAGCCTTGGCCCACTCGCGCTTGACATGTTCCGTCGCATGCGTGAGTGACACGCGCGCGATGAACTGATCCTCTCCCATGCCTTCCAGCAGTGTCATCACCAAGGCGTTCGCGGCCGACGGCGTTACCCGATCGACTGCAGCACAGTCGATCTCGACATGGCCTTCATGAGCGGCCGCGTCGAGGACTTGTGCCGCGTATGAGACGCCGGTGGCGCCGGAGTTGAGAGTCGGTCCGCTCAATCTAACCCGCATCGTGTTCATCTCACTTGAAGGTTCACACTTGGAACCGGACGCGGACGAGACACCCCGGGAAGCCGCCAGCGAACGGCTGTGCGATCGGTTCGTGACCTGAGCCGAAGGTGACGCGCGCTAGCCCGCTCACGATCGAAAGTTGGCCTCCACCTACCTGACAGTACTCTCGCAGCTCGAAGAGTCCAACGCCAGAGTTCGGATCACCCAACCGATTCACCTGCCCGGCGGGGGTGCCGGTTACACCTTCCTCCGTGGCCATGACGATTGCCTCCGCGTCGTCTGTAAGCGTGGCGTACTGCCGTGTCTTCGACAGATGGCCCCGGATCGTCTGCCTAAGATCGAGCACGGTGAGTTCGACCGAAGGAACGCTCGGGTAGACTTGCGCCGCAACCACGCATCCGATCGAAGACTCGGCGTGGGACAGCGCATTGAGGAGCAGTTCGTCGAGATGACCGGCTAGGCGAGGTCGAAGTCCGGCCGGCATGCCTCCGAACTCAAGGTCCCAAGCACTTGAGATCTCGTCAGCGAACGTTGGCGAGGGATGTGCGAGCTGACGGACTGGGACGATGCGCGGCGATGCCGAGAGCCGCGGGGCCTCTCGACAACTAAAGAGATCAAGCAGGCCACTTCTGACCACGAAGTTGCGGGCATCCTGGGAGGTAGGGAGGATGAGTTCGGCATTGCCGTGCGCCAAGCATCCGAGCGCCGCGATGGCCGCGACGGTGTGTGGCCGTGCCAACAGGAGCCCAGTCAGATCGACGCAGTCTGGAGCGTACGCCTTAGCGGGAGCAAGGGCGTTCAGGGCACTCCATATCAGATGGCCGCGGACGAAATCGTCCGAGTCGGCCCCATGGATGACCACCGGCATCGATCCCCCTCGTCGTGCAACTTCAGCGTCTTGTCAATCGCAATCCTGATGCGATCTACAGTGCCGCTCTGCGAAGTACGTGACATCGTGCTGGCGTCGGAGGACGCCTACTCGCCGACTTCTCGACCGACGATCCCACGCATGGCCATCAGGTGCTCAGCTTTTTCAACGGGCACTACGACGAGCACATGTACCATCCGCTGCTCGTCTTCGACTGCCTGACAGCCATACCGTTGTAGCGCACCCGGTTTCTTGGACCAGAGCCGCTTCGCGGGCAGGCGGCCGATTCGCGACGCACGCAGATCGATTCTGAGCCCCGTGTCACGACCGACCCGATAGCTGGGACCCCCTCATGCGGCCTCCTGGAGCGCGGCGCGGCGCGCCTGGGCAGGCGTTCGGTACCCCAGGCGCTCCACGATCCACTCCGTGTTGTACTGCGCGATGAACGCGACCTGGATCTCCCGCGACACGGTCCTCGCCTCGCCCTCATAGCAGCGCGGATCGAGCAGGAGCCGCGCGGCCGAGTGGCGCGGATACTCGATGACGACTCGGTGGGCCGCGACGATCTGCACCGTGCGCGCGCAGCCCCGGACCTCGACGTGCCGGCCCACGAGCGCAAACGGCACCGCGTATTGCCGGCCCTCGAAATGCACCAGGCAGTCCCGGTGCACGGAGCGGAGCACCGCGACGTCGAAGGGTTCGGGCAGCAGCGGCAGCGGCGCCATCTGCGCCCGTCGGCCTGCCACGCCACCCAGACCGTCGCCCCGGTCGCCGGGCAGATGGCCCGCTGGGCCCAGCGCGTCACCGCCTCGTCCGTGCTCGCCTGCAACGCGGCGAGATCCCGGTGGCCGTCCCGGCTCACGTCGAGCAGGGGGGTAGTCGACATAATCCCCCATTCTCGGACGTGGCTCCCCCACTCGCGTCCACCCTACGCTCCGCGGGGCGGGGCGGACAAGGGCGTTCTTCGGTCAGCGGCTACCCGAGGCGCCGGTGAAGGCCGATTGTTGACGCACGGCCGCACCGGCTCCTGCCGAGGCCGCCGTCAGGCAGGCTCCCAGAACGCGTCAGGCGCGGCCGGCGGCGCGCGCGGCGTCACGGGCTCGGCGGGCAGGCCGACGTGCGTGAGGATGCGGCGGACCACCGCCGGCGCCTCGAGCGTGGCGAGCAGTTCGAGGCGGCCGTCACACCGCGGACAGGCGAGCACATCCACCTCGAAGACGCGTTGCAGCAACGTGGCCCAGGCGATGTGGCGGCCGCGGCCGGCCGCCGAACGGGCCGGCGCCGCGTCTGACTCTTCATCGCCGCCCGCCTCGCTCGCCGCCGCCGGCACCACGGCCGCGCGCCAGGCGGCGTTGGGCGCCAGGAGGCCGTGGTAGACGAGCAGGTTGATGCGTGGCCGGGGCGTCAGCGCCGCTAGGCGCTCGAGCACGGCCAGCGGCGGGAAGACGAGCGCGCGGGTGCCGTCGCGCCACGGACGCTGCAGGGCCAGCACGACGTGGCCGTCCCCCCGGCGCTGCAGGCGCTGCTGCGCCAGCGGCGGGCGCAGCACGTACTGCACGAGGTGCTCGCGACCGCGGCGATCGAGCGGGCCGTCGCGCACGTTGGCATGCAGGTCGAAGCCGTCCTGGTGCGCCTGGCGGGGGCCGGTGGACGGTTGCCACGCCCGAGTCGGGTCGCGGCCCAGTTGCGCGATGTGCCGGCCAGCGGCGGGCCCGAGGGACTCCCGGCCCTGCACGGCTCCGGCGGTCATGAGGGCGAGTGACGGCGACAGATCGGTGGCGACGTCCCGCTCATCCTCGTCGGCTCCACTCGGCAGCAGACCGCGGCGCGCGAGCAGCCGCGTGACTCGCCGGGCAATCGTGCCGAGGATCCGCGCGACGTCCGCATCCCTGGGTGGCGGGAGCGGATGAAAGACCACCTCGCCCGCTTCGTCCCGCACGAACACGCCGTCGAGCACCAGCGTGTGGTAGTGCACGTGGAGATTGAGCCCGCCCCCGAAGCGCTGAATCGCCGTCACGGTGCCGGTGCGGGGATCGGCCCGGCGCCGGCCCCGGCGCCGGTACCAGCCGCACAGCACCCGCACGTAGACCGCCAGCACGGCGCGGCAGAGGCGGTGGTCCCACGCCATGAGGTAGCGCAGGCGGTGCGGAACCGTGAGCACCCACTGGCGCAGTGGCACGGGCGGCAGCACGCGATCGACCAGGTGCGCCGCGCGCTCGGCCATGCGCCGGCCGCCGCAGCTCGGGCAGAAGCCCCTTCCCTTGCAGGAGAACGGTACGAAGCGCTCGAAGCCGCAGCCCGCGCAGCGCAGGCGCGCGAAGCCGTGGGCGAGCACGCCGCAGGTGAGAAACGCCCGCAGCTCGCGCTCGACGAACGCCGGCACGCCGCGGCCGTCGCCGTGGGCGCGGGCGACCTGCAGGAACTCCTCCAGGTGATCCCGCACCACCGCGTGCAGCACGCCGGTGGCGGCGTCGCGCGGACGGTAGGCCGGCGATACGGGCAGCACCCGGCCCGACGCATGCGCGGACCGTGCCGCTCCCCGAGCTCGGTACTACGGGAGCCTGCGCTCCTGCGCGGCGACGAAACGTTGCGGCGGGACGAGCAACCGTGACTCAGAATCGGTAGTGGGTCAGTCTGTTGAAAACTGCCCGGCGAGAATTCCGAGGCGATCGTTGACGAAGGGGGCGGTGGTTTGGTTCACTCCCCCCAGCAAGGAGGGTGCCCGATGATCTATGAGGTTATCGAGGATCGGATGTCACCGGAGGATTGGCGTGTCGAGGCGATCGACACCGACCACGATGGCGAAGTGTATGTCGCCATCTTCTCGGGGCCTGAGGCACGGGACCGAGCGATCGAGTACGCGGCCTGGCGCGAGGGGCGGGAGGCTCCCGAGCCTCGGCGCGCCGCCGTCGGCTAGTACTCCACCTCTACGTCGATTTCGTCCACGCAGCTCTGGGGCCGCGAATGATTCGGGGCCGTACCCCACTCGCCGTCCTTAACGCCGACGTTTTGGAGCTTGCTCAGGTCGAGGCATCGCCAGTTCTGCTTCGATCCGGGCGGGCCGATTGGGCGCGTGCTACTCGTGCCGCCCACTTGGTAAAACAGTGCGTGCTCCTTGCCGTTCTTCATGCCGATAGCGTGCGGGCACAGCTCGCGAACGTGCCCACCATAGGTCGCGACCACAATTCGCTT
>Ga0299906_10001494_pt1 | contig 20068 bp, 18 predicted proteins | sample RVTome_14_FD_200259 | JGI IMG/M metagenome (GOLD analysis project Ga0299906, IMG submission 200259) | Soil microbial communities from uranium-contaminated site in the Upper Colorado River Basin, Wyoming, United States - RVT145D125 (version 2) ...
GGCTGTCGGCTGGCGGACCGGGCGGCGCTCCGCGTGCGGTCCTCGCTCGGCACAGACGGGGCTGCGGTCCTCCGCGGAGTCCTCCCGCCCGGAGCGCTTCCGGCCATTCCGGGCTGGCTTCGGGCGCTCCCGAAGGAGTCCTCAGGGGCTTCCGCCGGGCTCCGGCGCCAGCCCGGCGGCGATCTGCTCCGCCTCCTCCCGCGTGAAATCGCCCGTGATCATGGCTTTCTCGCCAACGGTGCCCCTCACGACCGGGGCCATCACGACCTCGCCGTCGAGAAGGATCGCCACGGGCCGGTCGACGTGGCGCCGCGTGGCCTCGGCCATGCGGGCGGCGGCCTCGGCGCCGAGCTCCACCTCGACGGAGAAGCGCGAGCCGTCTTCCTTCACCCGCGCCTTCGTCACGTCGGCGGCCGTGGCGATCGTCTCGGCGTGCAGGTAGACGCGCTTCCCGGAGCCGGCGACGGTCGCCTCGACGAGGCCGGCCGCGGGCTCCGCCTCGGCGAGCCGGATCTCCAGCCTGGTCGCCCTCTGCGTCTGGCCCGGGAGCGGGAGCGGCAGGGCCGAGTGAAGCTCGAGCGCGGCCACGGACAGCGCGGCGGCGAGGACGGCGACGGTGGACAGCACGCGGGCACGGGACATGTGGGACTCCTCCGAGAGCTGGCGGATGCGGGACGCGAGATGCCGGCGCCCGACGAAGGCGACCGACGGCGAGAGGGCGCTCCCCGCGTCGGCGAAGGCGACGAGCGCCCGCATGTAGCAGCGGCGCGATCCGGTCCGCGCCACCACGAGCTGGTCGACGAGCTGCTCGCGGCACAGCCGGATCCGCTCCAGCAGCCACCAGACGGCGGGATGGAACCAGAGCAGCGCGCGGACCAGTTCCTCGAACACCAACGAGTGCCAGTCCCGCCGCGCCACGTGGAGCAGCTCGTGGCAGACGACGGCCTGCCGTGCGGCCGGGCCGAGCTCCGCGAGCCGCGGCGGCAGGAAGACGGCGGGCCGCCTCGCCCCGAAGCTGACGGGCTGCTCCACCAGCGCGCTCCAGCGCAGCGCCGCCCGGGGCGCGAGAGCGGCTCTGAGCGCCTCGATCCCTGGGCCGAGATCCGCCGCTGCGCTGGTCAGTCGGATCCGCCGCAGCCGGAGCGCCCCGAGACCGAGCCACGACAGTCGGGCCACGGCTCCTCCGAGCCAGAGCCAGGGGATCGGGTCCACCGCTGCCGCGAGCGTCGCGACCGCGCCCGACGCGAGGACGCCGTCCCTCGCCGCCGCTCCCGGGCCTCCCGGTGCGGCCGCGCCGCCCGGCACGACCGCGGACAGCAACGGCAGTAGCAGACACAGCCCACCCGCGAAGCGCCACAGGGCGAGCCGTACGCCCGGATGCGCCGGGCGCAGCAGGGCGATCGCCAGCGCCGCGACGCCCAGCACCACGGCGATCTGGACGCTGTAGACGAGGAGGGCTGTGGTCGCGGCTCCCATCACGGGGCCTCGTCGATCAGACGGCGCAGCTTCTCCCGCTCCGCCTTCGACAGGCCCCGGCCCTCCGCCAGGTGAGCCAGCAGCGGGCGCGAGGCCCCGTCGAACACGCGGTCCACGAAGTCCCTCACCATCGCCCCCATCACCCGCTGCTCGGGCTGGGTAGGCCGGTACCGGAACGCCCGCCCTTCGGGGGAGCGCGCGAGGTACCCCTTCTCCTCGAGGATCTTCATCATCGTCATGACGGTCGTGTACGCGACCGGGCGCTGCTTCCGGAGCGACTCGTGGACCTCCCGGACGGTGGCGTCGCCCAGGCGCCACACGACCTTCATGATCGCGAGCTCCTGGGTCGCCAGCGGGGGTCCGGGCCGTGTCATGATCTACTAGTAATTTAGTATTAATCGATTCGTTGTCAAGGGGGATCGGCCCGGGACCCCGGAGGGTCGGTCAGCCGCGCCGGACCCGGCGGAGGTACGCGATGAGGTCCGTGCCGGGGGGGACGCGGCCGAGCTGCCGCAGCAGCGTCGCGAGCTGGCCGCGGTGGTAGCTCGAGTGGTTGACGACGTGGCGGAGCTGGCCGCTCAGCGCCTCCGAGTCCGCGTCCCCCTTCAGGGTGCGGTACGGGACGGGTTGCTCCAGGTCGGCCTCGGTCCGGTCCTCGAGGAAGCGGGCGCGCTCCGCCTCGATGGCCGCGAGCTGCGCCTTCAGCTCGCCCAGGCTCGCCTGCTCGACCCAGGCCGGCGGGGCGCTCGGGCTCTCGCCGAGCCAGCGGCGCAGCCATATCCACTCCGCCGCCACGATGTGCCCCAGGGTGCTCCGGACCGAGGGGAAGCTGCTGGCGATCGTCGCCGTGAGCTGTTCCTCGGACAGAGCCTCGGCGGCGGCGAACGCCTCGGCGTTGGCCCACGCGTCGTACGCGAAGAGCTGCTGCGCTTCTTCTCTGGTCATGTCGAGGACCTCTCCGCGGGGAGCGGCTCAGTCTTCCCAGCGGCCGTTCGTTCGCTTCCCCCCCGCCGGCCCCGCTGGCTCCTGGTCCTTCCAGGGTGGCTGCTTCCCGCGGTTCCGATGGATGGCGTCCTTCACCCGCAGCCAGCCGTCCCGCGAGGGGTCGTCCAGATCGAGGACCCGCCAGGTGGTGAGGTCCACGGCGACCCAGCCGTTGCTCCTGCACACCTGCACCACCACCGGCAGCGGGTCTCCCTGCCCCTGCACGCTGAGGAGCACGTCGGGGCACTCCGGGTACAGGTGGACGTTGAAGTCGAAGCGGAGCCCCCCGCGGCGAACGCCGCCGCGGTCCGGGTACCCCCACTCGAGGTCGGGCAGGGCCGCGCTGAGGGCCCGCTTCACGTCGGCGACCGGACCGAGGGCGTCTCCCGGGACGTCTTCGTCCCCGACCACCTCCCCGGGCTTCACGGGACAGCCGCCGGCGTAGCGCACCAGCAGCACCTCCCACCCGAGGCTGTCACCGCGCACGCGCGCGGCCGTGTCGAGCGTCGGATCCTCCGCCATGGGTGCCCCCATCGCCGGCCCGGTAGCGTCGGGGACCGGCCAGCTCGAGCATATACCCGGCCCGGCCCCGACCCGTTTCGCGCGTCCCGGCCTCTCGGGCCGGGGGGAGGATCCCGGCGGCGGCCCGTCTCCCTCCGACGCCGCCGCCGGGATCCGGGGGACTCAGGAAACGTCGAAGGAGGCCTGGCTGGACTGATCCGGCATCTCGTGATGGTACGTGCCGAGGGTCTGCGCGCCGCGCTTGACCTCCAGGGTGTAGCTGCCCTCGGGGATCTTGCGGAAGCGGGCTTCGCCGTTCCCGCTGCCGGTGCGGATCTTGGTGACCTCCTTGCCGTCGGAGTCCTTCAGGTGCACCCAGAGGCCACCGCCCGGCCGGCCGTTCCAGGTCAGCTTGACGAGCAGGTCGTTGCCCCCCGCCTTGCGTCGCTCGTGCTCCGCGGCCACGGCGCCGGCCTGGCCGCACCGCGAGAAGGTGAACTGGAGACGCTGGTCGGAGCCGCCGTTCTTGCGGAACTCTTTCGTCTGCTCGCCGCAGTCCCGGGTGACGACCGTGACCTCGTAGGGCCCGACGTCGTTCGAGGGGGGGATCTTCGAGAAGGTGGCCCCCCGGGTTCCCGTGGTCCGGCGCAGCGGGAACGTCACGAACTGGTTCTCGGCGCCCGACTTCGGCGCCACGGTGACGGTGGCCCCGGTGAGGTTCCGCCGCTGGTTGTTGTTGACCTCGAAGGCCGTCACCGTCAGGTTGCGGTAGTTCAGCGGAACCGGGTTGTCCTGGGCGGCGGCCGGGCCGGCCCAGAGCGCTCCGGCGAGGCCCAGGGCCGTCGCCGTCCGGATCGATGCTCTCTTCATCCTTCACTTCCTCCTGTTCGAAGACACGCCACCCGCCGCGACGCGCGACGGCTCACTCCGACCTCAGTTGGACCTGACGCCACGGGGTCTCCGTGACGGGCTCTCCCGCGGGACCCAGCGCCACGACCCGCCAGCGCCAGGACGCCCCTGCCTGCTCCCGGGCCCAGGTGGGCGCCCGGTAGACCCCGACCCCGGGCTGGAGGACCGCGGAGAAGACCTCGCCGCCCTGCTCGTCCTGGACCTCGAGGCGGTACAGGGCCGCGGCCTCTCCCTCCAGCCAACTGAACTGCAGCGGCCGCCCCGGCCCGACCTGGGCGCGGTCGAGGGGGAGCAGCGCCTCGAGCCGACCGCCCGAAGCGAGCCGGGGGGCGGCTTCGGCGCTGCCCACGTAGTAGCGCAGCACCGGCATCGGGAACCCGGCCACGGCGCCGCTGTGCACGATGCCGGTCCCCGCCCCCGCCGCCTGGAGGTTCGAGTCGCCCTCCTTGTCGTCCGCGGTCTCGATCCGCAGCAGCACGAGGTAGAGGCCCTCGACGTTCGCCGGGAGTCGCGACGGATCGGGCCCGGGCAGCCGGTGACGCCCCGTCGGCGGAAGGAAGACGCTGAACCGGTCCACCTGGGCGTAGCGCCGCTGCAGCGCACGCTCCTCGGGGGGAAGGCTTCCTTCGGTGAGCAGGTCCCGGGCGGTCGGGGGCTCCTCCCCCGGGAAGACCACCTCCCAGCGGCCCTTCAGCCGGCCCGTCCCGTTGTAGGCGATCTCGGCCGCGAAGGGAGCCGGCCGGGCTCCGGCGGGGACCGAGTGCACGCTCTCCCCGTTCTCGTAGCCGAGCTGGACGTCGAGCAGTGAGAACGGCACCCGCGCGCCGCCCCCGGCCATCCGGCAGGTGACGAAGACGTACTCGTCGGGGCCCCCGACCAGGCTCTCGAAGCGGCGCACGTAGATGAAGGACGACTCCTCGCCGCGCCGGGCCGCCTGGTACGCCCTGCGGGAGACCGAGGGGGGAATCGACATCACGTCGGTGAAGACGCTGCCGCCGGCCCCGAGCCGGGAGCGGTCGTAGCGCAGTGGCAGCCGGCCGAAGATCGTGGCGGGATCGCAGCGGAAGCCGACGTCCGGGGCGGCGGGGATCAGGTCGCCGCACCAGAACGCCTCGGCGGCGACCTGGTCCTGGAGCCCGCCGAAGGTGATGAACACCGAGGTTGCGCCGCTCGCGTTCACGTTGACGCCGTTCGGGTCGCGCCGGATCTCTGCGCGGGCGCCGCAGGGCGCGAGCAGCGCGACCGTGGCGAGCAGCGCGGCGGCGGTAGTCGTTCTCATCGTGACCCTCACTAGAAGGCGCTGAGGCTGAGCCCCGCGCCGAGCTGCCAGGCCGACAAGTCCTCGTCGAACCCGAACAGGAAGTCCTCGAGCAGCGACTTCTGCCGGGCGAAGCGGACGAACATGGTCGCGGTAGGCTTGCGCTCCTCGGAGCGGAGATGGAAGCGCCAGGAGAGCTGCACGTCGATCTCGGTGTTCCGCCCGTCGGACAGCTCGCCGTCCACTTCGTTCTCGGAGCGCGTCGCCGACGCGGAGAGGAAGGCGTTCAGGCCGAACCCGCCCGGGTGACGCCAGCCCGCGGAGAGCCCCGCGCGGCGCAGCGTGTCGGCCTGCGCGAAGGCCGCGCTCTCCCCCCGCTCCCGGCTCAGCTCCAGGCCCAGGTCGAGGGTCTCGCTCTCGAAGAAGGCCAGGCTCAGCGAGTGGACCAGGTGCTCGAAGTCCGCGCTCTCCCGCCCCGGCTGCCGGTTGTCCTGGGAGGAGAAGCTCAGGCTGTAGGTCAGGGAGGCCCGGCTCCCCTCGAAGGTGAGGGAGCCGTTGTGGGTGAGGCTCACCTGGTCCGGGACGTGGCTCTCGTTGAAGCCGCCGCCCGCGGGCAGGTCGCCTCCGAGCTGGTGGACGCGCCCGAAGGCGTAGCTCAGGGAGGGCACGAAGGGCGAAGGCTCCCGGTCCCCCGCCGCAAGCGACGCGAAGGGCACGCTCACGTCCAGGGAGCTGGTCCTCGTGAAGGTCTTGAGGATCGAGGGAATCTCGTCCAGGTTGTCCTCGGCCCGGGCGTGGCTGGCGGCGGCGGAGACCTCCCCCAGGGCCAGGACCGCGGAGACGGTGTTCTGCCGCTGGTCCCCTCGGAGCGGAGAGCCGACGCTCCGGTACAGCGGGTCGACCCGCTCGTGCTCGGCGCTCAGGGTGAGGGTGGCGTCCCGGGTCTCGCCTACCGGTAGGGCGCTCAGGAGATCGAAGGCGACGCGGGCGTAGCGGGCGTCGCTCGTCGTCTCTTCGACGGGCACCAGGGCGGCTCCCTGCGCCAGCGCGGGGTCCTCGGGGTTCCGGAAGGTGCTGCGGGCGAAGCTCCCCTCCACGCGCAGCCGCTGGCCGGGGTCGCTCGCCGCGAGGCGGAGCCCGAAGCCCTCGCTCTCCTCCGCGTCGTTCACGAGCCCCTGGTTGTAGCTCGCGAGGGGCAGCACCGAGCCGTCGAGCAGGCTGGCCTCGAGCCTCGCCGCTCCCGGCCGGCCCGGGTCGAGCTCGACGCCCAGCGTCCCGGAGAGGATGCGGTGCTCGGGTGTGTCGAGGCCCAGGAAGTTGTCCCAGCCCACGATCCGGGTGCCGTTGGCGGCCGCCAGGGTCACGTCGAAGGACTCCCCGAGCTGCGCCCCGAGGGTCGCCCCGCGGCTCGCGAAGCTCGAGCCGAGGTGCCGGTGGCGGCCCACCGAGACGTCCCCCAGCCGGAAGCGAAGCGCGCCCTTTGCGAGGTCGAGGCCGTAGCCGGCCAGGTCGAGCCTCGGCGCGTCCACTCCCCGCTCCGCGAAGCGGAGGGCCTGCTGCTCGTAGCTGGCGCCCACCAGCTTGACCTGGTTGCGGGTCACGAAGTCGCCCCGGGCGTGCTCGGTCTTCAGGGCGAGCTGCAGGCCGAGGTCCTGGAACGTCTCCCGGGGCGGAGCGTTCTCGAGAGGGGCATGGCTCTCGTCGAGCTGCGCGTTCAGCAGCAGGTCGAGGGTGGGGGTGACCGCAGCCCGCTCGAAGCTGCGGCGCTCCCGCACCTCGAGCGGAAAGCGGCCAATCTCCCGCCAGCCGCCGCGCTCCGAGACCACGAACACCGCCACCTCGGTGGCGCCCAGCGGCAGCGGCAGCGCCTCGGGGCGGAACAGCAGCGTCGTCCCGCCGTTCTCGAACAGGCCGGTGTAGTCGGTGCGCCCCACCAGGACCGCGACACGGCCCTCGGACCGGGGCACCTCACGGGACAGCTCCAGCGTCACCGGGTCGTCGATGGTCACCGTCCCCGAGGTCGCGAAGCTCGGCGTCACGGTCAGCTCCTGCGCCGTGGTCGGGAGCGCGGCGATCGCCAGGGAGATCGCGAGCGCGGAACGCCTGAATGGACCCATATCGATCCCTCGCCTCCGGGGAACGGCGGTGCCGGATACCGACCCGCGATCCCGCGCACCGCCCGTTCCTCGTCTTAGTGGGCGAGGCGAGCGGAACGTGTCAGCTTTTTGAATCCCGGAGGCGAGACAGGCCGAGTGCGACTACTCGAGCCCGACGACTGATGACTGACGACCGATCGCGGCGGCGCCCGCTTAGCAGCCCGTGGTGAAAGTCAGACTCTCACCACGGGCTGCTAGCGCCAGTCCCCGGCGCCCACGAAGGACGCCCAGTAGAAGGGGTGGGCGCTCCGGTCTTCGGCGCGACGGGCCTGCAGCGCGGCGCGGCTCGCGGCGTGGACCGCGTCGGCCGTGGACAGCCCGTCGCCGAAGCGCAGCCGGTAGAGGTCGGTCATGAGGCGCCGCGTGGTCTCGTCGTCCACCTGCCACAGGCTCATGATCAGCGTACGGGCGCCGGCCAGGCGGAAGGCGCGCCGCAGCCCGAACACCCCCTCCCCGGCCAGGACCTCGCCGAGGCCGGTCTCGCAGGCGGACAGCACCGCCCACTCCACGGAGCCGAGGTCGAGTGCCGCGATCTCCTCGGCGGTGAGGATCCCGTCCTCCTCCGCGGCGTCCGCGCCGCGCTGGTTCGCTCCCGAGAGGCCGAGCCCGGCGAGGAGCAGCGGACTCTCGCGCGGGGCGTCCGGCGCGGCGCAGTCGGCCCCCAGGAAGAAACCGTGGGTCGCCAGGTGGAGCACGCGCTGCCCCGGGGCCCGCCGCTTGAACTCGCCCTCGCTGGCGGCGGCGCCGCGCAGCTCGAGAGCCGGCTCGGAGCGGCTCTCGGCCCAGATCTCGGCCACGCTCTCGGCTTCCGTTCCCGACGCGGGCCGCGGCTCGAAGCGCAGGCGGGAGAGGTCGTCGCACGCCGAGCGCCGCGCCGGGGCGGCACCGGCCACCCGCTCCGGCGCATCCCCATCGAAGGCCGGGTCTCCCAGGGCCAGCAGCCCCGAGCCCGGCGCCCCCGGGGACGCCAGCAGGTCCCGCTCGGCCGAGAGATAGTGGAAGACCGGGCCGGACTCCACGAGGTAGCGGCCGTCGCGCCCGGGGAGCGCGGCCAGGCTCACGAGGTGGAGCTGTCCCGCGGGCACGACGAAGACGCACTCCGCCCCGACCAACGCCTCGGCCAGGGGATCCCAGATGCGTCGCCTGAGCGCCGCCCCCGCCCGGGCCGCGAGCACCTCGGCCCGGCTCGAGCCCCTCCCTTGCGCCTCGTCCCCCACCCGCTCGCGCCAGCGCGCCACCAGCGCGTCGATCGCCCCCGCCTCGCCCACGGGGACCGCGATCGGCTCCCGGCCGGGTCCAGCCGCGAACGCTACGTAGCTCGGCGGCGCGAGCCCGGTGCGGGTCAGGAAGAAGGCGAGCAGCGCGGACCCCGGGGGCAGCGACGCGATGGCATCGGCCAGGCTGTGAGCGCCTCGGCCCCGCTCCCCGCCGCGCTCGGCGAGCTGCGCTTCCAGCTCCTCCTTGGTCGCCCGGGCGCGCTCCAGGTCGCGACGGTAGGCCGCCGCGTCGTCTCCGGGACCCCGCACCACGAGGTTCGCCAGGCGCGCCCGGGCCCGCGCCAGCTCCGCGAGAGCGGGGTCCGCGGCGGCGGCCGCCAGGCGCTGGCGCGCCGCCATCTCGTCCAGCACCAGCGCCCGGGAGCTCTGCAGCGCGTCCCAGGTCGCCCCGGCACCGGACAGCGCCGGCCGTTCCGCGACCAGGGACGCCGCCAGCTCCGCGGGCCAGGGCGCCTTCGCGACCAGGTGCAGCGCCTGCCGCTCCGGCAGGGCGCTCACCACCAGCCGCAGGTGCTCGCGCTGGATGGCGTGAGCGCGCAACGCGCGCTCACGCGCCGCCTCGAAGCTCCCCGTCTCGGCGTCGATCCGCGCCAGGTCGACGAGCACCTCGGCCAGCGCCGGGTGCTCGGGCCCCAGGCCCGCCTCGCGGATGCGGCGGGCCTGCTCGAGCAGGACGCGGGCCGTCTCGACCCGGCCCCGCGCCAGCTCCAGCTCGGCACGGGCGTGCAGCCCCCGAGCCAGCTGGGGGTGGTCCTCGCCGAGGGCGTCGGTCCAGACCTCGATGGCGCGCACCTGGCTCGCGAGAGCCGCGTCGGCGTCGCCCTCCGCTGCCTGGGCCCGACCCAGGTTGAACAGCAGGGAGGCCACCTGCTCGTGCCCGGGGCCGAGGGCTGCCGTGGCGATCGGGAGGGCCCGCTCGACGTGGTCGCGGGCCGCCGCCGGCTCGCCCATCTCGACGAGAACGCTGGAGAGGTTGAGCAGGCTGTGGGCCACGAGGGCGTGATCGGGACCCGCGACCCGCTCGCGGAGCGACAGCGCTCGCTCGAAGTGCCGGCGCGCGGCGTGGAGGTCCCCGGTGGCCTGCAGCAGCACGCCGAGCGCCTCGACGCCGTCGGCGAGGCGCAGGTCCCCCTCGCCGAGCTGCCTCTCGAAGAGCGCCACGGCGCTCTCGAAGTGCCGGCGCGCGCCGACGTAGTCGGCGCGGTCCCACTCCACGGAGGCGAGGTTGTAGACCGTGAAGGCGACGCGGACGTCGTCGGGACCCAGGGCCGCCTCGCGGATCGCGAGGGCGCGCTCGAAGTACGACTGTGCTTCGTCGTAGGCGCCCACCGTGCGGGTCAGGATGCCGAGGTTCGTGAGGGTGAGCGCCAGGTCGGGGTGCTCGGGACCCAGCGCGCGCTCGTGGAGAGGGCGAGCCCCGGCGTAGTCGCCGGTCAGCTCGAGCAGGATCCCCAGGTTCGTGAAGGCGCGGACCGCCTCGGGTGCATCCGCGGCGCCCGCCTGCTCCCGGATGCGCAGCGCCCGTCGTGCCCGCTCGAGGGCCGCCTCGCTCGCGTCTCCCGTCTGCCAGTGCCCCTCGGCCGCGAGGTCGAGCGCCGCTGCCACGTCGAGGGGCGGCGCGCCCTCCCGGTCGACGGCCGCGAGCAGGTCGAGAGCCGCTCGGCGGGCTTCCTCGTACTGCCCCGCGTCGAAGAGCGCCCGGATCCGATCGCGTTCTTCGGAACCGACCCATGGGGGATCATCGACCTGCGGCGCCGCCGCGACGCCCCACAGCGCGCCGATCAAGGCTGGCGCGAGCCACTGGCGGGGGAGCCGCACCTTCACGGAAGCCTCAGTCGATTCCGGCCGAGGCGAGGCGCTCGAGCAGCGCGCGCACCTCGGGGGCCCGCTCGCCGTCGATCGCCTCGAGCCGTGCCAGGGCCGTACGGGCTGCGGCTCCGTCGCGGCGGAGGAGCTGCGCCTTGGCCTGGAAGTAGAGAGCGTCCTCGAGGTAGGGCGTCTCCCCGAGCGCGACGGTGGCGGCGAGGGCCGCCGACCCCGCCTCCGCGTCCCCGGCCAGCAGGTGGCAGACGCCGGCGAAGAACGGCGCCGCCGGGGACGACGCGTCGAGGCGGGTCGCCTGCTCCAGGTCGGTCAGGGCGGCGACCCAGTCGCCCCGGGCGTAGGCCTCCATCCCGGCCGCGAAGCGGCGCTCGGCCTCGCCGCCGCCGCGCAGGCGCCGGGGCTCGTAGGCCGGCGGCTCGAACGTGCCCAGGGAAGCCAGGTCGAAAGGCGCCGCCGTCGGGCCCGGGTCCGGTGCGTCCACCGGGGAGGCCGGCGGCCAGGACAGGGTGATGCCCAGGCCGAGGGCGAGCGCCGCGGCGGCACCGGCGCCCAGGACCCAGGGCCGGCGGCGCGGCCCGGCGGCGAGCGCCCCGCGGAGCGCCTCCAGGCCTTCGAGCCGCTCCGCGCACTCCGGGCACGCGAAGACGTGCGCTTCCAGCTCGTCCCGCTGGTCGGGGGCCAGGCGACCCAGGAGGTAGCTTTCCAGGAGGTCGGGGTCGAGTGGTTCGGCGCAGCTCATGGAACTCCCACTAGCTCTGTGGTCGCGGCGGGGTGACTCGTGACACTTTTCTCATGCCTTCCACCAGGCGCTTCAGGGCGCGGGACTTCCGCGTCCTCACCAGCTCCGCGGACAGCCCGAGCCGGTCGGCGATCTCGCCGGGCTTGAGCCCCTCCACGAGGGTCAGCTGGAGCAACCGCCGATCGTCCCCCTCCAGCGTCTCGAGGGCCCGGCGGGCGCGGGCCCGCTGCTCGGCCGCCTCGAACTCCCGCTCCGGGTCGACCAGGGACATCGAGGGAGCGATCGGCACCACGGCCGGCTCCCGGCCCAGCGCCCGGAAGTGGCCGTTCACCACGTTGCGCGCCGTCCCGAGGACGAAGGCCCCGAGCCGCTCGGGCTCCCGCACCTCCCCCGCCCGGAGCGCTCGCAGCACCGCGATCAGCGTCTCCTGGGTCAGGTCCTCGGCCACCGCCCGGTCGCGGGTCCTGGACAGCATCATGAGCAGGATCCGGCGCCGATAGGAGCCGGCGACCTCGTCCTCCGCCGCGCGGTCGCCCCCGCGGACCCGTTCCACCAGGCCGGCAGCCAACTCGGCCGGAGAGGTATCGGGCTCGGCGGTGGTCACGGGCCTATCCTGGTACGGGGGCCCGGTGTCGGGTGCAGCCTCCGTCACGACCCCGGGCGTCCCGCCGCCCGCTCCGGACATCGCACGCTCAGGCGCGGCTGGAGGGGGCCATCGTGTAGCACAGCGCCGTGCCCTCGACGGCCAGCACGCGGTCCTGTCGCCGGACCTCCGTCTTCAGCGTCGTGATCGGCTCGTCCTCGCGCACCGCCGTGACCTCCACGCTCCCTTACGGGAGCGCTGCGCCCTCTGGCCCACCCTGGGCATCCCGCTCGGCCACACCGCCGTCGCCGACGTCTCGCCCACGCAGCCCTCCTCCGACCGCGACTGTTGCGGCTCAGGCCGTGCGGCGCATCGCCGGCGCTGTGTCCGGCGGCGCGTGCCACTCGACCATGGCGGCGAGCTCGCGGTTCATCTCCCGGCTCAGGGCCAGGTGCAGCTCCTGGGCGCGCTCGAGGCTCCAGGCGTAGGAGGCGAGCTCGTCGGTGATCTCGAACAGCGGCAGCGCGAGGCTGTCGCGCTCGTGCTGGTAGCCGGGCAGCCCCGCCTCGCCGCGCTCCACGAGGGCGCGGGCGAGCAGCTCGGCGTCCCGTAGCGCGTCGGTGATGCCGTGTGCGGTGATGGGATCCTTGAAGTACCCGGCGTCGCCCACGAGAGCCCATCCCGCGCCCCAGGACTGACGCAGGTAGCCGAGCCGGCCCGGGAAGCCCCGGAGCGGGCTCCGCAGCTCGCCGCTCTCCACGGCCGCGAGCAGCTCGGGAGCGCAATCGGCCAGGATGCGCCGGTGGACGGCGGCGAGGTCGCGGCGCACCTCGGCGTCGAAGGCCGCTCCCGGCAGCGACGCGAAGACGCACGCGAGGCCGGCGTTCGTGGAAATGGAGCCGGCGGCGTCACCCCGGCCGAAGTGCCACTCGTTGCTGCCTCCGGGCAGACCGGACCAGTAGCCGTACACGACGCCGCCCCGGTGGCTCGCGGTCCGGTACGCCGGCGCGCCGACCTGCCGGGCTACGATCGAGTGGGCCCCGTCGGCCCCGACGACGAGCCCGGCCTCGATGGGTACCCGCGGGTGGCGACCGGCCTGGAGCACCACGCCCCGCACGCGCCCGTGCCGGTCCCGGGTCAGCTCCACGACCCGGGTGCCGGAGCGGACGTCGGCCCCCGCGGCCTCGGCGGCGTCGACCAGGATCGCGTCGAGGACGAAGCGGCGGGGAGCGTACAGGGCGTCGACTCCCTCCCGGGGCTTGATCGGAAGGTCCACGACGTGGCCCCCGTAGTGGAAGCGGGTCCGCGTGAGGGGAGGCGTGCCGGCCTCCAGGAGCGCGGGGAGCAACCCCCAGCGTGAGAGCTGCAGCACCGCGCCCCGCATCAGGGCGTGTGTGGAGAGCGTGTCGGTCCCGCGCCGGTCCTGCTCGACCACGAGGACGCGCAGCCCCCGCCGCGCCAGCAGCAACGCCGTGGAGGCGCCGGCGCAGCGCGCGCCCACCACGACGACGTCGTAACGCCTGCGATCCGGACCCGGACCTCCCACGGTGGGACTCCTCTCTGCCGGACGGCCAGCTCCGGCCACTCCGGCGGTCTACCCGGATGAACGCAGGGCGACCCCGCGTCCCGCCACCCGGCCCGGCGGCGCAGACGCCCGAAGGCGACCGGGGCATCACCGGAAAATCATTTCTTCACGGATACTTGTCAGTTCGGTGTTGAGGAACTACACTCACGGAGTCTTGAGAGGTACTCCGGGCATCACCCGGCTCCGGACCCAGGCCGCTCCGGCCGACGGGGTCCACTCCCGCGCCGATCAGCCCGCTCCCGCCGTCAGCGGCGCTCCGCCCACCGACGAGGAGGCGATGCAGAAGCTCTTCGTGCTGGACACCAACGTGATCCTGTTCGACCACTCGTGCATCTACAGCTTCCAGGAGCACGACGTCGCGATCCCGATCGTGGTGCTGGAGGAGCTGGACCGCTTCAAGCGCGGGAACGACCTGATCAACATCGAGGCCCGGGGCTTCATCCGCGAGCTGGACCGGCTGGCGGGAGACGGGCCGCTCACCGACGGGCTCCCCCTGGGAGAGGGCGGCGGGCGGCTCTGGGTAGAGGTGGGGGAGCCGGAGTCGAGCCGCGTCACCCGGGTGCTCTCGAGCGGGAAACCCGACCACCGCATCCTGGCCCTCGCCGAGTCGCTCCGGGTGAGGCGCCCCGACCGCGACGTGATCGTCGTGAGCAAGGACGTCAACCTGCGCATGAAGGCGAAGTCCCTGGGCATCGCCGCGGAGGACTACACCACCGGAAAGATCCGCCACATGGAGCGGCTCTACTCCGGCACCGGCTGCCTGGAGGGGCTCCCCTCGGAGCTGATCGCCCGGCTCCATGCAGAGCCCTGGTCGCTGCCGGTCAGCGACGTCCCCGTGGAGCGCGACCAGCTCCAGCCGAACCAGTACCTGATCATGCGCAACGGCAGCCTGAGCGCGCTGGCCCACCACAACCGCGCCGCCGGCCGGCTGGAGCGCGTCGTGAAGCGCCACGCCTGGGGGATCGAGCCACGAAACGCGGAGCAGATCTTCGCCCTGGACGCGCTGCTCCGCCCGGACACCCAGCTCGTGGCCCTGACCGGCCGCGCCGGCACCGGCAAGACGCTGCTGGCCCTGGCCGCCGCCCTGGAGCAGCGCCGCAGCTACCACCAGATCTGTCTCGCCCGTCCCGTCGTCCCGATGGGGAACCGGGACATCGGCTATCTGCCCGGGGACGTGAAGAGCAAGCTCGACCCGTACATGCAGCCGCTGTGGGACAACCTGGCCGTGATCCGGCATGGGCTGCCGAACGACGGCCGGGAGCAGCGGGCGCTGGCGGAGATGCTCGAGCAGGAGAAGCTGAGCATCGCTCCCCTCGCCTACATCCGAGGCCGGTCCCTCGCCCACGTCTTCTTCATCGTGGACGAGGCGCAGAACCTCACCCCACACGAGGTCAAGACGATCATCACCCGGGCCGGCGAGCGCTCGAAGGTGGTCTTCACCGGCGACATCCACCAGATCGACACCCCCTACCTGGACAGCCAGTCGAACGGCCTCACCCTCCTGATCGACCGCATGAAGGGCCAGGAGCTGTTCGCACACGTGAACCTCGTCAAGGGCGAGCGCAGCCGGCTCGCGGAGCTGGCCAGCACGCTGCTGTGACGGGCAGGCCCCGGGGATGCCGCGGCGGCCCCGATGCTCTAACCTGGGAGGATGGACACGAACTCGAACGGAACCCAGGCGGGGGAAGGCGGCCGCTCGGCCTACGCCCTGTGGGCGGCGGTCGTCCTGCTCGTTGCGGCGGTGGCGTACCTCGGGGTGCGGGTGCTGGACCAGCTGGCCGACCTCGAGGCGCAGGTCGCCCAGCTGCGACTCGAGTCGGGGGACGCGGCGCGGACGGCGGTCCACGCCCTGGAGCGCGCGCAGCGAGCGGAGGGCTCGGCACGGGAAGCCGCGGCCGCACGGGCCGACGCAGAGGCCGAGACGCAGGGCGCACGCATGCTCGCCGACGCGGCGATCGAGGACGCCGCGAATGCACGGGTCGAGGCCGACCAGGCCCGGGCGGAGGCGGCCCGGGTCCGGGCCCAGGCCGAGGCCGAGGTGAACCGGCTCGAGGAGGCCCTGGGGCTGATCGCCGAGACCCGGCGCACGGCCCTGGGCGTGGTGATGAACCTGGGGGGCGACCACCTCAAGTTCGAGTTCGACAAGGCGGAGCTGCGCCCCACGGACCGGGAGCTGCTCAGCCGGATCGCCGGGGTGCTGCTCTCCTCACGGGACTACTCCATCTCGGTCAACGGCCACACCGACGACGTGGGCAGCGACGAGTACAACCAGACGCTCTCCGAGCGGCGCGCCCAGGCGGTGCGCGACTACCTGGTCGAGGCGGGGCTCTCCCCCGAGATCCTCACGGTGGTCGGGCACGGCAAGGCGCGGCCGCTGGTGGAGGGAACCTCCGACGCGGCCCGGGCCAGGAACCGCCGCGTCGAGCTGGGCATCGTCAACACCCGGATCCTTTACGGCGTCTCCGTCGACGAGCAGGGATGACCCCGGCCGCCCGCTCACGGCGCGGCTTCCTGGCCGGCGTGGGCGCCCTCGCCTTCGGGAGCCGAGGGCGGCCGGGCGCGCCGACGACTGCGTCGGAGGTCGCGGGAAGGCTGGCAGTGTCGACGGACGGCCGCCATCTCGTCGACGCGGCGAGCGGCCGCCCCTTCCTGTACCTCGCCGACACGGCCTGGGAGCTCTTCCATCGGCTGGACCGCGAGCAGGCGGAGCGCTACCTCACCGACCGCGCGGCGAAGGGCTTCACCGTGATCCAGGCCGTCGCCCTCGCCGAGCTGGACGGGCTGCGGGTGCCGAACGCGTACGGGCACCGCCCCTTCGTCGGCGAGGACCCGACGCGCCCTGCCCTCGCTCCCGGCGGCGCGGACGACTACTGGGACCACGTGGACTGGATCGTGGACCGGGCCGCGGAGCTGGGACTCTTCGTCGGCCTGCTCCCGACCTGGGGCGACAAGTGGAACGAGCGTTGGGGCGTCGGCCGCGTCGTCTTCGACCCGCCGCAGGCCGAGGAGTACGGGCGGTTCCTGGGCGAACGCTACGCGGCGCGCCGTGTGATCTGGATCCTGGGCGGCGACCGCAACCCCGAGACCCCCGAGCACGTGCAGGTGGTCCGGGCCCTGGCCCGGGGCCTGGCCCGGGGCGACGGCGGCGCGCACCTGATGACCTACCATCCCCAGGGCGGCGGCAGCTCGGCCCAGTGGTTTCACGAGGACGACTGGCTCGACTTCAACATGTTCCAGTCCGGCCACGCCGCCCTTCTCACGCCGAACCACGCGACCACGCTGCGGGAGCGCGAGCGGCGACCGGTCAAGCCCGTCCTCGACGGCGAGCCCTGCTACGAGGACCACCCGGTGAACTGGAAGCCCGAGGAAGGCTGGTTCGACGAGTGGGACGTGCGGCGCGCCGCGTGGGGATCGCTGCTCTCCGGAGCCTGCGGCCACACCTACGGCAACCACAACGTGTGGCAGATGTGGCAGCCCGGCCGGGAGCCCGTCTCCGCGGCGCGGACGGCCTGGTACGAGGCCCTCGACCACCCGGGGGCGTTCCAGATGGGGCACCTGCGCTGGCTCCTGGAGCGGCGCCCGTGGCACGAGCTGGAACCGGCTCCCGGGCTGCTCGCCGACCCCAACCCTCCGGGAGCGGACCACAAGCTGGCGGCGCGCGCTGCCGACGGCTCCTTCGCCCTCGTCTACCTCCCGACCGGCGGCAGCGTCGGCTTGAACGCGAGCATCCTGGGAGCCGGCTCGACGGCCCACTGGTTCAACCCGCGGCAGCGGGCCGTGAGCCGCGCGGCGCCTCTCCCCGCCGACGCGGGCCGCTTCTCGGCGCCCGCCACGGGTCGCAACAACGACTGGCTGCTGGTGGTGGACGCCGGGACACGGGAGCTGCCCGCCCTCGGCTGATTCAGTCCCGGACCGCGACCACCCGGGCGCCCCAGGGGCAGTAGGTCGGGTAGTCGTCCAGGTGAGCCTCGACGTAGGACGGCCGGCCGTCGCAGACCTCCACGGCCACCTCGGTCAGGCGCACCTCCTCGGGATCGAGGTGCCAGGACCAGGGCGCGTTGAAGCCCCCGTCGCCCCGGAGCAGCGGCCCGATCGGAAACATCCCGTTCCCGCCCTGCATGTTCTGGGTGGCGAGCCGGACCGTCTCGGGGTCCAAAGCGCGCAGCACGAACCGCTCCCCCTCGACCTCGACGACGAACTCGGTGTAGCCGGACGGATCGCTGGGCGAGCCGCAACCGGCCAGCAGAACAGCCAACGCACCGATCTGAATCCGCACTTCCGGAATCCTCGACGCCCCCTGAAAGGAAGATACGAGGGCGACGGGCGTCGGGATCCGCGTCGCGCACCGAGGCTGCCGGTGTCGCGCCGGCCGGTTGTCCGCGTCGATCCCGGACCTGCGGTGTGACGCGGGCGTGAAGCCGGATCGTGTCGGCCGCGAATCACGACACCGGCTGTCTCGGCGCCGTTCTATAATCCCCGGATGCCAGCAACCGAGAACGGCGGCGACAGCCTGATCGTCGTGCGCGACCTGGACAAGCGCTACACGCGCGGCTCGGAGGAGATCGACGTCCTCCAGGGCCTGAACCTGGACGTGAAGAAGGGTGAGTTCGTCGCGTTCATGGGCCCGAGCGGCTCCGGGAAGACGACGCTGCTCAACCTGCTGGGGGGACTGGACGTCCCCACGAGCGGCAGCGTCACCGTGGCCGGCGACGAGATCACCCACCTGTCGGGCAAACGGCTCACCGAGTGGCGCGCCCGACACGTGGGCTTCGTGTTCCAGATGTACAACCTGCTCCCGGTGCTGACCGCCGCCCGCAACGTGGAGCTGCCGCTGCTGCTCACGCGCCTCTCCCGGCCCGAGCGCGCCAAGCGGGTCGAGACCGCGCTGCGCCTGGTCGGGCTCCAGGACCGCACAGCCCACTACCCGCGGCAGCTCTCCGGTGGCCAGCTGCAGCGCGTGGCGATCGCCCGGGCGATCATCGCGGACCCCACGTTCCTGCTGTGCGACGAGCCCACGGGAGACCTGGACGGCAAGAGCGCCGGGGAGATCCTGGACCTGCTCCAGGCCCTGGTGGCGGACCACGGCAAGACCGTGCTCATGGTCACCCACGATCCCCGGGCCGCGGAGCGGGCCGGGCGCAGCCTGCACCTGGACAAGGGGGCTCTGGTGACGAAGGGAGCCGCCGCGTGAAGTTCCTGCCGCTGCTGCTCGCGAACCTGAGCCGCAAGAAGATCCGGACCGCGCTCACGGTCGGGTCCTTCGCCGTGGCGCTGTTCATCTTCGGGCTGCTGGTGGCGGTCCGGGACGCCTTCAACACCGGTGTCGACATGGCCGGCGTGGACCGGCTCGTGATCACGAACCGGACCTCGATCATCCAGCCGCTGCCCATCGCCTACCGGGACCAGCTGCTGAAGATCCCCGGGGTCGCCGCCGTGACCCACGCGAACTGGTTCGGCGGCGTCTACCAGGACGAGCGGAACTTCTTCCCCCAGTTCGCCGTGGACGCCGAGACCTGGCCGGAGATGTACCGGGAGTTCCTGCTGACGGAGGAGGAGCTGAAGGCGTTCCGGTCGAACCGCCGCGCCGCCGTCGCCGGCGAGGGGCTCGCGGAGCGCTTCGGCTGGAAGGTGGGGGACCGGATCCCGATCAAGGGGGCGATCTTCCCCGGGGACTGGCAGTTCGACCTGGTGGGGATCTACCGCGCCAGCCGTCCCCGGGACGACGTCACACAGTTCTGGTTCCGCTACGACTACCTGAAGGAGAACGGGCCGGAGTGGATGGAGGGGATCATCGGCTGGTACGTGATCCAGCTCGGGAACGCCGACGACGCGCTCCCCGTGGCCGAGGCCATCGACCAGCGCTTCGCGAACTCTGCCTGGGAGACGCGCACCCAGACCGAGAAGGCCCTGAACGCCTCCTTCGTGCAGCAGATGGGGAACATCGAGCTGCTGATACTGGTGATCGGAAGCGTCGTCGTGTTCACGCTGCTGCTGGTCACGGGCAACACCATGGCCGCGGCGGTCCGGGAGCGGGTGTCGGAGCACGCCGTGCTCAAGGCGCTGGGCTACTCGGACCGGGCGGTGTTGTGGCTCGTGCTGGCCGAGGTCGGCCTGATCGCCGCGGTGGGAGGCGCGATCGGGCTGTCGGCCGCCAAGCTCTTCAGCCTCGAGGACCCCACCGGAGGGTTCTTCCCCTCGTTCTTCATCTCCCCGGAGGCCCTGGGCGTCGGGTTCGGCGTGGCAGTCGGCGTCGGCCTGCTGGCGGGTGTGATCCCCGCGCTCCAGGCGATGCGGCTCAGCGTCGTCGACGCGATGCGGCGCGCTTGAGGCTGCGCTCATGAAGGCCATCCCCCTCGTCTACAACATCGAGAGCGTCCGGGCGCGCTGGGTTTCGGCACTGGTGGCGGTGGTCGGAATCGCCGGGACGGTGGGCGTGTTCATCGCGATGCTGGCCCTCGCGAACGGCTTCCGGGCCACGCTGGTGTCGTCGGGATCGGAGGACAACGCCATCGCCCGCCGGGCTGGAGCCACCTCGGAGATGGACAGCTCCGTGTCCCTCGACGGGGTGCGCGCCCTCGAGCACCTGCCGGGGGTGGCGCGGAGGAACGGCGTCCCCCTGGTCAGCCCGGAGGTCGTCGTCGTGGTGGCGCTGCCCCTGAAGGAGAGCGGCACCGAAGCCAACGTCCAGGTACGGGGCGTCACGGACCGGGCGCTGGCCGTCCACGACGGCGTGTCGATCTCGCGGGGCCGGTTCCTGAACAGCGGCGCGGCGGAGA
>Ga0299906_10001495_pt1 | contig 20064 bp, 12 predicted proteins | sample RVTome_14_FD_200259 | JGI IMG/M metagenome (GOLD analysis project Ga0299906, IMG submission 200259) | Soil microbial communities from uranium-contaminated site in the Upper Colorado River Basin, Wyoming, United States - RVT145D125 (version 2) ...
TCAGCAGAAGCTGCCAGGACATGGGAAGGAAGGTGACCCGCTCAACGCCTGATGCGAGGAGCAGCGAGTCCAGCCCCTGCCGCAGAAAAAGCTGGAAGAGAGCGTAGGCGCCGGCCACGGCGAGTCCGCCCCCCAGCGCGCCCTGCAGCGCCCCCTCGAGAAGAAAAGGCGACTTGATGAACATCGGCGTGGCACCGACCAGGGCCATGATCTCCAGTTCGTCGCGGCGGGCATAGAGGGTGAGCTTGATGGTATTGGCGACGATAAACAGGGCGGCAAACAGCAGAAACCCGCCGAGAATTGCCCCGGCCAGCTGCAGCAGGGAGACAAAGGCCTCGAAGCGCTCCAGCCACTCCTGTCCGTAACGCAGATCCGACAAGCCGGTATTCTGTCGCAAACGGGAAACGAGAGTCGAAACTGCCACGCGATTGCGGCTGTCTTCATTGAGGGTAATTTCGAGGGAGGCGGGGAGGATATCCAGGTCGACGCCTTCCAGAAGGTCGGCGTCATCCGCCAGTCGTTTCTTGAAGCGCTTCAGGGCCTCGATGCTGGATACGAACTCGACCTTCTCGACTTCCGGCAAGCCCCGGATATCAGCGATCCATTGCCTCAGGAGTCTCTCCTCCGGCGCTGTGTCGATAAAAGCCACCACCTGCACATCCTCGCTCCAGTGCCGGGTAAGTTTCTGCACGTTCAGCACGACGATGGCAAAAAAAGCAAGAATGGTGAGTGCAACGGCTACCGTCCCCACCGCGGCGCCGCAGAGCATGGGGCTCTGACGCATGTTGCGCAGGGCCCGAAACACAAAAAAACCGGATCGTTCGAACAAGTTCAATACCTCACAGACACAGATGAGGCTGCACTACTCACGCCTCACTTTTTCAAGCATATCATGGGGTCCGATCGTCCACCAGGCGCCCGCTTTCGAGAACGATCAGCCGCCGAGGAAAACGGCGTATCATCTCCCGGTCGTGGGTCGCCAGCAGGACGGTCGTTCCCCGGGCGTTGGCCCCTCGAAAGAGTTCGAGTATCTCTACCGTCACTTCAGGATCAAGATTGCCGGTCGGTTCATCGGCCAGCAAAACGAGGGGATCGACCACCAGGGCGCGAGCAATCGCCACCCGCTGTTGCTCCCCCCCGGAAAGCTCAAGCGGATGGCGCTGGAGTTTGTGCTCCAGACCAACCTGTTTAATCGATTGGTAGACCTTCTTGCTGATTTCGTATCGCTTTCTCCCCTGGATTTCCAGCGGAAAGGCGACGTTCTCGAAAACCGTACGGGTAGTCAGCAGCTTGAAGTCCTGAAAAACCACTCCCATCCGGCGGCGCAGCAGGGAAATCCGGGCCGGGCTCATGCGGGTCAGGTTCTGCCCGTCGATCAGTATCTGTCCCCGGTTCGGCTTCTCCGCACCATAGAGCAGCTTGAGCAGGGTCGATTTGCCGGCGCCGGACGAACCGGTGATATAGACGAAGTCCCCTTTCGGGATCTTCATGGTAATGTCATCGAGCGCGGAAGAATCCTTCTGATAGGCCCTGCTGACATTGTAAATCTGAATCATTGTCTCGCTACCGCTCGTTGCAAGGTCTGTCGTCCGGCCCCGCCGATATGGCAGGCCTGTTGAATTTCATATCACATCGGCAGGTAAAAATGAATGAAAAAGGGGACTGGACCCTGCCGCACCTCCGGTCGCGAGCTTTACAATGCTTCCTGGAATATATCCTGGGGCCAGGTTGAAGGCAGGCACTGGGGGGAGCTCGGCCGGTCGACAAAGAAAAAGGCGACCCGGAAAGGATCGCCTTTTCATCTTATATGGCGGGGCTGACGGGACTCGAACCCGCGACCTCCGGCGTGACAGGCCGGCGTTGTAACCGACTCTACTACAGCCCCCTATCTCATGGCATACGTTGCGCTAATTGTTAATGGTGGGCGAAACAGGGCTCGAACCTGTGACCCTCGGCTTGTAAGGCCGATGCTCTCCCAGCTGAGCTATTCGCCCGGATTGAATGGCGGGGCTGACGGGACTCGAACCCGCGACCTCCGGCGTGACAGGCCGGCGTTGTAACCGACTCTACTACAGCCCCGCATGGGACAAGACAGAAAATAGGAAACAGAAAATAGGTGTCGCAGAGGGGGCGGAGGCGGCTATTTTCCGTTTCCTATTTTCTTTTAGACCACTGTGCTCGGACAGCGGTTACAACGACTACTGAACAGAGTCCTTCAGGGCCTTGCCGGCCTTGAACTTGGGTGACTTGGCAGCAGCGATCTTGATCTGCGCGCCGGTCTGGGGGTTCTTGCCGGTGCGGGCTGCACGCTCACCAACGCTGAAGGTGCCGAACCCGACCAGGGCCACTTTCTCACCGGCCTTCAGGGCTTCAGTCACGGCATCGATGAATGCTTTGAGAGCCTTTTCGGAATCGGTTTTGCTGAGCCCCGCCTTCTCTGCCATCGCATTAACGAGATCCGCCTTCGTCACAACATACCTCCACGTTATTAAGGATTATTAAAGCCCTGCCGAAAACGCGTTATATATATCGAATTACCCGGAGGGTGTCAAGAGAATATTTGTTGTAAAGCTAGTGCCGGACCGCTTCTTCGGCTCCGGCGGCGTAATCCTCCCCCGCAGGAATGGCTGGCAGCGGCACGGTTTCCGCCAGTGCCTCGGCAAGTACCTGGTCCATGTGCTCGACCGGGATCACCTGCAAGGATTTCAGTATCTGGGGCGGAACTTCTTCCAGGTTCTTTTCGTTCTCTTGCGGAATCACCACGCGGGTAATACCGGCACGCTTGGCCGCCAGGAGTTTTTCCTTGAGCCCGCCGATCGGCAGCACGCGGCCACGCAAAGTGATTTCTCCGGTCATTGCCAGATCACGATTTACACTGCGTCCGGTCAGCGCCGAGGCGAGTGCCGTGGCCATGGTGATACCGGCGGAAGGGCCATCCTTGGGAATTGCGCCCTCCGGCACATGGATGTGAATGTCCAGCTTGTGATAGAAGTCTTTTTCCAGCCCCAGCTCCCGCCAGCGGGAACGCACGTAGCTCATGGCGGCCTGCGCCGATTCGCGCATGACTTCCCCCAGCTTGCCGGTAACGGTCAGTTTTCCCTGGCCGGGAAGAACGGTTGTCTCAATGACCAGCAACTCCCCCCCCACCTCAGTCCAGGCTAGACCGGTGGCCAAACCGACCCGGTCTTCCTCCTCCTTGACCCCATAGCTGTAACGGGGGACACCAAGGTATTTCCTGACCTGCGGAGCACCGATCGTAAAGCGTTTCTTCTTGTCCCTGGACTTGACCAGCTCTCGGGCGATCTTGCGGCAGATGTTGGCGATCTCCCGCTCCAGACTGCGCACCCCCGCCTCCCTGGTATAACGACGGATAACCTCGTTGAATGCCGTGTCGGCGAAATGGACCAGTTCGGGCGACAGGCCGTGTGCCTCGAGCTGCTTGGGCAGAAGGTAGCGTTTGGCGATATTGAGTTTTTCCTCTTCCGTGTACCCTTCGATACGAATCACTTCCATCCGGTCCCGCAAGGGGCCGGGTATGGCATAAAGGGTATTGGCCGTGGCGATGAACAGTACACTGGAAAGATCGTAATCGACATCGAGGAAATGATCGCCGAAGGTATGATTCTGCTCGGGATCGAGCACTTCCAGCAGCGCCGACGAAGGGTCGCCGCGGAAATCGGTACTCATCTTGTCAATTTCGTCGAGCAGAAAGACCGGATTCTTCACGCCGACCTTGCGCAGTCCCTGAATGACCTTGCCCGGCATGGCGCCGATGTAGGTCCGGCGGTGCCCACGGATCTCCGCCTCGTCACGCACCCCGCCAAGTGAGATGCGGACGAACTTGCGGCCGAGGGCCTTGGCGACGGAGCGTCCCAGCGAAGTCTTGCCGACCCCTGGAGGACCGACCAGGCAGAGGATCGGTCCCTTGATTTTTTTGACCAGAGCCTGCACGGCCAGGTATTCGAGTATCCGCTCCTTGACCTTCTCCAGACCGTAATGGTCCGCCTCGAGAATCTGCTCAGCGTGCTCGAGGTCGAGCCGATCCGTGGTCCCCTTCTTCCAGGGAAGGGAAACCAGCCAGTCGACATAATTGCGTACCACGGTGGCTTCGGCGGACATGGGCGACATCATCTTGAGCTTGCGAAGCTCGCCGAGGGCCTTTTCCGTCGCCTCTTTGGACATCCGCTTCTTGCCGATCTTCTCTTCGAGCTCGCGGATTTCCTGCTTGAATTCGTCCTTTTCGCCGAGTTCCTTCTGGATCGCTCGCATCTGCTCGTTGAGGTAGTATTCCCGCTGGCTGCGCTCCATCTGGGTTTTGACCCGGTTGCGAATCTTCTTCTCGATCTGCAGAATCTCCACCTCTCGCTCCATGAGGGCAAGAAGCTTCTCCAGCCTTTCGCGGGGGCTGATCAGGGCAAGGATTTCCTGCTTTTCGGGTATACGGACATTCAGATGGGCAATGACGGTGTCGGCCAACCGGCCGGGCTCGGTAATGCCGCTGACCGATGAAACCATCTCCGGCGGCACCTTCTTACCCAGATTGACGTAGTTCTCGAAGGCGTCGGTGATGCTGCGGATGAGGGCTTCCAACTCGGGCGTGGCAACCGAATCATCGGGGATCTCATCGATCTCGACAAAAACGCACTCTTCCCGCTGAACGATGGCGTTAATGCGAGCGCGGTTTTTCCCCTCGACCAGAACCTTGACCGTACCGTCCGGCAATTTGAGCAGCTGAATTACCTGCCCCAATGTACCTATTTCGTAAATGTCGCCAGGCCCTGGTTCGTCGATCTTGGGGTCCTTCTGCGTAGCCAGGAAGACCAGCTTGTCCTTTTCCATCGCCCCTTCCAGGGCACGAATCGACCGCGGTCGACCGACAAACAGGGGCGTGACCATGTAAGGAAAGATGACAATATCCCGCAGCGGCAACAGTGGATAGAGTACCCTCCCGGCTTCGTCTTCACGAACGGGGTCGTTTTCCGGCAGGTCCGTCATGGTTTCAGGCCGCTCCCTCGGTAATCAGGCTTCGCATGTCACGCGGACTCGGCACACTCGTACAGAACAATGGGGCGCGCCCGGTTGAGGATGACATCCTCGTTGATGACGACCTCCTTGACCCGGTCCTGGGAAGGAATTTCGTACATCACATCGAGCATGGCGTTCTCGAGAATGGAGCGCAGGCCGCGCGCGCCGGTCTTTCTCTTCAGCGCCTCGCGGGCAATGGCAACCAACGCGCCGTCGGTGAATTTGAGGTTCACCTTCTCCATATCGAAAAGCCGCTGATACTGCTTGATCAGGGCATTCTTCGGTTCCTTGAGAATCTGGATCAGCGACTCCTCGTCCAGCTCGTTGAGGGTCGCCACCACCGGCAGTCGCCCGATGAACTCGGGAATCAATCCGTATTTAAGCAGGTCCGAAGGCTCGACCTGGGCCAGGGTCTCGCCCAGCTTCAGTTCCCTCTTCAGACGGATGTCCGCCCCGAATCCCATGGTCTTGGCGCCGGTGCGCTGACCGATGATGGTCTCCAGCCCGGAAAAGGCGCCGCCGCAAATGAAGAGGATATTGGTGGTGTCAACCTTGAGGAACTCCTGCTGGGGATGCTTGCGCCCGCCCTTGGGCGGCACGCTGGCCATGGTTCCCTCGATGATCTTGAGCAGCGCCTGCTGTACCCCTTCCCCGGAAACGTCCCGGGTGATGGAAGGGGAGTCGGACTTGCGGGCGATCTTGTCGACTTCGTCGATGTAGATGATTCCCTTCTGCGCCTTCTCGATATCGTAGTCGGCCGATTGCAGCAGGTTGAGGATGATGTTTTCCACATCCTCGCCCACATACCCCGCTTCGGTCAGGTTGGTGGCGTCGGCCATGGCGAACGGCACGTTGAGGACTCGTGCCAGGGTCTGGGCGAGCAGGGTCTTGCCGCTGCCGGTAGGGCCGAGCAGAAGAATGTTGCTTTTCTGCACTTCGACTTCACCCGGCTTGTCGGCAAACTCGATCCGCTTGTAGTGGTTGTAAACCGCCACTGCCAGAACCTTTTTCGCCCGCTCCTGGCCGATCACGTAGTCGTCGAGAGTGTCCTTGATCTCCGAAGGCCGGGGCAGTTGGCTAGCGCCAGCCGAAACCGCGTCCTCCAGCTTGGATTCCTCGGCGATGATATCCTTGCAGAGCTCAATGCACTCGTCGCAGATGTATACGGCCGGTCCGGCAATGAGCTTTTTTACTTCATCCTGGGCCTTGCCGCAGAAGGAGCAGGTCAGCTGCCCTGAACGATTGTCGTCTTTACTCACGAAACTTCCTCCGCGCTGAAAAATCAGGCTTTTTTTCTGACTGTGTCATCAATAATACCATATTTTTTCGCGGCCTCACTAGACATGAAGAAATCCCGCTCGGTATCGGCGGCGATCCGCTCGAGTTTCTGCCCGGTATGATGGGCAAGAACTCCGTTGAGCGTGTCCCGCAGCTTGAGTATCTCCTCGGCGTGAATCTTGATATCCGTGGCCTGACCCTGGAACCCACCCAGGGGCTGGTGAATCATGATGCGGGAATGGGGCAGGGCATAGCGTTTCCCTTGGGTCCCCGCCGCCAGCAGCAGTGCCCCCATGCTGGCCGCCTGGCCAACACAGATGGTCGATACCGGGGCCTTGAGGTACTGCATGGTGTCGTAGATCGCCATCCCCGCCGTGACCACGCCGCCCGGCGAGTTGATGTAGAGAAAGATATCCTTCTCAGGGTCTTCCGACTCGAGAAAGAGCATCTGGGCGATGATCAGGTTGGCCATGTGGTCCTCGATGGGGCCACCGAGGAAAATGATCCGGTCCTTGAGCAGGCGGGAGTAGATATCGTAAGCCCGCTCGCCACGTCCGGTTTGTTCCACCACCATGGGGATGAGACTCATAGTGTCACTCCTTCTCGGCTGAGAGTTGCTCTTTTGCCACCTCTTCGATTTTCGCCTGGGACAGAAGGTACTGCACCGCCTTCTCCTCGACGATCTGGGAAATCAGTCCGTGGCGTTTTTCGTCACTGCCGTAGAACTTGCGGACCGCCTCCAGCGGGGCATTGGCCATTTCGGCGATCTGCTGGAGTTTGTCGTCGATTTCGGCAGCGTCGACCTTGAACTGCTCCTGGCGGGCAACCGCTTCGAGAAGCAGACTCCCCTGCACCTGTTTGACGGCCGTCTCGCGATACATCGACTTGAAAGAGTCCTCGTTCATGCCGAGCATCTCCAGGGTCATACCCTGGGACTTGAAACGATTGCGAATGTTCTGCAGCATGTAGTCGAGCTGGCTGGCCACCATCGTCTCAGGCACTTCCACCGGGTTGCGCTCGACCAGGGCACCGACCAGCCGCTCACGCAGATCTCCGTCAATGCGACTGGTTTCCTGCTGCCGGTAGTTCTCCTCGATCTTTTCCTTCAGTTCGGCCAGGGAAGAAAGGCCGAACCCCGTGGCGAACTCGTCGTCCAGTTCCGGCAGGGTCTTCTCCTTGATCTCCTTGAGCACCACCCGGAAAGTGGCCGGCTTGCCCGCCAGTTCCTTGCTGCCGTAACTTTCGGGGAAACTGACCTGGACCTCGCGCTCTTCTCCCCGCCTCATCCCCTCCAGTTGCCCCTCAAAACCGGGGATGAATGAGCCGGCGCCGAGTTCCAACTGGTAATCTTCGGCCTTGCCGTGCTCAAAGGGGGTACCGTCGACGGAACCCTCAAAATCGATGACCACGAAATCACCGGTGCGAGCTTCGTCACGAGGGCTGACTGCCATCTCGGCACGGCCGGCGCGCATCTCCTCCAGCCTCTCCTCAAGGATTTTGGTCGCGTATTCGAACTTCTCCTTCTGCAAGGAGATCCCCTGGTAATCCTTCACCGAAACCTCGGGTTTCACCTCCACCTGGGCGGAGTAGCTGAAGGGCTTGCCTTTCTCCAGTGGGCTGTTCTCGAGGATTTCGGGGTCGGAAATGGCCGCAATACGGTGTTCCACGAGGGCCTTGAAATAAGAATCCTTGATGAGCCGGTTCAGCACCTGCTCCTCCATCTGCGGAGCGTAGTGCTTCTCAAGCAGGTGCTGGGGCACCTTCCCCGGGCGGAAGCCCTTGATCTTCGCGCTCTTGGCGATCTGCTGGTAAGCCTTGCCGATTTCGGCATCCACCTTGTCGGCGCCGACTTCGAAGGAGAGCTTCTTTTTGACGCTGCTGACGTCTTCTATCTGGACGTTCATGCCACAACCTCACAAATGGAATGGGGTGTTAAAAAGACGAACCGCAGACAGTGGGTCTGCGGGCCTGAACGAAACAAATGGGGCGCGCGGTGACTTTCAGGCGAAGAGGAGGGTTGGTGCGAGAGGGGGGAGTCGAACCCCCACGGTTGCCCGCTGGATCCTAAGTCCAGTGCGTCTGCCAGTTCCGCCACTCTCGCATCGGAAGAGGATCGCAGATTCATCAAACCGAAGAAGTTAAAAGAAGCATCGCGCGGGCCACCCTGGAGAGGCCGCATGGCCCGACCGGGGCCGTTTATGCAAAAGCCCGACCGGGGCCGGCTCGCAGCATCGGAAACGCCACATCCCGGAACAACGACGATCGGGCCGCTGGGAATTTTAAATGGGGTGGATGAAGGGACTTGAACCCTCGACACCTGGAGCCACAATCCAGTGCTCTACCGACTGAGCTACACCCACCACAGAAACCGTGGCATCTTACTGAAGTCCCCGACGCTTTGTCAATGGGAATCTGCGGGGAAATTGGCGCGCCAGGGAGGAATCGAACCCCCGACCCACGGCTTAGAAGGCCGTTGCTCTGTCCATCTGAGCTACTGGCGCGCTGGTCGGGGCGAGAGGATTCGAACCTCCGACCCCCTGCTCCCAAGGCAGGTGCGCTACCAGGCTGCGCTACGCCCCGAAGGGACAAACTTTTAGCACGGGCAGGGGGATTTTGCAACCCCAAAGTCAAACCAATCGAACCAGTTTACCTGGATCAATTGGTTTGATTGGTTTGACTGGTAAAAAAAGCGCGCCTGCCAGGAGGAAGCAGACGCGCAACAAGTGTGAGGTAAAGAATCGAGCTGTGCTCTTTGTCTTGCGTTGTGGTTAGATTACCAAACTGGTAATCTTTAGTCAAGACCGCGGTCTAATTTCCTGGAAGAACGCCGGATGGTGCGTTAAACTGTCACCTCACAACAGCATGAATTAAACGAGGAGAACCGCAATGCCGATCGAGACCGGCCGCTCCCTGCACGGCTTTACCGTTACCGACGTCGTCCCCCTGTCCGAACTCAACACCACCCTGATCCGCCTGCGCCATGACCGAACCGGAGCCCGCATGGTGCACCTGGCCACTGAAGATCCGAACAACCTCTTCGCGGTCGGTTTCCGCACCCCGCCGGCCGATTCCACCGGGGTGGCCCACATCCTCGAGCATACGGTGCTCTGCGGCTCGCGGCGTTACCCGGTGCGCGACCCATTCTTTTCCATGCTCAAGCGCAGCCTCAACACCTTCATGAACGCCATGACTTCCAGCGACTGGACCTTCTACCCCTTCGCCAGCCAGAATGCTAAGGACTTCAACAACCTGATGGGAATCTACCTCGATGCGGTCTTCTTCCCGCTGCTGCGCGAGCGCGATTTCCGCCAGGAGGGGCACCGTCTGGAATTCACCGACCCGGAGAATCCCGCTTCGCCGCTCGTCTATAAAGGGGTGGTCTACAACGAGATGAAGGGGGCGATGGCCTCCCCTTCTTCCCTGCTCAGCCGACGACTCGGCCGGGCCCTCTACCCCACCACGACCTACCACCACAACTCTGGCGGGGAGCCGACCGAAATTCCCGACCTCACCTGGGAGGGGCTGAAGGATTTTCACGCCCGCTACTACCATCCGGGCAACGCCTGGTTCTACACCTACGGCAACCTGCCGCTGGATCTGCACCTGGAAGCCATCGAGAACCAGGCGCTGCGGGAATTCGACGCCCGCCCGGCGGACAGCGAAGTCCCTCCCGAGATCCGCCTCGACGCTCCGCGCCGGGTGGTCGAAACCTTTCCCCTCGACCCCGGTGAACCAACCGCAGGCAAATCGATGGTACAGGTAGCCTGGCTCGCCTGCGACGTCACCGACAGCTTCGACCGGCTCGCCCTTAGCCTGCTTTCCTCCCTGCTCCTCGGCAATCCGGCCGCCCCGCTCTACAAGGCGCTGCTCGACTCGAAGCTGGGCAGCAACCTCGCCCCCGGTACCGGCTACCAGGATGAGAACCGTACCACCTACTTCGCCGCCGGCCTGCAGGGAACCGAACCGGAGCGGGCTGAGGCGATCGAGCAGTTGGTCCTCGCCACCCTGGAGGAGATCGCCCGCAGCGGCTTTTCGCCGGAGCGAATCGAGGCGGCGATCCATCGACTCGAGTTCTCACACCGGGAGGTCGTAGGGGACCACTACCCCTACCCCCTCGGCCTGCTGATGCGCCTGATCGGCCCCTGGCTGCACGGCGACGATCCCGTCTCGCCGCTGCGACTGGATGAAAATCTCAGCCGTCTGCGCGCCGAACTCGCCGCCGGCCCCTTTTTCGAAAACCTCATCCGCCGCCACCTGCTCACCAATCCGCACCGGGTGACGCTGACCCTGCATCCCGACCCGGCACAGGGGGCAAGGGAGGAGCAGGCGACGGCCGAGCAACTGGAGCGGATCAAGGCCGGCCTCGATGAGGCACAAAAGCGAAACATCGTCGAGCAAGCGCTGGAACTGAAGGCGGCGCAGGAGAGCCGCGACGATCTCACCTGTCTGCCGACCCTGCAGCGGACGGACATTCCGGTGACCGAGCCCGAAGTCCCCTCGGCCTTCAGCCGCGAGGCCGACCGCGAGGTCCAGTGGTTCGACCAGCCAACCAACGGCATCGGCTACTTCACCTCCCACCTGCCGGTCGAGAGCCTGCCGGAGGAGTTGCTCCCCTGCGTGCCGCTCTTCTGCGCCCTGCTCACCCAGGTCGGCGCCGCCGGCCACAGCTACCTGGAAATGGCCGAACGGATGGAGGCCGGCACCGGCGGCCTCCAGGCCGGTACCGAGATCCTCGAAGACCCTCAATCCCTCAAGGGCTTCCAGGCAGTGGTCGAAATCAAGGGGAAGGCACTGGTGCGCAATCAGGAGAAACTCTTCGGCATTCTCGCCGACCTCTGCGCGGCGCCCGACTTCACCGACCTCACCCGCCTGCACATCGTCGTCAACCAGGTCAGGGCCAACCTGGACAACTCCATCCCCGGTTCCGGCCACAGCTACGCCGCCCGCGCCGCCGCCGGCCGACTGACTCCGGCGGGACGGCTGCGCGAGACCTGGGGCGGACTGCAGCTGATTCGCTTCGTGCGCCAACTGGCCGGCCGACCGGCCGACGACCTCGGTCCGCTGGCGGAAAAGCTCCAGGAGATTGCCCGGCTGCTTTTCGCCCGGGAACGTCTCGCCTGCGCCGTCACCGGGGAGGAGCGCCACTTCTCTCCGGTGCGCGATGCTCTGTGCCCCTACCTGACCGGCCTGCCGACGGCAGCCGCCGGGACGGCGGTCCGGGAACCCTTCGCCGCCGTCCCGGCCCGCCTGGGGTGGGCCAGCTCGGTGCCGGTGGCGTACGTGACCCGGGTCTTCCGCACGGTCCCCTTCACCCACTCCGACACTCCGCCGCTGCTCATATTGGCCAAGCTGCTGCGGGCCGGCTTCCTGCACAGGGAGATCCGCGAGAAGGGGGGCGCCTACGGCGGCCTGGCCTCATGCAATCCCGAAGCGGGAACCTTCTCCCTGCTCTCCTACCGCGACCCACAGCTGGCGCAGACCCTGCGGATCTACGACGAGGCGGCGCAGTGGGCCTCTGGCGGCGCCTTCACTGACGAGGAGATCGACGAGGCGGTCCTCGCCGTCTTCAGCGATCTCGACCGTCCCCTCTCCCCCGGCGGCCGCGGCCACCGGGAGTTCGCCAACACCCGCCAGGGACTGACCCGGCAGATGCGCCAGTCGTTGCGCGAAGGAGTGCTGGCCGCCACCCGCGAAGATTTGCAGCGGGTGGCGCAGCATTACCTGGTCGCGGGACGGGAGGTGAGTGCGGTGTCCGTCATCGCCGGGGAGGAGGCGCTGCAGAAGGCCAATGCGGAGTTGGGAGGAGAGGGGCTGGAGGTGGAAAGGATCTGACGGTGTCGCTGGTAGGGGCGACGCATGCGTCGCCCTGGGCAAGGCATGCCTTGCCCCTACCTAACTCCGCTTTTTCGTCCGCCGCGTTGCCTCCGCATTCCACGGGTCATCGGGCCAGGGGTGTTTGGGATAGCGCCCCTTCATCTCTTTTTTCACCTCCGGATAGACCTGGTTCCAGAAGCTGCGCAAATCGCGGGTGACGGCGAGCGGCCGCCCGGCCGGGGAGAGCAGGTGAATGAGCACCGGCACCCGGCCGCCGGCGACCTGCGGGGTGTCGGCGAGGCCGAAGAGCTCCTGCAGCTTGACCGCCAGCACCGGCCCGCCTTCCGCCTCGTAATCGAGGCGGATACTTGAGCCGCTCGGCACATCCAGCCGCTCCGGGGCAAGCCGCGCCAGCTCTCGCATCCGCTCCCGGCCGAGCAGCTGTTCCAGCGCGGCAAGCAGGTCGACCCGCCGCAGGCCGGCAAGGCTGGTGACCCCGGCGAGCCAGGGCGCCAGCCACTCTTCGAGCCTGGCAAGGAGCGCCGTCTTCGAGAGGTCGGGCCAGCCGCCTTCGGGCCAGCTCCGACCCAACAGTTCGACCCTCGCCCGCCACTGCCGCGCTGCCGGGGTCCAGTCGAGCACCTCCAGCCCTTGGCGGCGCACCGCCGCCAGCAGCGCCGGCACCACATCTTCGGCGGTCGCAGCCACCGGCCGCTCCTGCAGCAGCAGGGCGCCCAGGCGGCGCACCTCGCGGGCGACCACCCGGCCAACCCGCTCGTCCCACTCCACTTCCCGACGCCAGTCGAGATCGCCGCCGAAGAGTTCCTCGACGTACTCCTTCTCCAGCGCGCTTGCGAGGCGGATTTCCCCCTCCGAACCCGGCTTGCCGACCACCTCGACCGCTACCAGCCACGGCGCCCGGCGCACCGCCGAGCGTGGCGACAGCAGCGCCCCCTGACCGCCGGCGAGGCGATAGCGCCCCGAACCGGGCTCGCGCTCCCGCCCGACCCGGTCGGGGAAGGCCACTGCCAGCAGGCGTCCCACGTCGCGGGCATCAGCGGGCTTCTCTTCCTCCCCCCCGAGGGCACGGCGCGCCGTGCCCCTACCCTCCTTGCTCAGCATCTCGAGAAAATAACGGGCGGCCCGGTCGACGGCGGCACCAGCGCCCGGATCGATGCCGGCCGCGCGCCCCAGTCGCCGGAAGCGCCGCAGCGCCTCCAGCCGATCAAGCAGGTCGCTGTCGCTGGCCTGCCGGGAGGCTTCCCCTGACCCGATGAAAATATCGCGTTCGGCGAGGAGCGCCGCCAGGTCGCTGCCGAGACCGGGGCGTCCCGCCTCCCGGGCGGCGACCAGCAGGCGGGCCAGACGGGGATGCGCGGGCAGGGCTGCCATCGCCTCTCCCAATGCGGTTAGCCGTGCCTGCCCGTCGAGGGCGCCGAGCAGGCGCAGCAGTTGTCTTGCCCCGGCCAGGTGGCCGGCCGGTGGCGGGTCGAGCCAGGGGAGGCTCGCGGCATCGTTCACCCCCCAGCGGGCCAACTCCAGCGCCAGGGGGGCGAGGTCGGCCTGGCGGATCTCCGGCGGCGTGAAGGGAAGCAGCGATCCATGCATCCCTTCCGTCCAGAGCCGGTAACAGACGCCGGGACCGAGGCGACCGGCGCGGCCGGCGCGCTGCTCGGCGCTCGCCCGCGAGATGCGCGTCAGCTCCAGCGTCGTCATCCCCCGCGCCGCGTCGAAGCGTGGCCGGCGCTCCAGGCCGGCGTCGACCACGACGGCCACACCCTCGATGGTCAGGCTGGTCTCGGCGATATTGGTGGCGAGTACCACCTTGCGCCGTGGACCCGGCAGGATCGCCCGTTCCTGCTCGGCAAACGGGAGGTCGCCGTAGAGCGGGCGGATATCGACCTGGGCCGTGAGATCGGAAAGCTGCTCGGCGCAGCGGCGGATTTCGCCGGCGCCGGGGAGAAACACCAGGACGTCGCCTGTTGTCTCGGCGAGCGCCCGGCGAACCGCCTGCGGGACGTAGTCGCCCACCCTCCCCTGCGCTTCCTGCGCCAGGTAGCGCACTACCACGGGATAACTGCGCCCGACGCTGCTGACCAGCGGGCAGTCGCCGAGCAGCCGCGCCACCGGAGCGGCATCGAGGGTCGCCGACATGACCAGGAGCTTGAGATCGGGGCGCAGCCCCTGCTGGGCGTCGCGGCAGAGGGCCAGGGCGAGGTCGGAGTTGAGGTTGCGCTCGTGGAATTCGTCGAAAATGACCAGGCCGACGCTGGAAAGTTCCGGATCGGCCTGCAGGCGGCGGGTGAGAATTCCCTCGGTGACCACTTTGATGCGGGTTGTCTTAGATGTCTTGCGCTCGTAGCGAATGGTGTAGCCGACACTGTCGCCGACCGCCTCGCCGCAAAGCTGCGCCATGTAGCGGGCGGCGTTGGTCGCCGCCAGCCGGCGCGGCTCGAGCATGAGGATCGACTTCCCGGCCAGCCACGGCTCGCCGAGCAGAGCCAGCGGCACGCGGGTCGTCTTCCCCGCCCCCGGCGGCGCCTGCAGCACGGCCGCGTCATGACTGGCCAAGGCCTGCTTCAGCTCGGGGAGGACGGTGGCGATGGGGAGGTCGGGACCAGGCATGAGGATCATTCATTAGGGCCGCGTCGGATCAGACGCGGCCAGACAAAAGCCTAGATTTGAAACTCCCGGAAACGCCGCACCGCCTCGGGGACCGCCGCCTCGGTGATGTTGCCGAAGGCAAGACGCAGATACCTTTCGAGCCCCGGTCCGAAGACCTCGCCGGGCAGGCAGAGGACGTTCGCTTCGGTAGCCAGACGGCGGGCAATGTGGCGGCCGCTCTCGGCCGGGAAGGGATGTCGCACCCAGGCGAAGAAGGCGCCGCTCGCCGCCAGGTGGAAGGGGTTGCCGGGCCGGGTGAACTCCTCGCGGAAGCGGTCGTGGCGCCGCTGCATCATGGCGCCGTTGGCGGCGACCCAGCTGTCGAGGCGGTCGCAGCCGTAGCGCACCGCGTGCTGGGTGATGCGCGGCTGGCAGACCGCCATGGTGTCCTGAACCTTGAGGGCGTGGTGGATGAATCGCTCCGAGGCGACCAATGCCCCGGCGCGGTAACCGGTCAGGGCGAAGGTCTTGCCGAAGGAAGCGAGGTGAACGAAATGGTCGCTCCAGGCAGAATCGGCAAAAAGATCGTGCGGCGCCGCGCCGCCGGGGAGAAAGGCGTTGTAGGTCTCGTCGAGGATCAGCGCGACGCTGCGCTGCCGGGCCAGCTCGAAGAGGCGGCGGGTGGTGGCGAGGGGGATGATCGCGCCGGTCGGGTTGCTCGGGGTGACCAGCAGGATGGCGCGGGTCTTCGCCGTGACCAGGCCGGCGATGGCTTCAACATCGGGCAGGCCGCCGCTGGCCTCGGCAAAGGGGGCATAGACACAACGGATGCCGAGAGCCTGCAAGGCCATCGGGTGGTCGAAGTAGGCCGGCAACTGGAGGATGACCTCGTCCCCGGCCCGGCAGAGCACCGTCATCGCCAGCCAGAACGCCTGGCTGGCGCCGATGGTCAGGCAAACCTCTGAAGGCCGCGGGCCGGCCCCGTAATGCCGGGCGTACCAGGCGCAAACCGCCGCGCGCACCTCCGGCAATCCTTCGTCCGGGCTGTACTTCGAAATCAGAGGATCATCGAGAAGGGGCTTGAGGTGGGCCGTCAGCTCCGGCGCCGGCGGATAGTCGGGAATCGCCTGGCAGAGGTCGACCAGCGGCCGCTCCGGCGGGAAGGTGCGGCCGGCGATCCAGGACTTCACCTCGGAAATCGGCGGAAAGTGGACCTGCTCGATGTTGGGGGAGACGGGAAACTTCATTCAGGCCAAACCCTTCTTACCACAGAGATCACAGAGAAAAAACTAAGTTGTTGTTTTGAATTTGGCCATCCGATTTACTCTGTGTTCTCTGTGCCCTCTGTGGCAAAAGCTTTTTATTCATGCCTCGCGGATGATCTCCACCAGCAGCTCCGCCACCCGCACCATGTCCTCCACCCGCACCGACTCATCGACCGAGTGGACGTTGGTCATGCCGGTACCGAGAATGACCGTCTCGATGCCGTGGCCGTTGAAAATGTTGGCATCCGAACCGCCGCCGGCCGCACGGACCTCAATTGTGCGGTCCAGGCGGGAAGCAGCTGCCTCCACCAGGCGGATGATGGGTGCCTGAAGGTCGACCGCCATCCGCGGGTAGTCGGAAATCACTTCGGAGCGGATCTCAGGAACGACCAACTCACCGCCGATCTCCCTTGCCAGGTCACGCGCCGCCCCCTCGAAGCAGGCGACCATGTGAGCGGTCTGGCGGGCGAGTTTCGCCGGGTCGTGGCTGCGCGCCTCCCCCTCGACCACCACCCGCTTCGCCACGATATTGGTCGCCTGTCCCCCTTCGATGCTGCCGATGTTGGCCGTGCTCTCCTCGTCGAGGCGACCCAGGTGCATGGCGGCAATGGCGCGGGCGGCAACCTCGATGGCCGAGATACCCTTTTCCGGTGCGATGCCGGCATGCGCCTCGCGCCCGACCACCTCGAAGCGCATTTTGTTGGCGCAGGGAGCCTTGTGGATGACCAGGTCGACCCCCGAGGTGTCGAGAGCCAGACCGCGGCGGGCTTTCAGCACTTGCGGATCCAGCAGCTTGGCGCCGAGCAGACCCACCTCCTCGGCAATGGTGATCACCACCTCGACGGGGCCGCGGGGGATGCCCTGCTCGCGCACCACCTCGAGCGCCTCGATGAGCTCGGCGATCCCGGCCTTGTCATCGGCGCCGAGGACCGTTTCGCCGGCGCTGGTGAAAACCCCGTCCCGCAGCAGCGGCTCGACCCCGGCGCACGGCTCCACCGTATCCATGTGAGCCGAGAGCATCAACGGTTCGCCATCCCGTCCCGCCGCCGGGAAGCGGGCGATCAGGTTGCCGCACTCGCCGCCGGCCCGCTCTCCGGCATCGTCCATGACCACTTCGGCGCCGAGCTGCCGAAAACGCTCCAGCAGATAACGGGCAATCTCTCCCTCCCCGAGTGAGGGACTGGCCATGGCCGCCAGACGGGCAAATTCGGCTGTCAGACGTTCACTGTTGATCATCTCGAACCCTTTCAAACAGGTGCAAAGTCTTCGGGCCGGACAAGGCCGCCGGCCGCTAACCTGCATTGTGTAGCCCATTTCCTTCCCCCTTTCAACCGAATTATAGATGAGGCGCCGGCAGTTTTCTGCCACAAGGTCGCTTCAGTGGCTGGACAAAGGGGGGGAAAAACTGCTACTATCCGCCGGACAAAATCGCCTTTCACTCATTCAAGTCTTATGATTTTTCCAGGGGCAGACCGTTTCAATGGATTTTCATTTCCGGCCACCGCGCCGATCGATGACCCGGCCTAACGAAAATAAACGCCGATTCCTGCCGAACTTCGAATCCCTCAGGTTCGCACCGGCGGCGGCCGCATTGTGCGCCCGGGTCCGCAAACACCGCTGGCTGATCTTCACACTCGGCACCGTAGCACTGCTACTGACGGGACTGACCCTGCTGCGACACATGGTTTCCCTCACCGAAGCCCGCATGGCCCCGCCCGAGGTAACCGCCGCCCCGCCACCAGTGCTGAAGCCCCAAAAGGAAGTCATCGAGGGAGAGATCCAGCCGGGCGACACCATCTCCGCCCTGCTCGGCAAATATTTCAGCGACCAGGAACTGCACTCGCTCACCACCGAAAGCCGCAAGGTATTTCCCCTCTCCGGCATCTGCAGCGGCCAACCCTACAAGCTCTGCGTCAACGACGGCAATTTCGAACGCTTCGAATACGACATCAACCGCGACGAACAGCTGATCATCCGCAAGGAAAGCGAAGGCTTCGACATCAATCGCCTTCCCATCGCCTACACGGTCAGGGAAGAGGTCGTTCGCGGAAGCATCACCTCGAGCCTCTTCGAAGCGGTGAGCGGAGCCGGAGAAACAGACGCCCTGGCCGTGATGCTGGCCGACATCTTCGCCTACGACATCGATTTCATCCGGGACATTCGAACCGGCGACAGTTTCCAGGTGCTGGTCGAAAAACGTTTCCGCGAGGGGAAGCCGGGAGGCTACGGCCGAATCCTGGGGGCGACCTTCACTAACCAGGGGGTTACCTATACCGCCTTTCTCTTCAAGGACGGCAAGAACCCGCCTTCCTACTACGCCGCCGACGGCAAGGCCCTGCGCAAGGCGTTTCTCAAGGCACCCCTCGCCTTCAGCCGCATCTCCTCCGGCTTCACCATGAAGCGCTTTCACCCGATCACCAGAACCTGGAAGGCCCATCCGGCCATCGATTACGCAGCCCCCACCGGCACCCCCATCATGGCCATTGGCGACGGCACCATCATCAAGATCGGTCGCGCCGGCGGCAATGGCAACCACGTCAAGCTGCGCCACAGCAACGGCATCGATAGTCTCTATCTGCATATGAGCCGCTTCGCCAAGGGGATGCGCCAGGGCAAGCGGGTCGTTCAGGGGCAGGTCATTGGCTTCGTCGGCAGCACCGGCCTCGCCACCGGCCCGCATCTCTGTTTCCGCATGTACAAAAACGGTGCCCCGCTCAACCCCAGCAAACTCAAGACAGCGGCGGCCGCTCCCATTTCTCGTGAGCACATGGCCGAGTTTCGGGCGGCGATCGACCCCCGTCTCGCCCGCCTGGAAGGCCGCGACATTCAGCAGGCCAAACTGGAGCCGGCCCCGGCAGCAGCCTCCGGCCGTTAGCCGCCGGGGATCCGGATTAGATACTGCCGGCTGGGTCCTCCGAAAGAATGCAATGAGATGAAACGTTCAACGTTCCCGATAACGCTGATCTTCACCGTCCTGCTGGCGACCTCCGCCTGGGCAGTGCCGGCCCGTAGCCCCTCGGCCGCCACCCCCGCCCCGCTGCCGCCAGCCACCTACCAGGTCAAGAAAGGGGACAGCCTCTACATCATCGGCCGCCGGACCGGACTCTCGGTGAAGGAATTGCAGCGTCTCAACGGCCTCAAGGGCAATGCGCTCAAACCGGGACAGGTTCTCCTTCTCAGGCCGAAGGCAGCCCCGGCCGGGGGAAAGGGCGCCGCAGAAAAGCCATCGGCAGGATCGGCCGCCCTTGCCATGCGGCCGGCACCCTCTGCCGGCGCCACCCTCGCCGCTGCAACCTACAAGGTCAGAAAGGGCGACAGCCTCTTCGCCATCGCCCGCCGCAACGGCCTTACGGTACAGGAGCTCAAACGCCTCAACGGCCTCAAGGGCGACGCGCTCAAACCGGGGCAGAAACTTCTGCTCGCCAAGGCCACCATCGCTGCCCCGCCGCCGGAGATCGCCGCCAGCCCCGATCCCGCGAAGTTGTTGCGCGAAGAGTCCGTCAGCAGGCTGCCGGAGAAGGACCTCGACTCGCTGACGGAAGTGGCCTACTCCTACCTCGCCACCCCTTATCGCTTCGGTGGCAGCAGCCACCAGGGAATCGACTGTTCAAGCTTTGTCCGCAACGTTTTCCGCGAACTCAACATCGAGCTACCCCGAACCGCCCGTGAACAGTACCGTCTCGGTGCCCAGGTCGACCCGGAAGAATTACAGTGCGGCGACCTGCTGTTTTTCCGCACCTACGCCAAGTACCCCTCCCACGTCGGCATCTACCTGGGCAATCACAAGATGATCCACGCCTCGCCGCGCAGCCGACGGGTAGTGATCACCAACGTCGACGCTCCCTACTTCCGCTCCCGTTTCATCGGCGCCAAGCGACTTGCTCTGCTCGCCGACACTCTCAACATCGAGGCACTCACCCGAGACGTCGAGGAAGAACCAGAGACCTCCCGCGAGGAAGAAATCGACCCGATAGCGACCAGCGGCGACAACTGATCGGCCCGTCCATGACCGGCAGCCGGTTCCAGACTTTGTTGCGGAGCCAATCATGACCTTCAGGATCGGAGACCTGCTGCTTCA
>Ga0299906_10001496_pt1 | contig 20064 bp, 13 predicted proteins | sample RVTome_14_FD_200259 | JGI IMG/M metagenome (GOLD analysis project Ga0299906, IMG submission 200259) | Soil microbial communities from uranium-contaminated site in the Upper Colorado River Basin, Wyoming, United States - RVT145D125 (version 2) ...
CGGCGCTCTCGCTTCTGCCCGCGCCGCGGCCCGGCGCCGGGCAGGCGCCGGTGCTCCCCGGGCGCATCCCGGTCGAGCACGCGGGCTGGGTGGCCCGCGGCGTGCCGCCGGACCCGCTCTTCCTCGGGACGGTGCGCTTCGGCGAGAGCCTGAGCCGGCTCTACACGCGCGGCGACGAGCGGGTCGTGCTCTTCGTGGGTCGGGCCGCCGCGGCGGACCGCCGCACCAGCCCCTTCTCCCCGAAGACGCTGCTCCCCGGCATGGGCTGGCGCCTCGAGCAGGCCCGCAGCGTGCGCCTCGACGAGCTCGGCATCGAGGCCGAGTCCGCGGTGGTGGAGCGCGACGGGCGCCGCTGGCTCGTCTACCACTGGCACCGGGGCGACGCGGGCTGGATCGGCGAGTCGCTGCGCCACGGCCTGGCCATGGACCGGGTGCCCCTGGCGCGGCGGGAGCGCGCCGTGCTGCGGCTGGCGACCCCCCTCGGCCCCGGCCGCCCCGACGCCCGCGAGCGCGGGGCCGAGCGCCTGGAGGGCTTCGCCCGGGACTTCCGCGACGTCCTCGGCTCGCCCTGGTACGGGGGGGCGCCGGCGTGAGGCGCCCGGCCCGCGTGCTCTTCGCGGCGCTCTTCCTGCTGGCGGGCGCGGCCTGGGGCGAGCCGAGGGTCGTCAACGTCTACAACTGGGCCGACTACATCGGGCCCACCACCCTCGAGGACTTCACGGCCGAGACGGGGATCCGGGTCAACTACGACACCTACGACTCCAGCGAGATCGTCGAGGCCAAGCTGCTGGCCGGCTCCACCGGCTACGACGTGGTGGTGCACGGCGCGCAGTACGCGTCGCGCCTCATCCCGCTCGGCCTCTTCCTGGAGCTCGACCGCGAGCGCCTGCCCCACTGGCGGGGCCTCGACCCCCACGTGCTGCGCATGCTCGCCGACTACGACCCGGGCAACCGCCACTCCGCGCCCTACACCTGGGGATCCACCGGCTTCGCCTACAACGTGCGGCTCGTCCGCGAGCGCATCCCGGACGCGCCGGTCGACAGCGGGGACATGATCTTCGACCCGGAGGTGGCGGCGCGGCTGGCCGACTGCGGGATCTCCTTCCTGGACTCGCCCACGGACGTGCTGCCCATGGCCCTCGTCTACCTGGGGCTCGACCCGAACACCATCGACCCCGAGCAGCTCGCGGCGGCCGGCCAGCTGCTCTCGTCGGTGCGCCCCTACATCAAGTACTTCAGCTCCACCCGCATGCTCATCGACCTGCCCAACGAGGAGGTCTGCGTGGCCATGAGCTGGTCCGGCGACTACGCCCGGGCCCGGGCCCACGCCCGCGAGGCCGGCCTCGACATCGACCTGGCCTATACGGTGCCGAAGGAGGGCTCCGTCGACTGGATCGACGGCTTCTTCATCCCCAGCGACGCCCCCCACCGGGACGAGGCCTACGAGTTCATCGACTTCCTGCTGCGCCCCGAGGTGATCGCGGCGGTCACGAACGAGACGCGCTATGCGAATGCCGTGCGCGCCTCGCGCCCCTTCGTCGACCCGGTCATCCTGGCGGACCCGGCGGTCTACGCCACCCCCTCGGTGATCGCGCGGCTGCGCTCGACGCTCTCCCTGCCGCCCAAGGTGGAGCGCCTGCGCACGCGCGCCTTCGCGCGCTTCAAGGCCGGCATGTGAACGGCACCCCCTGGCTCGACCCGAACGCCCGTCCCTTCGTGGAGATCCGGGGGCTCACCAAGCGCTTCGGCGACTTCGTCGCCGTGGACGCGGTGGACCTGCAGATCTACAAGGGCGAGCTCTTCTCGATCCTGGGGGCGTCGGGCTGCGGCAAGACCACGCTGCTGCGCATGCTGGCCGGCCTCGAGACCCCCAGCGCCGGCCGCATCCTGATCGACGGGGCCGACGTCACCGACCTGCCGCCCTACGAGCGTCCCGCGAACATCATGTTCCAGTCCTACGCGCTCTTCCCGCACATGAGCGTGGAGCGCAACGTGGCCTACGGCCTGGAGAAGGAGGGCGTTCCCTCCGCCGAGATCCGGCAGCGCGTGAAGGAGATGCTGGAGCTGGTCCAGCTCGCGAGCTTCGCCCGCTCGAAGCCGCACCAGATCTCCGGCGGGCAGAGCCAGCGGGTGGCCCTGGCCCGGGCGCTGATCAAGCGCCCCAAGGTGCTGCTGCTGGACGAGCCGCTGGCGGCCCTGGACAAGAAGCTCCGCGAGCACACCCAGTTCGAGCTGGCCGGCGTGCAGGACCGCCTGGGCGTGACCTTCATCGTCGTCACCCACGACCAGGAGGAGGCCATGACCCTCTCCACCCGGATCGCGGTGATGAACGCCGGGCGCTTCGAGCAGATCGGCACGCCGGGCGAGGTCTACGAGCACCCGCGCAACCGCTTCGTCGCGGACTTCGTGGGCAAGATCAACCTGCTGGAAGGGGTGGTGGAGAGCTCGGCCAACGGCCAGACCTGGGTGCAGTGCGAGGCGATCGGCAAGCGCATCGCGGTGCCGTCCCCGGAGGCTCCGCCCGGCCAGGCCCGGGTCTGCGTGGCGCTGCGCCCGGAGAAGATCTTCATCTCCAAGGAGCCGCCGCCCGAGCCGGACCGCAGCGTGATCGAGGGCATCGTCTTCGACCTGGCCTACTTCGGGAACCTGTCGCTCTACCGCGTGCGCACCGACGCCGGCAAGATCATCGAGGTGAGCGCCCCGAACCGCCGCCGCGAAGCGCGCCGCTACCTGGAGTGGGACGACCGGGTCTACCTGTCGTGGGACCGGTCCAGCGCGCTCCTGCTGACGGACTGAGCCCGGCCCCCGTGTCCAGGCAAGAGGCGCCGCCGTCCCCCCGGCTCTACCTCTGGCAGCGCGTCGGCGTCGCCATCCCGTACCTGTGGCTGCTGATCTTCTTCCTGGCGCCCTTCCTGATCGTGATGAAGATCAGCCTGGCCGACCCGCTGGTGGCGCAGCCCCCGTTCACCCCCCTGCTCGACTGGGAGCGCGGGGGCTCGCCGATCCACGCCACCCTCGACAACTACCGCTTCGTGCTCGGCGACCAGCTCTACCGGCTCACCTACCTGCGCTCCATCGAGCTGGCCGCCGTGTCCACCCTGCTGTGCCTGCTGGTGGGCTATCCGATGGCCTACGGCATCGCCCGCTCGCGCCCGACCACCCGGAACATCCTGCTGCTGATGGTGGTGCTGCCGTTCTGGATCTCGTTCCTGCTGCGGGTCTACGCCTGGATGGGGCTGCTCAGCAGCCGCGGCGTGATCAACAGCCTGCTCCTCTGGGCCGGCCTGATCGACGAGCCGCTGGAGATCCTCTACACGGACACCGCCGTCTTCCTGGGCATGGTCTACTCGTACCTGCCGTTCATGATCCTGCCCCTCTACGCCAACCTGGAGCGCCTGCCGGAGGACCTGCTGGAGGCGGCCGCGGACCTGGGCGGCAGGCCCTGGCAGGTGTTCCTGGACGTGACGGTGCCGCTCTCCATGGCCGGCATCATCGCCGGCTGCCTGCTGGTCTTCATCCCGGCCATGGGCGAGTTCGTGATCCCCGCCCTGCTCGGCGGCCCCGACACCCTGATGATCGGGCGGGTCGTCTACGAGGAGTTCTTCTTCAACCGCGACTGGACCGTGGCCGCCGCGGTGGCGGTCCTGCTGCTGGCGATCCTGCTGGTTCCGATCGCGATCTTCCAGCGCTACGAGAGCCAGAGCGAGGGCGCATGAAGGGCCCCTCCACCTTCGTGCTCACGGTCATGGGGCTGGGCTTCGCCTTCCTCTACCTGCCGCTCGCCCTGGTGATCTTCTACTCCTTCAACGAGTCGCGGTTGGTGACGGTGTGGGGCGGCTTCTCCCTGCGCTGGTACGCGGAGCTCTTCCGCAGCCGCGACATGCTGGACGCCGCCCTGCTGAGCCTGCGGGTGGCGGCGATCTCCGCCACCTTCGCCACGCTGCTCGGCACCCTGGCCGGGCTGTCCCTGGCGCGCATGGGGCGCTTCCCCGGCCGCATGCTCTTCACCGGCATGATCGCGGCCCCGCTGGTCATGCCGGAGGTCATCACCGGCCTGTCCCTGCTGCTGCTCTTCGTCAGCCTGCAGGGCCTGATCGGCTGGCCGACGAGCCGGGGCGCGACCACCATCGCCATCGCCCACATCACCTTCTGCACCGCCTTCGTGGCGGTGATCGTGCGCTCGCGCCTGGCCCAGATGGACGCCTCGCTGGAGGAGGCGGCCATGGACCTGGGCGGGCGGCCCTTCCGCGTGCTCGTCGACATCACGCTGCCGATCATCTCGCCGGCGATCCTGTCCGGCTGGCTGCTCGCCTTCACCCTCTCCCTGGACGACCTGGTGATCAGCTCCTTCGTCTCGGGACCGGGCGCCACCACGCTTCCCATGCTGATCTTCTCGAAGGTGCGACTGGGCGTGACGCCCGACGTGAACGCCCTGGCCACCCTGCTGATCCTGCTGGTGGCGACCGGGGTGGTGGTGGCCGGTCGGGTCATGCGGGGCCGCGAGCGTGCCGCGGCCCGGCGCCCCGGGATATAATCGCCGCAATCCAGCGCTCGGAGGCTCCCGTGGGTCGACACGCGGCTCTCTTCGCCCGCCACAAGGCGGTGATGCCGAAGTGGCTCGCCACCTACTACGACGAGCCCATCGAGCTGGTCTCGGGGCGCGGCTGCACCGTCACCGACGCCGAGGGCCGCGAATACCTGGATTTCTACGGCGGCATCCTCACCACCATGACCGCCTACGGCCTGCCCGAGGTGGTGGAGGCCATCCGCGAGCAGGCGGGGCGCATGCTGCACAGCTCGACGCTCTACCTGATCCGCCCCGCCGTGGAGCTGGCCGAGCGCATCGCGGCCCTCTCGGGCATCGAGGACGCCAAGGTCTTCTTCACCACCTCCGGCTCCGAGGCGAACGAGGCGGCGCTGCTGCTGGCCACCCAGTTCCGCCGCTCGAACCAGGTGCTGGCGCTGCGCAACAGCTACCACGGGCGCTCCTTCGCCACGACGGGCGTGACCGGCAATCGCAGCTGGTCGGCCTCCAGCCTCTCGCCCCTGGCGGTCGGCTACGTCTACGGCGGCTACCGCCTGCGCTCGCCCTTCCGCCACCTGGACGACGCCGCCTACATCGACGCCTGCGTCGAGGACCTGCGCGACGTGATCGCCTGCGCCACCAGCGGCGACGTCGCCTGCATGATCGCCGAGCCGATCCAGGGAGTCGGCGGCTTCACGCTGCCCCCGGACGGCCTCTTCGGCGCCATGAAGGAGGTGCTCGACGCCCACGGCATCCTCTTCGTCTCGGACGAGGTGCAGACGGGCTGGGGCCGCACGGGCGAGCACTTCTGGGGCTACCAGGCCCACGGCATCGTTCCAGACCTCCTGACCTTCGCCAAGGGACTCGGCAACGGCCTGCCCATCGCCGGCGTGGTGGCGCGGGCGCCGATCATGGACTGCCTCGGCGCGAACTCGATCTCCACCTTCGGCGGCAATCCCCTGGTGACGGCCGGAGCCCTGGCCAACCTCGAGTACCTGCTGGCGCACGACCTGCAGCGAAACGCCCTGCGGGTGGGGGCCCACCTGATGGGGCGCCTGCGCGGCGCGGCCGAGAAGCTCGCCTCGGTGGCCGAGGTGCGCGGCAAGGGCCTGATGATCGGCATCGAGATGGTCGGCGCCGACGGCTACGCGCCGGATCCGGCGGCGGCCGCCCGGGTGCTCGAGCTCTGCCGCGAGGGCGGGCTGCTGGTGGGCAAGGGCGGCCTCCACGGCAACTGCCTGCGCGTGGCGCCGCCCCTGTCCATCGGCCTGGAGGAGGCGGATCGCGGCGCCACCATCCTGCTCGACGCGCTCTCCCGGGTGGACGCGGCGCGGAGCGGCCGGTGACGGCGATCGTCCACTGGGTGGGCGGCAAGCCCTGGCAGGGCGGCGGCCGGCGCTTCGGCGACGTCTACGACCCGGCCCGCGGCGAGGTCGCCGCGCGGGTGCGCCTGGCCAGCGGCGAGGACGTGGACCGGGCGGTCGGCGCCGCGCGGGCCGCCTTCCCGGCCTGGCGCGAGACGCCGCTCGCGCGCCGGACGCGGGTGCTCTTCGCCTTCCGCGACCTGCTCGAGCGCCACCGGGACGCGGTGGCCGAGTGCATCACCCGCGAGCACGGCAAGGTGCAGGGCGACGCCCGCGGCGAGGTGGCCCGCGGTCTCGAGGTGGTGGAGTTCGCCTGCGGCGTGCCGCAGCTGCTGAAGGGCGAGCACTCCGAGTCGGTCTCGTCGCGGGTCGACGTGCACTCGGTGCGCCAGCCCCTGGGCGTGGTGGCGGGGATCACCCCCTTCAACTTCCCGGCCATGGTGCCGCTCTGGATGTTCCCCCTGGCGATCGCCTGCGGGAACAGCTTCGTGCTCAAGCCCTCGGAGCGGGATCCCTCGGCCTCGCTCGTGCTGGCGGAGCTGCTGGCCCGGGCCGGCCTCCCGGAGGGGGTCTTCAACGTGGTGCAGGGCGATCGCGAGGCGGTGGACGCCCTGCTCCACCACCCCGACGTGGCCGCCGTCTCCTTCGTCGGCTCCACGCCGGTGGCCCGCCACGTCTACGCCACCGGCGCCGCCCAGGGCAAGCGCGTGCAGGCCCTGGGCGGGGCCAAGAACCACATGCTGGTGCTGCCCGACGCGGACCTCGACGCCGCCGCCGACGCCGCGGTCAGCGCCGGCTACGGCTCCGCGGGCGAGCGCTGCATGGCGATCTCGGTGGTGGTGGCGGTCGAGCCGGTGGGCGAAGCCCTGGTCGCGCGCATCGCCGAGCGCACCCGCCGCCTCCGGGTGGGCGACGGGATGGACCCGGAGGCCGAGATGGGTCCCCTCGTCACCCGCGAGCACCGGGACCGGGTGGCGGGCTACGTGGAGCGCGGCGTCGCCGAGGGGGCCCGCCTCGTGGTGGACGGCCGCGGTCTCGAGGTGGCGGGCCGCCCCGGCGGCTTCTTCCTGGGCCCCTGCCTCTTCGACCGGGTGGAGCCCCGGATGGCGATCTACCGCGACGAGATCTTCGGCCCGGTGCTCTCGGTGGTGCGCACTCGGTCCTACGAGGAGGCCCTGGCGCTGGTGAACCAGAACCCCTACGGCAACGGCGTGGCGCTCTTCACCCGGGACGGCGGCGCCGCCCGGCGCTTCGAGATCGACGCGCAGGTCGGCATGCTCGGGATCAACGTGGCGATCCCGGTTCCGGTGGCCAGCTACTCCTTCGGCGGCTGGGGGAGCTCGCTCTTCGGCGACACCCACGTCTACGGCCCCGAGGCGATCCACTTCTACACGCGCGGCAAGGTCGTCACGACGCGCTGGAGCGAGCCGGAGCTGCGCGGGCCCGACCTGGGCTTCCCGGGCAACGACTAGTCCCGGCGCCGGCGCCGAGGGATCCGTGGCGACCTCCAGGGCGAGCGAGTGGTACCGGCGAGCGCTCTTTGACACCGAGCCCGCCTGCTACTGGCTGGCTCGGCCCGAGCGGCCCGCCGCCGGGCCGCCGCTCTCGGGGGAGGCCGAGGCCGACCTGGCCATCGTGGGCGCGGGCTTCACGGGCCTGTGGGCGGCCCTGCTGGCCCTGGAGCGGGATCCCGGCCGCGACGTGGTGCTGCTCGAGTCGACGCGCATCGGCGAGGGCGCCTCGGGCCGGAACGGCGGCTTCGCCGAGCCGACCCTCACCCACGGCGTGCTGAACGGGCGCCGCCACTTCCCCGGCGAGCTGCCCGAGCTCGTCGCCCTGGGGCGGCAGAACTTCGCCGAGCTCGTGGCCCGCCTGGAGAGCGAGGGCATCGACGCGCGCTACGAGCCGAGCGGCAAGCTCGAGGTGGCGAACGCTCCTGCCTGGGTGCCGGCGCTGCGCGAGCACCATGACGCCCTGCGGGAGCTGGGAGAGGACGTGGTCTGGCTCGACCGCGACGCCGTGCGCGCCGAGCTCGCATCGCCCACCTACGAGGCCGGCATGCACCACCGCCGGGCGGGCGGGATCCTGGACCCGGCGCGGCTTTGCTGGGGCCTGGCGCAGGCGGTGCGGCGCCGCGGGGCCCGGATCTTCGAGGCGAGCGCCGTCCGCCGCCTGCGCCGCGCCGGCGCGGGCGTGGAGCTCGCCACCCCGGGCGGCCGCCTGCGCGCCCGGAGGGCGCTGCTGGCCACCAACGCCTACCGCTCGCCGCTCCGCCGCGTGAGGCGGGCGGTGATCCCGGTCTGGGACTACGCGCTCGTGACCGAGCCGCTCCCGCCGGGAATGAAGACCGCCATCGGCTGGAAGCGCCGCCAGGGTGTCGGCGACGTGGCCAACCAGTTCCACTACTACCGCCTCACCGACGACGACCGCATCCTGTGGGGCGGCTACGACGCCATCTACCACTACGCGAGCGGCCTGCGCCCGGAGCACGAGCAGCGGGTCGAGACCTTCGAGCGCCTCTCCCGCCACTTCTTCGGGACCTTCCCCCAGCTCGAGGGGCTGCGCTTCAGCCACGCCTGGGGCGGCGCCATCGCCACGAGCACGCGCTTCTGCCTCGACGCCGGCCGCGCCTGGGGCGGGCGCGTGGCCTGGGCCGGCGGCTACACCGGCCAGGGCGTGGGCGCGAGCCGCTTCGGCGCCCGGGTCGCGCTGGACCTGCTGGACCGCCCCCGGGAGCCGTACCTCTCGCTCCGCCTCGTGCGCCGGCGGCCGATCCCGTGGCCGCCGGAGCCCCTGCGCTTTGCGGTGGTGGAGCTCACGCGGCGCGAGCTGGCCCGGGCCGATCGCAACGGGGGGCGCCGGGGCGCGTGGCTGCGGCTCCTCGACCGCCTGGGCCTGGGCTACGACTCCTGAGCGCGCGGGGGGAGGATGGGCCAGCACGAGGATCCGCGGGTGGCCGAGCTCGAGCGCCGCATCCGCGCGATCGAGGCCCTGGACGACGCGGCCCTCGGCCGCTTCGGCCCCTGGGACTGGGTCGCCGCGGTGCTCTGCGGGGTGGTGATCCCGGTGGCCGCCCTGTGGTGGTTCGCCGGGTGAGCGCCGACGAGCGGGAGAGCGTCTTCGGGCGCATGCCCGTCCTGCTGCCCGAGCGCGAGTACGGCTCGGGCGGCGCCCACGCCAGCTGCTTCGCCTACGCCATCGCCACCTGGTGCTTCCTCACCGGCGGCTACGCCGCCGAGCTCGTCGGAGCCGTGCAGGGCGTCGTGTGCCTGGTGGCGGGCAACCTGCTCGGCGTGTTCCTGGCCACCATGACGCTCTCGCTCGGCTGCCAGCGCTACGGCCTCGAGCAGATCGACTTCTGCAAGCCGGCCTTCGGCCAGCGCGGAGCCATGCTGGTGCTGGTGCTCTACCTGATCAACATGCTGGGCTGGTCCGGGCTCATCCTGGTGATGTTCGGGAACGCGATCCGCAACATCGCCGAGGCCCTCGGCTACCCGACCGGCGAGTGGATCGTGGGCTGCGGCGTGGCCCTGGGCCTCTGGATCTCGTACGCGGTGGTCGCCCACGGCGTCCACTGGCTCAACGTCTCCAACAAGTTCATCACGCCCGGGCTGATCGCGCTGCTGGTCTTCATGGCCGTCACGCTGCTGCGGGAGCACGGCTGGGACGAGATCGCCGCCGCGCCGCCCCTCGATCCCTCGCCGGTCCCCCTGCGGAACTACCTGATCGCGCTGGAGCTGGGCATCGCCTCCGGCTTCTCCTGGTGGGGCGGCCTCGGCTTCCTGGCACGCAACACCCGAACCCGTCGCGACTCGGTGTATCCCGAGATCCTGCACCTGGGACTCTCCTTCGGCCTGGTGTGCTCGGTGGCGCTGTTCTCGGCCCTGGTGGTCCAGTCCGACGACCCGACGCGCTGGATGGTGCCGCTGGGCGGCATCGGCCTGGGCGTGCTGGCGCTGGTCTTCGTGGCCCTGGCCAACCTCACGTCGACGGCGGTCTCGATCTACGCCAGCGGGCTGGCCCTGCGCCACCTGCCGGGCCTGCGGCGCCTGCCGTGGCGCCACCTGATCTGGCTCACGATCCTGCCCTGCGCGCCCTTCGTGTTCTGGCCCCAGACCCTCTACGACCTGGGCGACGTCTTCCTCGCCTACAACGGCACCATGCACGCGCCGGTGGCGGGCGTCCTCTTCGTCGACTTCTTCCTGCTGCGCCGGCAGCGGCTCTCGCTGTGGTCGATCTTCGACGCTTCTCCCGACGGCGAGTACTACTACCAGGGCGGCTTCCACTGGCTGGCGCTCGGCGCGGCGGCCCTGGGGCAGGTGGTGTACCTGACGCTCTACAACCCGATCACGACGGAGCTGCACGAGGTGACCGCCTGGGTGCCCGCCTCCGTCGCGGCCTTCCTGGTCCCGGCCCTCTGCTACGGCCTCGGCATGCTGCTCTTCGGCCGCCGCGTCGCCGCCGCCCCCGCCCGCCGCCAGCTGGTGGCGCCGAACATCTAGCAGCGCAGCTCGTCGGGCCCGTAGGCGCCGAGCGGCAGCTCGAAGCGCACGCCCTCCGGCATGCGGCCGGCGATGCGGACGACCCGCCGCTCGTGCACCCCCTGCTGGTGGTGCCAGACGCAGAGGGTCACCAGGTTCTCGGGCTCGTCGCCCCCGCCGTGGCTGCGGAAGCGGATATGGTGGGCGTGGAGGTGGCGGTAGGAGCTGCAGCCGGGTACCGCACATCGCCACCCGTCCCGCTCGAAGACTTCATGATGTTCGCGAGGTTCGAAGCGGCTCCAGGTGGCGCGGAACAGGCGCGCGATCTCGGCGGGGGCGGTGAAGAAGACCCGGGCCGTGCGAAGGCGAGCCGGAGGGTATGTCCGATCCGAGTCCCTGTGGTTTGCACGCGTTTGGACTCGGCCGCTTTCTTGCGGATCGCTGGCCTCGGGCACGCCGCCGGTGCGGGCGAAGGCCTCGGCGTCGCGCTCGGCCAGGAGGACTGCCCGATCGGCGTCGTCGCGCAGCCGCCGCACGGTCACCTGGCCGGCCCAGGCGACCCAGTCCGCGGCCCGGCTCGGGCTCATCAGCACCACGGGCAGGAGCGCCTGGGCCTGGACCCAGGAGAGCTGCCCTGCGACGTAGGCCGCGTGGAGCTCCGGAGCGGTCGCGCGCGAGCGCTCGAGCCGCAGCAGCGCCCAGGCCTTGCTTCGAGCCATGCCCAGGCGTTCGCGGGCGTAGTCGGCGAGCGAGGCATGACCTCGCCCGAGGTACAGGCGCCGGGTCGCCACGCGCTCGAGCAGCGGCCCCAGGGCGGCCTCGCGGCGCTGCTCGAGGGCCACGGCGCGGCGCAGCCTCGCGTCGAGCTCGCGGGCGTCGGCCGCATCCAGGCCCTCGACGAGGCCCTCCAGGAACGCCGGTCGCTCGGCCGCGGGCATCTCCAGGGCCGCGAGGCGCTCCTCCGCGGAGCGCTGCCGGGCCGCCCGCCGCTGCCGCCAGCGCGCGGCGCGCCGCTCCCGGCCCGGGCGGCCCCGCGGCGGCGGATCCTCCGGCTCGTCCGGGTCGTAGTCACCGCGGACGAGGTCTGACGACCCCCCGCGCTACGCCAACCGCGCCAGCTCCCGGTATCGGCACAGGGCGTTCACCAGCCTCATCTGCCGGGGCGTCCGGCACTCGGCCTCGAACAGCGCCGGGCTGGCCACCAGGATGCACGTGCAGCGCGCGCGCGACGTGGCCACGTTCAGGCGATTGGGGCTGAAGAGGAATTCGAGGCCGCGAGGAGCCTCCTCGGTCGAGCTGGTGGTCATGGAGTAGATGACTACGGGCGCTTCCTGGCCCTGGAAGCGGTCGACGGTTCCGATCTGCTCGGCGGCCCCGGGGATCGCGCTCTTCAAGGCGGCGACCTGGGCGTTGTAGGGGGAGACGATGCGGAGGTCGTCGTGGGTGAGCGGGCGCTCGCGGCCGTCGAAACCGATCCAGCCCATGCCTGGCCGCACGAGCGCCCGAACGAGGGCGGCGATGGCCTCGACCTCCTCGGGCGAGGAGCTGGTGTTGCCCTCGTGCTCGACGAGGCGCAGCCACAGGCCCGCGCCCGCGAACGGTGTGGCGCCGATCAACGCCTGTCCCTCGCAGTGCGGGTGGTAGCCGAGGCGGCTCTCGTAGAAGAGCTCGCTCGTGTAGGCGCAGATCGCCGGGTGGAGTCGCCAGGTGGTGCCCAGGAAGAGGCCTCGATCCGGGGGGACGGTGTCGTGCGGACCGAGGAGGTGCTCGAGGGCCGAGGTGTCGCAACCTTCCGGGTGGCTGCCCTGGATCGGCTGCTCGAGCTGCTGCGGATCGCCGAGGAGCAGCACGTTCCGGGCTCCCGTGGCGGCGGCGATCGCGTTGGCCAGGGAGAGCTGACCGGCTTCGTCGATGACGAGGGTGTCCACCAGGGCCTCGGTATCCTCTCGCGCCCACGCCCAGACCGTACCCGCGGCCACGTCGATCTGGCCGGCGGAGAGAGCGGCGGCGAGGCAGTCGGACGCGTCGCTCTCCTGGATCGCGCCGCCCTCGGTCGCGGTGCCCTGCCGGACCCGCTGCAGGATGCGGAGATCGAGGTGCTCTTCGGCAGCCGCCTTCACCACCTCGTCGAGCAGGTTCCGGATCACCTTGTGGCTCGGACCCGTGATCCCGACCTTCTGGCCCTTGCGCACGAGCTCGCAGACGACGCGCGCACCGGTGTAGGTCTTCCCGGTGCCCGGGGGCCCCTGGACGGGGAGAACGCTCTCCTCCAGATCGAGTGCGAGCCGCGCGCCCGACTCGCGCGTCGTCTCGCCGGCCCGGGCGAGCTCGCCAACGGAGCCGGAGCCCAGGCGCGGGGGGCGGCCGAGGAGGAGGTCGCGCGCGGCCCGGAACCGGCCCGCTGAGTCGACGCCGTTCTCGGCAACTGCGCACGCCAACCGCGCCAGGGCCTCGGGAATCGGCTTCGCGGGGACGTTCTCGTGCGAAAAGACGGCCTCGGGATGCAGGTCCACCGAGGCCTTCCGCTTCTTCACGTCGATCGTGCGCTCGGCCAGGTCGATGGCCTCGACCGTCCCGAGCTCTTCGTCCTGCGAGGCGTAGAGGTTGCAGCCCGGCCGCACGTCGTGATCCTGCGGCGCGAATCGGTAGCGATCCACCGGGAGCCTCCTTCCATCCCGGCGGCGGCTCACGAACTCGAGGCCCACGAGCCCGTGCTTCTCGTCGCGGAGGTCCGCCGGCGGCAGGTCCGCGAGCCGGAAGAACTCCCACCAGCCCGCCTTGTCCTCGCGACGGTGCCATTCGAGGAGGTGCGCCAGCGTCCAGCGCGCCTGCTGATGCGGACTTCGCGTCTCGCGCTCGGCGGGGACGCCGTCGAGGAGCGCGTCCATGAGCGCCTGGGTCTCGGCCGAGCGCTGCTCCTGGTCCTCGGAGGGAATCCCCTCGCCCAGGACCGGACGAGGCAGGGCGGCGCCGGCGGCGATCCGCTCGGCGCGCCGCTCCTCGAGCCATTCGCGCAGCCGCCAGGTCGAGACGCAATCGTCGCGGTTGTAGAGCTCGAGCCCCTCGGCAGCCCCGTCCGGCGCCTCTTCGGGTACCCCGAGCTCCAGCGCCCGTTCGAAGCGGTGCTTGTGCAGGGCGGCTTGCCGGAGGTCGAGGCTCCGCTGGTAACCGTGCACGGACTCGAGCTGCTTGAGGCCGTAGGTCTCGACGCCGATCCGCAGCGACTCGCGCACCACGGCGTGGAGGTCGACGAAACGCTCCCCGCGCAGCAGCCGGTCGAGCTCCTCCGCGCGGCTGGCGTGACGGCCCATGAGGCGCTTGAGCGCAGCGGGCTCATAGGCGCCGAAGTGGTAGACCGCAAAGCCCGGATGCTCGGCCCAGCGCGCGAGGAGCGTGTCGATCAGCTCCTCGAAGGCTGCCTTCTCGGCCGCGGCATTGACTGCCCAGCGCGCCCGGTACACGGGCTCAGCGTCCCCTCCGATCGTCACCGAGCCGAACAGGTACTCTCGCCCGCCGCCCTCGATGAACGGGTCGCCCTCGAGGTCGAGGAAGACGTCGCCGGGCGAGGGCTCCGGGAGGCGCGCGAGGCCGAGGCCTTGCGCCTCCTCGCCAGAAGATTCGGGATCGGGCAGGAACTCGACGATGGGCACCTTGCCGATCGAAGCCCGCTGGACTCGCGCCTGGTCCCGTACCCGCTCGTAGCTCTGGGTCGAGCCCCGCCGCGGCGCGGGTTCCAGCGGCAAAGCGGCGCTCGCGAGCGCGGTGAGCGTGGCGATTCCCGAGCGCCCGAGTTCGCGCCGTTGCAGGCGGCGGATCCCCGCGACGAAGGAGAGGTGGTCGGCCTCGCGTCGCCGCCTGTCGCAGCGGCTCCACCAGCGGCAGATGTCGCACTCGTCGACCGGCTCCGGAGCCCCGGGCTCTCTCGGGAGCGCTCCATCGACGGCCCGGGCGAGGTTCCGCTCGACGCGCCGCGCGAAGGCGATGTAGTGGGTCGTTCGGAACTTCTCGGGGTGCTGGAGTCCACCCGGAGACACCACCCAGAATTCCTCCGGGAGGAGACCCTGGATCTCGCCCACGATACGGGTGTAGAGGCACAGCTGGAGCAGCGTCCCAGCCCTCGTCTCCAGCGCGAGCTTCGTATCCACTACCAGGTACGACCACTCCCCGAGCGCCGGCGAAGGGCTCTCGAGCCGGAGCAGGACGTCTGCGATTCCCCGAAAGCGCCCGGCTACGAGCGGCGCCTGCGTGACGGCATCCGCACCGGCCGCCATCGCGCACCGGGTCTCCTCCATCCCGCCCGCGTCGAGTGGCGCGTGGGACAGATCCACACGCTGGATGGGGCGTTCGCCCTCGAGCCGCTCGATGTACGCCCTCTCGTGTGCGAGCCCGCGAGCCCACAAGACGGCCAGGCTCGGGTCCGGCGGCGGCGCCGCGAGCTGGCCGAGGGCCGCCCGGCGATCGAGCTGCGTTCGGTGCTGGCAGCCGAGGTGGGCCGAGAGGTCGGAGGCGGAGAGCAGGAGCTCGTCTCGTTCGAGGCGCATGGCGCGATCGTCTCCTCGCTCAGGGCGGGGTGTCGAGCTCCGGCGGCCCGCGGTTGAGCCACACCTCGAGGGCGGGCCCGGTCGCTCCCGGCTCGGCGTCCCAGGCGCTGTTGATGGCGGCCACCACGTCGGGACGCCCGTCGGCGTCCACGTCGGCCACGGTCATGCCGGTGTGCCTCGGGTGGTCGGCCTCGATCGACCAGGGGATCCACTCGTCGCCCCGGCGCTCGAACCACACCAGCGAGTCGACGCGCAGGGCGCCCTGCGGCACGGGCAGCTCCACCTGGGGCAGGAAGGCGCTGGCCACCACGTCCAGGTCGCCGTCGCCGTCGAGGTCGGCGGCCTCGGCCCGGTGCGCGCCGTAGAGCGGCCCGATGGGCCGGGCGCGCAGATCGCCGTCGCCCGTGTTCTCCAGCCACTCGACGCCGTGATAGGGCTTGAAGGCGAGCCCGTCGTCCAGGGTGTCGCCGTGGGAGAGCAGGAAGTCCAGGTCGCCGTCGCCCTCCAGGTCGACCGCCTCCAGGTTGCTCGTGCCCCAGTTCGGATGGGGCGCCCGGTAGAGCACCTCCTCCCGGTAGCCCGACTCCGCGCGGCGGAAATGCGCGACCCACTCGTAGTGCTGCGCGAAGGCGACGACGAAGCCCGGGCCGGAGCCGGCGCGGAGCCCCTCGACCGGGATCACCGAGACCGCCCCGGGCCGGTCGCTGACGCGCTCCGCGCGGAAGCGGAGCGCGGCCCCGGGTCCGCCCTCGTTCACGAGCAGGTGGATGCCCCCGCTGCGCAGGAAGCCGAAGGCCGCCACCACCACGTCCAGGTCGCCGTCGGCGTCCAGGTCGGCGGCGCGGGCGTCGGCGACGCGTCCCACCCCCTCGAGGAGCGTCTCGATGGAGAAGGTCCCGTCGCCGCGGTTGCGCGCCGCCAGCACCCGGCCCACGAGATCGTCGGTGGGCATGGGGTGGCCGAGGTCGCTGATCAGCAGGTCCTCGAGGCCGTCGGCGTCGAGGTCCGCGCCGAGCGCGCGCACCGGGTGGCCCGCCTCGCCGACGAGCTGCGGCCCGCGCCGCAGGGAGAAGAGGTGGAGCCGTCCGGTGATCATGTTGGGCGCGGAGAGGAAGGGACCGGGGCCGGTCACGAGCTCGCTCGCCAGGGCCGCCACCGTCGCCACGCCGGGGCCGCTGCCCGGGCCCAGCAGGACCCGGCGCCTCTCGAAGCGCAGCGGCGAGGGGCCATCGCGGGTCAGCACGCGCCGGGGGGGCAGCGCCTCCGGCGCGCGGCTCTCGAACCACTCGGTCACCTCCTTTACGTCGAAGTCCACCGCCGGTCCCCCGAGCGACTCGGGCAGGTAGCGCGCCTGCCCGGCCATGCGCTCGACCTGCGCCCGCCACATCTCGCGGGGCAGGATCTCCGGAGGCGTGAATGCGTGGCAGGCGCTGCACGCCGCGCGGACGCGGGCCTCCCGGTCGCTCGGGTGGCTCGGCGGGTCCGCCGCATCGCAGCCGGAGACGAGCGCCAGCGCGGCCGCCAACCGGGCGGCGACGGCTGCGATCCTGCCTCGCTGCATGCCGTGTGGCATGTTACATCCCGGACCGGAGGAAAAGAGGCCCGGATGCACCGCCCGCTGGCTGCGCTCGCCCTGCTCGCGCTCTCGTTCGCGCCCGGCTGCGGCGACGAAGCCGCCGAGCCCGGCAGCGGGGGCCCGCGCCCGGACACGCTGGAGGAGTGGCGCAGGCAGCGCGCCGAACGGGACCAGCGCGTCTGGGCCGACGAGAGGCTCGCCGGCGAGTACGAGCAGAGCTTCGTCGCCGTGTGGGACGAGCTGCTGCGCGCCGATCGGGACGGCGAGCCGGAGGCGAAGCTCGCGGCGTTCTCCCGGATCTCCTTCGACGAGATCCGGCTCGGCAGCCTGCAGGCCCCGGAGCCCCTCGACCACGGGATCGCGCTCCGCGCCCTCGGCGAGCCCACCCGCAGCCTCGGCCCCGCGGAGTGGGCGGCCTGGCTCCAGGGCCTGTGGCAGGAGGGCTACCGCCTGGTCCAGTCGGATTTCCACCACTCGCGCTTCGAGCCGCCGCGCGACGGCCGGCCGGCGCGCTCGGCGGTGGCGGTGGCCTTCCACCTGCTCGATCCGCCCCGGGAGCGCCGCCTCGCCGTGGAGGGCACGCTCGGCGTCGAGTGGTCCGGCAGCCGGGACGCGCGCGGGAATCCCGTCCCGAGTCGGATCGACGCCACCGGGCTGCGGGTGCAGGAGCGCGCGGGCGCCCCGCCCTTCGAGCGCATCCTCGGCTTCGACTGGAAGCAGGGGCGCCGGCGCTCGCGCCTGCACCCGGTGCTGGTCTACGACCTGGACGGGGACGGGCTCTCGGAGATCGCGCTGGTGGGGGCGAACCGGGTGCTCTGGAACCTCGGCGGGGGGCGCTTCCGCGACGAGGCCCTGGTGGCGCAGGCGAACTCCTTCGGCGAGACCGCCGTCCTCGCCGACCTGGACGGCGACTCCCACCCCGATCTCCTGGCTCCCCGGGTCCAGGGCGACCTGGCGCTCTACCGGGGCGACGCCCAGGGGCGCTTCCCGGACGCGCCGCAGATCGGCCCCGCCTTCGAGGAGCCCCTGCGCGGGCCCTCGGCCCTCAGCGTGGGAGACGTGGACGCGGACGGCGACCTCGACGTGTGGCTCGCGCAGTACGAGCCCGCCTACGTGGGCGGCCAGATGCCGTCGCCCTTCTACGACGCCAACGACGGCTTCCCGTCGCACCTGCTGCGCAACGACGGCGCCGGCACCTTCACCCCGGCCACGGAGGCCGCCGGCCTGGCCGAGAAGCGCTTCCGGCGCACCTACGCCTCCTCCTTCGTCGACCTCGACGAGGACGGCGACCTCGACCTGGTGGTGGTGGCCGACTACGCGGGCATCGACCTCTACCACAACGACGGGTCGGGTCGCTTCAGCGACGCCAACCACACGATCCGCGGCGATCGCCACCTCTTCGGCATGTCGGTGTCGTTCTCCGACTACGACGGCGACGGGCGCCTCGACTTCTGGGCCGCCGGCATGGCCTCCACCACCGCCCGCCGCCTGGAGGCCCTGGGTCTCGGTCGCGAGGACCGGCCGGACGTCCAGGCCATGCGCATGCGCATGGCCTTCGGCAACCGCATGTACCTGGCCCGCGACGACGGCTGGCGCGAGCCGGACTTCTCCGAAGAGGTGGCCCGCACCGGCTGGACCTGGGGGACCACCGCCTTCGACCTGGACAACGACGGCGACCGGGACCTCTTCGCCGCCAACGGCCACGCCAGCGGCGAGAGCACCGAGGACTACTGCTCCAACTTCTGGACCCACGACATCTACGACGGCCGCTCCGAGCCGGATCCGGCGCTGGATGCCCTCTTCGCCGAGGAGGGCGCCGGGCTCGCGTCGGGCCGGGAGTCCTGGGACGGCCATCAGAAGAACCAGCTGCTGATGAACCGGGACGGGAAGGGCTTCACCAACGTGGCCTGGCTGCTCGGCGTGGGCGACGCCTTCGACTCGCGCTCGGCGCTGAGCGACGACCTCGACGGCGACGGCCGGGTGGACCTGGTGGTCACCGAGGACCACGGCGTCGACGGCGAGGTGCTCCACGTGTACCGGAACGCCTTGGAGGCGCCCGGCGGCTGGATCGGCGTGCGGCTCCGCGAGGAGGGCGGCGGCGTCTCGCCCGTGGGGGCCTCGGTGGTGGTGCGGACCCCGGAGCGCCTGCACGTGGCGAAGCTCGTCACCGGCGACAGCCTGATGGGCCAGCACCCGACCACGGTGCACTTCGGCCTCGGCGACTCCACCCGGGTGGAGTCGATCGAGGTCACCTGGATCGGCGGCCAGCGGCAGGTGCTGCGCGACCCGGAGCCGGGCCGTACCCACGCGGTGGCGCCGCCCGTCAGTACGGATACCAGAACGGCTTCGGGGCGTCGCTGAAGTCCCAGTGGACGTGCTTCGTGGCCCGGAACTCGTCCAGGCCCTCCTGACCCAGCTCCCGACAGCCGCCGGACATGCGCATGCCGCCGAAGGGGCCGGCGTAGTTGTCCGTGAGGGGATCGTTGATCCAGATCGTGCCGGCCTGCACCTCGTCGAAGAACTGCTTGATGCGCGCCGGGTCCCGGGAGAGCAGGCACGCCCCCAGGGCGAAGGGGGAGTCGTTGGCCAGGGCGATGGCCTCGTCGAAGCTCCGGTACTGCATGATCGGGATGGTGGGCCCGAAGGTCTCCTCGCGCATGATCTGCATCGAGTGGTCCACCTCGGTCAGCACGGTGGGCTCGTAGAACCAGCCGCGCTCGACCCACGGGGGCCGGCGCCCGCCGCAGAGCACCCGCGCACCGCGCCGGCGCGCGTCCTCCACGTGCGCCTCGACCTTGCCCCGGTAGCCCTCGCCGATCATGGGGCCCACGTCCGTGTCCTTCGAGAGCCCCGGGCCCAGGCGCAGGCTTCGCACGTGCTCCACCAGCGCCTCGGTGAGCTCCCCCGCCCGCTGGCTCGGCACGTAGACCCGCTCGGTGGAGGTGCAGACCTGCCCGCAGTTGAGCAGGGCCGAGTAGGCCAGCGCCCGGGCCGCGCGCTCCGGGTCGGCGTCCTCGGCGATCACCATCGGGTCCTTGCCGCCGAGCTCCAGGTGGAGCTTCTTCATCATCGGTGCGGCCAGGGAGGCGATGCGCTGCCCGGTGGCGAGGCTGCCGGTGAAGGCGATGACGGACACGTCCGGGTGTCGGACCAGCGGCTCGCCGGTCTCCGCCCCGTAGCCCGTGATCGCGTTCACCACCCCCGGCGGCAGGTGCTCGAAGACGTGCTCGGCCAGGTAGAGGGTGGAGAGCGGCGTCATCTCCGACGGCTTGATCACGCAGCTGTTCCCCGCCGCCAGGGCCGGCGCCACCTTCCAGGCCAGCAGCAGCAGCGGGTAGTTCCAGGGCGTGATGCAGGCCGCCACCCCGTAGGGCTCGCGGCGGGTGAAGTTGAACTGGGTGGGCGCGCCGGGGGGCAGCACGGCGCCGCACTCGTGGCGTCCGAGCTCGGCGTAGTAGTCGAAGGTGTTGGCCGACCACTCGAGCTCCTCCTCGTTCTCGGACCGGGGCTTGCCCTGCTCGCGGGTGAGGAGCAGGACGAGCTCCTCCTGGTGCGCGCGCAGGCGCGCGGCCACGCC
>Ga0299906_10001498_pt1 | contig 20059 bp, 11 predicted proteins | sample RVTome_14_FD_200259 | JGI IMG/M metagenome (GOLD analysis project Ga0299906, IMG submission 200259) | Soil microbial communities from uranium-contaminated site in the Upper Colorado River Basin, Wyoming, United States - RVT145D125 (version 2) ...
TGCGCCGCCAAAAGCGCTCGCCACGAATACGCCGGTGAGCAGCGTCCCCAGCGCACCGCCGACGCCGTGTACCGGGAACACGTCGAGCGAGTCGTCGAGCTTGAGAGTGCGCTTCATGACGAGGGTGGCGAAGAAGCAGGTGACCCCGGCGACGGCGCCGATCGCGAGCGCACCCATCGGCCCGACGAAGCCCGAAGCCGGCGTGATCGTGCCCAGGCCCGCGACCATCCCGGTCACGATGCCGAGCACCGAGGGCTTGCCGTAGCGCATCCACTCGCAGAGCATCCAGGCGAGCGACCCGGTTGCCGCGCCGATGTGCGTGACCAGCATGGCCATGCCCGCGGCGCCGTCGGCGGCGAGCGCGCTGCCCGCATTGAAGCCGAACCAGCCCACCCACAGCAGGCACGCTCCGGACACGGTCATGGTGAGGTTGTGCGGAGGCATGGGTGTTTCGGGAAAGCCCTTGCGCGGCCCCAGCACCAGCGCGGCCACGAGCGCCGCCATGCCTGCGTTCAGATGCACGACGGTGCCGCCCGCGAAATCCATCAGTCCCATCTTCTGCAGCCAGCCGTCGCCCCACACCCAGTGCGCGATCGGCGCGTAGACGAAGAGCAACCAGAGCAGGCTGAACAGGAGCATGCCGGAGAATCTCACCCGCTCCGCGTAGGCGCCGAGAACGAGCGCGGGGGTGATGATGGCAAACGTCAGCTGGAACATCGCGAACACGCTCTCGGGGATCGTGCCTTTGAGCGCCTGGACATCGACGCCCGACATGAAGGATTTGGCGAAGCCCCCATACGCCGCGTTGGCCGCGCCGCCATCGCCGAAAGCGATGCTGTAGGCGACCGCCACCCACGCCAGCGTGACCATGCAGGTGATCGAAAAGCACTGCATAAGAACCGAAAGCACGTTCTTGGAGCGCACCAGCCCGGCGTAGAACAGCGCGAGCCCGGGAATGGTCATGAGCAGCACCAGCACCGACGAGGTGAGCATCCAGGCCGTGTTCGCCGCGCTGAACGCCAGCGGCTCGGCCGCCGCGGCGATCGGGGCGTGAAACAGCAACGAGACCGGCAGCAAGATCGCCATGCAGAGGAATACACGGTCATTTTTCACGCAAATTACGTCACTGCTGAGCTTCAAAGCTTCCATCGGTCTCCTCCTTGGCTCTTGACGGCACTGTCGTGCAGCTGTACCCAGCCGCGCACTGCTTGAATTTTTAACTAGACTTGTGATATCAGGGAGTTGCCTTTTTGGAACTGTAACCGCTGCGCGGGTTTGCGTCCAGGGCACCATGACGGCGCGCTGCCCCTGGACCCCCTGCCGCGGGCCGGCGCGCCCGCGAGGCGCCGGTGAGACGCGCCGCCCCTAGCGCGCGCGGCGCCGGTATCGCGTTGGAATAGAATTCGCTTCCCAGGGACACGCTCCCATCATGCCCGCCCACCATACTCCCGTTCGCGTCGTCAGCCCGAAGCCCCGGCCGGACCGGCGTCTGGCGCTCGAGGAAGTTCTGCGCGACCTGGTGCACGACGGGCTGGCGAAGCAGCAGGACGCCGATGCGTTGCTCGCCGCCCGCCATCTGCGCAAGGGCGACACGCATCCGCTGGTGCTGATCGCCGATCAGAAGCTGAAGGACCCGCGTCACCCGCGCCGCCTGCTCACGCTCGAAAGCCTCACCGAGTGGCTGGCCGGCAAGGCCGGCTTGCCCTACCTGCACATCGATCCGTTCAAGATCGACTTCGCCGCCGTGACCAAGGTGATGTCCAACGCCTACGCCACGCGCTTCCGCATCCTGCCGGTGGAGGTCACCGGCAACGACGCGGTGATCGCCACCTGCGAGCCGTATGTGCGCGAGTGGGAAGCAGAGCTCGCGCAGATCCTGCGCTTGAAGATCAAGCGCGTGCTGGCGAACCCCGCGGACATCGGCACCTACCAAGTCGAGTTCTACAACCTGGCGCGCTCGGTCCGCGACGCGTCCCAGCAGACGCTCGGCAACCTCAACGACATCGCCAACTTCGAGCAGCTGGTCGAACTGGGGCGCAGCGGCAAGCTGGACGCCAACGACCGCCACATCGTCCACATCGTGGACTGGCTGCTGCAGTACGCCTTCACCCAGCGCGCCAGCGACATCCACATCGAGCCGCGGCGCGACTCGGGCAACGTGCGCTTCCGCATCGACGGCGTGCTGCACCAGGTGTACCAGATCCCGACGCCGGTGCTGGCGGCCATGACCAGCCGCGTGAAGATCCTCGGGCGCATGGACGTGGTGGAGAAGCGCCGCCCGCAGGACGGGCGCATCAAGACGCGCACACCCGACGGCGACGAGGTCGAGCTGCGGCTTTCCACCATGCCCACCGCCTTCGGCGAGAAGCTGGTGATGCGCATCTTCAATCCGGAGGTGCTGGTCAAGGACTTCCGCGAGCTCGGCTTCTCGGAGGAGGACAAGGAGCGCTGGAACCAGCTCACCACCCGTCCCCACGGCATTCTGCTGGTGACCGGCCCGACCGGCTCGGGGAAGACCACCACGCTGTATTCCACGCTCAAGCTGCTCGCCTCGCCCGATCTCAACGTGTGCACCATCGAAGACCCGATCGAGATGGTGGAGCCGCAGTTCAACCAGATGCAGGTGCAGCCCGCCATCGGCCTGGACTTCGCCGCCGGGGTGCGCACCCTGATGCGCCAGGATCCGGACATCGTCATGGTCGGTGAGATCCGCGACCGCGAGACGGCGGATATGGCGATCCAGGCCGCGCTCACCGGCCACCTGGTGCTGTCCACGCTGCACACCAACGACGCGCCCTCGGCCATCACGCGCCTGCTCGACATCGGCGTCGAGCCCTTCCTGCTGCATTCAACCATCCTCGGTGTGCTCGCCCAGCGCCTGGTGCGCACCCTGTGCCCGCACTGCCGCGAGCCCGCGCCCCTGGAGGAGTCGGCCTGGCAGTCGCTCACGCAGCCGTGGCGCATGCCGCTGCCGCAGGGCACCCAGGCGGCACGCGGATGCCTGGAGTGCCGCATGACCGGCTACATGGGGCGCGTGGGCATCTACGAGTTGATGAGCATGACACCGGCGCTGCAGCGTCAGATCCGGGTGGATACCGACCTCGCCGCGCTGCGTCAGCAGGCGCTGCGCGACGGCATGAAGCCGCTGCGCTTGTCCGGCGCGCTGAAGGTGGCCGCCGGCATGACCACCATCGAGGAGGTGCTCAAGGTCGCGCCGCCGGTGACCCTGGAGCGTCAGCCCTCCTGAGCGCCGTCCGCCCTGCCCCGGCATGACGATGGACCGACTGTCCGCCAACTCCGCCGTGCAGAACCCCGCGGGCGAAGACCCCGCGCCGCCCGCACCCGAGGCGGCGGCGCCGCCCGACGAGAGCGTGGCGCGCCTGCGTGGCCTGGTGTGCCTGGCGGCCGTGGCGCTGGGCTACTACGTGGCGGCCTGGCTCGGCCACCTCACCGGCGACGCGCCGGTCATCGCGCTGTGGCTGCCCTCGGGGCTGGCGCTGGCGGCGGTGCTGCTGTGGGGGTTGGGCGTCGTGCCCGGCGTGACCCTCGGCGCGCTGGTGGCCGCATTGCAGTTCGAGGCCTCGCCCGCAGCCGCTCTGGCCGAGGCCGCCGGCGCCACGCTGAGCGCGCTGGCGGGGGGCTGGCTGCTGGGCCGTGCGGCCGATTTCTCGCGGCGCCTGAACCGCCCGCGCCACATCCTCACGCTGGTGGCGATCGGGGCGTTCGTCGCGCCGCTCGCCGGCGCCACGCTGGGCATGGCCGGGCGCCTGCTGCATGAACCTTTCGCCCTCGATCAGCTGCTGTCGCAGTGGGTGATGTGGTGGGCGCGCGACGCGCTGGGCGTGCTGCTGTTCACGCCGCTGGCGCTGGCGTGGACCGCCGACCGCGCGCCCGAGGCGCGCAGCACGCGCAACCTGGAGAGCGTCGGCCTGGCGCTGCTGCAGGTGCTGGTGTACGTCTACGTGTTCCTCACGCAGACCGGCCCCACCGCCTACATCTGCCTGCCGGTCTCGCTCCTGTCGGCGCTGTATCTGGGGCTGCGCTGGGTGGTGGTGACCAACCTGCTCACCTTCGCCATCGCCGTGGTGGGCACGGCGCGGGGCGCCGGCCCGTTCACGGTCGACTCGCTCACCGGCAACCTGCTGCACCTGCAGACCTACGGCCTGATCGCCTCGGTGACCATGCTGATCGTGGCCAGCCTCGCGGCCGAGCGGCGCCGCGCCGGCGCGCAGCTGAAGGCGGCGGCGGAGCGCTTCCGCCGGCTCACGGCGCTGTCGGCCGACTGGTACTGGGAACAGGACGAGCAGCTGCGCTTCACCTACGTTTCCGACGGCTACGCCGACCGCGCCGGGGTGGCCGGCACGGCGTCGCTGGGCAAGACCCGCTTCGAGCTGGGCAATATGTTCGAGTCCGATGAGCAGGCGCAACGTCACGCCGCCGCGCTCGCCGCGCGCGAGCCGTTCCGCGACCTCGAGCTGCGGCGCTACGACGATCACCGCCGGCTGCGCTGGGTGGCGATCAGCGGCGAGCCGGTGTTCGACGACAAGGGGCGGTTCCGCGGCTATCGCGGCGTGGGCCGCGACATCACCGCCGGCAAGCAGGCGGAGCGGGCGCTGCGCCTGAGCGAGCAGCGCCTGCGCAGCCTCGTGCACCTGTCCTACGACTGGTACTGGGAGCAGGACGAGGCCCTGCGCTTCACCGTGATCGCAGGCCGGGCCGCCGACGAGGGCCGCATGCTGCCCGAATCCATCCTGGGCAAGACGCGCTGGGAGCTGGCGGCCGCCGAGTTGAGCGCGGAGGACCGCCGCCGACACGACCAGGCGGTGGCCGAGCGCAGGCCGTTCCACGACGTCGTCATGACGCACCACGATGCCGGCGGCGAGCCGCGCACAGTGTCCATCAGCGGCGAGCCGGTCCTCGACGAAGATGGCGCGTTTCGCGGTTACCGCGGCGTGGCGCGCGACATCACCCTGGAGCGGCGCGCCGCGCGCGAGATCGAGGAGTCGCGCAAGTTCCTGGACGCGCTGATCGACGCCATCCCCAGCCCGGTGCTGGTGAAGGACGGGCAGCATCGCTACATCGCCGCCAACGCGGCCTTCTGCCGTTTCTTCCGGCGCGCGATCACCGAGGTGACCGGCAAGACCGACTACGAGTTCTTCGGCCAGGACGACGCCGCCTTCTTCCAGGCCACCGACACCCAGGCGCTGGCCGGCGTGCCGGTGGAGTACGAGCGCGACTACGTGCGCGACGGTCACATCACCCGCATGATGGTGCGCAAGTCCGGGCTCACCCGTCCGGACGGCAGCCGGGTGGTGGTGCTGCTGCTGATCGACGTCACCGAGCGCAAGGCCGCCGAGGAGCAGCTGCGCGCCAGCGAGCAGCGCTTCCGCAGCCTCGCCGGCCTGTCGGCCGACTGGTACTGGGAGCAGGACCAGGAGCTGCGCTACACCTATGTCTCGGCCGAGGCGGAACGCAAGAGCGTCACCCACCCCAGCGATCTGATCGGCAGGACGCGCTTCGAGCTGGACTCGGACTGGGGTTCGGACGCGGTGCGCGAGGCGCACCGCGAAGCATTGCTTGCGCACCGCCCGTTCCGCGACCTGCTGCTCTTCGACCGCCCGAGCGGGCGCCACGTGCTGGTGAGCGGCGAGCCGGTGCTGGACCCCGACGGGCACTTCGCCGGCTACCGCGGCGTGGGGCGCGACGTCACCGAGCAGCGCCGCGTCGAGCAGCGCATCGCCCGCCTGAAGGAAATGTACGCGGCGATGACCGAGGCCAACGAGGCCATCATCCACAGCTCGGACACCGCTGCGCTGCTGCCGGCGATCTGCCGCATCGCCGTGGAATACGGCCATTTCGTGTCCGCGCGCGTGTCGATGATCGATCACGCGACCGGATGGGTCGACACCGTGGCGGCGGCCGGCGACGACCGCGGACGCGCCAGCCGCTTCCGCTTCTCCATCGATCCGGCCCGGCCCGAGGGGCAGGGCCCGTCTGCGCATGCCATGCGCGCGGGCACCAACTACGTGTGCAACGACACCGCCGGCGACGAGCGCAACCGCCCCTGGCGCGACCTGATGGACGCCATCGGCGTGCGCGCGGAGGCCACCTTCCTGCTGCGGCGCCAAGCCAAGGTGGCGGGGGCGCTGCACCTGTATGCCGCGCAAGTGGGCTTCTTCGACGAGGAGCTCACCGGCATGCTGGAGAAGCTCGCCGCCAACCTGTCCTACGCGCTGGACAACTTCCAGCGCGAGGAGGCGCGCCGCGCCGCGGAGGCGGCGCTGCGCGCAAGCGAGATCCGCTTCCGCGATTTCGCCGACGCCGCCGGCGAGTACGTCTGGGAGGCCGACCTGGAGGGGCGCTTCACCTACGTCTCCAGCCGCGTGCAGAGCGTGTGGACCTACTCCGACCAGGAGCTGATCGGCCGCTCGGCCATGGAGTTCATGCCGCCCGGGGAGGCCGAGCGCGTGCGCGATTGGCTCGCGCACAACGTGCGCGCCGACGGCTCGTTCCGCGATCTCGAGCATCGCATCGTGACCCGCAGCGGGGACACGCGCTGGGTGCTGGTCAACGCGGTGGGCATCCTCGACGACCAGGGCCGGCGCACCGGCCAGCGCGGCACGGGCCGCGACGTCACCGACCGCAAGACGGCCGAGGCGCGCATCAGCTACCTGGCCACCCGCGACCCGCTGACCGAGCTGCCCAACCGCGTGCTGTTCAACGACCGGCTGGAACAGGGCATCGTGGCCGCGCGCCGCACCGGGCAGTCGCTGGCGCTGATGTTCATCGACCTCGACCGCTTCAAGTACATCAACGACTCGCTCGGCCACCCGGTCGGCGACCTGCTGCTCAAGGAGGTCGCCGTGCGCATGCTCGGCTGCATCCGCAAGGGCGACACGCTGTCGCGCCTGGGCGGCGACGAGTTCGTGGTGACGCTGGAGGGCCTGCAGCAGGCCGAGGACGCCGCCCAGGTGGCGGCCAAGATCATCAAGGCGCTGGCGCGGCCGTTCGAGATCGCCAGCCACACGCTCAACACCTCCTGCAGCATCGGCATCAGCATCTTCCCGCTGGACGCGGAAGACGACCGCACGCTGATGAAGAACGCCGACACGGCCATGTACCACGCCAAGGAGAAGGGCCGCAACAACTACCAGTTCTTCTCCGCCGAGATGAACGTGCGCGCGGTCGAGCGCCACACCCTGGAAACCGCGCTGCGGCTGGCCATCGAGCGCCAGGAGTTCGTGCTCTACTACCAGCCGCAGGTGGACATCCGCACCGGCAAGGTGGTCGGCATGGAGGCGTTGCTGCGCTGGGTGCACCCGGAGCGCGGGCTGCTCTCGCCGGCGACCTTCATCGCGGTGGCCGAGGAGTCGGGGCTGATCGAGCCGATCGGCCAGTGGGCGCTGCGCACCGCCTGCCAGCGCGCGCGCGCCTGGCAGGACGCCGGCTACCCGCCATTGAAGATCGCCGTCAACATCTCGCCGCGCCAGCTCCTGCGGCCGCGCGAGTTCTCGCGCAGCTTGATGCGCACGCTGAGCGCCACCGGGCTCGACCCGCAGTATCTCGAGCTGGAGATGACCGAGTCGCTGCTGCTGCGCAACGCCGAGGAGAACATCGCGGTGCTGCGCAAGCTGGGCAAGGACGGCGTGCGCATCGCGGTGGACGACTTCGGCACCGGCTACTCCTCGCTCGCCTACCTGCGCCAGCTGCCGATCGACACGCTCAAGATCGACCGCACCTTCGTGCGCGACATCGAGAGCGATCCCGAGGACGCCGCCATCATCCACGCGGTGGTGGCGATGGGGCACAGCCTGGACCTGCAGGTCACCGCCGAGGGGGTCGAGTCCATGGGCCAGCTGCAGGCACTGCAGCATCTGGGCTGCGACGAGTACCAGGGCTACCTGTTCAGCAAGCCGCTGCCGGCGGTGGAGATCGCCGCCAAGTTCCTCGCTCCGCGCAGCCTCGACTTCCCCGTCCCCAACCCCTGATTGACGGCGGCGCTCGACCCGCCGGGGGTGCGGAGATTGTCAAACCTCGCCCCCTGCGGTGGCATGGTTGTAGCTGGAATCGCCTTGCTACTTCCGCCACCCCTCCCGATGACGCGTCCCAAGGAACTGCGGGCCAGCCGCTCCAGCAAGCGCACGGCTGCCGGTGTCGCTGGGCGACGCCGCCGGCGTCCGTCTCACGGCCAGGTTCGAGCGCTGGCGCTGGAGGCCGCCAGCGCGGCCCTGTACGGGATCATGCTGCAGACGCGCGATCGCGATCTGCTGTTCCACGAAGTCTGCCGCATCCTCGTGCAGCAAGGCGCACTGTCCGCCGCGTCGGTGTGCGTGATCGAGGAGCACAGCGGCACGCTGGCGGCCATCGCCTCGGCCGGCGCAGCGCAGGAGCCGGCCGCCACCGGCCGCGGCCGGCCGCGGCCGGTGCGCTTCGCCGCCGGCTTCCCGCTGCTGTGCGACGGGGTTCCGGTGGCCATCCTGCGCGTGCAGTTTCCCAGCGCCGACGCCATGCAACCGGCCGCCTTCGACCTGCTGGAGCGGCTCGCCGGCAACCTGTCCCTGGCGCTGGACAACATCGAGCTGGAGCGCGCCCGCAACCAGGTGGAGGAGGCGTTGCGCGCGGGCGCAACTCGCTTCGAGGAGTCGCACCGTTTCCTGGGCGAGCTGATCAACGCCGTGCCCGCGCCCATCTCGGTGAAGGACAGCGCCCACCGCTACGTCGCCGTCAACGACGCCTTCTGCCGCCTGTTCGCGCGCAGCCGCGAGGAGATCCTGGGCCGCGAGGACGCCGCCCTGGTGGCCCCCGACATGGCCGCGCGCGCCGCGGAAATGGACGACAAGGCGCTCGCCAGCGGGCGCCCGGTGGAGTACGAAGCGGCCGTCGTGTTCCAGGACCGCCCGCACTGGCTGTTCGTGCGCAAGAGCGCGCTGCGGCGCGACGACGGCAGCCTGGTGGTGGTCTCGGTGCTGGTCGATGTCACCCGGCGCCGCGACACCGAGCAGGCGCTGCGCGAGAGCGAGACGCGCTTCCGCGATTTCACCTTGGCGGCCAGCGAGTTCGTGTGGGAGAACGACCTCGAGGGCCGCTTCACCTACATCTCGAGCCGCGCCGAGAGCGTATGGGGCTATACGCAAAGCGAGCTGCTCGGGCACCACCCCGGCGAGTTCGCCGCGCCTGGCGAGACCGAGCGCGTGCGCCAGTGGCTCGCCCGCAACATGCAGGCCGACGGGTCGTTCCGCGACCTCGAGTACCGCATCATCAACCGCAACGGCGAGGTGCGCTGGCTGCTGATCAACGCGGTGGGCATGTTCGACGACAATGGGCAGCGCATCGGGCAGCGCGGAGCGGGGCGCGACATCACCGACCGCAAGCAGGCCGAGGCGCGCATCAACCACCTCGCCACGCGCGATGCGCTCACCGATCTGCCGAACCGCGTGCTGCTCCACGACCGGCTGCAGCAGGCGATGGCCAACGCCCGCCGCCAGAGCTGCACGGTGGCGGTGGTGTTCATCGACCTGGACCGCTTCAAGAATATCAACGACAGCCTGGGTCACGAGGTCGGCGACCGGCTGCTGTGCGAGGTCGCCGCACGGCTGAGCGCATGCCTGCGCGAGACCGACACCCTGGCGCGGCTGGGCGGCGACGAGTTCGTGGCGGTGGTGGATGGCCTGAAGAGCGCAGCCGAGGCCACCGGCGTGGGCGACAAGATCCTGCGGGCGCTCGCCGTGCCGTTCACCATCGCCGAGCACGTGCTGGTCAGCACCGCCAGCCTCGGCGTGAGCCTGTTTCCGGCCGACGGCGAGGACGCCGCCACGCTGATGCGCAACGCCGACACCGCCATGTACCACGCCAAGGCGACCGGGCGCAACCGCCTGCAATTCTTCTCGGCCGACATGAACCACCGCGCGATGGAGCGCCACGGCATCGAGTCGGCGCTGCGCGGGGCGCTGCAGGCGCAGCAGTTCAGCATGTGGTACCAGCCCCAGGTCGGCCTCGCGTCCAACCGCCCCACCGGCGCCGAAGCGCTGTTGCGCTGGCAGCACCCGGAGTTGGGAATGGTGCCGCCCGCCAAATTCATTCCGATCGCCGAAGAGAGCGGGCTGATCGCAGCGATCGGCGACTGGGTGCTCGAGCAGGTGTGCGAACAGCTCGCGCTCTGGAGCCGCGTGTCCGACCTGCGGCTGTCGCTCAACCTGTCCATCGGGCAGCTGCGCGACAGCCGCGCCTTCCTGGACCGCGCCCAAGGCATCATCCGCGGCTCGGGCATCGACCCGACGCGGCTCGAGTTCGAGATCACCGAAACGCTGCTCGCCTCCAACGTGGCCGAGCATGCGCGCGTGCTGCGGGCGCTGGGCGCTCTGGGCTGCACCATCGCCGTGGACGACTTCGGCACCGGCTATTCGTCGCTCAGTTATTTGAAGCGACTGCCCATCGACACCGTGAAGATCGACCGCGCCTTCGTGCGCGACATCGTCTCCGATCCCGACGACGCGGCGATCGTGGGCGCGGTGGTGGCGATGGCGCGCAAGCTCAAGCTCGAGGTGGTGGCCGAAGGCGTGGAGACCGTGCAGCAGCTCGACGTGCTGCGCGAGCTGGGCTGCGATCGCTACCAGGGTTACGTGTTCAGCCCGTCCTTGCCGCCGGAGGAGTTCGCCGAGAAGTTCCTGAGCTTGGTGGCGAGCTGATTCCTCGAGGGCTGCAATAACCGTTCAGCGCGTCAACGCGCGCATGGCTTCCTCGAGGCCGGCGAGCGTCAGCGGGTACATGCGCTCGCCCATGAGCTGGCGGGTCATGCCGATCGACTCGTAGTAGCCCCAGCGATCCTCAGGCTGCGGGTTGAGCCAGGCGGCGTGGCCGTACACCTCCAGCAACCGCTGCAGCCACACCGCCCCCGGCTCCTCGTTGTGGTGCTCGACCGAGCCGCCGGGATAGGCGATCTCGTACGGGCTCATGGTGGCGTCCCCGACCAGCACCAGCTTGTAGTCGTGGGCGTACTTGTGCAGCACGTCCAGCATCGGAATGCGCTCGTTGTGGCGGCGCCGGTTGTCCTTCCACACCGTCTCGTAGACGAAGTTGTGGAAGTAGAAGTACTCCAGGTGCTTGAACTCCGAGCGCGCGGCCGAGAACAGCTCCTCGCAGATCTTCACGTGATCGTCCATGGACCCGCCCACGTCCAGGAACAGCAGCACCTTCACCGCGTTGTGGCGCTCCGGCACCATCTTCAGGTCCAGCCAGCCGGCGTTGCGGGCGGTGGAACGGACGGTGTCGTCCAGGTCCAGCTCCTCGGGCGCGCCCTCGCGGGCGAAGCGGCGCAGGCGCCGCAGCGCAACTTTGATGTTGCGCGTGCCCAGCTCGACCGAGTCGTCCAGATTGCGGAACTCGCGCCGGTCCCAGACCTTCACCGCGCTGCGGTTGCGCGAGCCCGCCTGCCCGATGCGCACGCCCTCCGGGTTGTAGCCGTAGGCGCCGAACGGCGAGGTGCCGCGCGTGCCGATCCACTTCGAGCCGCCCTCGTGGCGCTCCTTCTGCTCCTCCAGGCGCTGGCGCAGCGTCTCCATCAGCTTTTCCCAGCCGCCGAGCGACGCCACCAGCTTCTTGTCCTCCTCGCTCAGATCGAGCTCGCCCAGCCGGCGCAGCCATTCCTCCGGGATCTGCGCCAGCAGATCGAGCGGCAGGTTCTCGATGCCCTGGAAGTAGGCGCCGAAGACGCGGTCGTAGCGGTCGAAATGCGCCTCGTCCTTGACCAGGCATACACGCCCCAGGTAGTAGAACTCGTCGATGCTCGCGGTGACCACATGCCGTTTCAGGGCCTCCATCACGGCGAGGAATTCCTTGATGGTGGCGGGCACCCCGCCCTTGCGCAGCTCGAAGAAGAAGTCGATCAGCATCTAGGAACCGTTCTCCCAGCCCCTCACGCAGGTAGGTTGAACACCACACCGCCTCCGGAGGTCTTTTTCTGTCGCGCCTCAAGGGCGCACACGGCGCGACATGAACACCAGCCGCTCGAACAGGTGCACGTCCTGCTCGTTCTTGAGCAGCGCGCCGTGCAGGGGCGGCACGATCTTGTGCTGGTCCTTGGAGTGCAGCACCTCGGGCGGAATGTCCTCGGCCATCAGCAGCTTCAGCCAGTCGAGCAGCTCGGAGGTCGACGGCTTCTTCTTCAGCCCGGGCACTTCGCGGATCTCGAAGAACGCCTCGAGCGCCTCCCGCAGCAGCGTCCTCTTGATGCCCGGGTAATGCACGGCGACGATGCGCTCCATCGTCTCCTTGTCGGGAAAGCGGATGTAGTGGAAGAAGCAGCGGCGCAGGAAGGCGTCGGGCAGCTCCTTCTCGTTGTTGCTGGTGATGATGATGCCGGGGCGGTGGCGCGCCTGCACCAGCTTCTGCGTCTCGTAGACGTAGAACTCCATGCGGTCCAGCTCGCGCAGCAGGTCGTTGGGGAACTCGATGTCGGCCTTGTCGATCTCGTCGATCAGCACCACCGCCGGGGTGTCGGAATCGAACGCCTCCCACAAGGGGCCGCGCTTGATGTAGTTGGCGATGTCGTGCACGCGCGCGTCGCCGAGCTGCGAGTCGCGCAGCCGCGACACCGCGTCGTACTCGTACAGCCCCTGCTGCGCCTTGCTGGTGGACTTGATGTGCCACTGGATCAGCGGCCGGCCGAGCGCCCTGGCCACCTCCAGCGCCAGCATGGTCTTGCCGGTGCCCGGTTCGCCCTTGATCAGCAGCGGGCGCTCCAGGGTGATGGCGGCGTTGACGGCCATGGTCAGGTCGTCGGTGGCCACATAGGTGTCGGTGCCGGTGAAGCGCGTCATCGATCGCTCGCTCAGGGAAGACTAGGACGATTATAGCCGCCCGCGAACGCGCCGCCGCGCGGGAACGTAGAATGACGGAAACCGCCATTCGCGCAGCCGTCTCAAGGGGGAGCCATGCCCAAGCTCAATGCCAATCTCAGCATGATGTTCAACGAGGTCGAGTTTACCAACCGCTTCGCGGCTGCCGCGCGTGCCGGGTTCAAGGGCGTGGAGTTCCTGTTCCCGTACGCGTATGACAAGCAGCAGCTGGCCGAGGTCGCCCGCGGCCACACGCTGCAAGTGGTCCTGTTCAACATGCCGCCGGGCGACTTCGACGCCGGCGACCGCGGGCTCGCCTGCGATCCCGCCCGTACCACCGAGTTCCAGGCGGGCGTGGGCAAAGCCATCGACTACGCGCTGGCGCTGGGCTGCAAGCAGCTGCACTGCATGGCCGGCCTGAAGCCGCGCGGCGTGAACGAAGAGAAGATGCGCGAAACCTACATCGACAACCTGCGCTTCGCGGGACGGGAGCTCGCCAGGCACGGGCTGACGCTGCTGATCGAGGCCATCAACACCCGCGACATCCCCGGCTTCTACCTGAACACCTCGCGCCAGGCGTTCGACATTATGCACTACGCGGCTGTGCCCAACCTGAAGTTCCAGTACGACATCTATCACATGCAGATCATGCAGGGCGACCTCGCCCCCACCATCGAGAAGCACCTGGACGAGATCGGCCACATGCAGCTCGCCGACACCCCCGGTCGCCACGAGCCCGGCACCGGCGAGATCAACTACCCGTTCCTGTTCGCGCACATCGACAAGGTCGGCTACCAGGGCTGGATCGGCTGCGAGTACCGGCCCGCGGGCAACACCGAGGCTGGCCTCGGTTGGGCGAAGGCCTATCTGTAAAGCCTTTCACCACCGAGGATAGATCCTTCGAGAGCGGTTGCCGCATATGAATCCTCCACAGCTGCTGAGACAGATGTTCGAGGCGGCGATCGCGCGCGCGATGCCGGACCAGTGCCTGCCGCCCTTCCTGCCGCGGCCGCCCCGCGGGCGCACCATCGTGGTGGGTGCGGGCAAGGCCGCGGCGACGATGGCCAAGACGGTGGAGGAGCATTGGCCCGGCGAGCTGAGCGGGCTGGTGGTGACCCGCTACGGCCACCACGCGCCCTGCAGGCGCATCGAGGTGGTCGAGGCCGCCCATCCGGTGCCCGATCTCGCCGGGCGCGAGGCCGCCGAGCGTATCCTGCACAGGGTCCAGGGACTCGCCGAGGACGATCTCGTGCTGTGCCTGATCTCGGGCGGCGGCTCGGCGCTGCTCGCCCTGCCCGCTCCGGGGCTGACCCTGCAGGACAAGCAGGCGATCAACCGGGCGCTGCTCAAGAGCGGCGCCAACATCACCGAGATGAACTGCGTGCGCAAGCACCTGTCGGCCATCAAGGGCGGGCGGCTGGCGGCGGCCTGCCATCCGGCGCGGGTGGTGACGCTCACCATCTCCGACGTGCCGGGCGACGACCCGGCGGTGATCGCCTCCGGCCCCACCGTGCCCGACCGCACCACCTTCGCCGACGCCCTGGCCATCCTCGACAAGTACGCGATCGGTGAGCCGCGCTCGGTGCTCGCTCACCTGCACGCCGCGCGCGACGAGACGCCCAAGCCCGGCGACCCGCGGCTCGCGCGCTGCGAGACGCACATGGTGGCGGCGCCTCAGCAGTCGCTGGAGGCGGCGGCGCAAGTCGCGCGCAACGCCGGCGTGACGCCGGTGATCCTGGGCGACAGCCTGGAGGGCGAGGCACGCGAGGTTGCGCTGGTGCACGCCGGCATCGCCCGCCAGGTGCTGCGCCACGGCCAGCCCGCCGCGGCGCCCTGCGTGCTGCTGACCGGAGGAGAGACCACGGTCACGGTGCGCGGCAAGGGACGTGGCGGACGCAACGTCGAGTTCCTGCTCGCGCTCGCCGTGGCGCTAGGCGGCGAGCCGCGCGTACATGCGCTGGCCGGAGACACGGACGGGGTGGACGGCACCGAGGACAACGCCGGCGCCATGGTCGCGCCCGACACGCTCGCGCGCGCCGCCGCCGCCGGTGTGGACGCCAAATCCCGGCTTGCCGATAATGACGGCTATGCCTTCTTCTCGGCGCTGGGCGACCTGGTGAAGACCGGCCCCACCCTGACCAACGTCAACGACTTCCGCGCCATCCTGGTGACGAGCGAAAGCTGATGGGCAAACCCGAAATCGTCCAGCCCGCGCCCCCGGTGAGGGTCGATACGAGCACCCTGGTGCAGCAGCTTGGCGCGGTGCTGCCGCAAGGCGGCCTGCTGCATCAGACCGAGGACCTGAAGCCCTACGAGTGCGATGGGCTCACCGCCTATCGCACGGTGCCGATGGCCGTCGCGCTGCCGGAGGACGAGGCGCAGGTGCAGGCGGTCATGCGCATCTGCCACGCTGCGCGCGTGCCGGTGGTGGCGCGCGGCGCCGGCACCGGCCTGTCCGGCGGGGCGATGCCCAACGCGCAGGGCGTGACCCTGGGCCTGTCCAAGATGAAACGCATTCTGGAGATCGACCCGCTCGCGCGCACCGCCCGCGTGCAACCCGGGGTGCGCAATCTCGCCATCTCGGACGCCGCGGCCGCCTTTGGACTGTACTACGCGCCCGATCCCTCCAGTCAGATCGCCTGCTCGATCGGCGGCAACGTGGCGGAAAACTCCGGCGGCGTGCATTGCCTGAAGTACGGTCTGACTGTGCACAACATCCTCAAGCTGCGCGTGGTCACCGTGGAGGGCGAAGTGCTCGAGATCGGCAGCGACGGCCTCGACGCGCCGGGCTACGACCTGCTGGCGCTGCTGATCGGCTCCGAAGGGCTGCTGGGCGTGGTCACCGAGATCACGGTGAAGCTGCTGCCCATGCCGGTAAAGGCGCAAGTGGTGCTGGCGGCGTTCGACTCCGTGTTCAAGGCCGGCGACGCGGTCGCCAACGTGATCGCCGCGGGCATCGTGCCGGCCGGCCTGGAGATGATGGACCAGCTCGCCACCCGGGCGGTCGAGGCGTTCGTGCACGCCGGCTACCCGCTCGAGGCGCAGGCCATCCTGCTGTGCGAGTCGGACGGCACCGAGGAGGAGGTGGCGGCCGAGATCGACAAGATCTCGCGCGTGATGCGCGGCAGCGGCGCGATCGAGATCCGCCTGTCGCGCGACGAGGCCGAGCGGCTCAAGTTCTGGTCCGGCCGCAAGTCCGCTTTCCCCGCCGTGGGACGCATCCTGCCGGATTACTTCTGCATGGACGGCACCATCCCGCGCAAGCGGCTGGGCGAAGTGCTGGAGGGCATCGCGCGGCTGTCCACGGAATTCAACCTGGCCTGCCCCAACGTGTTCCACGCCGGCGACGGCAACCTGCACCCCCTGATCATGTTCGACGCCAACGACGACGACCAGCTGCAACGCGCGATCCGGTTCGGCTCGCGCATTCTCAACCTATGCATCGAGGTCGGCGGCACCATCACCGGCGAGCACGGCGTGGGCGTCGAGAAGATCAACGAAATGTGCGTGCAGTTCCGGCCGGCGGAGCTCGCCGCCTTCCGCGCCGTGAAGGCGGCCTTCGACCCCGACGGCCTGCTCAACCCCGGCAAGGCCGTGCCCACCTTGCACCGCTGCGCCGAGTTCGGCCTCATGCATGTCCATCGCGGGCAGGAGAAGTTTCCCGATCTGCCGCGGTTTTGAACGCCCTCTGACAGAGGCACAGAGGAATTTCCCCATTGCTCTCCTGTGCCGCTGCGGTTGATCCGATCGCCATGGATCCCACCATCGCCGAGCTGAGCGAGCGCATCCGTAGCGCCGCCGCACAGAAGCAGCCGCTGCGCCTGCGCGGGAGCGGCTCCAAGGACTTCTACGGCTACGCGCTGGAAGGCGAGCCGCTGGACGGGCGCGCATACGCGGGCGTGGTGTGCTACGAGCCCACAGAGCTGGTCATCACGGCGCGCGGGGGCACGCCGCTGGCGCAGATCGAGCGCACGCTCACGGACGGCAACCAGATGCTGGCTTGCGAGCCGCCGCACTTCGGCCCGGGCGCCACCCTCGGCGGCTGCGTCGCCGCCGGCTTCTCCGGACCGCGGCGCGCGGCGTCCGGCTCGGTGCGCGATTTTGTCCTGGGCGTGAAGATCCTCGACGGCCAGGGCGAGGTGTTGAGCTTCGGCGGGCAGGTGATGAAGAACGTGGCCGGCTTCGACCTGTCGCGCGTAATGGCCGGCTCCTGCGGCACCCTGGGTCTGATCCTGGAGGTCTCGCTCAAGGTGCTGCCGCGACCCGAGCAGGAGCTGTCGCTACGCTTCGAGATGGACGAGGCGGGCGCGATCGAAGCGGTCAACCGCTGGGCCGGCCAGCCGTTGCCGATCTCGGCGAGCTGCTTCGCAGACGGTGCGTTGACCCTGCGCCTGTCGGGCAGTGCGCTGGGCCTGGCGGCTGCGCGCAAGAGGCTGGGCGGGAGCCCGATCGAGGATGCGGCCGGCTTCTGGGAATCGGTGCGCGAGCAACGCCTCGCCGCCTTTGCGAGCGGCGCCCTGTGGCGGTTGTCGATCCATCCGACCACGCCGCCCTTGAACCTGCCCGGACGGCAGGTGATCGAATGGAACGGCGCGCTGCGCTGGCTGGCTACCGAGGCGCCCGCGGCAGTGCTGTTCTCCGCCGCCCGCAACGCCGGCGGCCATGCCACGCGGTTCCGCGGCGGCCGACCGGCGACGCCGGTCATGCAGCTCGAGCCCCGCATGCTGGCGCTGCAGCGCAAGCTGAAGGCCGCGCTCGACCCCCAAGGCATATTCGGGCCGCATCGCTTGCATGCCGATTTCTGAGCATGAAGACCGACCTCGCCGACTTCATCAAAGACACGCCGCAAGGGCGGGAGGCCAACCTCATCCTGCGCGCCTGCGTACACTGCGGCTTCTGCACCGCCACCTGCCCGACCTACCAGTTGCTGGGCGACGAGCTGGACGGGCCGCGCGGACGCATTTACCTGATGAAGGAGCTGCTGGAAGGGCGCGAGGTGAGCGAGAAGACGCAGCTGCACCTCGACCGCTGCCTGACCTGCCGCGCCTGCGAGACCACCTGCCCCTCGGGCGTGCAGTATGGGCGGCTGGTGGACATCGGGCGAAACATCGTCGAGCACAGAGTCGGCCGTCCGGCGGGCGAGGCGCTCAAGCGCAAGGCGCTGCGCACCATCATCCCGAACCCGGCGCTGTTCAACGCGCTGCTGAAGCTCGGGCAGCTCGCCCGCCCGCTCCTGCCCGCGACGCTCAAGCGCAAGGTGCCGAAGGCGAGCCGCGCCACGCACTGGCCTGTCGCGCGCCATGCGCGCCGCATGCTGGCGCTGCAGGGCTGCGTGCAGCCCGGCATCGCACCCACCATCAACCCCGCGCTCGCGCGCGTGCTCGACCGCGTCGGCGTTTCGCTGATCGCCGCCGTGGAGGCGGGCTGCTGCGGGGCGGTTTCCTACCATCTCAATGCGCAGGAGGAAGGGCTCGATTACATGCGCCGGAACATCGACGCCTGGTGGCCCCATGTGGAGCAGGGCGTGGAGGCGATCGTGATGACGGCGAGCGGATGCGGGGTGATGGTGAAGGAGTACGGCCATCTGCTCGCGCACGACGGGCGCTACGCAAGCAAGGCCAAGCGCATCTCCGATCTGACCAGAGACGCCACCGAGATCCTGGCCGCGGTGCAACCGGCCCTCGCCTCCCGCCTCGCGCCTCGCGCCTCGAGCGAGCGCGTCGCCTTCCACTCGCCCTGCACGCTGCAGCACGGCATGCAGATTCGCGGCGCGGCCGAGTCGCTGCTCGCGGCCGCCGGCTATGCGCTCACGCCCGTGCCCGATGCGCACCTGTGCTGCGGCTCGGCAGGCACTTACTCCATCCTGCAGCCGGCGCTGTCGAAGCAGCTTCTCGCCAACAAGGTGGAAGCGCTGCAGTCGGGCGCGCCGCAGCTCATCGCCACCGCCAACATCGGCTGCCTGGCGCACATCCAGAGCGGCACCGCGCTGCCGGTGCGGCATTGGGTGGAGCTGATCGACGAGCGGCTGATGAGCTAGCCGGGCGCCGTTGTTTCCCCGGATTGCGCTGCGCTGCATCCGGGCTACGCGCGGTCAGCGCTTCAATGCGGCGTAGCCCGGATGGAGCCGCGCGAGCGGCGCAGTCCGGGGGCTCTAACTCCCTGGATTCCGCTACGCTGCATCCGGGCTACCCGAACGCTCAATACCGGATGCCGGACTTGTATTCATCGGTCTCGACGAACGGCGGCACGCGTCCGACCAGCGACTCGAGCAGGATCAGCTCGGCGTCGCGGTGGTTGATCACCGGCGCCCGCTCGATCACGCGCTGCCGGCCGGCGGCGTAGATGAAGCGCGGCTGGTCGTGGTGGATGGTCCGCACCGTTTCCCTCTGCTCGGGCGCGGCGGTCGGAACGATCTCCGCCTCGCCGTAGCACAGGCAGAAGTAGGTGCGCTCGCCGCCCGTCTCCATGTAGGCGCCGGTGCCGCGGATGCCGATGGTCGCGGTCACACCACGCACTTCGCGTGGCGGTCCCTTGGAGTACACCGACAGCAGCTTGCCGGTGACCAGGCGCAGCACATTGACCAGCGCCGCTGCGCCGGCCAGCTCGAGCCGGGTGTTGCCGCGGAGCAGGAAGGCATCCTCGCCGACTACGAAGGTGACGTAGCTCCTTGCTCCCGTGGAAACCGAGTCGCCCGGCTTGACCGGCGTGCCTTTCTTCGCCGGCTGGCCGTTCACGAGTACCTCGCCGCGCAGGCGGTCAACCCCTTGCTCGGCGTCGCCCTGGGCCAATGCGCGGCCGATCAGCGCGGCGATCCCGCTGGGCAACAGGATGCCTCCGGCAATAGCGGCTTCCAGCCAGCGCCTGCGGGACTCGTTGCGCATCCGATCGCTCCTCTATCCAGCGCGTCCTTCAGCGCTCAGCGAGCGCGCAGCGGCGGATTGTAGCAGAGCAAAAAAAAGGGCCGGCGAACCGGCCCGAGCTCTGGCGGAGAAGTCACCCCGTGAATCGATGGTGTGCTGCGGCTCCAAGGATAGACTGCCGGCCGCGTCGCGCCAGCGGAATCATTCCTTAGGGAAACGGGATTCTCTCCCGAAGCAGGCTCGTCGGCGGCTACCGGAAGTCAGTGTCCAGCAGCCCGTGGCTCATCGCGAGGCGCACGATCTGGGCGGCGTTGGTGAGGTCCAGCTTCTGGCGGATGTTGGATTGGTAGTTGGCGATGGTCTTTA
>Ga0299906_10001500_pt1 | contig 20051 bp, 17 predicted proteins | sample RVTome_14_FD_200259 | JGI IMG/M metagenome (GOLD analysis project Ga0299906, IMG submission 200259) | Soil microbial communities from uranium-contaminated site in the Upper Colorado River Basin, Wyoming, United States - RVT145D125 (version 2) ...
AAACCATGGCACACGAACTTCCGTCCCTACCGTATGACTTCGCCGCCCTCGAGCCGCACATCGACGCGCGGACGATGGAGATTCATCACGGCAAGCATCACAACGCCTATGTCACCAACCTGAACAACGCCCTCGACGGTCAGGCGGCACTGGCCGACAAGCCGATCATCCAGCTCCTGAAGGAGATCGACCAGGTGCCGGACTCGATCCGCCAGGCGGTGATCAACAATGGCGGCGGGCACGCGAACCACTCGCTGTTCTGGACGGTGATGAGCAAGGACGGCGGCGGCGCGCCGACCGGCGCGCTGGCCGACGACATCAACGCCACCTTCGGGAGCTTCGACGCGTTCAAGGAAGCGTTCGCCAAGGCCGGGGCGACCCGGTTCGGCAGCGGGTGGGCCTGGCTCGGGCTCGTCGACGGCGGCAAGCTGCACGTCGGCAGCACGCCCAACCAGGACTCGCCCTACATGCAGGGTCACACGCCCATCCTCGGGCTCGACGTGTGGGAGCACGCTTACTACCTGAACTACCAGAACCGCCGGCCCGACTACATCGCCGCCTTCTGGAACGTCGTCAACTGGGACCAGGTCGCCAAGAACTACGCCGACGCGAAGAAGTAAACCGGCGCTGACCGTGTAGACAAAATAACGAAAGACAAATAACCAGCCCGAAGCGCAAGCGAGGGAGTTGTTCGCCCCCGAATACAACACCCTCGCTTGCGCTTCGGGCTGGTTCATTTCATCTGCGCATCATTTCATCTGCGCGACATTTCATCTGTGCGAATGCCGACGGATTCAATCCACCTGCCGCACGCCGAAGTGGTGGGCGCCGGGTGAGGACCCTTTGAAGATGCGGGCGGGTTTGCCGCTCTGTCGGGTGTAGGTGTCGGCGGCGCGTTCGACGACGGCGTGCGTCTCCGGGGTGTCGTCCATCAGCACCGCCACCGTGCCGCCGATCCCGCTCCCGGTGATTTTGGCTCCGAAGATGCCCGCGTCCGCGCCCTCGTTGCGCAGGGCGTTGACGAGCTGGTCGGTCTCGATGCAGCTCAACCCGCAGCGTTGCCCGTAGCTCCAGTGCGAGGCGTACATGAACTTGCCGGCGTCGATGACCGCTTGTCGCGAACCGGTGCGGTTGGCACGACTCAGCCGCTCGGCGAACTGATGGGCCCGCGCGTTTTCATAGATGTGATGCTCGGTGCGCGACCGTACCTTGTAGGTCATCTCCGGCTTGATCGGGGTGAGCGGATCGTCCGTGTCACCGTAGCATTCGAGGAAGCGCAGCCCCTGCACCTTGGTGGGCAACCGATCGCGCAGCCGCTCGACGTATTCGGTGGGCGTGAAGTTGGCCAGGTAACCGTCGCTACGGTCGTTGTCTTCCCGGCGAGCCTGTGTTTCCGGGTTGGCCTGTCGCAGCACCTCCTGAATCAGGCGGTGGCCCATGAACGTGGCGACACGGGTGTCGTGACATTTACCGCCGATCTCTTCGCGCACGCCGCTGTCGATCCCGACGACGGTTACGCCGTCGGGCAACGGCAACCCGCCGAGCACCTCGTGCGGCTGACACTTCATTTGCAGCAGTGTTCCCGGTTCGCCCACCAGGCAGGTGATCGGGTCGGAGATGCCGCACGGCGTGCCCACGACGCGGTACTGGGCCTGTTGGCAGACGGTCGCCGCCTCGAGCGGAGGCAGGGTGACGCCCAACACGTCGGTTACCGCCTGACAGACCGCGACCTTGAGTGCGGCCGAGGCGCTGACCCCGGCGCCGGCCGGCACCGACGAGTCGATCATCAGCGTGATGCCGCCGCCGAAGTGGGAGCAGCGACCCGACTCGAGCAGCACGTACAGGACGCCCGCGACATGCTTGGCCCAGGCGCAATCGTGTTCATCGAAGTACCGGGCGAACTGCTCGGGGGGGGTGGTTCGTCCGTTGTCCGCATAGAGAATCGAGAGCGGCCAGACGCAGGAGCGGGCGGCCTCGCACGCCGACGCATCGCCGAGCGAATGAATCCGGATCATCTGGTCGTCGCGGGGTTGGGCGGCGACGAACAGTCCGCACCCGAGCGTGGCCTCGAGCATCAGCGCCCCGGTGTAGTCGGCGATGCCGCCCATCACGTCGAGCCGGCCCGGCGCCCGCACCACCGACAGCCGATGCGCATCGGTGAACCACGTGTCCCGGGTCGCTTCGACACGCTGTAGGAAGCATTCTACATCATCAAGGCATAATATATCGCTCATTGCCTCAACGCCTGCCCGAAATCGGCAGCCCACGTGAATTCGCGAGGGTCGCACGGCGGTCAACAGACCGCGCTTAGAACGTGTTCGGAAACGAAAATCGGGGTGTCGCTCGCGACACCGAGGGCGATGGCGTCTGAAGGTCGGGAGTCCACTTCCACCAGTTCGCTGTCATGTCGGATCACCAACTTTGCGTAAAAAGTATGATCGTGCAGATCGTTGACGAGGATCCGCTCCAATTCCCCTTCCATCGACTCGATGATGTTCGCCATCAGGTCGTGGGTCATCGGCCGGGGCGGATTGATCCCCTTGACCCGCCGATCGATGGCCACCGCTTCGTGGGATCCGATGACGATCGGAAACTGCCGATCGCCACCGTGCTCTTTCAGCACGATGATCTGCTGGTCGGTCGTTTCGCTGATGATGATTCGAGCCAGGTCCATTTGGACGTACACGACCGTTCCTCACATGCTGCCCGGTTACCATGAGCGCAGCCTAGCCGTGCAAAAAATGCGTGTCAAGCAACCCGCGGCGCGCACGGTGTCACAAGAAAAAAAATAGGGTTGACAGGACCGCACGCGCGCGCCCGGTGCGGCGGCGTTCATGCCCGGCCGCCGGCGGGTACGAGAAGATTGTCATGTCCCGGGATGATTTGGTCGGCGATCTCGATTATTTCGCGGAAGGACTCGCGGGCCTGGTCGACGTCCGCCACCTGTTCGAAAACGCGACCGGCGTGATAGTAGTCACGGCTGACGACGACGTCGCCGACGACGGCGATGGTGTGGGTCGCGGGCACGAGCAGCAGCGTCGCCGAACCGAGGGTGGGTCCCGGCGTGGGGAACAGGTGTACCCGCGGCGTGAGTTTCTCGGGCGCGGGGGTGAATCGACCGAGCAACGCCAACTCCTGATCGACCAGCGCGTCGACGGGTTCACCGGCTTGATCCGCCCGCTCGACGTGGGCGTTGAGTTGCGTCCGCATCGTCTCGATTTCGGTCGCCGACATCAGCCAATCCGCCTCGTCGAAGAGGGTCAGGCTGCGACGATGCACCGGCCGGCAGGTCGTCAGGAACACCGCACTGATCGCGTCGGGCGTCAGCCCGGTGCGCTCGTTCAAGCGCTGGCTGAGCAGTTCGGCCGGGAGCGACGGGTCCACGAGGATCGTGTGATTGCCGTCGCGAATCAGGGTGGTGGTCGCATGCGCGTGACGCATCGGAGCCGACTCGTCCCAAAAGCGGTTGCGACTGAGCGTTCCGATGCTGATGATGTCGTACGCCAGCCCCATCGTCCTACCCGATTGAACGGATCGCGCAGCGGATAACCGGGCGGCGCGCCGTTGCCGATCAACATCTCACACTAACCGGTCGACGGGTAGTGTAGCGCCGTGGTGATCGGACGACAACCGGCGGTCAACGGCGTCGCAACGGCACCACGCGCAGCATCGCGGTGCCGAACAGGGTGGCCAGCAAAAACGTGGTTCCGAAACCGCCGCACGGCGCGCCGGGTACGAAGAATCCCTCGCACGCGTCACCGATCCCGTCGGCGTTGCTGTCGTGCTGGTTGGGGTTGAACACGGTGGCACAATTGTCGACGGGCAGGAAGGCATCACTGATTTCCCCATCGCCGTTGACGTCATAGCCGTCGTCCAGCGTGCCGTCGTTGCTGAAGTCGAAGCCGAACGAGGACTCCAGGCCGGCTTCGGTGAGCACGGGGGTATCGGAAAGCCCGTCGCCGTTCAGGTCGGCCGGGTCGATGAACCCATCGCCGTCAAGGTCGAAGTCGACCAGCGTCGACTGATCGACGTTGGGATTCAGGTTGAATTCGGCCGGATTGATCTGCGGTGCGGGATCGGCCGGGTCGGTCAACCCGTCACCGTCGGTGTCGGCGCGGGTGGGGTCGGTGCGCACCCGGCCGCCGACCGCCACCCCGTGCACCTCCTCACCGTCCAGCCAACCGTCTCCATCGGTATCGGCATTGTACGGATCGGGAAAAACACGTCGCCCGGGAACCTGACCGTTTCGGCCCACGATCACGCCTTCGATCTCTTCGGCGTCCGACAGCCCGTCGCCGTCGGAATCGGTGTCGAGGAAATTGGGGAGTCCGTCGCCATCGAGATCGTCAGCGGTTTCCTCGGCGTCCGGAATGGAGTCGCCGTCGGAATCGGTGTCGAGGAAATTGGGGAGTCCGTCGGCGTCGGCGTCGCCGGCGCCCTCGACCGCATCGGGAATGCCGTCGCCGTCGGAATCAAGATCCAAAAAGTTGGCGATGCCGTCGGAATCAGCGTCACCGGTGCCCTCCACCTCGTCGGGGATGCCGTCGCCGTCGGCGTCATTGCTCAGAAACGCGAAATCCTCCATCGCGATCACGGTGTCCGAGACGATAGGCGACAGCCCGCCGGCCGCCGCCTCCTCGGCATCGGGGATGCCGTCGCCGTCGGAATCGGTGTCCAGGAAGTTCGGTATGCCGTCTCGATCGAAATCGAGGCTCCCCTCGACCGCGTCGGGGATGCCGTCGCCGTCGGAATCGGTGTCCAGGAAGTTCGGATCGCCGTCGCCGTCGGCGTCCGTCGTGCCTTCGATCGCGTCGGGGATCCCGTCGCCGTCGGCGTCGGTGTCGAGAAAATTCCGCACTCCGTCGCGATCGGCGTCACCGGGCCCTTCGATCAGGTCGGGGATGCCGTCGCCGTCGGCGTCGGTGTCGAGAAAGTTGGGCAACCCGTCGCCGTCGGCGTCGTCGTCTCCTTCGATTTCGTCCGGAATGGCGTCGTTGTCCGAATCGGTATCGAGATAGTTCGGAATCCCGTCCCCGTCCTGATCGTCGTCGGTGGGATCCCCGTTGCCGTTGAAATCCTCGACCGCGTCGCTGATCCCGTCGCCGTCGGCGTCGATAAACTGAGCTTCGGCGCGCGGACCGACCGACAGGATCACGATTCCCAGTATCAACGGAAGTATCTTACGCATGGGATCTATACCACGTGACGATTCAGTGTCGGGTACCGATCAGGCTGTTGGGGCCGGCGGTGGGTACGGGACCCCGGCCGGGCACGAGCCCGAGCAGGTTGGACAGATTTTCCTGGGCGAACTGGTTGATGTTCCCGCCGGCCGGACCGGCTTGGGGACCACGCCCCGATGGCGCGATCACCCGCGTCGCCTGCGACGGACCCGGCGGCTGGACCGCGGGTTGATCAATGATACTCTGCGGCACCGGTCGGGTGACCTTCACCGGCGCCGCCAGCGCCGCCGCCAACGCCGTTCGTTGCACGAGATCGTTCCGGAAGTCGTCGGCGACGCGGAGTCGATGGGTGCGCGCCGCCGAGTAGGGCAGGTCGGCCGACCAGGTGTCGGCAGGACGACTCGTCGCGGGCAGCGCCGTCGCCGGTGCCATCGAACCGCTCGGGGTGAGGATCATTTCGGTATCCATCGGCAGGGCCGCCGCCTGTGAACCGTCGATACGCTCCACCGTGGTACCGTCGTCGGCATCGCCCGACGACAGCCGAAACACCGATCGACTCGCCCCGGCCGTCTCCCCGGTCCGGTGCGCGATTTCGAGGACACCGGCCACCATCGCGCATCGACCCAACGGTGTCGCCGCGGCCAGCCCCGAATTGGCCGGCGCCGGGCCGGTCGCATCACTCCGCAGCACGCGCAGCACACCGTTGGCGAGCCGTACTTCCAGGCCGGTCGAGGTGTTCCGGAACGCCGCGACGCTGTTTTCGTTGATCTGCAGGACGCTGCGCGCCGTCGGCAGGAAGACCATGGCGGAGTGGCCGGACGGCACGTAGATCTCGTCGTCGGGCAGCAGCGGTTGCCCGAGCAGCACGAACTGGTTCGGCACGCCCGGGCGGCGAAGCTCGACGTCGAATCCGACAACCCCCGTGACCGTACCCACGGGGCCGGTGGGCTCGACGCCGGCCGTCCCGGACGAACACAGGCCCAGCCCGACCAGTACCACCAACGACTGTGCACGGAATCGACCGAACATGAGCATCAGTGCCTCGTAACGCTTCGTACCCGCCCCTAACGGCGGGTCACGGCGGACCATGATAGGCCGCGCCGCGGGCCGGCAACCACCGGGAAACGGCGGACCCTCTCCCTAGAGATCTATCGTCTCGAACCGACCCGTGTTTCGGCTACCCCGTGTCTGGATTATATCACCGCGGACCCTGAAAGCGTAACAGCCCCCCTGAGCCGCTGGATGAATCCAGCGGCTCAGGAGCTTCGCACGAAAAAACGGAGGCGAGCCCTCCTTTCGAGTTCGCCTCCGTCATGTTTGCGTGCCGGATCGGCGGTCACGGCAATCGAATGTTCGCTAGTTCGCGTACTTGATGCCGCAGCCGTACGGCTTGGTCTTCGATCGGGCGACGGTTGATCCGCTGAGCACGGCGTCGAGCGCATCGGCGACGTAGTTCTGGTCCGCTTTGCCGTCCTGCTCGCCGTCGATGGCTCCGGTGTAGACCAATGTACCCGCCTTGTCGATCACGAACATGTGCGGAGTCGTCTTCGCGTCGTACTTGTGGCCGACACGCCCGGTCGGATCGTTCAGGATCGGATAGGCCAACCCCTTGCGCGCGGTGTAGACGCGGTTGCTTTCCGCGTCGAGCGACGAGGTCGAATCAATCGCCAACCAAACCACGCCCCGGTCCGCGTACTTCTTGAGCGTGTTCTGCATCACCTGGTCGTTGTGCTTGCGCAGGCTGACCGGACAGCCCTGGTTGATCCACTCGAGCACGACCACCTTGCCCTTGAACTCCGAGAGGCTGAACTTCTTGCCGTAGCAATCGGGCAGCTCGAAGTCGGGTGCGGCCTTGCCGATTTCGGCTTTGCTCTGCGTCGCCCCCGCGCCGCCGAACGTCGGTGCGATCAACATCGTGACGATCGCCGCGATCGCCGTGGTCGGAACCCCAATTCGCTTGATCATGATGTGCCTCCATATTCTGTGTAGCTCGTCGGACGGGACCGTCCGAAACCGTCAAAACCCGTCCCGGACCGAAATACTAGCGAGCGAGAAAACGGTCTGTCAAACACCTTGGGCGGTTGCCTACTCGACCGGGTATTCGTCGTTGGGATCGAAGGGCGGCACCACCACGTTGACGATGGTGAAATGCCCACGTGCGGCGTGCGGCGTGCCCGGCGGGATCATGATCGCCGTCCCCGGCTCGAACGGGTATCGCGCGTCGCCCAATTCGATTACGCCCTTACCTTCCAGGCAGTAGTAGAACTCGGTCTGTCGTTTGTGGTAGTGCTTGGTCGCCTCACCGCGAATCTCGACGACGTGAAAACTCGCGATGTCGTTGTCGGCCCCGGTGATGATCCGAAACGCCTCGCCGCACGGACAGGGCGTCGAGGCCGTCTCGGCGAGCCGACGGACAAGCGCCGCAGGTGAAGTAGCGTCGTTCGAGTCCAACCGTGCACCTCCCGGCGACGTTACGCCGGTTGCTTTCATCATGATATCGGCGTAGGCGTATTCTCGCGATCCTTGGACGACCGTGCGGTCGGCGGCTTCGTCAGCGCATCGGGTCGCACCTGGCGAATGGTACCCGCGTCGAGTAACAGCACGGTATCCGCCAACCGCCGGGCCTCGCTGAGGTTGTGCGTCACGTGCAGCACCGTCACCCCGGTACGTTCGCGGATGTGTTCCAACAACGCGTACATGCCTTCACGCGTTTCCTCGTCCAGAGCGCTGAGCGGCTCATCCATGCAGAGCGTGCTCGGATGAAAAGCGAGCGCCCGACCGAGCGCGACGCGCTGCTGCTCACCCCCGCTCAAACCCAGCGGCGTACGGTCGAGCAGGGGGCGTATCTCGAGTAACAGGGCCAATTCGGTCACGGTGCGATCGATCTCGTCGCGCGACGCCTTGCGGATCGACAAGGCGAACGCAAGCTGTTCACGGACCGGCATCGTCGAAAACAAGGCACCGTCCTGCGGCACGTAGCCGAGGTTGCGCTCGGCGGGTTTGCGTGCGGTCACATCCCGCTCGCCCAGCACGATTCGGCCGGCGAGGATCGGCTTGAGCCCCGCGATCGCTTCGAGGATCGTCGTCTTGCCCGTGCCCGTCTTGCCCATGAGCACACCGTAGGCCCCGGTCGGTACCTCGAAGGAGATATCCCGCACCTCGAACGATCCTGCCCGCACGGCCAGCGCTTCAATCCGAATCACGTCATGCCTCTTTACAGCGTCAGGCTACGGGAGCCCCACAAGCGTGCGATGACCAAAACCACAATGGCGGCAAAGACCATGATGAGCGAGACGGCCACCGCCGCTTCGAGGTCGCCGATGCTGAGTTCGAGGAACACGGTGGTGGACAACACCTCGGTCTTGCCCCGGGTCGCGCCGGCAAACACCAGCAGCGGCCCGAACTCGCCGAGCGATCGGGCCCAGGCCAGCGTCCCCGCGGTCAGCACCCCGCGTTTGGTCTCGGGCAGCACGACACGACCGAACGCCTGGGCACGGGTGCAGCCGAGGGTCAGGGCGACCTGTTCACGACGGGCGTCGATCTGATCGAACGTGGCCCGCATGATCCGTACCGCGAATGCGCAGGCGACCATGAACTGGGCCAGGATCACGGCCGGTATCTGATACACGACGGCTTCCCGTACCACGACGGGGAGATACTGAAAGAGTATCAGCAGGCTCAGACCCACGACGAGCGGCGGGAGAACGATGGGAATGTCCAAGATCGCGTCGATCAGGTTTTTACCCAGGAACTGGTGGCGCGAGAGAAGATAGCCGACCGGCACCGCGACCCACAGCGAGAGGATCGCGGTCATCGTGCAGGAGATGAGCGTCAGCTTGATCGAGTATTGGATGTCGCCATCGGCGAGAGCGCCGCCGATCGGGGTATCGAGCAGCCAGGCGAGGACCCAAGGGGCGTCGGGCCAGGCGGACTCGGCACCGGAGTCACCGCGCATCATGTACGCGGCGTCGGCGGCGAGCATGGCGAGGATCAGAACCAGATACGTCGCACTGATAACCGCCAGGATGACGAAGAACGGAATATCCGAACCGACCTGGTGCTCGGTCCGACGGGCGACAGGGGCGGCGGCGCGGCGCATCACTCGCGCTCTCCCTGCGCCGGCGCCGTGGCCGGACTCGATGCGCGGGCGCGATGCTCATCGGTGTCGAGACGCCATACGAAACCGGCCGACTCGAACGTGTCGCCAGACGCCGCGATGGCCTTGAACATCCGCCGGCCGAGGTGTTTGTAGTCGCTCGTGCGCGCGATGCTGAACGGTTGCACCGCTTTGGCCATGGGCGAATCGATGGGCACGACGTCGACCTTGTCCGCCTCGGCGCGGGCGTCGGTGGTGTAGGCCAACGCGGCGTCGGCGGCGCCGGTCGTGATCGTGGGCACGAGCAAGGCCGACGTCGCCGTTTCCGTGACGATGTTGTTCCGCTCGAAAAGCGTCTTGTAGACCCCTTCGGCCTCGAGTAGACGTCGCGTGAGGACCCCGATCGTGCACTGGTCGGGTTGGCCGACCGCCACCCGCGTTCCCTCTCGGGCCAGATCGCTCAGCCCCTGGATGTTCTTGGGATTCCCCTCCTGCACCACGATGACGATGTCGGTGTTCGACACATTGACCGCATCCTGGAACCAGTCCCGCACCGTGTCGAGGTAATACACGTCACAGGCCATGTACATGTCGGGGAAGCCGCTTTGCGCGTTCAGCTTGATCGACCGCATCTGGCCGGTGAGGATGCCGCATCCGTTGTAGATCGTATTGATCTCGACCCCTTCGCGGGCGGCGAACGTCTTGATTACCGGCTCGAGTGCCTTGCGGTTCACCGAGCCCGCGAAAAAGGTCAGTTGCGGTACATCGGCCCAGGCGTCGCCTTCGATCGGCTCATAGCCCAGCGCCTTGAACGTTCGCAACCCGCGGTCGGCGGCGGCGAGATAACGCGCGAAACGCAACGAAGCGGTCGGGTGCTTCGAGGTGGTGATCACCCCGACGGTGATGTTCGATGCGCCGGCGTCGAGTTCCGGCGTGCGCACGGCTTCGAGGTCCGGGTATTGGTTGCACACCGCGTCCCAGATGATTCCCGCGTCGACGCTGCCGACCTTCACGTCGTTGGCGACTTCGGGCACCGTGGGCTTGAACACGCCCGTTTCGCGCGTGTGCTTCTCGACGTCCGACCAATGGCCGGAGTCGCCGAGGAGTCGGCGGGTCTTCTTGCCGATCGCGGCCTGATCGGGATTGCCCATCGCGACCCGCACGTCGCTGCGATGCAAATCGGTGACGGTCCGGATGTTCTTGGGGTTTCCCTGTTGCACCGCGATGACCGGGCGCATGAGGGCGATGGGAAGCTCTTCCTCGACCAGACCTTTGTCCCGTGCGAGCCGCGTATAACTGTCATCGGCGGCCAGGTACAGGTCACCGCTCTTGCCCACTTCGATCTGGTTCAAGAGCGTGTTGGACCCGCCGTATTGGAGCTGAACCCTGACGCCGTAGGCTTCGCGATACTCGGACGCGATTCGCTCGACCGGTTTGCGCATGCCCGCCGCGCAGAACAGGGTCAACTCGACCGCCGGGGACGCTTCGCGCTCCCGGACCAGGGTGTAGCTCAGCGCGGCCAAGACCACGAGCGACCCGAGCGCGATGACGTACAGCGGATTGACTCTTGGGGCAGCTCGCATGGGGTAGTTCACGGTTCAGTCGACGACTCGCTACGTACCGGGAGGTGTCCACACACGGAACAATCCGCACGGCGGGTCAGCGGCATCCGGTAAAACCGCATGTGCCGCGTGTCGTAATACAACATCTCGTTGGTCAAAGGTTCGCCGAACCCGGCCAACAGTTTAATGCCTTCGACCGCGGCGAGACAACCGACCACGCCCGAGACCGCGCCGAAGACCGGAAACTCCCGTTTCCACGCCGTCGGCTCGTCGGGATAAATGCACGCCAGGCAGGGCGTTCGTCCCGGCAGGATGGTGGTGATCTGACCTTCCATCCCGTACATCGCGGACTCGACCATCGGTTTGTTCTGTAGGACGCATTGCCGGTTCAGGGCGAACCGTTCGACGAACAGCGGCGCGCAGTCGAACACGATGTCGGCCTGCGCGACCAGCCCGGCCGCGTTGTCCTCGCTGACGTTCTCCGGTACTTCGACGATCTCGAGTCGCGGATTCATCTCGCGCAACCGGCGCGCCGACGAGGCGACCCGTGACGTGCCCAGCGCGTCGTGGGTCATGAGCACCTGCCGGTTCAGGTCGCTCGGCTTGACGATTCCCCCATGGGCGAGCACCAGCCGACCGATGCCCGCCATCGCCAGCTCGAGCGCCAGCGGACCGCCCAGCCCGCCCACGCGCGAGACCAACGCCGTCGACGCCTTGAGCTTGCGCTGCCCGGCTTCGCCGAAATCGCGCACCGGTATCTGCCATGCGTAAACGGCTTTTTCCTCGTCGGTCAGTTCAACCGGCACACGCGCCTCGCTTGATCTCGTCCGATCCGCCCGCCATCGCGGGAAGGATCGTGAATTCGTCGCCGTCGCTCAAAGCATCATCGCCGCCGGGATCGACGGCGGTGCCGTTCACCATCATCAAAACCGACCGGCGAATGTTGTGATCCTCATCAAAAACAAACCTACCCAGTTGCGGGCCGTGCCGTTCGACCAGATGGTCGAGCAACGTCGCCATGCCCACCGGATCGGGCAACTCAATGACTTCGGACTCGATGTCCAACGTCTGCCGGAGCTGAGCAAGATAGCGAACGGTAACCGTCATGCAGAGTGATCCCATCAAGTTCAGCGGCGACCCGCAGGGGTGCGCGCGTTTTCACTCGTGACGTCAACCGACGTCCGCGGCGATGAAAAGAACATCCGCGCCGCGGCGATCACCATGATTACCGCGAACAGCTTGCGGAGCGCGGTGCCGCTCATCCACCCCGCGAGCGTCGCGCCGATCACCGCCCCGACCACCGCCCCACATGCCAGCAGCGCAACCGGTCCGAGAGGCAGCTCGATTTGCGGGTTCATCTTGTAGCGAATCGCCCCGACCAGCGCCATCGGCACCATCACCGCCAACGCCATGCCCTGGGCCGACTTCTGCCCGAACACCAACGCCAGCACCGGCACCACGATGATTCCCGCCCCGACCCCGAACGTCCCGCTGAACAAACCGCCGGCCAATCCCAGCAGGATGTACAACCACCATGACTGTCCGACTCCCGCGAGCATGAGCGATCTCCTACCGTCACCGGTCGGTCGTCCGTCCGTGCATTGATGTGGATGACTTCATCTCAGAGCGCTGGCGCCGTCTCACTTGGACGCGGGCGCGTCGCCGGCGCGCAGAAACTCCTCGGGCGTCAGGACCGCATCGCTGATCCGCACTTCGTCGAACGTGGCCGCGACGAACCGGATCCCGCCGCTCTCGGCATCCCCCTCGCCGCCGAGTTGGTAGCTGATCCGCGCTCGACGCAGCGGGCCCCGCGCTTCATAGCTGGTGGTGCTGACGACTTTGTAATCCTGATACACCGTGACCGTCGCTTCTCGCTTGCCGACGTCATACTGATAGACCCCGGCCACGTGATGCCACTTGCCGACCTCCAGCTTGCCGCCGGCACCGGAGTTGTGCGTCTCTTCAAACCAGGTCCGTGATGCCTGGGCGCCGCACTGGATCGAGCCGTCGCCGTGCAGGAACAGGGCGAGATGGTCGCCGCCGTCGGTGACCTGATTCCATTTGCCCAACAGCAAGCCCGCGTGCGTGCCGCCGGTGACCGGGGCGTCGAGTCGCACGAACGCCTCGAACGTCTGCGCGACGGTTAAAGCGTCGCTGTCGAGGTCGGTGCTGTCGCCGTTGCCGAGGCGCAGGTAGTCGTCCTTGCCGTCGAAGCGCACCGCGCCGGTGTTCTGCTGGGTCGCCCCGGTCAGCGGGTCGTGGATCCAACGCGCGGGTACGTCGTCGATGAAGCGGGGTCGGTTGTTCTCGCCGATGCCGACCACGGCCGCGTCGGAAACGGCGCCCGCGGAGTCGGCTCCGTCATGCTCGAGTCGCCAGTAGCCCGCCGCGCCCTTCTTCGACGGCAGCGCCTTGAGGTACGCCAGCAGGTCGGCCATGTCCGGCGGACGCAGGTCCTTGACCAGCCCCTCGGGCATGAGCGACAGCTTCGACGACCGCATGTCGGCGATGTTTTGCCGGAGAATGACTTCGGTGGCGCCGTCCGCCTTGGCCAGCGTGACGCTGCCGAACGATTCGGACACCACGATCCCCGAGAGCACCTCGCCCCGCGTCGTCTCGACGAGATAGTTCACGTAGCCCGGCGCGAGGGCGCGGTTCGGGGCAAGGATGTCGATCAGCAGCGCCTCTTTCGAGCGCCCCTTCACACCGGTCAGGTCCGGGCCGACCACGTTGCCCACGTCGCCGATCTTGTGACACGTCGCGCACAGTTTGACGAACACCTTGCCGCCCGCGTCGACGTGCCCTTCGAGCTGCACCGCCGCCCCGAACGTGGCCAGGCTCATTTCCGTCTCCGCGGGGCTGGGCGGCTTGAACAGGTCCGCGGCCCGACGATTGACCGCCTCGTTCGGGTGACGCAGCAGCGTGTCGCGTCGCATGGCATCGAAAGCGAAGGCCGGCACCGTCTCGTCTTTGACCGCCGCGAGCAGCAGGCCCACCCAATCGTTGCGGCGGATCAGTACGTCGAGCGCCTGCTTCTGCACCGCCGGTCCGAGCGACGGCCAATGCTCGATGAGCAGCAGGGCCGCGTCCTCGTCCCGAAAGTTCGCCAGCGCCGTCGTCGCCGCCGACTGCAATTGCCGCGGCTGCCGCGGTTGCAACAGCGACGCCAGCGGTTCGGTCACCACCGACAATTCGCCGTAGCCCAGCACCGTCGCGGCCTGGACCCGTTCGTCGAGCGGATGCTTCTCGTCGAGCGCGGTCTTGATCGCCCGATTCACCACCGCCGCCTGCTCGGGCGACGGCCGCATGTCGACGTAGGCCGAGATGCGCTGACCGGCCTGCTGCACCTCGACCGACGGATCACTCAGCATCCGCAGCACGAACGGCTGGGCGTTGGGCAGACGAACCTTGGGCGTCTTACCCCGGGCGAGTCCCTGGCCGAGGCCGTCGAGCGCTTCGGCACGCCACCACGGCGGTGACGATCCGTCGGCTTGCGTCAGTCGCAGCACGATGGCGATCTCGGCGTCCTGCTGACGCGTGCCGATGATCCGCGCCAACTCGCGAACCCAGGTGCGACCCTCCGGCGTCGACGTTTTCAGCAACGCGCCGTTCTTGGCGGCCAAACGCTCGAGTAGATCGGCGCATCGTTCCGCCACCGAAGTCAAAATCGCGCTGCGGACCCATTCATCGGCTCCGTCGCGATCGGCGATGCGCGCCAGTGCGTCGGTCGCCTTGGCGTTCGTCGTCGCGCCCAGCGACAGGGCGACCTGGAACCGCAACCGCGCGTCGGCGTCATCCGCCAACTTCGTCGCCTGATCGAGAATGCGTTTCGACTTGTCGAACCATTTCTCCGCCACGCGGACCGCGTTCTCGCGCACCCGCGGGTGCGGATCGCGCAGAGCCCCTGCGAGCGTGGCTTCGTCAATCCCGTCTTGGGCGTCGAGCGTCCACAGGGCGTGGACACGCCCCTGCGGTACTTGGCTCGAACGGGCGACCTTGCGCAACAACGGAATCGCCGCGGGGTCCTTGCGGGTCAGCAGGAGTCGTTGGGCCGTATCACGCCGCCATCCGTTCGGGTCGGTCAGGAAGTCCACCAGTTTCGCCGTGCTCGCGTCGCCCAGACGCGGCGGGATCTGGTATTTCCAGCCCTTCGGGGCGATGCGATAGATTCGTCCGCGATCGTTGCCGGCCTGGACGTCGTAGGCTTTTTGCACTTCCTCGGGGATCCACTTGGTGTGTTCGATGATCTGCCGCACCATGTCGACGACGTAGAGCGCCCCGTCCGGCCCGTTGGCGATGTAGACCGGTCGCGACCACGGATCGGTCGAAGTCAGGAACTCGACGTTCTCCCTGGCTCGTCGCGCCGAGACCACCGGCTGATCCGTCTTGTCGAGCGTCAACCGAACCACCAGGTTCGCGACCGGCTCGCACACGAACGCGTTGCCGCGATACGCCTCGGGCAGCAACGCGCCGCGATAGATCTGCACCCCGCACGCCGACGTGATGTAGCCGAGATGCGTCAAGTCGATCCAGCGCGCCGTTTGCTCACTACGCGGATAAACCTGCGGTGTCTCGCCGTGCTCGCAGACGTTCGTATGCGGACGCGTCACCGTGAGGTACGGATTGCGCTTGAGGTACTCCATGCGGAGCACGACTTCGTGGAAGATGGCCCGGTTGTTGCACCAGAACCGCCGGCCCCAATCGTCGAGGGCCACGCCGTACTGGCCTTGGCCCGACATGGCCTCGAACTGTTCGGTCCCGGGTCGGAAGCGGAAATCACGGCGGCGAATCGACACTGCCTCGCCGGGAAACTTCGGCGAGGTGATCTCACCGGCGCTGTCGCCGTTGGCGAGAAGGACCCAGTTGTCCAGGCTCAGATGCAGGCCGTTGGTTTGATGCTGCGGGTTCCAGACCCCGAACCCCTCGAACACGACGCGTTTTTCGTCGGCCCGACCGTCGCCGTCGGTGTCCTTGAAATACCAGACGTTCGGCGCGCTGGTCACGTAGATGCCGTCGTCCCACGGCAACACGCTGGTCGGATAGCCGAGCTTGTCGACGAAGATCGTGCTCGTTTCGTACCGACCGTCGCCGTCGAGATCGTTCAATTGCCGGATGCGACCCTGCTCCCGGTCGCCGTCCGGCGAGCCGTCCGGGTAGGTGGCCATTTCGGCCACGAACAGCCGCAGGTCTTCGTCGAAAGCGATGGCGACCGGGTCGGCGGTCTCGGGCTCGGCGGCGACCAGGCTCACCGCCAGATCATCGGGCACCGCCAGGTCGGCCGCGGCCTGCTCGGGCGTGAACTTCTTGTCGCCCGATGCATACTCGGTCACCGGCTTGTCGACGACGAACTTCTGCCCGCAGGCGGTCCCCGGCCAATGCAGCGGCACGAGACCGAACGCGACCAGGGACAAAACGCTATGGACGGCTTGAGTGCGCATCGGACTCCCACAGAGCCAATCACGGAGGGCCGCGAATCCAAACCGCCTATCGTATCGAATGCCCGCAGAACGGTCCAGAACGCCGAACGAGGGGAACAAATGTGGGCCGGGGGTTACGTACCACTGGCATCTGACGCTCGACCCGCTACCATGTGCGTCCCATTCATGGCCGCGAGGAAAGCGTACACGTAGACCTTTTGGAGTTCGTTCCCATGACCGATGCAAGCAGCACGATCGCCCCGGCTTCGAGCGACCAAGCTCGTAACGACAAGTGGCTCTTCTGGGGCTGTTTCATGGCGCTGATCGCGACCGCGTTCGGCTTCATCATCCGAACCCAGATCATCGACACCTGGGGCGTCCAATTCGGACTGAGCGAGACGGAGAAGGGCGAGATCTTCGGCGTAGGGCTGTGGCCCTTCGCGGTCAGCATTGTGCTGTTCAGCCTGATCATCGATCGGGTCGGATACGGCAAGGCGATGGTCTTCGCGTTCTTGTGTCACGTCGTTTCGGTGATCATTACAATTACCGCCACCGGGTACGACATGCTGTACTGGGGTACGTTCATCGTAGCCCTGGGCAACGGAACCGTCGAAGCGGTCATCAATCCGGTCGTGGCCACACTCTTCGCCAAAGACAAGACCAAGTGGCTGAACATTCTCCATGCCGGCTGGCCGGGCGGCCTGGTCTTCGGAGGCCTGCTCGCGTTGGCGATGGGACCGGAGGTCGATTGGCGATGGAAAGTCGGCTTGATCGCCATTCCGATCGCGATCTACGCCGTGCTGCTGATCGGTCGACGATTTCCGATTCACGAACGGGTGGCATCAGGGATTTCGTATAAGGACATGCTCAAGGAAGGCGGCGTACTCAGCGCTCTGCTGGTCGTCGCTCTAATCGTCCGGGAGGTAGGGACGGCGTTGGGATGGTCCACCGGGCTCCAGATTGGCGTCGGAGCGGTCATGGTCGTCGCCTACGGAGCGTACGTGCAGGCGGTCGGTCGTCCGATGTTCATTTTCCTGATGCTCATCATGATTCCTCTCGCCACGACGGAGTTGGGCACCGACAGTTGGATCACCTCTTTGCTGGGTCCAGCCATGACTGAACTCGGGGTACAGGCCGGTTGGGTCCTGGTGTACACGTCGCTCATCATGATGATCCTCCGCTTTTTCGCCGGGCCTATCGTACACAAGCTGTCACCGCTCGGGCTGTTGGCCACGAGCAGTGTGATTGCCGCGTTCGGGCTCGTTGCTCTGTCCTCGGCGGCGGGCGCGGTCGCAATTTTCCTGGCCGCGACCCTCTACGGATTGGGCAAGACCTTCTTCTGGCCGACCATGCTGGGCGTGGTCGCGGAACAGTTCCCCAAGGGTGGCGCCCTGACGCTCAACTCGATCGGGGCGGTGGGCATGCTCTGCGTCGGTGTCATCGGGACCGTGTTTCTGGGGAACATTCAGGACAAGGCCACCGACCGGGACCTACTGGCCAAGAATCCAGGGCTGCATGCCAAGGTGGCGGGCGTAGAGAAAACCAGCGTGTTCGGGAAATACCGACCGCTTGACACGGCCAAGATTGAGCAACAGAGCGCCGACGACAAGACGACGATCGAGACGATCGCCAATGCGTCGAAAAAGAGCGCGCTGTCCACCGTTGCAGTGTTCCCGTGCATTATGCTGGTGTGTTATCTGATCCTGATCTTCTACTTCAAAGCGAAGGGTGGTTACAAAGCCCAAGTCCTGGAGAGTTCGTCGGGCGGCGGCTGACGGGACGAGGACGTCGCTGCCGATCGTCGACGTCGAGAACCCGCTCGCTGGCGTTCGCGGTTCGGATTCGGTCTTGCGCGAGGCTGGCTTATACCTTGCTGTGCGTCGTCTGCGCCGCTTCGGTGCCGTCGGGTAACTTGGTGATCTCGTAGTCACCGAAGAGATGCGGCGCGTCGGCTTGCAACAGACGCAGGACCTTGGCCGCCACCTTGCGGATCTCGACCTCGGCGTGCTCGTTGGCCCGCATCTCGACGAAGTGCCGCAGGGCGCGGGCGTTGGCGGTTACGAAGATCTTGGTCTCGGTCGCGTTGGGCAACACCGACCGGGCCGCCTGCCGAGCGAGCTTCCGCCGTTGCGTCTTGGAAGGCTCGTCTTCGTACTTGGTCAGCAGCGCATCGCTCAGCTTGCAATACGCTTCCTGCGCTTGCCGAACCGCTTCGAGCCACACCGTATGCAGCTCGGGATCCTCGGCGATGCAGTCAGGTTCCACGAACTCGGCCACCGACTCGTCGACGTAGCGCTGTGAGAGTTGCGAATAGCCGAAACCGGCCCGGTGGCGGACCAACTCGTGGGTGAAGGTGCGCGATACTCCGGTGATGATGAAGTTCCACACCGCATGCTCGAGCACCGAGCCGTGCCCGACCTCGAGAATGTGTCCGAGATAGCGTTCGTTGCCGCCCGGCCGGGGCTTGGCGAAGCTCATGTAGCACAGCCGGCCGGCCACTTCACAAAGCTTCTCGCCCGCAACCTCGGTGTCGGTGGTCCAAGTCGCCACGTCATGGTCGCTCAGAAACCGACCCACGACCTCTTCGTCTACCGTTTGCCGCCCGACCAGGTAGACGGTCGGCTCGGTGATGATCTTCATGCGCTCGCTCCTTCCGTGTGCGAGAGTCCTCGCTTACCGGAGACATTGGACCACGGCGCGGATGTCGAAGCAAGATCGGGAGGGATCACGGATGCGAGATGAAAGATGAAGGATGCGAGATCACGATGCGCGACGTTGGAATCGGTTCGGCCGAGCCCCATCCCTCATCTTTTATCCCTTATCTCTCATCCGGCCCCCGCTTATCTTCGTTTGGGCACGGGCAGGTCGCGGCGCATGTATCGCCGATCGAGCGGCTCCTCGACGGGGCGCTTGGGGGTGCGTTGGGTGACGAACCCGGCCAACAGCCCGATCAATCCCGCTGCCGCCGCACAAAGCAGTCCGGTGCGTAACGAGCTGTTCTTGGCCGGTGGATGCATCAGCCAGTCGATGCCGTCGAAGAACATCGCGACATAGTGATTGTCGGCGTAACCTTCATCGGGTTCTTCCTGCGGCTCGACGTACTCGATTTCAGTCGTTTCGTATCCTGGATAGTCGCCGATTACCGGGGCGAGGTCGTCCGTCGCGGCCACGTCGATGGTGGCAGCGGTGTAGGCGGCCAAGCCCTTGATCACCGCGATCGCGAACCCGGAGAGGTCGGTGCCGTCCTGCTGGTTTTCGAGGGTCGGGCGAACCGTGACCCGCTCGGTTGTATACGTCCCATCGGCCCAGACCCAGATCTCGCAGCCCTCTTCGTCCACGAGCGTGTGCTGGCCGTAGGGTCCCCGACCCGGCGTGCCGGGGCAATGATCGTAGGCGTCCATCACGCCGTCGCCATCGTTGTCGCGCTGGTACGGCGCACACCCGTACTCGTCGACCGCCGACGTGCCTTGCGGGCCCGGCCGGGTCCGCAAACACCAGTCGTTCGCGTTGAGCACGCCGTCGCGATCTTCGTCACGGTTGGCCACCAGACGCGACCGCCACAACGCGTTGTTGCGCGCCCGTCTGTTTTCCGCTTCGCGCGCCGCGGCGGCGCGTTGCTCGGCTTCGTGCCGGAGCGCAGCATCGTCCACGTTCGCCGTCGCCGGCGCGGTCGCGATCAGCAGCATCCAAATTGTCCGGCGGAATCTCATTCCCCGGTTTCCCAGCGGTATATGTTTAGCGTACTTGATCATTTAGCCGCCGAGCTTGCTCGGCGTTTTTCACGATGATGCCGTAG
>Ga0299906_10001502_pt1 | contig 20045 bp, 16 predicted proteins | sample RVTome_14_FD_200259 | JGI IMG/M metagenome (GOLD analysis project Ga0299906, IMG submission 200259) | Soil microbial communities from uranium-contaminated site in the Upper Colorado River Basin, Wyoming, United States - RVT145D125 (version 2) ...
TAACGATGCCGTCTTTGTTCACATCCGCCAACGATCCCTGCTTGCCCCACTCACTGATGAGCATGAGCAGGTCCGTCACATTGACTGTGCAGTTGTTGTCGATGTCGCCGGGAGCGGAGTTCACGGGGCGGAGCAGCACACGCACTCCCGCGCTCGTCGAGGCCACAATCAATCCTTCATTATTGATGCACAGTGCCGCTCCCATCGTCGATCCCGGAAAGTCACCAATGACGAGATCGTTAATGTCGTACATCTCCCCTTTTTGCCATAGAAATCCCTTCGTGGGAAGACCGGTTGTATCGGAAGTCCCCACGATCTGGTCCACATCATTTAAGTCTCGAGAAATGCTCTCCTCGCGCTCTGGCAGCGTCCCCAGGTCTATAATCGTCGACCCGTCCCAGTATATCGCGCGGCGAACTCCGAAGATCGTTCCTTCCTTTGGCAGCCAACCACGTCCGGCCACGCGCCCGTGCCTGTTGATCGCCAATCCTTCCGCACTGGTACCGCCCTTGATCTTGCCGAGATCGATGATTTTACCTGCATCCCAGATGTAACCGTTCGCGTCGAACGGGGCATTACCCATCCAGCCCGTGACCTGACCTTGATCATTGATCGCGTTGGCCCCGGCGCTTGGGCCAATGGGGAGTTGGAGAACCTGAAAGACGTGGTCTTCCCAGACGAATGTGGCATTGTCACCGTTGCCTGGGTTGCTCGACTCCCCGACGATCTGAAGAAAGGCATTGATTCCCTGCGCATTGCTCGTGTAGTGTCCGGGAAGAGCGCCTAATAGGGTCCCGCTACCGACTTGCCAATACGCCGCTACATCGAAGTTCTGGCCGTTCGGGGTGGCAACGCCCACAATCTGCTCCGGACTTAGCATGTCGAAGGCCGTCGACTCCGACGTCGACGGCGGGCCGGAGAGAGCCAAGGCCGTCGGCGCGCCGTACAGCCACAACGCAGCGCGCGGCACGGCGACACACGTCACAGACCCAACCACATTGGCCTGCCCATCCATCCCCCATGCGTGGAACGTGGAGAACGTGCCAGGAGAGCACTCCGGCCCGCTTATCGTCGCCACGACCTCAAACTGACAGATCTGCCCTGGCGCCGTCGAAGTCGTTCTCGTCCCGGCCACCATCCCCACGATGCTTAGGACGAGAATGCACCCCCGACTTCGGCGTCGGCGCCCGTCTCCCGGACCCGGTAATCCATGGCCGCGCACGCCCATGGCACTGCCTCCCGGCACGGGCCGGGCCGCCCCCGTGGCGAACCTCCCGCCCGTGCATTCTGGTTCGACCGCCCGCGGCCAGCCCAGGTTCCCACGAATCCTCTCCATTTTCACTTTTGGCATCATCAGTTCTTCTCCACACCACCGTCCAAAGCCCAAAAACCGCCCTACCGCCATCAAAACCACCCCTTCACCTCTCAACTATGCCCCCAGCCGCTCCACACTGCCCGAAATCCAAAAAAAAATCCGGCTTGCCAAGAACCGCAAGTCCTTACTCCCCGGCTCGCCCGGCGCGGCGAGCGCAAAAGCCCCGCAGTCAGCAAACATCAAGTAAAGTCATCGGCGAGCATGGACTTGCTGTCCGCGTCATGCCCGTGCCCCCCCGCCTCCAGCCGCGCAATTCCCCACGCCAAGGCCAGCCCCAGCACCAGCGCGATCGACAGTTTGACACGGTCGTGCTGGTGGAACTGCAACTCGGGCAGGACATCGCTCAGGGCGATGCACACGAACATGCCCGCCGAGAACGCCAAGGCCGCCGCGAGCAGGCCGTGCCCGCCGGCGATCTCGGCACTCAGGCCCAGTTCCAGCGCCACCGCCCCCACGGGAATCGCCAGGGCAAAGAGCGCGTTCACCACGTGCCGCGAGCGCAGCCCCCGCCCGCCGCGCGTCATCAGGGCCCCGATGGCCATCGAGTCGAACGGCTTGTGCAGAAAGATCACCAGGAACGTCCCGAAGCCGGCGAGGGCCGCGGCAGCGGGACCGGCATGACCCGCGGCCTTCATGGAGCCGGCCAGGGCCACGCCTTCGAGAATGCTGTGGATGGTCAGGCCGACCGTCGCGCCCGTCCAGGTGATGGCGTGGGCGTGCGGCCGATGGGCTGCATGTCCTGAGGAGCCGCCATGGCCGCGGTCGTGGCCGTGATCGTGATCGTGATCGTGACCATGATCGTCGTGCGCGCCGTGCTGTTCGCGCGCTGCGGCCGGCGGGCCGGACGGGGCCGGGTGCTGGTGGAATGAGAAGAACCGCTCGACCAGGAACATGACCAGGAAGCCCGCCAGCAGCCACAGCATGGTGCCCTGCAACGCGTCGGCCCCGGCTTCCGCATCCGCGTGCTCGCCCTGAAGCGCGCTCATGGCCTCCAGCCAGGCGTGCGGCAGCAGGTGCAGCAGACCGATCCCCAGCATGACGCCCGCGACGAAACTGAGCAGCAGCTCCATCCGCTGGTGGGTGAGCCGGATGTAGATCGGCACCAGGCCGCCCACCACCGAGGCCAGCAGGATCAGACCGCAGTACACGACCAGCCACGCCGTCGCCGACATATCCCGCGCCGATCTCCTTCGGTCGATCCACCCGGACGCCCCGCCGGGGCTCGCCGCCGCACGGGCCGGCGGCGCCGGGTCGGCTCGATCGAGGCACCACACTATCAGGTTGCCGGTCGGTCGGCGCAGGAACAACGACAGCCGGGCCCGGCTTCGCCGATCGCCCGACGGGACCGGGGCCGCAGGCCACGGGCCGCGTCGACGCCGCAGTCTCGATCCGGCCGGCTAGTTGCCGCGCACGAGATGGAGCTTCATCTCGCCGGCCGCCACGTGCAGGCCGGATTCGCCGGCCTGCACAGTGTCGCGGTTGAGCGAGTAGAAGACCTGCTTGCCGTCGCGCCGGGTGTTGACCAGCCCCATCGACCGCAGGAGGCCGAGGTGATGGCTGACCGTTGGCTGAGCCAGGTCGAGCTGGTCGCACATCGCCGACACGTTCAGCTCGCTCTGCCGGAGCATGTTCAGCACGCGCAGGCGCGTGGGGTCCGCCAGGAGGCGCATCACTTTGATGACATCCTCCATTCCATCCATGTGTTCGTGCTGCATCTGAATCATCGCCTCAATCACTCCTGCCGCCGTTCCCGGCACGTGTCCGTGCGGCGTTCTATGCGCGCCGTCGTGACGGCATTCCCAGCCCGCGTGGGGGGCGGGCGTCTCCTGGGTTCGTACCGGCGATGATCGATACGGGCTGCACCTGTTCGGGCCCGGGATCGGATTTCGCCGACGGAACTTCTGAACCGGCCGTCCAAGACAACCGAAAAACGCGTGGGTACAATGCCGGCCCGCTTGGGGCGGTAGCTCAATTGGGAGAGCGCCTCGGTCGCATCGAGGAGGTTGTGAGTTCGATCCTCATCCGCTCCACTGTCCCCCAAAGCCCAGGGATGGCCATCCATGGGCTTTTTTTCTGCGCTTGTTCCGGGACCTCGCCGGCGGATCCCCGGCGTTTGGCCGTCCGCGGCCGCGGCCACACGCAGATCGTTCGTAAGTGTTTACTGGCGGCGGCGGCCGATCCCCCGACGAGCACCATCTCTACAATGCGGCAATGACGCCGCCGTCCAGCGCATCCCGGGCCGCACCCGACTCCCCCGCCGCTAGGTCCGTCGCGCCGGGCCCCGCCGGGCCCCGGCCGGTTCGCGATACCCCGGCCATGCGGCAGCACGCCCGCTTCAAGGCCCAGCACCCCGAGTGCATCCTTCTCTTCCGCATGGGGGACTTCTACGAGCTCTTCGACGATGACGCCGTGCTCGTCTCGAAGGTCCTCGGGCTGACGCTGACCGAGCGGACCAGCGGCATCCCCATGGCGGGCGTGCCCTACCACGCCGTCGAGACATACCTGCGCCGCCTCATCGAGATGGGCTACCGCGTCGCCGTGTGCGACCAGATCCAGGATCCCAGGGACGCCACGGGCGTGGTCGACCGGGCCGTCACCCGCGTCCTGACGCCGGGAACGCTCGTGGATGAGCCGCTGCTCGAGGATGCCCGCGACAACCTCATCGCCGCGATCCAGTTTCTCGAGTCGGGCGACCGATCGGCGGCCACGCTGGCCGTGGCCGAACTGTCCACTGGCCGGTTCACCCTGCACGACCTCGCCGCCGACTCGGTGATCGATGAGCTGGCGCGGATCAGGCCGTCGGAGCTGCTGTATGTGGAGACCGCCGACGGCAATCCGCCGCCGCGCATCCGGATCATCCGCGACTCGATCGGCTGCGCCCTGACGCCGCGCCCCACGTGGACGTTCCGCGCCCGCGACGCCTCGGACATTCTTCGCGAGCACTATCACGTCACCACGCTCGGCGGGTTCGGCCTTGGCGATCAGGACATCGCCGTCGGCCCGGCCGGGGCCCTGGTGCGCTATCTCCAGGAGACCCAAACGCCGGGCGGCGACGCTCCCACCGCCGCGGAGAGCGGGCGGCTTTCCCACCTGCGCCCGCCTGTCCGCGAATCATCGGCCGCCTATCTCGCCATCGACGCCGCATCCCTGGCGAGTCTGGAGATCGAGCGGACGATGCGCAGCGGGCAATACGAGGGCTCGCTGCTGTCGGTCCTTCAGCGGTGCGCCACGGCCATGGGCAAGCGCCTGCTCCGGCGCTGGCTGTGCTTCCCCCTGCGCGACCTCGACGCGATCACAGCGCGGCAGGACATCGTGGCCGTGCTCCGTTCCGACCGCACCCTGTCTGAGCAGCTTTCGGACCAGATCAGCCACGTGCAGGACGTCGCCCGCATCGCCGGGCGCATGGCGATGGGCCGGGCCACGCCGCGCGACCTCGTGGCCCTGGGCCGCTCGACGGCGCGCATCAGCGCGGTGACGGAGCTCATCGACCCCGTGCCCGCGCTGGCCGGCCATCGCGAACGACTCTCGGCGATCGTCAACGCCCTCCAGCAGCTCGCCGACACCATCACCCAGCGTTGCGTGGATTCGCCGCCGGCGCACCTGCGCGACGGCGGGCTGTTTCTCGACGGCGTGGACGCCGAGCTGGATGAGGCCCGCCTTCTTCAGCGCGATGCCAACACCTGGCTGGCGGCCTACCAGAAGCGCCTGATCGAGCAGACGAACATCAACTCGCTCAAGGTCGGCTACAACAAGGTCTTCGGCTACTACATCGAGGTCACGCACACCCACGTCAGCAAGATTCCGGCCGGCTTCAGCCGCAAGCAGACGCTCAAGAACGCCGAGCGCTACATCACCGCCGAGCTGAAGGACTTCGAGGACAAGGTGACGACGGCCCAGGCCCGGGCCGTGGAGCGCGAGCGGCTGCTCTTCGAGCGTCTGTGCCGTCAGGCCGCGGCCCTTGCCGCACCGCTCGGCGCCTACGCGGACATCGTCGCCGAGCTGGATGTGCTGCTGTGCTTCGCCGACATCGCCCTGCGTTTCAACTACGTTCGTCCGACACTGGTCGCCGAACCGGTGCTCGACATCCGCCAGGGCCGCCACGGCGTGCTGGACCGCACCCTGGGCGAAAAGTTCGTGCCCAACGATTGCCAGTTGGGAATGAGGCATCAAGGCGTGGACGATGCATCACTCGACGCACGCCACAAGCCCCAGGCCTCCAGGCCGGCAACGCTCGCCCTCATCACCGGCCCCAACATGGCCGGCAAGTCCACCTCCATCCGCCAGGTCGCTCTCATCGTCCTGCTGGCCCACACCGGCTGCTCCGTGCCCGCCGAGAGCGCCGTCATCGGCCTGACCGACCGCATCTTCACCCGCATCGGGGCCTCGGATGAACTGCACGCCGGCCAGTCCACCTTCATGGTCGAGATGACCGAAACGGCCAACATTCTTCATCACGCCACCGACCGGAGCGTGGTGATCCTCGATGAGATCGGGCGCGGCACGAGCACCCTCGACGGCCTGTCGCTCGCCTGGGCGATCGCCGAATCGCTGGCCGCCATCGGCTGCCGCACACTCTTCGCCACGCACTACCACGAGCTGACCACGCTCGCCGACAAGCTGGACAACGTCGCCAACCTGCACGTGGCCGTGCGCGAGTGGGGCGAGAAGATCATCTTCCTCTACCGCATCCTGCCCGGGCGCACAGACCGCAGCTACGGCATCCACGTGGCCCAGATCGCCGGCCTGCCCGCCCCCACCATCCGCCGCGCGCGGCAGCTTCTTGAGACTCTGGCAGTGCAGACCGAGTCGCCCGACTCCATCCCCCCGGACGCCCCGAACGCCCCGGACGTCCCGGCAACGCCGGCAGCCCCCGCCGCCGGAGCCCAGTTGAGTCTCTTCACCGAGTACCTGGACCATCCCGTCGTCGAGGCCCTGCGCGGGCTGGAACTCGACCCCCTGTCGCCGCTGGAGGCGTTCGATCGCCTGCGCGAGCTTCAGGCCGCCGCCCGCCGCCCGCCGAGCGCCCCCGGATAGTCCCGGGCGGCCCCCGTCACCACTGGAAGACGCTTAGGATGTTCGAGTAGTCATCCGTCCAGACGCGGAATCCGGCCCGCGGCTGGAGATCGCGCCACTTGGCGCCGTGGGCGGCACGGAGCGGGGCCAGGTCTTCGGCGCGGTGCGCCAGCACCACCCAGTCGGACGAATACAGATTCTCGCGCTGCATCTCCTCGTTCGACACCCGCAGATTCTGGATGACGCCCACCATGCCCAGCGACTCGGCCAGCGCGGCCATGACGGACTCCAGCTCCAGGTAGCGGTTGGAGATGTGAAAGACCAGCAGGCCGTCGGGCTTGAGCTTCTCCAGATACATCGCCGCCGCCTCGCGCGTGAGCAGGTGCACGGGAATCGAATCGCTGCTGAACGCATCGAGGATCAGCAGATCGAGCTGACCTTGCGGCACCGTCTCGAGCGTCAGCCGCGCATCGCCCAGCACGATGTCCACATTGACGCCGCGCTCGACCGCACTGCGATGGAAGGTGAAGAACTTGCTGTTGGTGGCGATGCCCAGGACGACGGGGTCGATCTCGAAAACCGTGTAGGCATCGCCCGGCTCGCCATAGGCCAGCAGACCGCCCGCGCCCAGACCCACCACGCCCACGCGGCTGAATCGCTCCGGCTCCACGGCGCGGTAGGCCGCGAACACCTGTCCGATCGGCCCCTTCGTGTGGTAATAGGTGAGCGGCTCATCGGCGCGGCTCGGGCGGTTGTCCTGGTTCAGGAATTGCACGCCGTGCAGCGTCGTGCCGTGGTAGAGCAGATGAATGGGGACGCGCGGCTGGCCCTCGCCCATGGATCGGCGGAAGTACGTCACCCTGTGCACGCCGTAGAAGCTCCGCTGGGCATCGAGCACGAAGCCGCGCGTCAGCACATCGAAGCTCCCGGCGAAGAACACCGCCGCCAGCGCCAGGCCGAAGCGCACCGGCCGGGCGGACATCAGGAAGCACACCACCGCCGGCAGCCCCGCCGTGAAGATGAGCCGGATCTTCTGGTCGGAGAAGTTGATCCACGACATGCGCCAGACGATGTAGGCCGTCACCGCGCCCAGCAGGAGCGGATAGACGATGTCGGCGATGCGCCGCCAGTTGCCGATGATCGCCGCGGGAACGAAATCGGCGAAGATGTCCCGCAGCCCCGTCCACAGGCGTTGCAGACGCTGCGCCTTGTCCCCGCCAAAGAACACCCGGTACGACGGCACGAGCAGGCACGCCGCCGCCAGCGCCACCGGGTATTCGGCGATGCTCGTGAAAAGCAGCGGCGCGGCAAGCGCGTTGAACATGCCGCCCACCATGCCGCCCACGCTCATGAGCAGGTAGAACTCGGTCAGGTGGCTCGTCGCCGGGCGGTCGCGGGCCAGCTCGCCATGGCAGGCCAGGCCCGCCATGAAAAACACCGCCAGGTGCAGGCTCGAGACCAGCCACACCGGCTGCGTCGCCTCGCTCCGCAGGACCAGCAGCAGGGCCACCGCCCCCATCGGCAGCAGCCGCACCATCCAGCGGTGAGAGATCACCCGCCGGCGCGAGAAGACCACGATGAACGTCAGCAGGTAGAGCGCCAGCGGGATCACCCACAGCAATGGCACGACCGCCAGGTCGGTGGTGATGTACGTCGTCACGCCGAGCATCAGGCTCGACGGCGCCGCGGCCAGGGCGATCCAGCGCAGCCGCCGCCACCAGGTGACCGGCCGCTGCCGCGCCCCCGGACCGGCGTCCATCGGCTCGGCGTGCGGCCCGGGCTCGATCGACTCATCGCCGTTGGTTGCCTGCTTCCACACCACGGCGGCGCACGCCCAGATGAGCACGACGAGGACCGCGTATCCGCCCGACCACGCCCAGGTCTGCTCGCGCAACCCCAGGAGCGGCTCCACCAGCGCCGGGTAGGCCACCAGCGCCAGCATGCTCCCCACGTTGCTCGCCGCGTAGAGATAATACGGATCGCGCGCCGTGTGATGCCCCGTCGCGCTGAACCACTTCTGAAGCAGCGGCGCTGTGCTCGCGACCACGAAAAACGGCAGACCGATCGCCATCGCCATCAGCCCCAACAGCCACGGGATGGGGTTGCCCTCGACCGGAGGCGTCCAGTCGCGCGGCACGGCCAGCGGCAACGCTGCCAGCGGCACGAGCAGCACCACCATGTGCAGCAGCGCCTGCCGCTGCACGCCCAGCCATCGCGTCGAGAAGTGCGCGTAGGCGTAGCCCGCCAGCAGCGCCGCCTGGAAAAACACCATGCAGGTGTTCCACACCGCCGGCGTGCCGCCCAGCAGGGGCAGCACCAGCTTGGCGAACAGCGGCTGCACCAGGAACAGCAGCCCCGCGCTCAGGAACAGTGTCAGGGTGTATAAGCCGAGCACATCGAACTCCGCCGCGGGAATACCCGTCGGGCCGCAAAGCTTAGCGACCCGGAAGCGGCCGTGCGGCAGCGTTGCCCTCGGCCCCGGAAGCACTACCCTGCCGCATGGCCCACAACCGGAGACCAGATGCCCCATGAACGCCGCTTACCTCACGTTCAAGCACGCCGCCGGCCTCGACTACGAGACCTATCTGGCCACCGACCCGGCCAGGGCGGAGCACTGGCGGAAGATTGATGCGCAGGTGGGACTGACGGATGAACAGCGGACGCTCCTTGCCGGCTTCACGCGCGAGATGAAGGTCCTGGCCATTTCCGGCATCTGGTGCGGCGACTGCGTCCAGCAGGGCCCGCTCGTGCAGAAGATCGCCGAGGCGGCGGGCGGCCGGATCGACCTGCGCTGGCTGGATCGCGATGAGCACAAGGACCTCGCCGAGCAGGTGATGATCAACCGGGGCCTGCGGGTGCCGGTGCTGATCTTCATGGCCGAGGACTGCGAACCGGTGTCGATCGTGGGCGACCGGACGCTGACGCGCTACCGGGCACTCGCCGCGAAGCAATTGGGCCCGAGCTGCCCCCTCCCGGGCGCCCCCGTGCCCCAGGATGAGCTGGAGGGCACATTGCAGGACTGGCTGGACGAGTTCGAGCGCGTCCACCTGCTCTTGCGCCTCAGCGCCCGCCTGCGCGAAATGCACGGCGATTAGTGTGAATAAAGCGAATTCGTAACGACGGGTGCCTGTGCCCATGCTCACCGTTGAAGCGCTCCCGCGACCTACTGAGCGACCTCTCGCGGCTCCGCGCGACGGCGATGCCGCGCGACGGCAATGCAGGCCATCAACAATGCGTACGAAACCGCCATCGCGCTCGCGGGAATGACCGTGGCGGGCCAGAAAAACGCAGCGCAGATGCCGGTGGCGATCACCGATCCAACGACCAGCCCTCTCAGGACCGTCAGCAGCACGCGCAGGCGGAATTGGCTCATGGAACTCGACATCTCAGAGTATTCTTTCAATGGCGGGACCGGCCGACCATGAGGATTTTTCCCTGATCGTGCGGCATCCCCCGCGAATGCCGGCCGCCGCGCGGCCCGCGTCCTACCATGGCACACCATGCTCCCGCCCGCACCATTCCTGAAGTCCAAGTTCGACCAGGGCGCGCCCTATGCCGAGTTCGTCGCCTCCGGCGAGCCGCAGGGCCATCGGCCGCCGTGGGACCAGCGGTACGGCCAGCTCGGGCTTTCGCCTGAGCAGGATGCGCTGGTCAAGGCATTCACCCGGCAGATCAACGTCCTCTGCCTCACCGGCACTTGGTGCGGCGACTGCGCGCTCCAGGGCTCGGCGATGCAGCGCATCGCCGAGGCGAACCCCCGGACGATCAACCTGCGGTTCATCCTGCGCTGCGATGAGCACGCCGACATCATCGTGCCCAACCAGGTCAACGGCGGCTTCCGCGTGCCGCTCACCTGGTTCATGGCCGAGGATTTCGAGCCGGTGAACCGCTTCGGCGACCGCACGCTGAGCCGATACCGCGCCATGGCCCGCAAGGCGCTGGGCGACCAGGCCAACGTCCTCGCCCCGCCACCGGTCGACCCGGTGCGCGAGGTCCTCCGCGAGGTGCTCGATGAGTTCGAGCGCATCCACCTGCTCCTCCGCACCAGCGCGCGGCTGCGGCAGAAGCACGACGATTGAAGGGCGGGGATTCACCACAGAGGCACAGAGGGCACGGAGAAAGCAAAAGAGCGTCAAGCGGCCCGGCGCGTTTGTCCGCCCTCATGGCGCGTGGCTCATGGCGCATGGCTTCCCGGCCACGCCGATTGCCCGCATCCGGGGGCGCCGATACCTTGCCCGCCGTGCCGCCGCGACCCGTCACCCTGCGCGACCTGAAACCGCTGAGCCAGTTGCGCACCATGTTCAGCGCGGCTGCCGCCCGGGCCCGGTCCCGCGCGTTAAAGGCCCTCGCCCGGCGCCCGATCACAAGCCCGGCCGTTCTGCTCGCCTATCACGAATTGCTCCTCTTCGCCGCGGCTCATCCGGACGACCCGGCGATCGCCGACCTCGTCTCACGCGAGCTGGATCGCATCGGGGCCATCGCGGCCGATCTGGCCCGGCGTCCGGCCGCGGCTCATCAGCTCGCCGACTCCGGCCTTCCCGGCACAACCCTCGAGTCGACCTTTCTGCTCGACAACGCCCGCTGGCTTGCGCGAACCTGCCCGCGCGATGTCGAGATCGCCTGGGCCGACGATGAGTCCGCCGGCGAGCGCCTCAACGACCTGCTGGCGGCCATCGTCGAGCCCGCCGAGTACGACGGCGTGGTCAACGGCCTCATCACCATGCGGCAGTGGTTCGACATCGCCGCAAAGCCGCGCGGCAATCAGCTCGCCCGCCTTCTGAGCCGTCTCCCGGAGACCGGAGACGATCCGCGACTCACAGACTTCGCGTTCGACGCCGTGGAGCTTCCCATCCGCTGGACGATTCGCGATCCGGCCCGATCGCGCGCGCAACTTCGCTTTCCGGCCCGTCCGATCCATTTCCAGGGGGACCCGATCATCCGCGCCGTCGATGTGCCGGCCATCCTCAATCAGCCCCTGCCCCCGCCGCGCTTGTTGTCATCCCGCGCGATTGCCGCGCTGCTCGACACCGCCCGGGCGTCGCTGCTGGTCCGGGGCCGCCAGACCGATCCCGTCACCTGGGCCAATCCGCGCGAAACACTGCTCTTCCGGCTGGAGCGCGGCATCGACATCCTCATCCTCGGCCTGCGCCCCGGCCGCCGCCTGCCCCTGGAGAGCTTCTTCGGCTACATCGCCGCGAGGAACCGCGTGCCCGTCGCCTACGGCGGCGCGTGGATCTGGTTCGACCGCGCCGAGATCGGCATCAACATCTTCGACACCTTCCGTGGCGGCGAATCGGCGTTCCTCTTCACCCAGATCATGCGCGTGTACGCACAGCGCTTCGGCGCCAGGCGATTCCTCGTCGACCCCTTCCAGTTCGGCGCGGACAACGAGGAGGCCATCGCCTCCGGCGCCTACTGGTTCTACGACCGACTCGGCTACCGCCCGGTCGATCCGGCCCTGCGGCGCCTCGCCGATCGCGAGCGCGAGAAGCGCGCGGCCGACCCGACGCGCCGATCCTCGACGGCGGTGCTCCGGCGACTTGCCGGCTCCAAGCTCCAGCTCGACCTCCACGATGAGCCGGCTGATGACAGTCCCGATGAGCTGATGGAGATCGCCCTGGCGATCACCGACGCCATCGCCCACCGCTTTGATGGTGATCCCGTGCGGGCGCGGGCGTGGGCCGATCGCCGGGCTGCCGCGCTGCTCGGCGAGCGACTGCCACCGAGCCACTTGACGCTCCTCGTGGCCCTTCTCCCGGGGATCACGCGCTGGACCGATCGCCAGCGCAGGGCACTGGCCGCGATCGTGCGCGCCAAGCACGGCCCGCGCGAGGGCGAGTATGTCGCGCGGATGCGGCGTCACCCCCGACTGCGCCGCGCCCTGGGCCAGCTCGCGCATCGCGGCTGCCGACTGTTCCAGCAGGCCCCGCCGGGCGGCGCATGATGTTCGCCGGCCCGCCGCAACCGCCCGATCCCGACGGTTGCAACCACGGGGCGCATCCACGCTTAAAGCACGATGGCCGGGCGAACGGCCTCGATTTGAACGCCATGACCAGCCGCCCCATGCGCCTGCCGCTCCGATTCACCGCCTGCCATCGTGCCGGCGTGCTCATCGCGACGATGCTCCTGGCGGCCATGGCCGCGACCGGGGCCGGGGCCGGGGGGTCATTCGCACAGGCTCAGAACCCACCGCCGCAGACCGCGCCGCCGCCGCCGCCGCCCCCGGTTCCGGCCCCGGCCCCGCCCCCGCCCCCGCCTCAGCGCATCGAATGGGCGAAGGTCAACCCGCGCGAGCGGCAGTTGATCGAGGAGCTGCTGGCCTCCCCGGACTGGCCCCTGCGCGTCTTCGCCATGCTGCGCCTGGAGCGCTACGGCGGCGAGGACGTCGAGCGGGCGATCCGGGGGCGCTTCAAGGACGACGCCTGGCAGGTCCGGTGCTTCGCCCTGCGGCAGGCGGCGCAGATGGGCTACGCGATCGACGACGCCGAGCTCGCCGGCGAGGACGAGCCGCACGTCATCCGCGCGGCGGTCCGCGCCGGCGTCGAGTTCGATGAGGCGTTCCTCAGCGCCGGCGCGAAGAAGCTCATGCGCATGCACGATGTCGAATTGCTGCTGCTGGGCCTGGAGATCGCCGCGGCCAGCGACATCGAGGAACTGCGCGAAGAGGCGCAGCGGCGGTTCATCCGCATCATGGAGAACATGGACGGCATGATTCTGGCCCGCACTTCGCGCCGCCTGGCCGCCATCGCCGGGATCGTGCCGGCGCCTTCGGGCGTGGATGAGTGGACCGCGTGGTTCCGCCGTCACAAGGGCCGGATCCCGCTTTCGCCGCCCGTGGCCGAAGCCGGCGTGAAACGGCTGCCGCCGTCGCTGGTGGCGATGCTGGACATTGACGCGTACATGCGGCTCATCGACTACCTGAACTTCCTGAAGCAGCGCGACCTGGAGCTGGTCATCGTGATGGATTTCACCCACTCGATGTTGCCCATGATCAACCAGGCCCGGGCGGGGGTCGATTCGCTCATCGTCTTCCTCAACGACATCTCCCGCACCATGCGCCTGGGCTTCGTGGCCTATCGCGACTATGACAACGAGCCGGTCTTCGAGAAGCACGACTTCACGCAGGACGTCGATTCCGTGCGAAACTTCCTGTTCAACGTGCGCATCACGGGCGGGCGCGATTTCCCCGAGGCGGTGCTCGAGGGGCTGACGGCCTGCGGCGGGCTGGAATGGACCGAGGCGGCGTCGCGGCAGATCATCGTCGTCGGCGACGCCCCGCCCCACGAGCGCGACATCTACCAGGTGAACAACCTGGTCGATTCCTACCGCGACCGCGAGATCATGGTCCACGCCGTGCACGTGCCCATGTCGTACGGCTCCTACCCTCTGTCCAACGCCTGGTTCGACCAGTACAACTCGTCCACCGGCGCCACCTTCGCCGAGATCGCCCATCGCGGCGGGGGTCGCAAGGTCGAATTGCACGAGGCCGAGCAGCTCGTGCCGTCGGTCATGCACTTCGCGCTGGAAGAAAGCTGGTGGCCGGTGTTCGACGAGTTCTACCGGCTGTATCTCGAATCCTGCCGCTGACGGCCGCTTACTCGTCCGAAAGTTGCTCCGGCGTGGACGCCACCAAGGGCTCATGCTCAACCGGCCAGAGCACCCAGTCGCCATCCGGGGCGCTGGACCCTTTGATGACGAGCAGAGACGCCGCGCCGCGCACCGGGTCATCCGTCGCCGGCGCAGCGCCGCCGTCATCATCGCCATCCGGCCCGATTGAGTACACCACGGGGCGGCCCTCGACGAGGGCGTAACGCATCGGCCGGCCGTCACAGCGATCGACCGGCGCGGCAGGCAAAAACGCCGGGACCATCTCATCCAGCGCCGCCGGCCACGCGCCGTGCCGCCGCCGGTACATTTCCAAGGCGATCGCGATCAGGACGCCATCGCGGTGCTGCATCACCCGGTCCACCTGGTAGGTCGCGTTCGTCAGCGCCGGCGCCAGCGCCGCCAGTGGCAGGTACCTGGCCCTCGCCAGGGCCGACTCGTTCCACTTCCAGAACTTGACCTGAATCGCCGAGTCATCGCGTTGCCACGCGGGCGTCGCGCCAAGCGCCTCCAGCGCATCCATGAAGACGTCGTACTCCTCGATGGCCTGGCGCCGAGTGAGGCCGACCGTGCGCAGAACGGGCCCCAGGGCCATGGCCGCGATCGCGTCGCCATCGGATGAAGGGCCCTGATTGGTGACGCCGGTCCAGTGCAGCATCATGCGCATGCCCGCGGCGGTGAGGCGGCCGTCGCCATCGCCGTCGTCACTGTAGAGCCGCTGGACGATGTCTCGGAACCCAAGCCGCTCGCCATCGAAACGCAGACGCAGGGCCGGCTGGTCGCGGGCCGCGATCATGTGCGCCAGGTCCTGAAGTTGCGCATCGCTGAGCGCATCCGGCCAGTTCGCCAGCACATCGCCCGCGGCATCGAAGGCCAGGTGATCCAGGGCGAGTGAGATGAGGTCGTTGACGAGCAGGGGCGTCTCGCGCACATGGGCCGCGATGCCCGTGATGGCCCGGATGTCTGCGATGGCCGTCGCGCCGTCGCCGGCCGCCGCCGCGCGCAGGGCGTCGTGGCGCAGCAATCGTCCCAGTGAACGCAACGGCGCCAGATGCGGCAGGAGGATGGCGAACAACCCGTGCTCCCGGATATCGCGCTCGGAGAACTTCGCCTCCGGCCACAACCTCTGGTCGGTCTCAGAGAAGGCGTGGCCGGGCACGAATCCCAGCCCCGGAAGCGTGGCCGCCTGCCGCGCTTCGGCCAGGGCCGCGGCGTGATCGGTGAGGAACGACTCGATCCGCTCCCACCCGTCCTCACCGGGGCGCGGCTCGCGATTGAAACCCACACTGAACTCGGGAACATCAGGCAGCGCCAGCAGTGCCACTCGATAGACCGGCCAGGCCCGCTCGCCATCAGGAATATCCAGGGCCGCGGCATTGATCTGGGGGCGATAGTCCACGATCGGCCCCGGCCCGCTCAGGAAGAACATCGCCGCCGAGCCCAGGTACAGCGCCACGATCACCGCCAGCAGCCAGGCGCACGCCTTCGTGCCGCGCGCCATCACCTGCCACCACATCGGCCGCAGGCATTTCTTCGCTCGCCGGATAAGCCGACCTGAAAGGTATATGTCGCCGAACGCTTCAATGAGGGTGTCCGGATTAGCCCCGGCATCGAGCCCGTCGCGGAAGTGGGCGATCAGTTCCTCGGCGACGTCGACCCGCTCCAGGCGAGTCAGACGCGAGGCCCGGACGATCCGCATCACCAGGTCGCCGATCGGCCGCGGGAGCCCGGCCTGCTCGATCATGTGCCGCACGTTCAGACGGCCCGTGGCCCTGCCTCGCACGATGTCACGCAGGGGCGTGTGCCGCAGCCGCGACCAGAGACCCAAATCGGCGCGGACGCCGGTGCTTGTCGCTTCGCTCATGCTGTCGCCCCTCCGGTATCGCTGAGCACCGTGGGCGGCGCGATGATCCCCAGCGCGACCATGGCCCCGGTCAGGGCCTCCCACTGCCTCGTGTCCGCGGCGAGGCGCCGGCGCCCCTTGTCGGTGAGGGCGTAGTACTTGCGTTTGCGCCCGGACGCGGCATCCCTCCAGGATGCCCGGATGTGTCCCTTGGCCTCGAGGTTGTACAGCATGGGATAGAGCGTGGACTGGCCCATGGCGAGCACGCCATCGGATTGTCGCGACAGCGCCTCGACCAGTTCGTAGCCGTACTTCTCGCCGCGCTCCAGCAGTTTCAGGACCGCCAGAGGCCCGGCGCCCCGCATGAGTTCCCGTTCGACCCGCATCGGTCTGCGCTCCGGGCGGCCGGAGGGCCGCCGATACTCTATGTGACATAGTATGTGAAGCAATCCCCGGTTGGTCCACCCCGATCAGAAAAAATTCGCCGGTTCGAACGCCGCGACGTCATACAGTTTGCGGAACGTCATGCCGCGCACGCCGCCGATCAGCTTCGTCGCTCTCATCGCCGTGGCGCTGTGGTGCGCCGACTTCGCCCGCGCCCAGAGTCCTTCGGCGGATCAGGAGGCGGGCAGCGCCGAACGGCCGGCCCTGGCGGCCGCCACCACCGCGGAACGCGCCACGCTCGATCGCTTCATGAACGCCTCCACGTGGCTTCGCCGCGCGGTCGCCGCGATGCGCCTCGAACGCTACGGCGACGGGGAGAGTCTCGCCCTGCTTCAGCGTCTTCGCGGCGATCCGGCGTGGCAGGTCCGCGCGTACGCCATCCGCAGTCTCGCCCGCCGCGGTGTGCCCGAGGCCGAGGACTGGTTTGCCGACGAGCAGGAGCCGCGCGTCGTCCGCACGCTGCTCCGCCACCGGTACACCTTCGATCGTGGACGGCTGGAGCGCGGCATGCGCTTCCTGCTTCGCTCCAACAGCTTCGAGGACTGGATGCTCGCCGCCGAGCTCGGCGCCGCCAGTGGCAACGAGGACCTTCGAGAGCTCGCCAAGGACACGACCCGCAAGATCATTCTCCGCATGGACCGCGCCGAGGGCGGCGCGTTGTCGGCGCGCCTGGCCGTGCTGACCGGCCAGCCGGACCTCCGCCGCCAGTATCTCTGGCAGGACTGGCTCATGAAGTCGGGCCGGCGGTTCGACATCGTGCCGGCGTATGCCATCGACGAGGGGCGGCCTGCCGCGCCGTCGCTGCTAGCCACATTGCCCTCCGACCGATTCGCCGCTCTCGAGGATTACATGACGCAGCTCAAGCGGAAGAAGCTGGACCTGGCGATCTGTCTGGACTGCACGGCGAGCATGTACAGCGAGATCGCCGAGGCCCAGGCCGGCCTCGACGATCTGATGCTCTTTGTCGGTGATGCCGTGGGCGAGCTGCGGGTGGCGGTGGTGGCCTATCGCGATCGGCGCGATGAGTTCAAAACCAAGGCGTGGGACTTCACCAGCGACCTGGACCAGGCGCGGTCCCAGCTCTGGCTGCTCTCGGCCGACGGCGGCGGCGACTCGCCCGAAGCCGTCCACGACGCCCTCGAACTGGCCTACACCAAGCTCACCTGGCGACCTGAGAGCGACAAGGTGCTTGTGCTGGTGGGCGATGCCCCGCCGCACCTGGGCCTCGGCACGCTGTGCGCCGACATGGCCGGCAAGGCGCATGAGCTCGCACAGTTCAAGACGCATGCCATCCAGGCCGAGGGCAAGCCGGTGAAGCACTTCGATGAGATCGCCAAGGCGGGCGGCGGCAAGTGCATCACGCTCGAGGAGGATGGCGCGCTCATCGCCGAGATCACCGGCCTGAGCATCGGCGACACCTTCGAGCCGGAGTTCACCGAGTTTTTCGAGGTCTACCTGGAGTTGTGCCGGTAGGCGCGGGGGCGGTCTTGTACGAATGCTCACGCCACGGTCCGCCGTGTTGCCACCGCATGTCAAAAGGCCAGGCCGCGAGCGACCGCCGCTATCACAGGATCCAGAAACCTCGCCGCGCTCGAGGCCACTTCCAGAAACGTTGCAGGCGCCTCCGCGCCGCCAAGCCGCCTGCGGAACGCGGCCCATTGGACCTGCTTTGACCGATCGTTGAGCACCAGTTCCGAGAACGCCACGGGATGTTCATCGACCGGCGTCTTGCGCTGCTTGCACGTGGCCCGGATCGCATCGGCCAGCACCGACCCTTCGAACGTGAGCGATTGGGCGAGCGCCCAGATATCGAAAAAGTCCTTCATTCGGCTGTTGAGGGTGCCCCGATAGAGCATGATCTGGAACTTCTCCGCAATGGACGTTTCCGGGGGGTAGGCATGAATGCGCGGCCGCTCCATCCCCAGGACGCTGGGATACTCGATCACTTTCGCAGCCGGCGTGATCCGATCGCCGAACCCGATGACAATCTGCATCGCGATCCGGGCGTTGCCGAGTCGGCCGTTCAGTTCCACGCGGATTCCCTGGTACGCCGCATCCTCGGCGATCGGTGCAGCGCTTACGGTGGCAGAATCGAATGACAGCCCGTCGTCACTGACGGCTGTCGTGCAGACCTCGCGAATGATCTCCGCAATCAGGGCCGCTTCGTTTCGGGTGCGACCCAGCAGATCGATGTCGCGCGTCGGTCGAGCGAATGGCAGACCCCAAACGCGGAGCAGCAGAGCGCCCTTCAGAATGAACTGCCCGGCGTGCCTGGACTTGGAGAGACGATAGATGAACCGCTCCAGTGCATAGTGCTGGAGCAGACTATTGAAGACCTGGCCGGATGCCGCCGCCTCGTTCTTGAGCCGCTGGTGTACCGAAGCAGCGATGTTCGTGACTGTGCGCTTCGTCACAGCATTGCCTCGAGATACGGTCGCATGACGGCAGAGACCCGATCGACTTCGGCAAAGCGCAGGATCGCCGGGACATCCGCTCGCCCACGGCGCCAGTACATCCGCAGAGCCTCCAGGGCGATATCGACGCCGATCTTGTTGCGGAACTTGAAGCAATCCGCAAGCGTCTTTTCGGGCGAGAAAACTCGGACGGTCACCCCGCCCAGGTCATGCTTCTCGACGCCTTCGGCCATCGCCTTCTCACTGAAGTGGTAGACGCGGATAGGAGGATGCTCGAGCCGTGGCGCCCAGGCGCCTCTGGGCAGCGCGATCTCAACCTGGTGTGGGATTTGCGTTGTGATCTGGTGAAAGGCAAGTGCTGAGATGAGGCACACGACTCCCGCCGGCACCTTGACGGCGACCGTCAGAAAGTCTGGGTTCGATGAGGGCTCAGCCCGTGCGAGGCGATAGACGCCGCGAGCCCGTCGTTCGAGCCGTCCGGCATCACGAAGCGCATAAATGGTCCGCGGATGGACTCCCGCCTCGAGCGCCTGCTTGGTTCGAAGCGTGCCGCCGGCCTCGCGGAAGATCCGTTCGCCATGTTCCAGCGATGTCTCGTCTGATCGGGCCATATGCATCCTATCGGATAGAAACCGCATCACTTGTAAATAAGTATAGAGGTTTCTATCCATCACGGCGACCCGGTGGACCCCCCGAGTGCTTCCCTGGCAGCCTCGGATCGGTACCAGGCGGCTTCACATCGCAGTTCGACGCCGCCGACCGCTGCGCCGACAACGCAATCCAGCCATTGATAGGCCGCGACGGAGAGCCGATGCTTCAACTCGACCACCGTAAGCGCGGCAGGGTGGCTCAGCGCTGCGGCTTCTCGAAGACCGCGGCTTCCTGCTGGCCCATCGCCCCCAGCGACCCCTCGCCGCGCATCTCGGCGATGGCGCTTTCGGCCATGACCACGGCCTTGTGCGCGGCTTTCTCGGGCGTGATCTTGCCCAGCGCCACGACCTCGCCGAAACCCCCCAGCGCACCGGCGGTCAGTTGCACCAGCATTTCCATTTCGTGTTCGCTTCGTTCCATCGTGGGCGCTCCGTGAACGTTCGGTTCCCCGTGTCGCGGCGATCCACCACATTCTACCGATTCACGCCCGGGAATGTGCCTGAAAACGCGGGTTCGAGCATCGCCGGGCGCCCGTGAACAGGCAAAGCGTTTCACAGAGTGGTGTACGCGATCGCGCACGGCTGACGCGCGGCCTGCGGCCTCAGCCACGGGCGCCCGCGTCGGGTCTGATGACTGTACAGACCGAAAACATGGGTGACAGGTGTTCGGAGACATGGGTGACACCTGCCGGTCATAGTGT
>Ga0299906_10001503_pt1 | contig 20043 bp, 16 predicted proteins | sample RVTome_14_FD_200259 | JGI IMG/M metagenome (GOLD analysis project Ga0299906, IMG submission 200259) | Soil microbial communities from uranium-contaminated site in the Upper Colorado River Basin, Wyoming, United States - RVT145D125 (version 2) ...
GTCGTCGAGCAGGCGCTGGCGATGAACGCCGAGATCAGCAAGTTGGCCGAGCAGTTCGCGGAGAAGCACCACACCTTGTTCCTGGGGCGTGGACCCATGTGGCCGATCGCCATGGAAGGCGCGCTGAAGCTAAAGGAGATCTCCTATATTCACGCTGAGGCCTACGCGGCCGGCGAGCTCAAGCATGGCCCTCTGGCGCTCATCGACGAGGAAATGCCGGTTGTCGTAGTCGCGCCGAACAATGAGCTGCTCGACAAGCTCAAGTCTAACGTGCAAGTCGTGCGAGCCCGCGGCGGCCAGCTCTACGTGTTCGCTGACCGAGAGACCGGATTGCAGTCGGAGCCCGGGATCACGGTCGTGCCCGTGCCGCACGCCGATCCGCTCATTGCACCGATCGTCTATACCGTCCCCTTGCAGCTACTCGCCTATCACGTCGCGGTGCTCAGGGGTACGGACATCGATCAGCCGCGCAACCTGGCCAAGTCCGTGACAGTCGAATGACGATGGCGCCTACGGTCCATCTCGCCTCGGTTAGCGATCCGCAAGCCTGTCGCGAATGTAGTCACATCTCAAGGACAGCTTGTTCGCCTCCGCTTCACGGCCGAGCTCGCGCAGGCGCTCGATCAGGCTTCGCCCGAAGATCAGGGCGGCATGCGAGCACTCCCAATTCGCGATCTGATTGAAGAACCAGACGGCCGCTTCGGTCTCGGTCTCGACCTCGGTCAAATATTCTGCGACGTGCGCCAAACCGCCGTCGGTGTTTCCGCGACTGACCAATCCATAAGCGTGGTTCAGAACCGTTCGCCTGGCTTTCGAGATCGCTTGGTCTCGTTGCTCGCACTCGGCAAGGCGTGCTCGGCGGGGCGGTCGAGCCAGCATGCTGAAAAGCTTCGGTACGATGCCCAGCCGCCGTGCCTCTCTAGTAGCCTAACGCAGGCTGCAGCCTGCCGCCGCCCTTGAGCACGATCTTCTGTGACTGCGCCAGAGATTGAATGCGCTGCAGCGCCAAGCTCATCAACCGTGCTTCGCTGCGTGGATCGGGTGTGCTGCAGGGAGCCCGCCGACGCAGCCCCGACCACTGTCCGGTTCTCAAGACATGCTCCAGGTAGTCGAGATTTCTCTGGATGAAAACGATATAGGGGTTCTCTTCCTCGAAATAAGCTTCGAGGTATCGATACGCTCGATTGAAGGTTCGCTCGAGCCGGTTCTTCGCGAAAACCTCGTAAAAGGTCAATGTCTTCGAGAGCAGATCCTTTCCGGAACGATAACGCACGAAGGTTCCCGAGGGTGATTCCTCGATCGCGATGCCGCCGAGCACGAACTCCGCGAAAAGACGGTCGCGACATTTCTCGAGATAGCACCGATCCGCGATCTGAGCGAGCAGATCCGCCGTGCCCAGCAAATGACCGATCGTGCTGTCGATCGGATCATCGAGCTCGATGCTGTCCAGATCGATCTCGTAACCGGTGAAATGGACGACTTGCTCGGCAACGGCGGCGTAACTCTCGAGACCGAGAGTCGGTAGATAGGCGCTCAGAAACCTTGCGCTGCGGGTCACGTGGGTCAAGGTGAACTCGGCGCCGTTACGGGAGCGCGTGTCGTTGCGCCGATGACGCAAATAACCGGAGTCGTGAAACAGTGCCGTGATCAGCCCCAAACGCGCTCGATCCGGCCCGAGCCGGTCCTGTGCGGCGACCGTTCGCTCGTAGCCCGCAATCAGGCGAGCGAGCGCCAGGGTCATGTCCAGCGTGTGCTGCATGTCGTGATACGAGGTATCGACCCCGTGGTAGTCCGGGTCGAGGCCGCGGAAGAACCGCTCGAAGTCGTGGAACGCCAACCAAACCGGATCGAAAGAGTCGCGAGGAAAAACGTCGGTGAAAATCACGGCAACGGCGTCCCGCACCGCAACCGGCGAGCTGACGTTGACGCGGTTGGTCACGTCGTGGTCGCTGCGTCTCTCTTGGTACCGATCGTCGTGGAGCATCGATGACCCCCCGTTTGATGTGGGCAGTTTAAGGGATCTCCGACCGGCGCGGGAAGCCGATTTTGTCGTAACCAAGACGAATTTCGGTCAGCGGACGTCGAACTCGGCGAGCACGGGGGCGTGATCGGACGGGCGTTCGAGCCGCCGCGGCGCCGGGTCGATGGCGGACGCCGTGCAGCGCTCGCTGAGCGCCTTGGAGGCCAATATCAAATCGATCCGCAAGCCCCGGTTGCGCCGAAAAGCGCCGGCCCGGTAGTCCCACCAGCTATATCGGTTCTGCGGCTGAGCGAACAGCCGAAAAGTGTCGTCGAGGCCGAGCGCCAGGAGCTCGGTCAGCGCCGCGCGTTCCTTCGGACTGCACAACACGTGACCCTCCCAGGCAACGGGATCGTGGACGTCGCGATCCTCCGGCGCGATGTTGAAGTCTCCCATCACGACGACGCGGTCGTGGCGGCCCAGCTCCCGACGAAGCTCCACGCCGAGCGCAGCGAGCCAGTTCAGCTTGTACAGGTACTTCTCCGAATCGACGCTCTCGCCGTTTGGCACATAGAGATTCATAACTCGAACCGACCCCGTGTTGGCCGCAAGTACTCTGCGCTGCGGATCGTCGAAGGCCTCGAGCTCGGTGCGTACGTCCAGGATCGGCGAGCGAGACAGGAGCGCGACACCGTTATAAGCCGGTTGGCCGCTGAACGCGCATTCGTATCCGAGCTCGGAAAATTCCTTTTGCGGAAATTTCTCGTCTGCGAGCTTGGTTTCCTGCAGCCCCAGCACGTCAGGCTTGCTGGACTCGAGCCAGGACAAGACCTGCCCGAGGCGCACCCGCAGACTGTTGACGTTCCAGCTCGCGATCTTCACGACGAGCCTCGTCAGGCCGCGATGCCGCTCTGGCGCAGCAAGGGGTCGAGGCTCGGCGGTCTGCCGCGGAACTCCACGAACGCCTCCAAGGCGTCGCGGCTGCCGCCGCTCGCGAGCACGCAGCGCCTAAAGCGCTCCGCCGTGGCTGCGCAGAAGCCGCCTGCCTCTTCGAACGCGGAGAAAGCGTCCGCGGCCAGGACTTCGGCCCATTTGTAGCTGTAATAGCCGGCGGCGTAACCGCCGCCGAAGATATGTGAGAACGTAGCGGCGAAACGGTTGAAGCTCGGCGTTTCGATCAGCGAGACCTCGGCGCGGATCTCCGCCAACAAGGCTTCGACGCGGGCGCCTTGGCGAGGGTCGTATTCCGCGTGCAGCCTGAAGTCGAACAGTGCGAACTCCAGCTGTCTCATCATCGCGAGGCCGGCCTGGAAGCTGCGTGATGCCTTCAAGGTCGCGAGCTTTTGCCGCGGCATGGTCTCCCCGCTCCGGTGGTGGCCCGAGATCCACGGCAAGACTTCGGGCAACCAGGCATAGTTCTCGAAGAATTGGCTCGGCAGCTCGACCGCGTCCCAGGGAACGCCGTTGATGCCGGCTATCGAGGGAAAGTCGATCTCCGTCAGCAGGTGCTGCAGGGCGTGGCCGAACTCGTGAAACAGGGTGACCACTTCGTCGTGCGTGAGCAGGCAGGGCGCATCGCTTGTCGGCGGGCTGAAGTTGCAGACCAGGTGCGCGACCGGCAGCTGCTCAAAATCCGGCAGCCGGGCGCGAGTGAGCGCCTCGTCCATCCAGGCGCCGCCACGCTTGTTCGGCCTCGCGTACATATCCGTGAAGATTCCGCCGATGAGCCTGCCGGCGCTGTCAAGAATCTCGTAGTAGGCGACGGTCGGATGCCACGGTCCGAGCGTTTCGTGTTGCACGATGCGGACTTTGAATAACTGCCCGGCGACTCGGAACAAGCCTTCCAGGACCCGCGGCAAAGGGAAAAAGGGTCGCAGCTCCTCCGCGGAGAGCTCGAAGCGCTCGCGCTTGAGTCTTTCCGAGTAAAAGGCCAGGTCCCAGGCTTGAAGCCTGCGACCTGCATGGGCTTCAAGCTCCACAAGCTCTGTTTCGGCGACGCCGCGGCTCTTGGCGGCGAGATCCTGCAAGAAACCGAGCACTTGCACGGGCGACACCGCCATCTTTGTCGCCAGCGACAGCTGGGCGAAGCTCGAGAAGCCCAGCAGTTGAGCCGATTCGTGACGCAGCGCGAGAATATCCTCGATCAGCGCGGCGTTGTCCCAGCGTCCCGCGTGAGGACCCTGATCGGAGGCGCGAGTGACCCAGGCTTCGTAGTAACTGCGTCTGAGCGCCTCCGCTTCGGCCTGAGCCATCACCGTGGTATAGGTGGGGGGGTCGAGGAACAGCAGCCAGCCGTCTAGGCCGTCCTTCTTCGCAGCCTGTCTCGCACGTTCGAGCAGCTGCGCCGGCAACCCGGTCAAGGCCTCGGAACGGGTCTCATGCAGGCGGAACGCGTCGGTCGCGTCCATGAGGTTCTGCTCGAATTTCGCTTGCTTGGCGGTGAGCTGTTGCGTCAGCTCCCTGAACCGCCGTCGCCGTTCGGGGTTCAGCGCGACCCCTGCGAGGCGCAAGTCCTTGAGCGCCTCGTCGATCAGCTTGGTCTCCGCGCCGGTGCGCCCGACAGCGTTCTGTTGCAAGTGCTCGAAGCCCTCGTAGAGCTTCTCGCTTTGCCCGTATTCGAGCCAAAAATCGGTGATCAATGGGAGACACGAGTTGTACGCGTCTCGGAGCTCGGGTGTCGAGCAGACGGAATTGAGATGCACGATCGGGGCCCAGACGCGGCGTACCGCGTCTTGCATTCGTTCCAGTGACAAGGCCCAGGCGAAAGCCGGCTGCGTGTCGGATTCCGCCTGCTGGAGCTTGCTGCGCTGCTCCGCGAGCACCTTTCGTATCGCCGGCTCGACATGGGCGGGATCGATGGCAGCAAAGTCCGGCAAACCTCGTTCCAGGAGCAAGGGATTCTCCAAACGCCGATACCTCTGCGAAAAAGACGGCAAATCTAACATGAAGCAGTGCCGATCGGTGTCTGGTTGAGGTCGGAATCCAATCGGGAAGACGGCTTGAAACCGGTGACGGGACGCATTCCTGGTAAGCTCCGTGTCCTCGTCTGTCGCTTGGAGCACGCGTGTGAAATCTTTCGACTTGGCGGTCATCGGAGGAGGCAGCGGAGGCTTGGCGGCGGCCCAGCGAGCCGCTGAATACGGTGCGCGCGCGGTGGTATTCGAGCAAGGCCGGCTCGGCGGCACCTGCGTGAACGTCGGCTGCGTGCCCAAGAAGGTGATGTGGACCGCAGCGCGGCTCGCACATGCCTTAGTGGACGCGGAACACTACGGATTCGACCTCAGCATCGACATGCACGATTGGGCGAGACTCAAGACGGCGCGCGACGCCTACGTCGAGTACCTCAACGGGGTCTACGAGCGCAACCTCGAACGCCGGTCGGTCGAGTTGATCCGCAGTCGCGCGAGACTCTTGGGTCCGAAGGAGATCATTGACGAGCAGGGTAAGCTCTATTTCGCCGAGCGGATACTCGTCGCAACCGGCGGATTCCCGCGTGTTCCCCACGTCACCGGCGCGGAGCTCGGTATTACCTCGGACGGCTTCTTCGATCTCGAGCGACGCCCCGCCAAGGTAGCCGTCGTCGGCAGCGGCTACATCGCAGTGGAGCTCGCCGGCGTGCTCAAGAGCCTCGGCAGCGAGGTGACGCAATTCGTTCGCTACGACACCGTCCTGCGGGAACTCGACGGCATGCTCGGCGCACGGCTGATCGAGGAAATGCGCAGCGCCGGTCCCGGGCTCGTGACGCGCGCCGTTCCCAAGCGTGTCGAGAGGTGCGACGGTATCTGCCTCGTCACCGACGACGACCGGAAATTTCCCGGGTTCGACTGCCTGCTTTGGGCGATCGGCCGGGATCCGAATACGCAGGGCTTGGGTCTCGAGGAAGCGGGCGTGAAGTTGGACAGGATGGGTCATGTCCGCGTCGACAAGTTTCAGACCACTAGCGTCGGCAACATCTACGCGGTGGGCGATGTGACGGGTAGAGCGTTGCTCACGCCCGTGGCCATCGCCGCCGGCAGGCGCTTGTCGGATCGGCTATACGGCGGGAAGCCGGATCGCTTCCTGAGCTACGACGTCATTCCGACGGTAGTGTTCGCACATCCCCCGATCGGAACGGTGGGTTTGTCCGAGGAGGAGGCGCGAAAGCGTTTCTCCGGCGACCGGATCAAGGTATACACGAGTGAGTTCGTTCCGCTGTATCACGCATTGACTGAGCGAAAGCCGAAGAGCGCGATGAAGCTCGTGACCGTCGGTGACGAGGAGCGGGTGGTCGGCTGCCACGTGATCGGCCCGGGCGCGGACGAGATGCTCCAGGGCTTCGCCGTGGCCGTCACGATGGGTGCCACCAAGGCCGACCTCGACGACACCGTCGCGATTCATCCGACCAGCGCCGAAGAGATGGTTACGATGCGTTGACCCTGGGGGCCGCTCTGTCGAGCTGTGCCAGGATAGCGGTCGTGTCCGGACGGACGCCCCGCCAAATCTGAAAGGATTCGGCGGCCTGCTCGACGAGCATTCCCCAACCCTGCACGGCCCTCCGCGCGCCGCGCTCGAGTGCCCAGCGCACGAAAGGAGTCTCCTTGAGGCTGTACGCAAGGTCGTAGCAGAAACTGTCCGGAGTCAGACAGGCGGCCGGGAACGGCGGCCGTCGGCCGTCGAGCCCTGCGGAGGTCGCATTGACAACGATGTCGAAGGGACGCTTCTGCCCGAGATCCTCGAACACGCAGACCTCGATTTTTGCACCGAGCTTGGCGACGACGGCTTCGGCGCGCCCAACCGTGCGGTTCGCGAGCACCAGGTCCGCCGGCTCCGCCTCGATGAGCGGCGGCAGGATCCCGCGGGCGGCGCCGCCGGCGCCCAGGATCAGGATCCGGGCCCCGCGCACGTTCTGATTGTGATTCACGACGAGATCGCGCATGAAGCCGATGCCGTCGGTGTTGTCGCCGCGCAAACGGGTCGTGGTGACGAAGGTGATGGTATTGACGGCACCGGCCTGCTCGGCTTCCGACCCGAGCGCGTCGCACAGCTGCATGGCCTTGTGCTTGTGCGGGACGGTGATATTGAGGCCTTTGCCTCCGGCCGCGCCGAAGCCGCGGACCGCGGTTTCAAGACCCTCGGGCGAGGCGTCGATGGCCTCGTAAGCGAGCTTTTGCCTGGTTTGCTTGGCGAACAACGCATGGATCATCGGCGAACGGCTATGCTGCACCGGGTGTCCTATTACGGCGTATCGATCAGGTTTCTCGGTCATTTCACTCCCTGGGCCGTCAAATCACCGGCGTGAACTTGGATTTCCCTTGGTTTACAGTAGCTTCTCGGCCGTATGTCGCGGTAATAATAACCCCAAAGCCCCGGTCTGTTCTCATGCCTGAAGCCAGCGCCAGAGAGATCCTCAGATTGCGCTTCGAGCGGCTCGTGGCGCCTTGGCGCGACGATTTGTATCGGTACGCTTTCTGGCTGTGCAGGGATGGGCAGCTCGCGGACGACGTCGTGCAGGAAGCGATGCTCAGGGCGTTTCGATCCTTGGACGCGCTCAAGGACGAGGGCTTCGTGAAAATCTGGTTGCTCACGATCGTGCGCCGGGAGCACGCGAGAGTGTATGAGCGAAAACGGTACGAGACACGCGACATCGACGAACTGAGCTCCGCGGAGGCGGCAAAGATTGCGACGAGCCATGATTCCGACATCGATGACATGCGCAAAGCCATTTTTGCGCTCGAAGACGACTATCGGGAGCCGCTCGTCATGCAGGTGCTGCTGGGCTTAAGCACCAGCGAGATCGCCGAGGCATTGAGCATCAAGCAGGGTGCCGTGCTGACGAGATTGCATCGTGCGCGCAAAAAGCTCGTCGAGCAGATGGCTCCTGAGCTTGAGCTCGTTCGGGATTGAGGCTTATGGACTGTACGACGTTCAGAGAGCGAATCGGCGCCGATCCGGCCGAATGTGACGAGCGTGCTGCCGCGCACGAACGGCAGTGCCCGGCTTGCGCCGCTTATGCGAGGCGGGTTCGGGCGGCGGAAAACCTGATAGCCCAGGCTCTACGGTTCGACGTCAGCGCGCTGCGGCGAGCCGAGAGCCGTCCGGCATCGGCAAAGCGGCGCCGCCGCGATTGGGCGACGGCGACCGTCGCCGTAGCGGCCGCAGCTATCGCCGCGATGGCCGTCTGGCTCGGCGTTTCCATCACTCCGAGCGACGATCCGGTGGTGCTCGCCGCCGAGGTGCTCGACCACTGGCGGCACGAGCCCTATTCGTGGGTGCGGAGCGATACGCCCGTGGGCGAGAACGTTCTGGCTGCGGTGCTCGCGGAGCATGCCAGCATCGACAGGGTCGGCATGAGCGTCATCACCTATGCGCGGTCGTGCTTGATCAATGGGCACTGGGTTCCGCACTTGGTGGTGCAGGGAGAGGCCGGCCCCGTCATGGTCTTGCTGCTGTCGCGAGAGATCTTGGCGGAGACCATGCCGCTCGACCTGGCCGCCGAGGGCCTGCGCGGGCTGATCCTGCCACTCGGAGAAGGCAGCGTCGCGATTCTCGGCGATGACGCTGAAGATCTCCAATCCGTCCAGGAAGATATCGCCGGGGCCGTCGAATGGACGATCTGACCTAGATTTCGCGCGCAACGCACAGCGGCACCATGCCACGAACACGCTGTCCCTGGAGTCTCAGCCGCGACGACGGCTATCGGCGCTATCACGACGAGGAGTGGGGCGTGCCCGTGCATGAGGATGCCAGGCATTTCGAGTTCCTGGTGCTCGAGAGCGCGCAGGCGGGGCTGAGCTGGGCGACGGTGCTTCGCAAGCGCGAAGGCTACCGCCGTGCTTTTGCCGGCTTCGACGCGTCGCGAGTGGCGCGCTTCAACGTGCGCTCGGTAGAGCGGCTCGTCAGGGATGCGGGGATCATCCGAAATCGCCAGAAGATCATCGCGACGATCGCGAACGCGCGCCGCTTCCTGGACGTGCAGGAGCAACTCGGCAGCTTCGAGAACTACGTTTGGGAGTTCGTCGATGGGCGGCCGAAGGTGAATCGCTGGAAGCGAGAGAGCCAGATACCGGCGACGAGCCCGCAGTCCGACGCGTTGAGCAAGGATCTCAAGAGCCGCGGCTTCCGATTCGTGGGCTCGACGATCATCTATGCGCACATGCAAGCGACGGGCCTGATCAACGATCATCTCGTCGGTTGCTTCCGGCACGCCGAGTGCATGCGCGCGGCACGCGCTTGAGCTAGGGCGAATCGACGCGCAGCAGCGTCATTGCATAACGCCCGGCGGGCGTGACGTGCGACACGGCTCCGAGGTAACGTGTCGCCGGTGCGAGCGGCCCCCAATCGATCGCAAGCGGGGCGCGGTCGCCGTCGCTCACCGTCGCCGGATAGCTCGCCCGCAGATTGCCGGCGTCGTCGACGGCACCGAAAGACCATGCAAACAATGTGTAGCCCGCGCCCGGGCCGCCGCTCACGTCGTCGGTCTCGAAGCCGTGGACGAGCGCCGCGTAAATCCCGGCTTCCGGCAGCGTGAGGTTGATCTCCTCCCTCGACGTGAAGCTGCCGCTCTGGGCGATCTGCGTGCACTGGCTGTCAGGGCAATAGAACAGATACAAGTCCAAATCGTCGTTGCCGTCCGTGAATTCGTCGAAGAGGGAAAATCGCGCGTAAAGCTGGCCCGGCGGCACTTCGATCAGATGCGCGTTGACGCCGCCATCTTCGCGAAACGAAAACGAGTTGGTCGGATCATCCTGAATCTCGCACGGCACCCCGTTGTCGTCTTGATCGCGGCAGAAATCGGTGAGTGCGGCCCGCAGGCCGTGAACCTGCGCCTGATACGGCCCGCCGTAGCCGAAAGCGACAGGGATATCGGCGCCGCCCGTCGACCCGCTGAAGCCGAGCTCCGCCGGGGCACGCAGCGTGACCGGGCGGACCGCGACGACGCTCGCAGGATGGCGGGTGCCGTCGGTCCAGCGCAGCCGGCCGAAAGACCAGCTGTCGAGTGACGCGCTGCCGCGCTGAAACCGGACGTTGAATTCAGCCGTTTGCCCGGTATCCAGGGTCAGGCTCGTCGGCTCGACGACGATCTCGATTCCGGGCGGCTCTTCGAGATCGAGGGCGTAAGTGGCGGGCGGCCCGAGGTTGGTCACCCTGCGAGTGACGGCGTCTCCGCTCACGAGCTGGCCGATGCCGATCGACGGAAGATTCAGGTCCCGCGCAGCCGAAGAGAAACCGGCGGCCGCCAGGATCGCGCAGTCGGCGGCCTGAAACGGCGACGGGTCGAATCCGCAAACGTAAGCCGCATGCTCGAGGTAGCTCGAGTCGTAGGCGAGCCCGGGATCGATTGCGCGGTTCGCGTCGATATGACCGGCGCCGGCGTCGAAGGGCGTCGCGACGGTCAGGCCGTCCTCCTTGAGCACGCCGCCCCGGGCCGAGGTCGTCAGCGCCGATTTGAGCTGCGCCGGCGTCCAGTCGGGAGAGGCTTCCTTGAGCAGGGCCGCCACTCCGGCTACCTCGGGCGCCGACATCGAAGTGCCGCTCAGGTACTGGTAGAACTCCCCCTCGAGGCCGTTGGCGACGACGGGTGTGTGGCCGGCAAAGATCTTGACGCCCGGCGCGGTGATGTCGGGCTTGATGAAATCCGGCTCCGAAAGCGTCGGCCCGCGTGACGAGAAATCGCCCATGACGCTGCCTCTGTCGTTGCGTGTCAGGAACACGCCTTTGGCGAGCTCCACCTCCACGACCGTCTCGGCGAGGATCTCGTCGACGAGGCGCTGGCCGTCGGCCGTCGAGATCATCACCGCGGGTATGTCGACGCTGCCGGCATCGCCGTTCATGATGATCGGCGCACCCGAGTCGCTGTAGACGACGGCGGCGAGGGCGCCGGCATCGGCGACGCGCTCGAGCTTGACCTGGAACGTGCAACCGCCGCGCTGCAAGAGCGCGATGTGTCCGCTGATGTCGTCGGCGTTTGTGAGTGCCTCGCAGCCGTCGCGGATCGAGCCGGGGAGACCATCGGCAAGCTCGCTCCGGCCATCATCGATCAGCACGAGCTCCTCCTCCAGCGGCTCCCGGTCTTTGAGCTGGGGCGTGAAGCTCGCCTCCCTGATCTCGATCCGCTGGCTCAGGCGGTCGGGCGAGGTGATCGTGACGGCTTCGTCGAAACGGTTGCCTGACTGGGTCGAGGCGCCGACCGTGAGAACCCACGGCGCACCGGCGGGTGAGCCGATCGTGCCGCTCCCAGGGCCGTCGTTGCCAGCGGCGACGACGCTGAATACACCGGCGTCGAACGCGTTGAGCAGGGCGATGTCGTCGGGCGCGTCGAGCCCCGCCTCGAGATTGCCGACCGAATAGTTGATGATGTCCGCAGCGTCGGCGACCGCGTCATCGATGGCTCTGACGAGGTCGGCCGTGCTACAGCTTGCGCGAACCGCTCCGGGCTTGAGCCAGCAAGCCTTGTATACCGCTACGCGGGCACGGGGCGCGATGCCGGCGATGCGGCCGACGCGAGTGCCGAAGAGGTCGGCCGTCACTGCGTTTCCCGCGATCGTCGTGGCGATGTGCGTCCCGTGGCCGTCGGCATCCCGCGGCGAGACGAACTCGCCCGGGTCGAGCTCGTTGCGGGCCAGAAAGCCGTCGATGTAGTAGCGAGCGCCGATGAGCTTATTGTTGCAATCAGCCGCCTCGAAGCCCTCGCCGCTCTGGCAATCGCCTTGAAAGCCGGCGGGTGGGTCGAACAGCACCTCTATGGGCGGGTGCCTTCTGACGGCGTTGCAGAGAAAGATCCCGAGCCATGACGCTTCCGCCCATTGCGAGTTGCAGCGCTCGGGAATCTGCTCTTCAGTGTCCTTGAGTGAAGGGTGCCCCGGCGCCACGCCACTATCGATGACGGCGACCACGATGCTCTCGCCACGAAGCTTGAGATCGGCTCGCAAGCCCCCGTTCTGGTCCTCCAGCCCGAGAAAAATCGCGCTGTTGTTGGTCTGCACATGTTGCTCGGAGTCGAGCCAGATGCGTGCTACTTCGCCGCTGCGTTGCAGCGCCGAGACCTGCTGGGCCGTGAGGCGCGCCGCGAAGCCGTTGAGGGCGTAGCGATAACTGTGAATCTTCATCGGCACCGCGCCAGCCGTCGCGAGCATGCGGTCGTGCGAATCCTCGAGGTAGCGGGCATAGCTCTCGACGGCGCCCGATCGCGACTGGATCTTGCCGCCATCGGCCGGTCGCGTGGCGGCAAACCCGGCCCGGCCGCCGCGGTAGTTGAGCACCGGGGGCTCCCGGAGTTGGATGACGTAGACGTCGCTGTCGGCTTTTACGGGACGCGCCGGCAAGGCGAGCTGCAACGGCGCCGTGGGCGTGGCGTGCTCCACCGCGCCCGCCGCGATCGATGCGCCGAGCATCACCGAGCCCAGGCAGACTTGCAGCCTGTGGCGAGTTGCGGCGGCCGTGAGCTTTCCCATGGAAGTACGTGCTTTACCCCTGTTTGCGGCGACGGTACCACAAGCCCGTGACCCGCCCAACGGCGTCGATGCCGGCTTCAGGCGTCCCGCAGGAACTCGCCGCTGGCGCCGTCGCGGATCGGCGTGGGCGCATCCAGGCCGCCCAGCGGGCCGGCGAGAATATAGTCGATCTCGGTGCCCAGCCGCATTCGCACTTGTCGCGCCGATCTCAGTGGTGGGCTGCCGCTGCGATTCGCGCTCGTCGAGACGATGGCGCTGCGCGCCTGCACGCACAGCGCGCGAGCCAATGGGTGCGCGGTAACGCGCACGGCAAGCGTCCTGCGGCCACCCGTGAGCCAATCCGGGACGCCCGGCCGCGCCGGCAGCACCCAGGTCGTCGGGCCCGGCCAGCTCGCAAGGATCTCGTCGCGCAGCCCGTGCCGCGGCAGCGTCACCACGGCGGCGAGTTGCTCCAGGCTCGCCGCGATCAGGGGCAGGCCCTTCAACCAGGAACGCCGCTTGATCGAGAGCAGCCTCTCGACGGCGGCGCGATGCTCCGGCAGGCACCCGAGACCATAAACGCCTTCGGTGGGATAAGCCACAACGCCACGCTCGGCGAGCATCTGCGCCGCCCGCCGGATGCGCGCTCGATAACGATTCAGCTCGCCGTCGCGACGCATGCGAAACCGGCTTTGGCGCGGGTCGCGCTAGCTTTGGGCCTCGAGGCCGTCACCGCCGCGCTTGACGCCCCGCTTTTTCTTGCCGCCGGCGGCCTTCTTCTTCGGCGCGCTCTTGGTCTGGGCTTCCTTCTTGGACGTCTTCTTCTTGCCGCCCTGGCGCACACGCCGCTCGGGAGCCGCGGCGAGGAGCTGCTGGCACTGTTCCAGCGTCAGCGTCGATGGATCCTGGTCCTTGGGGATCTTCGCGTTCTTCTTGCGATTGGTGACATAGGGCCCGTAGCGGCCGTTGAGAACCTGAATTTCCGCCTCGGGAAACTCCTGGATGACCCGGTTGGCGTCGGCGAGCTTTTTCTCTTCGATGAGCTCGAGCGCACGAGCGAGGTCTATCGTGTAGGGATCCTCGCCGCTGATGGAGACGAACTTGCTGCCGTAACGCACGTAGGGACCGAATCGGCCGATGCTCGCGGATACCGTTTCTCCGTCGGCCGTCTTACCGAGCTCGCGCGGCAGCTTGAACAGATCCAGGCCCTCTTCGAGCGTGATCTCGTCCATCTTCTGCCCGGGGCGCAAGCCGGCGAACAGCGGCTTCTCGGCGTCGTCCTTGGTGCCGATCTGGATGAAGGCGCCGTAACGGCCCATGCGAACGCTCACGGGCCGGCCGCTTTTCGGGTCGGTGCCGAGAACGCGGGACTGCGACGCCTGCTCACGCGTTACAGAAGACTCGGTGTGCTCGATGAGCGCGTGAAAATTCTTCCAAAACTCCTTGAGCAGCGGAACCCACTCGCTCTCGCCCCGCGAGACTGCGTCGAGATCGTCCTCGAGCTTGGCGGTGAACTCGTAGTCGACGTAGCGAGAGAAATGCTCCGTCAGGAAACGATTCACGACTTTTCCGACGTCAGTCGGTATGAAGCGCCGATTCTCCATCTCAACGTATTCGCGGTTACGCAGCGTCGAGATGATCGAGGCATAGGTGGACGGACGGCCGATCCCGTACTCCTCCAGCGCCTTGACGAGCGTGGCCTCTGAGTAGCGCGGCGGCGGCTCGGTGAAGTGTTGCTCGGTCTGAAGGTCCACAAACGCGAGCTCGTCGCCCTGCTCCAGCGGCGGCAGGACCCGGTCTCGCTCGTCCTGAACGCTGTCGTCCAGCCCTTCCTGGTAGACGGTCATGAAACCGGGCTTGACCAGCACCGACCCGGTTGCGCGAAACATCAGATTCGGGTTGCCCGGCCGGCCCGCGGCGATATCGACCCTGACCGTATCGAAAACCGCCGGGCTCATTTGCGAGGCGACCGTCCGCTTCCAGACGAGCTCGTAGAGACGAAACTGGTCGGCGCTCAAGCTGCGCTTGAGGTCGTCCGGGCTTCGCAGCGCCGACGTCGGCCGAATCGCTTCGTGTGCTTCCTGGGCGTTTCTCGCCCTGGTCGTGAACTGACGGGCGCTCTCCGGGAGGTTCTCGTCGCCGTAACGCTCGGCGATCACCTGCCGCAGCTCGTCCAGGGCCTCGGCCGCGACGATCACCGAGTCCGTGCGCATGTAAGTGATGAGGCCCACTGCGCCGTCACCGATGTCGATGCCCTCGTAGAGACGCTGCGCGACCATCATCGTCTTCTGCGCGCTGAAGCCGAGCTTTCGCGACGCTTCCTGTTGCAGCGTAGACGTCGTGAAAGGGGCGGAGGGGTTACGCCGGCGTTGTTTCTTTTCGACCTGCTGAACCGTCAGCACACCGGCGGCGGCCGCGCGTATCGTTTGCTCGGCCTGTCGCACTTCGGTTTCGCGCGTGAAGGTGAACTGTTCGACCTTTTCGCCTTCGTAGATCGCGAGCCTCGCGATGACCTCCTCCTCGCCGTGCTTCGCGAGCGCGCCGATAGTCCAATACTCGCGCGGCTTGAACGCCGTGATCTCGTCTTCGCGCTCGACGATGAGCCGCAGCGCCGGGCTCTGCACGCGACCAGCCGAAAGACCTCGCCGAACTTTCTTCCACAGTAGCGGGGAAAGGTTGAACCCGACGAGATAGTCCAGTGCCCTGCGCGCCTGCTGTGCGTTGACGAGGTCCGAGGATAGATCCCTGGGTGAATTGATCGCTTCCTGAATCGCTCGCTTGGTGATCTCGTGGAAAACTACCCGGCACACCGTCTTGTCCTTGAGCAGACCGCGCTCCTTGAGCACCTCGTAGACATGCCACGAAATCGCCTCGCCCTCGCGATCCGGATCGGTTGCAAGGTAGAGCGTCGAGGCTTTCTTGATCTCCTTCGCGATCTTGTCGAGATGCTTTTGGTTTTTCTCGATGAGCTGGTATTTCATCGCGAAGTCGGCATCGGGGTCGACGGCGCCCTCCTTGGGCACGAGGTCGCGCACGTGGCCGTAGGACGCGAGAACCTGAAAGTCCTTGCCGAGGTATTTCTCTATCGTTCGCGCCTTCGCCGGAGACTCGACGATTACGAGATTCTTGCTCATAGCGATCGACTAGCGCGCGACGGCGTCATCGTGAGTGCTCGATGCTTGGTACTGCTGGCGTGCGCTTGCATAAACTATTGTGTAAATCGCATTGGCCGCCTGCAGGCGGGACGCGCAGGCTAGGCAGGGTAGTCGTTCTCAGTTCACCCAGCCGGGGTCATCCGCGAACACCAAATCCTCCATTCGCGCGTATGCCTGTTCCTGGCCGGGTTGACTGAAGAGAACCATCATCACCACCCATTTGATCTGCTCGATATCGATATCGCTACCGTCGAGAGCCATGAGGCGATCGATGACGACCTCACGTTGGGTGGCTGTGAGGATACCGATTTGCTCCAGGTGAAGCAGGTATCCCCGGCACGGCGCGTCGAGGCGCTCTTGCTCCAGGCGATCGTAGAGGCGCATCGTCGCGTTGCGGGGGGCGGGTGCGTCCGAGCCGGGCTCGGAGACGTTGAGCCCGTCGAGCCAATCAAGGGCGCGGTCGATCTCTCGATTCCTGAAACCGGCGCGCTCCAGCTCCTCTCTGAGCTCATTCCGATCCGGTTCCGGTTCGTCCTCGCTGTCGACGAAGCACTCGAACAGATACATGAGCACGTCGAGCACGGTCTCTTTCATGAAATCCTCTTCGGCAGGCGAGCATATCGACCGCCTGGCAGCGCCTCGACTAGCCCCTCTAGCTCCAGGATCAGGAGCATGGATGAAAGCTCCGCCGTCGTCAATCCAGCGCAGTCGGCCAATTCGGCGAGATTGCAGGGGTCATAGCCCATCGCATCGAGCAACTCGGCATAGCCCGGCTGTTCTGTCAAAACGTCGCCGCTCGCGCCGTTCGCGTTCTGCGGCGCCTCGACCCCGAGATCGAGCTCGAGTCGTAACAGCGGCGCGAGCTCGACCAGGATGTCGGCCGCTTCCTCGACCAGCTTGGCGCCCTGCTTGATCAGCGCGTGGCAGCCCTTCGCCATCGGATTGTGAATCGATCCCGGAATCGCGAAGACTTCTCGCCCGTATTCCGCCGCGAGCCGGGCCGTGATCAAGGAACCGCTGCGTCGTGCTGCTTCGACGACGAGTGTGCCCACGCTCAATCCCGCGATGATACGATTGCGGCGCGGGAAATTCGCCGCACGTGCTTGCGTGCCCGGGGGATATTCGGAAACGAGCAGGCCTTTCGCCGTCACACGCTCCGCAAGATCCGCGTGCTCGCGCGGGTAGACGATATCGGGCCCGCAGCCGAGCACCGCGATCGTGCCCGCGGCACCCGAGAGCGCGCCTTCGTGACCCGCGCCGTCGATGCCGCATGCGAGTCCGCTCGTAATCGTCAAACCATGGTCGCTGAGATACCGTGCAAAGCGCGAGGCCGTATCTCGTCCGCCGCGTGTCGGATTGCGGCTTCCGACCACGGCAAGCTGCGGAGACTTGAGCAGCTCCACGCGCTCGCCGCGAACCCACAGCGCCAGAGGCGGATCGGAAATCTCCTTGAGCAACTCGGGGTAGGCAGGATCGTCAATCGGCACGAGGTGGTTTTGCGGCGAGCTCAACCAATCCCGCCATGTCTGCAGCATCGCGTCTTGCGGTGCCCGGAGACGATTTGCTTGATTTGCCGGAATCCCCGCCGCCTCGAGCTCGGCCAAGGTCCGTTCGGCCGCGGGTCCGGCGCCGTGCGAGCGCACAAGCTCCAGCCAGCGCCGCGAGCCTGGAGGGGCGGCCTGCAGCAGAAGCAGCCACGGCTCAGCCGCCATGGCGACGGCGCGGCGCCGGGTGGTGTCGGTCGCTCGGGCCGCCGAGGCCGGAACGGGCCGTGGGTCTCGCGTTAGGTCGGGTTGCGGACGATATCCAGGACCCGGATCTCGCTCGTAGCCTCCATGACGAGGGCATAACTCATCCGGTCGAATATTCGGAATACCATCATCGTGCCGGCGAGCTCATCGGGCAAGCGGACTTTTTCCGCGAACAGCCCCGATCGGCGGACTCCGTCGGTAACGACCTGTCCAGCACGGTAGGCTTGGAGAACATGCCCGGGCTCGAGGCCATCTCGCGCGCCGCGGTTGATCACGATCACTTGGTAGCTGCCGATCAATGAAATGCCGTCGATGACCGAGATGATGCTGCCGTCGATCGGACCCTCAGGGGCGCGCGGGAAATAATTGACCGGCGTCTGAATTTCTTCGGTGATCAGGTAATCGCCGATCAGCGTCTCGCGCGCGTTGTGAGTCAACAGCAACGTCGTCGGATCGCCGCTGCGGCCCACGCGCCCTTCGCCGACGTAGATGCCTTCATAGCCGATGACCGCGTTGTCGTCGGGATCGACCAGCTCGTTGCCGACGTGCACCAGCGAGAACACCGTGCCTTCGGGAGCATCCGTGCCGCGCACGTACACTTCCCTGCCGGCGCTGCCCACGAGGCCTTCGCGGTGCGCGAAAACGTACGGCAAGGTCTCGATCTGATCGCGCTCCAGCAGCATCGGGCGCGACAGGAAAGCGCGCAAGGTTTCGAAAGGAATCGTCGGAATCGCGTCTTCGAGCGGCTCGGAGCGCACTCTCGGCGAGAGGCGTTCGACGCCCGCGCCGCTGGCAGCCGTGCCGCGCTCGAGCTGTATCACCGGCTGGCCGTCGAGATAGGACAGCGACAACACGTCTCCGGGAAAGATCAAATGCGGATTCGCGACTTGCGGGTTGATCTGCCAGATTTCCGGCCAGTACCAGGGGTCCTGCAGAAACAGACTCGCGATATCCCACAGGGTATCGCCCGACTGCACGACATAGCGGTCCGGGTGCCGCGGATTCACGAGTACCGGGGGAGGCGTCAACTGACCGACGGCCCGGCTGCCGAAAGCCGTCCCCGCGGCCCGGATGGCAGCCGGCGGTTGATAGCCGGCTCCCGGCCGGCCCGGAGCCGACGCAGACTGCTCGAGCCGAGTCTGGCTCGCACCACATGCCGTCACTAGGCCCAATACCGAGGCAGCCAGCCCGACCAAGAGGACCGGGCGGGCGGTTGGCAGGTAAGGGTAAAACATGGCTCGAAGCTCCCTGATGCCGGTCAATCAACAGACCTGGAAATGACCTCCGGATCCTCGCTGGTGTACTCTAACAAGCTGACCCAAATGTTAGTTCCCGCCGCGATGGTCCCGGAACGATCATGAGTAATCCAGTAAACTCAAATAGTTAAGTTGACTTCGCAGCGTTATACACGAAATCCCCGGTTAACCACAATGGCGAATCTCCCAATTCTCGAGTACCCCGATCCGCGGCTGCGGATTCGCGCGGAACCGGTCACAGAATTCGACGAGGCCTTGAGTACGCTTGTGGCCGACATGTTCGAAACCATGTACTCCGCGCCCGGTATCGGCCTGGCGGCGACGCAGATCAACGTCCACAAGCGCATCCTTGTCGCGGATATCTCGGAGGAGCGCAACCAGCCCTATTGTCTGGTCAATCCGGAAGTAGTGAGCGCCGAAGGTAAGGTCAGCTATGAGGAGGGGTGCCTATCGGTCCCAGGCGTATTCGAGCCCGTGGACAGAGCGGAAAAGATCAAAGTCACAGCGCTGGACTTGGATGGGAAGCCAACCGCGCTCGAAGTGGAAGGCCTGCTCGCGATATGCATCCAGCACGAGATCGATCATCTGGACGGCAAGCTGTTTGTCGACTATCTATCGGCGCTCAAACGCGAGCGGCTGAAGAAGAAGCTCGCCAAGCAAACCAAGAAAGAAAGTCCGAGTCGCGAATCCGGCCCCGCTAGAGCTCGCGCCCCCGTCATCTGAGCGTTGGGCAGGCGAGTCCCGGAACGTGGAGGCGCAAGCGAGCATTGCCTTCGCCGGCACTCCGCAGTTCGCGGTTCCGGCGCTCGAACGGCTGATCGCCTCCGGTCACGAGCCGAGTCTCGTGCTGACTCAGCCCGACCGGCCGTCCGGGCGCGGTCGAAAGCCGGCGGCAAGCCCCGTCAAGCAGGTCGCCGCGGCGCGATGCTTGCGCGTGCGACAACCCGCGTCGCTTACAGGCGCGGCGGCGCAAGCAGCGGACTGGGGACCGAGGCCCGACCTGCTCATCGTCGTGGCCTATGGCTTATTGCTGCCGCAGTGGCTGCTCGACTGGCCGCGCGTCGCGGCGGTCAATTTGCACGCGTCGCTGCTGCCACGTTGGCGTGGCGCGGCGCCCATTCAGCATGCGATTCTCGCCGGTGACCTCGAAACCGGGATCAGCGTCATGAAAATGCAGCTCGGCCTCGACAGCGGACCCGTGTACTTGCGGCGCTCGCTCCGCATCGGTCCGGCCGAAACCGCGGCAGAGCTTCACGATCACCTCGCCGGGCTCGCCGCCGAAGCGCTGCTCGAGATCCTTCCGGCGCTGTCTACGGGGGAGGCGGTGGCCGAGCCTCAGGACCACGCCCAAGCCAGCTACGCCCCCAAGATCCTCAAGTCCCACGCCGCCATCGACTGGCACGAAGCGGCCGTGGTGCTGGAGCGAAAGGTACGCGCATTCAAGCCCTGGCCGGTAGCGCAAGCGAAGCTCAGCGACGGGCGGGTGATGAGGATTTGGGAGGCCGAAGCGAT
>Ga0299906_10001504_pt1 | contig 20042 bp, 20 predicted proteins | sample RVTome_14_FD_200259 | JGI IMG/M metagenome (GOLD analysis project Ga0299906, IMG submission 200259) | Soil microbial communities from uranium-contaminated site in the Upper Colorado River Basin, Wyoming, United States - RVT145D125 (version 2) ...
CACCCGGCCGCCTTCGACGTACGGCTCCACGCCGGGATGCATCGCCTCGCCATCCTCCGGCACCGAGCCCACGATGAGATCGCTCGTGGCCACCGCGTCCGCCGCGATCGCCTCGAGCGTCACCGGATGCACGACGGTGCCGCGCCGACCCTGCGCGTCGACGACGCCGAACCGCACGGCGTAGGTGCCCGGATCGATACGCAGCGCGGTGTCGAAGGGCAACGGCTGCGCGTCACCGGCCGGGCCCGGCACGAGCGGCAACTGACGCCCGAGCGAGGCCACCACGTCCCCGTTCTCGTTCAGCACGAGGTAGCCGACCGCATACTCCCCCTCCGGCTCTCCGGGCTGCCCGACCTGCGCGGTGAGGTGCAGGCGGTACTGGGTGTCGTCCGTCTCGCGCTGGACGAAGGTGGACAGGCGCAACGGAATCCCAGAAACCGCGATGGGTGAGGACAGCGCGTCCCGCAGGACCTCGGCAGGCGGGCGCTGCGCGTCGACGAGCTCGGTGGCCACCGCCGTGCGGCTGGCGCGCACGGTCACCCCGCGCCGCCGTCCCTCGACCTCCACGCGCTGCTGCGCCGGATCGCCCCCCTGCCGCTCGACCGCCACGACGTACCAGGCGGAGGTCTGCGTGGCAAGACGTTCGAAGATGCCGGTACCGCGGCCGATGGCCCGAAACAGCTCGCCCCCCGTGCGATCGGTCACGGTCTCGAGCCCGCCCAGCTCGAGCGAGCGGTCCTGCAAAGACATCGTGGACTGGCTGTTGTCCAGGCTGAGGATGTCCGCGTCGCGCTCGGGCTCGACGGCCACGACGTGAACGGTCGTGCGCGCCGCAGCGGCCAGACGCTCTACCTCGTTGAGCAGCAGGAGATCCTCGACCACGAGGCCCGCCGACACGAGCACCATGGTCTTGGGCCCGTCGACGTTGGCCAGTTCCCTCAGGTAGGACTCCAGCCGGCGCACGGAGTTGGTCGCGTCCTGGCGGATCTCGGTCCGCATCAGCATGGCTTCCTGTTGCAGGATGATCCGGCACTGCCGGAGGGCGTCGCCAACGAGGTCCTCCAGCCGGACGCCGTTGCACCCGCGCTCCAGGATCCGCTCCTCCGTCGGAGTGAGCGGGCCGTTGATGTCGCGCTGTACCAGCTCGAGATCGAGGGTCAGGGCCTCCCACATCTGAATGCTGAACTGGCGAAGGCTCTGCTTGGCCGGCTGGCCGACAACGCGCCCGATCGCTTCCTGCACGCGGGCGCGGTCCCTCGTCAAGTCCACGCGCGGCCCCGGCTCGGGAAACGCCAGGAGCGCCGCGTAGTCGTCGGGCGTGAGGCCCGCGACGAACTCGCCCGCGGTCCGGATGAGCCCTGCGGCCGAGCCGGGCCGGATGAGCGTCTGGTCCACCGCGACGACCAGGCGCCGGCCCGCGGCGGGCGTGACGTTGGTCGAGATGGCCGGGGCCTCGACCGGCGCCGGCTCGCCCGCGCGAGCGGTGTCCACCTTGACCAGCTCGAGGGACACGATGTCGCGCTCCCGGCCGTCGATCTTCACGCGGAGGTCGCGTGGCCGCAGGTCCTCCACGGGGCGGCCGTCGGTGTCGACAGCCGAGACGTCGATCGTGATCAGGTCGACGCCGGCGCGGAATCGCTGGCGCTCGTCAGCCGTGTCCTGCGCGTGCCCGGCAAGGGCGGCGAGCGCACAGCACGCGGCCGCGCAGACAAGCGTTCGCGCGACGGGAGCGGAACGCGGCACGCTTCAATTAGAGCGCGTTCGCGGGCCGAGCGGAAGGCTCTAGCGAGGCCCGCCTCAGACCAGCGAGCATGTCAAGAGCCTGAGGCGGGCCTCGCTAGCGCAGTGACGCTTCGCGTCACTGCCAAGTGTTGGCTCAGCCCCGCGGAACGCGGGGCGAGACGCCTTGAGGGGCCGGAGGAAACTTGACTCAAACGGCATGGATTCCGGCCCCTCAAGGCGTCTAGTCGCGCCAGACGCGCGCGCCCTCGGACCGGAACGGCCCTGCGTAGACCTGCCCGCCGGGCCCGAGCACGCTCCGCACGCGATCGGCGAGGCGGCGGCCGGCGTCGTCGCCATCGACCACGCCGTAGACCGCCGGGCCCCACGAGCTCTGCCCCACTCCCACGGCGCCCCAGTCCCGCAGGCGGCGGACCAGGTCGGCGCTCGGCCCCCGTGCGAACGTACCTCCCTGCACCGTCGTGAACCACCGCCCGGTGACGTCCTGAATCTCGTCGAGCGCGCGTCCGAAGGCCTCGAGATCGGCGTCGGCCAGCGCCGGCAGGAGCGCCATCAGCACCAGGTGCGCCACGCGCTCGACATCGCGCTCCGACGGAGAGGGCAGCGAGGACAGCGCCGTCTCCTCCTCCGCGCCGCTCAGTCCCGGCGGGGCATCGGGCACGGCCAGCACGCATCGCCACGCGGGGGGAAACGGGAGGCGCGCGACGAGCGGACCGCATGTGTCCCGATCGCGATGGCGCCCTCCCTCGACCACGAGGCCGCCGCGTTCGAAGGTCCACGTGCCGATCGCCGATCGGCGTGCGCGACCCACGGCGCGGGTCAGCGCCGGGGCATGGCGATCGACGTCGTACAGCTCCGCGATCGCTCGTGCCACGCTCAATGCGAGCTGCGTGCCAGACCCCAGGCCGGCGTGTGGCGGCAGCGCCCGATGCACGCGAATGGCCACGCCGCACGGCAGGTTGTGATGCGCAAGAAAGCGTCTGGCGAACGCCTCGGCACGCGCGGCGTCCTCACCCTCGACCGACACGGTCGCCGACGGCCGGACGGAGACGAGCAGCGAGGGTGACGCGGCCGCCGCCCCGAGGCCCCCGAACCACCGGCCCCGCTCGCCCCGCAGGTCGAGCACGCCGAGATGCAGCCGAGCGGAGGCTTCCACGCAGACCGCGCGGTCGCTCACGCGCGCGTTGGCGCTTCCCTGCGCCGTGGTCGGACGCTCTGCCGTCGTCGGATTCGTGGCGTGTCCGCTCATGACGGGCGGGCCTGGCGCGGTACGGCGCGGACGTACTCGGCGAGCAGCGCCATCGCCTCGCGCTCGTCGGGTCCGGCGGTCTTGTCGACGATTACCTGGAGGCGCGCCATCTCCTGCTCGATGAAATCGGCCGGCAGCACGTGCAGGCGCGTGGCGTGGATGGCCGCCTCGAGCACCGCGTGCCGCGCGCGGTTGAAGCCGATGAACTCGCGCCGCACGCCGCGATGGACGACCTCGGTCTCGATCCGGGCACGCGGAGGCCTGCTGTCGATCCGGCGCACCATGACCTCACGCCAGGAGCAGCAGTCCCTCAGCACGACGCCCCGCACGCGGTCGGCCGGCTCGGTGGGATAGACGGGGCTGGAGATCGCCGCGCGCGCGAACACGCGCGCGTCGTCGATCAGATTGACGACCGCGGCGCCGGTCGCGGCCACGTTGCGGTAGGTCGCCGTCTCGAGGAACGGCTTCAGCACGATCGTCTCCTCGGCCCACTCCACGCCCATCGGCGCGCAGTTGACGCTGCCGTCCTCGGCCAGGGTCGTGACGATCGTCTCGAGGATCACGAGTCTCCGTTCACCGTGGCGTTCACCGTACGAGCGTCACCGGCGGGGGCACGAACGGCTCGCCCGTGCCCTCGCGTCGTGCCGCCCAGGGCAGGAACAGATCCGGCGTCCCGGTGGCCCCGTCGGCTCGCGGCGGTAGCGCGGCCGTGTCCGCCGACGACCCACGCAGGAACCGGTCGATCATCGCGTAGCCGTACTCGCTGGCAGCAGACTCGGGATGGAACTGCACGCCGATCACCGGGTGCGAGCGATGCGCGACGGCCATGACCGCGCCGTCGTCGGTTGCCGTAGCCAGCACCCGCAGGCATTCGGGAATCGTGGCCGGCACGATCGCGAGCGAGTGATACCGGGCCACCTGGATCGGCGACGGGAGCGTCGAGAAGATCTCCGTCCCGTCGTGGGCGACCCATGACGTCTTGCCGTGCACCGGCCGGCCCGACTGCACGACCTGCGCCTCGTAGGCCACCCCGATGCACTGGTGCCCCAGACACACGCCCAGGATGGGCGTCGTGGCGCCGAAGCGGCGCACGACGTCGGTCGAGACGCCGGCCTCGGCCGGTGTGCAGGGACCTGGCGAGATCACCACGTGGCTCGGTGCCAGGCGCGCCACTTCGTCGAGCGTCAGGTCGTCGCTGCGGCGGACGACCGCCTCGCGACCCAGCTCGCGAACGTAGCGCGCCAGGTTGTAGACGAAGGAGTCGCGGTTGTCGATGACGAGAATCATGCTCCGGGCGCGGTGGCGTCGATCAGGGCGCGAGCCTTGTCGAGCGTTTCCTGATATTCCAGCGCGGGGTCCGAATCGGCCACGATCCCGCCCCCCGCACTGAAGTATACGCGCCCGCCGGCAACGACCGCGGTGCGGATGGCGATGGCCGTGTCGAGCTCCCCGGCCACGCTCCAGTAGCCGATCGACCCGCAATAGACGCCGCGGCGCGACGGCTCGAGCTCGGCGATGATCTCCATCGCCCGCAGCTTCGGCGCGCCGGTGATCGAGCCGCCGGGAAACGCCGCCCGGAGCAGGTCGAGCGCGTCGGCGCCGGGCGCGAGCTCGCCGACGACGGCCGAGACCAGGTGGTGCACCGTCGGGTGGCGCTCGAGCGCGAACAGCTCCGAGACGCGCACCGAGTGTGGCGCGCACACGCGCGACAGGTCGTTGCGCATCAGATCCACGATCATCAGATTCTCCGCCCGGTCCTTGGCGCTCTCGGCGAGCGCCTGGGCCAGCGCCGCGTCGTGCTCCGGACCGAGGCCGCGCGGGCGCGTGCCCTTGATCGGGCGCGTCTCGACGTGGCCACGCCGGTCCACGCGCAGGAAACGCTCCGGGGAAGCGCTTGCGACGGCGAAGTCCGGATACTCGAGGTAGGCGGCGAACGGCGCGGCGCTGCGCGCGCGCAGCCGGCGGTAGAAGGGCCAGGCCGACTCCTCGAGCGGTGCCTCGAACCGCTGGGAGAGATTCGCCTGGAACACGTCGCCGGCGTAGATGTACTGACGCACGCGCTCGACGGCGGCCAGATAGCCCTCGCGCGTGAACGAGGAGCGCAGGTCGAGCGCCCCGTCCCACCAGCCCCGCTCCACGGGATGCGACGGTGCCGGGGGCCCCGCCACTCTCCGCCCTGTCTCGCCAGCCCGACCGACGGCCCGCCGGCCGTCGGCCGGCGATCGGTCGAGCCAGGCGCGCACCTCCGCCGCCCGCCGGCCAGCCCGCCTCGCCCGTGCCGACCCCGCCTCGGGCATGCCGGTCGAGACCAGCCAGGCACGTCCCGTCTCGTGATCCCAGGCGAGCACCCAGTCGTAGAGCCCCATGACCACGTCGGGGAAACCGAGATCGTCGAAGCGCGGCTCGGGAAGCCGCTCGAGCGTCTTTCCCCAGTCGTACGACACGTAGCCGGCCGCTCCGCCCTGGAACGGCGGCAGCCCGTCCGCGGGCTCGGCGGCGTGCGGCGCCATCAGCGTCCGGACCACGGCCAGCGCGTCGCCGGCCATCTCGCGCCGCTCGCCCGTCAGGCGATCGACGTACTCGGTGCGGCCGGCGTGGCTGCGAACGATCGCGACCGGATCCGCGCTCAGGAACGAGTGGCGGCCGAGTCGCCCGCCGCGCGCCGCGCTGTCGAGGAACAGGCGGTACGGACGCCCCGCCAGGTGCTCGCAGCAGGCCACCGGGTCGGGTGCCGGCACGAGCTCCTCGACCACCGGGCTCGCGGCGCGCTCAGCGGTCGTCATCGCGCTCCACCGGAGCTGCAGGCTCGCCGTCCGCCCGTCGTTGCGGCGCCTGCGTGAGGCGTACGTGACCGGAGACCTCGTCGGGCGGCGTGAGATATCCCCACGACAGCGCCCCCTCCTGCCGGTACGTCTTGCCGAGCGTCACGGCCAGGCTGGCCTTGGCCAGCTCCTTCCCCAGATAGAAGGCGTGCGCCGGATCGACGACCTCGAGTCTCGCGAAGATGTCCTGGATGTCGGTGCCGTGCACGAACCGCTCGGCGTTGAGCACGGTGATGCCATGGCGATTGGCGAAGATGCGGAAGTTGGGATCGGTGATCGAGGCCTGCAGCGCGCGCAGCTCCTCCTCGGAGTACTCGAGCACCTCGGGATCCTTGACGGTCACCAGCCGATCGTCCACTCCCTTCGGAATCGTCCGTCCCGTGACGGCGTAGTGCATGAGCCGGCGCGCGACATCCACCTCGCGCACGGCCCCGTGGGCCCAGGGAATCACCTCGGTAGTGAGCACCGAACGGATGCCGAGCTCCTGACAGACCGCCACGAGCACGGCGTTGACGCCCGTGGAATCGGCCGCGGTGAGCTCGGTGAGGTTGCCGATGCCCATCAGCATCTCGGCACGCGGCCACCGTCGCCGGGCGGCCGCGTACCGCTCGAGCGACGCCATGAAGCCCATCCCGATCGGCTCGAGGACCGGATCGATCAGGCAGGGCACGCCGACCTGCCCGAGCCGCTCGAGCGCCGGCTCGAGCGTGTCGAGGCCGCCGCCGGACTCGGGCACGACCACGACGCGCGCGCCGCTGCCGGCCAGATCGGGCGCCACCTCGACGTTGCCGGCATTGACGCTGAGCACAAGCTCGGCGCCCGCCTCGACGGCTCTGCGGATCTCCCCGGGGTCGAACGTGTCGACAGCGACACGCAGCCCGTCGCGCCCCAGCTCGCCCACCACGTCGCCGAGGGCAGGAAACGCCAGGCCCGGCGTGCAGCCGATATCGACGAGATCGGCGCCGGCGGCCCGGTAGCGTGCCGCCTCCGTCCGGATCGCCTCCCGGCTCATGCGCGGGGCGTTGTTGATCTCGGCGACGATCTCGATGTCCCAGGCGCCGTAGTCCGCCGCCTCGGCGGCGCGCCCGAAGTGACGCGGGATCTCGCGCAGGTCCTTCGGTCCCTTCTCCACGGGCACGCCCGCGCGCTCGGCCACCACCGCGGGATCGCCCTCGCAGAGTCCCGGGATGAGCACGAGATCGGTGCCGTCGGGCACCGTCAGGTGGCGCGCGATCCACTCGGTCGTCATCAGCGCCGCCACCGTGATGCGCAGCGCCGCGACCTCGCAGGCAAACGGCGCCCCCATGCCGTCGAGCACCCGGCGAAGCGCCGGCTCGGCCAGCCGCCCGGTGACGAACAGGACACGGCGCGGCTCGACCGGCGTGGGCGCCGGAGCGGCCATCAGCGCGGGTCGCCGCCGCGGACGAACTTGTTCGGCGTGCCCTCGAGCGCCTCGCCTTCGGCCGGACGCCAGAGCACCACGTCCTCGATGCGCCGGGCCAGCGCGAAGTCCTTGTCGGTGATGCCTCCGGCGCTGTGCGTGCTCAGCTTCACGGTGATGCGTCCCCAGGTCACGCTGAGGTCGGGATGGTGGTACGCGGCCTCGGACAGGTAGCCGATCGCATTCACCAGCATCAGCGTCGTCGGCCAGCCGTCGGTCTTGTAGACGCGCCGGATCCAGCCGTCCTCGAGGTACCACCCGGGGAGCGACTGCAGCCGCCCGGCGATCTGCGCCTCGTCGTAGGTGGGCTCCTTCTTCGCCATCATCGGATCTCCTCGCATGCGCCGGCGGCCGGCGCATGCCTCACATCACCACGCCGCCGCCGACCCGGAGCGTCTCGCCGGTGATGAAGGCCGCGGCCGGCGAGGCCAGGAACACGATGGCCGCCGCCACGTCCTCGGGTGTGCCCCAGCGGCCGAGCGGCGTGGCGGCGATCACCTCGCGCCGGCGCGCCTCGTCGAGCCCCTCGCCGAAGGCGGTCTCGATCCAGCCGGGCGCCACGACGTTGACGCGCACGCGCGGCGCCACGGTGCGCGCGAGCGACTTGCTGAAGGCGAGCACGCCGCCCTTGACGGCGGCAAAGAGCTGCGGGTGCGTCCCGGCCATGCCGGTCTCCACGTGGTCCCAGCTCATGTTGACGATCACGCCGCCCTCGGGCCGTGCGGCGAGCAGCTCGGCGGCGCACCACGAGGCGAGCACCGTCCCGCGCAGGTCCACGGCGAGGAGCCGGTCCAGCTTCTTGACGTCGGACAGCGACGCGCCAGCGCCGGTGAGGATCTCGGCCCCGGCGTTGTTGATCCAGGCATCGATCCGGCCGAGGCCATCGCTCGCGCCGGGTCCGATCGCGCGCACTGACGCCTCGTTGGCCAGGTCCGCGTGCAGCACGACGGCCTTGCGGCCCGTCGCCTGGATCCCGCGCTCGACCTCGCGCGCGCCCCGCTCGTTGACGTGGTACGTCAGCGCCACGTCCGCGCCGGCGCGCGCCGCCGCAAGCGCGGTGGCTCGGCCGATGCCGCTCGAGCCGCCCGTCACGAGCACGGCGCGGCCGGCGAGGGGCAATTCCGGTTGTGCTGCCATCTGGGGGCGATCATACGTTAGGGCTTCAGGCTTCAGGCGCCGTGCACGCAAGAAGGCTACAGGCTACGGGCTCCAGGCCTGTAGCCCGCAGCCTTCGTAATGCCCGGGGCCCTACGCGATATGCGCCCCCCTCGTCTCCACATACATCGCATAGAGCGACTGGCTCGCGGTCATGAACAGCCGGTTGCGCCGTGTGCCGCCGAAGCAGACGTTCGCGCAGGTCTCGGGCAATCGGATCATGCCGATCGTGTCGCCATCGGGGGCGATCACGAGCACGCCCGGACGCGCGCCGGCCCAGACGTTGCCGTCGGCGTCGCAGCGGATGCCGTCGGCCGCCGACCGCGTGCCGGCGCCGGGCACCTCGAGCTGCGCGAAACGCTCGCGATTGCGCAGCCGCCGGCCGTCCACATCGAAGACCAGCGTCTCTCCCCGGCCCGTGTCGGCCACGTACAGCCGCCGATAGTCGGGCGAGAAGCACAGCCCGTTGGGCTGCCCCACCTCGTCGGTCACGCGATCGATCCGGCCCGAGGGCTCCACGCGGTACACGGCCGGTGGGGTCTCGGACTCGGCCTGGAAGCCCTCGAAGTTGCCGCGGATGCCGTAGATCGGATCGGTGAACCAGATGGCGCCGTCCGGATGGACGACCACGTCGTTCGGCGAGTTCAGTCGCCGGTCGTCGTACCGCTCCGCGATGGTCGTGACGGTCCCGTCGGTCTCGTAACGGACCACGCGCCGCCCGCCGTGCTCGCTCGACAGCTGCCGCCCCTGGTAGTCGAACGTGTTGCCGTTGCTGTAGCCCGACGGACTCCGGAACGTCGTGACGTGTCCGTCCTCCTCGATCCAGCGGAGCTGCCGGTTGTCGGGGATGTCGCTCCACACGAGATACCGCCCCACGCCGTTCCAGGCCGGCCCCTCGGCCCACTCCGTGCCGATGTGCAACCGCTTGATGGAGGTGTTGAACACGATGTAGCGACGGAAGCGCTGGTCGAGCGCCACGATGTCGGGGTCGGGATAGGGAATCGGCCCTGGCTCGGACCAGTCGCGGGGCGTCGGCACGGGCGAGACCGCCCCCTGCCCCTGGGCCGCAACCCGCGCGGCGGCCACCGCGCCGAACGAGGCGGCCAGAAACGCACGCCGGCCGACGCGCGCGCGCGCTACGGGAGCGAGGGTCGGGGCGGGAGCCATGCGGACCTCCAGTGCCACGGGCCCCACGGATGGACCCTGATGTCCTGCAATCTACACCAGAAGTGGGGCACACTTACGACGTGAGACGAGCCGCCATCGTGGCCGCCGCCGTGATCGCGGTGGCCACCGGCACGACGGTCGGCACCACGCAGAAGTCGGCCACTCCGGTGACCGCCGACGTGCTCTTCGCCGACGCGCTCGCCGCCGCCAACGAGCTTCCGCGGCTCCACAGTCTGCTGGTGAGCCGGCGCGGCGAGCTGCTGCTCGAGCGCTATTACAACGGCGCGCGCGCGTCCCGTCCGGCCAACGTGAAGTCGGCCTCGAAGAGCGTCGTCTCGGCGCTCGTCGGGATCGCGATCGACCGCGGGCTCGTCCCGGACGTGAACACGCCCATCGAGACGTACTTTCCGGAGCTCGCGGATACGGACGACCGGCGACGGCGGGCCATCACGATCGAGCACCTCCTGACCATGCAGTCCGGCCTGCAGTCCACGAGCAATCGGTACTACGGCACCTGGGTCGTCAGTCGGAACTGGGTGCGACACGCCCTCAGCCGGCCGATGGAACAGGACCCTGGCACCGGCATGGAGTACAGCACGGGCAACACGCACCTGCTGTCGGCTGTCCTGACGCGGGCGACGGGCACGAGCACCTGGGCCTTCGCCCAGGAAGCGCTCGCGCGCCCGCTCGGCTTCGAGCTGGCGCGGTGGCCGCAGGACCCGCAGGGTGTCTACTTCGGCGGCAACGACATGCTGCTCACCTCGCGCCAGATGCTGGCCTTCGGCGAGCTGTACCTGGACGGCGGACGGGAAGGCGGCGCGCAGGTCGTGCCGGAGTCGTGGATCGAGCGTTCGTGGATCCCTACGGGACGCTCGCGCTTCAGCGGCCAGCGCTACGGCTACGGATGGTGGATCCGGGAGCTGGCTGGCCGTCAGGCCTACTACGCGTGGGGCTTTGGCGGCCAGTACATCGTGCTGGTGCCAGAGCTGGATCTGGTCGTCGTGGCCACGTCGGCGTCCGACGTGGCCGAGGAGCGCCGCACGCACCGGCGGACGCTCTTCGAGATCGTCGAGGATCTGGTGGTCGCGCCCGTGGCCTCGGCCGGACCGATCCGCCCCGCCCCATGACCCGTCCGTTCGATCCCCGAGTCTCCCCGCACGCCGGCCTCGGACGGCCGCTCCTGCTCGTCAGCGTGGCGTCGGCGCTCGAGGTCCCCGCCGCGGTCGAAGGTGGTGCAGACCTGGTCGACGCCAAGGATCCGGAATCCGGCGCGCTCGGCGCGGTGACGCTCGACGTGCTGCGCGAGATTGCGGGCGCCGTGCACGGGATGCGTCCGGTGTCCGCCGCGCTCGGCGATGCGGTGACCGAGCAGAAGATCGCGCGAGCCGTCCGGCAGTACGTGGAGGCGGGAGCGCAGATCGTGAAGGTCGGCATCGCCGGCGTCACGACCCAGGCCCGTGCCGCGGCGCTGCTCCACGCCGCCGTGGACGGCGCGCGCGCCGGCGGCGGCCGCGTGGTGGCCGTGGCCTATGCCGATACAGCCACGGTGCTGCCGCCGCCGGCCGTCGTCGACATCGCCGCCATGGCTGGCGCCGACGGCGTGCTGCTCGACACGATCGACAAGGCCGGTCCCGGGCTGCCGGAGCTCATCGCGCCGGGAGGCCTGCGTGCCTGGGTGGCACGCGCGCACGACGCCGGGCTGTGGGCCTCGGTCGCCGGCCGGCTGACGGCCGAAACGCTCGCGTGCGCGTGGGCCGCCCGGGCGGACGTGGTCGGCGTTCGGGGCGCAGCCTGCGACAGCGGTCGTAACAGCACCGTGTCGTGCGACCGGGTACGCGCGCTGCGCGTCCGCCTCGACGAGGTGGCTACACGGGTTGCAGCAGCGCGTCGAGGCGATCGGCTGGAACCGCCTCGACCGAGATCCCCGAGGGGACCGCGAGCGGGAAGTACGGATCGACCAGATCGTCGCCCCCGGCTCCCGGCGGCTTGACGAGCAGGAGACGACTGGCGCCCAGTGCTCCGGCGATCCAGGCGGCGATGCTGTCGCTCGTCACGTCCCACCCGTGCGGGAGGGGATCGGCCTCCCGGAGCCAGCGGTACGGCGCCAGCACTTGTACGGGCCCGCCATGGTGATCGAGGTGGATCTCGGACGGCCCGGTCACGAGCCGCGCGTCCGGCAGGCACGAGGCGATGAGCAGCGCGTACTGGTCCATGCCGAGCACGGCCATCCAGTGCGCGGTCTCATCGGACACGCCGAGACGCCGATCGACCGCGCGCACCGCGTCGGCAAAGGGTCCACCGCCCGGCACGACGAGCAGCGGATACCGTTGCGCGGCGCCCGCGACCGCGTCGAGCGCGGCCCGGAAGCTCTCGGGACGCGCCAGCACGCCACCGCCGAGCTTCACGACCGTGGGATTACTCAGACGCCGTCCCCCTTGCGGAACAGCATGTAGTCGAACCGCCCGTGCAGCCAGGCCTCTCCCAGGGCATCGTTGTGCCGCTCGTCGATCGTCTCGCGCAGCACGTGCGCGTAGTCGCCGCCCAGCCGCGCGATCTCCTGCGCGAGCCGTTCCCGTGCCTCCTGCATGAGGCTCTCGTAGCACGCGGTCCACTGCTCGTCGCGGTGCGCCAGCGTGCCGGGGACGCGATGGCTCGTGGCCTCGAGCACGTGTTCGCCCATCGGCTCGGCATCGACCGGCGGCAGCTCGCGGTGCCAGAAGACACGAGACGCACGGTCGCTGTTCGACATGACGCCCGACCCCATTGCGATTCCGAAACGACGCCCGACCCCATTACGTTTCTGTCAGCGTACCGCGGAGAGCTGACGCTCGAACAGGAGCGCCACGCTGGTGGCGGGCGCGCAGCGGGCGGCGGCCTCGCCGAGCTCGCCGGCGAGCGGCACGACCTCGAGTCCAGCCGCCGCCGCCGCCGCGCGTCCAAGGAAGGTACCCAGCCCGGTCACCACGGCCATCTCGATCGCGGGGTGGCGGCCGCTCACACGCTGAATCGCGGACTGCACGGCCCGTGCCTGCGCCCGCGCGAGGGACTCGGCCAGGCGCGACACGTCGGCCTCGTCGAGCATCTCGCGGTCCGCGCACACGACGCGCGCCAGACGCTCGCCGGCGAACTTCCGTGTGACCGGACGCCCGTCCGGGGTGGGGCAGGTGTAGTCGGCCGGGTCGAGATCGCCGCGCCACACGTGCACGTCGCCCGCCAGGGCAAACCCCTCGGCCGAGACACCCGAGAGCGATTCACCCACCGGGACGTAGCTGGAGATGGCCTCGGTGGGCGTGCGGACGACACCCGTGTAGACGAGCTCGCCCGACATCAGGCGCGCCGTGTCGGTGAAGCCCGTGGCCACGACCGTGCCGCCGGCGATCGGGATGACGTCGGTCGTGGTGGTGCCCACGTCCACGAGCAGGGCATCGGGATGCCGCCCTGCGACGGTCCGGGCCGTGGCCGCCCAGTTGGCCCCCGCGACGGCCAGCGGCGACTGCCGGGCGTCGGCCGGCGAGAGGAAGCGGCCGTCCGCGGCGAAGACAGCCGTCGGGCTCCCGGGAAACGCGGCCTCCACGGCATCGAGCACGAACGCGACGCCCTCCCGCTTGGTCCGGAACATCTGCGAGAGCTCGGCCGTCATCGTGACCGCGTGGGTGACCTGCGCGTCGGAAAAGACTTCGGCAGCCAGCGCGCGGAGCACCGCGGTGAGCCCTGCGGGATCCCGCTGCAGCTCGAAGGGACGGCTGCGTACGAACACGGGCGAGCCGCCAGCCACGTGCACGACCTTCGTGTTCACCCCGCCGATGTCCCATCCGAGCACAGCCACGCGTTGCAGGTCCTGCCGTCAATCATCACCCATCCCGGGGCCTGACCGCAGCGCGGAAGCCGTTGACGCCCTGCCGGCGGCCCGCCACACTGCGGGCGTGCAGACGATCGGCGTCATCGACCTGCGGCGCGGGCGCGCGGTGCATGCCGTGGCCGGAGCGCGCGACCGGTACGCACCCGTGACGATGGTCGCCGGCAGGCCGATTCCGCCCGGCGACGCCAGGGCCCTGGCGGGCGTCTACGTCGAGGACCTGGAGGTGGACGCCCTCTATGTCGCCGATCTGGACGCGATCCTCGGGGCCGCGCCGAACCTCGCGCCGGTCCGCGCGCTGGCCGCCAGCGGCGTGCCGCTCTGGTACGACGGGGCCATCACGAGCGTCGAGCAGGCCCGCCAGGCACACGCGGCGGGCGTTCACCATCCGATCGTGGCGCTCGAGACGCTGCCGTCGTACGAGAGGCTCGACGCCATCTGCCAGGCGGTCGAGCGAGTGGCGTTCGGGCTGGATCTGCGGGACGGCCGACCCATCGTGCGTACCGGAGGCACGGTACCGGAGCTCGACGGCGTGGACACCCTGCTGGCGCGCGCCCTCCAGGCTGGTGCCCGCGCGGTGGTGGCCGTCGATCTCGCGCGCGTGGGCACGGCGGCCGGACCGGACGACGCGCTTGTCGCACGCGTGAGGGCCGGGGCCCCGCAGACGACGATCGTGGCCGGCGGCGGCGTCCGAGACTCCCGGGACCTGGCACGTCTGGCCGCGGCCGGGTGCGATGCCGTGCTCCTGGCCACGGCGCTGCACGACGGACGGCTCACGCGCGAGGACCTGACAGCCGCGAGGCGGCTGCCGCTCCACTGAGCCTTGGGACCCTTTCGGGACCCCTCAGGACCCTGGTCGAAACAAGGTGGCCATCTTGACCACCTTATTTCGACCAAGGTCCTTACTGTCCGTCGACTGAGAACGCCAGCAGGACGTTGCCCGGCATGAAGTTGAGCGAGCTGTAGCCCGAGTTGACGAATACCATGCCGCCGGCGATCGCCGCGCCCGGTCCGTTGAGCGACCCGCCACGGGCGGGCACGCCGTTCACCGTGTCGTACTCGTCGGTCGTGTTCACGTCGAAGATCACCTGTCCGGTCGAGGTGTCGTAGGCGCGGAGGTGCCCGTCCAGGCTGCCGGAGAAGACGACGCCGGGCATGCCCGAGACGGCCGCGGGCTGCGCCGTCGTGCAGCCCTGACGCCCGTTGCAGGTATCGGCGGGCGCATCGGCCGCCCAGCGCCGTGTGCCGTCGGCCGCGTCGATCGCCACCACGCCCCCCGCTACGCCCGAAACCCTCTCGAACGCGCTCGACAGCGACGCGTAGATCACGCCGCCACCGGCGGCAAAGCCCCACTCGATGCCGCCGAGCACGCCGCCTTCGCCCGCCTGCGTCTCCCACAGCACCTCGCCCGAGGCCGGATCGAAGCCGTAGAGACCGCCGGACTTCTGCCCGGCCACGAGCACCAACCGGCCCTCGTCGAGCCGCACGAGCGCAGGCGAGCTGCCGAAGTCGAAGTCGGGACCCGGATTCTCCGGGCAGCCGACCCGCTCCTCCTCGGTCGCGCCGAGGCATCCGGTGGTCCACGCGTCGGCCGGATGCGTCTGGTGGGACCAGAGCACCTGCCCGGTGTCCATTGCGAGCGCCATGACGGCATCGCTTCGTGGCGCCACCGGGTGTGAGTAGCTGTCGCCGGTCGTCACGTAGAGACGGTTGCTGACGGGGTCGAGCGTCGGCGCGGACCAGACGGCCGCGCCCGAGGGACCGAACAGCTGCGTGCCGGCGCCGTTTCGGGTCGTGGGCTGCGCCTCGTCGTCGATCGTGTACGTCTTCCACAGCTCGGCACCGTTGCGGGCATCGAGCGCGACGACACTGCCGCGAAAGGTGCAGCAACCGTAGGAGGCCATCGTGGCGGTCCCCTCTTCGAGCGAGGACACCGGCACGTACAGGCGCCCCTCGTGCACCGCGATGCCGCCGGTGATCATCGCGTCGAGGTGCTCCTCGATCTTCGTCTTCCACCGCAGGGCCCCGTTCGACGGCACGAGCGCGTACACCTGGGCGTGCGCGTCGGCGAAGTACAGGGCGGGCACGCCCACGGCGTCCGGCGCGACGATCGGCGTCGACCGAATGCCAGCGCCGGCCTCGAACGCCCAGTGCAGGCAGCCGCTGTCCTTGTCGAGCGCATAGAGCACCCCGTTGCGGCTGCCCACGAACAGACGATCGCCGACCACGGTCGCCTGCGAGCCGGAGGCCGAGACGCCCGGGAACCCGAAGGACCACTTGAGGCGCAGCCGGGGCACGTCGGCCGCCGTCAGTCCGGCGGCCTCCCCGCTCTGGAACCGTGTGTTGGAGAGTCCCGTTCCCCACCCATTCCACGACGGTGCGGCGAGATCGACCTGCGCGCTGCCAGCCTCGCAGTACGCGCTCTCCGGAATCAGTTCGAGGGGCGCCCGATAGGAGCCGGCGGGCCGTCCCGACAGGAACTCGGCCACCGCGCGGCGCTCGGCGGGGCTCAGGGCCGCGGCCTGTCGCCGCATGCTGAACGAGGCCAGCTCGCTCTCGATGTGCTCGGGGGCCACGGCCCGGAGCGCCTCGCGGGTCGGCATGCGCGGGATGCTCCCCTCGTGACACGCGGCGCAGTGCTCCCGGTAGACCGCCTCGCCGGACGGCCCGGCCCCCTGGGCGAAGGCCACGGCCGGCAGGAACAGAGCGACGACAAGAGCGGGCATCAGGCTGCGCATGGGTCTCCTCGAAGCGTCATACGACGGCCACGTGTCCAGCGCTCACGCCAGCTCCACGCGACAGACCGCCGATTGTCCGAAGTTCTCCTCGACTTCCATCTCGATGGCCGTCAGCCCGCTGGCACCGCGTGCGGACAGCTCGGCCTGCAGGCGATCGGTGAGCATCTGTGCCAGCATCTCGACCGTCGTGTTCGGTACCGGCAGGAGCGCACAGTCGCGGCGTGGAAACACGTAGCGCGGCGTGCCGTCCACGCTCACCGCGATCGAGTCCCCTGTCTCCTCGATCCCGACCCTCGTGCTCCGGGTGGGCAACAGCACGAGGTGATCGATGGCGTCGCACAGCTTCCGCATGATCGCTTTGAGCTCGACGAAATCGAAGACGAACCAGACCTCCTCGTCGAGGCCGCCTTCCACGGTGACGCGAACGCGGTAGTTGTGCCCGTGCAGCCCCTCGCATCGGTGCCCCTCGAAGGTGATGAAGTGAGCCGAGGCGAACACGAGGTAGTCCTTGCTGACCGAGACCCGGAAGCTACCGCCTGCCTGCATGGAATCCTCCGCGAAGCAGGACGACGAACAGGGCCGCCGCCGTGAGATCGGCCGTCGTGCCCGGGCTGGCCTGGTGCGCCGGATCGCGCAGCGTGGTGTCCAGGGCCTCGAGCGCCCGGCGCCCCGCCGCCGTACGCACACCACCCTCGTCCACGACGGTCCGGGCACAGCCGGTGACCTCGTGGGCAAGCGCCACGCCGCCACGGCGGGCGACGTGCGTATCGGGGACGGCTGCCAGTACGGCGAGGAACGTTTCGACGACGGCATCGTCCCAGGACAGCCCGTCCCACCGGGCCCGATCGAGGACCGGCACGGCGTGCTCGAAGGTCGTGGCGAAGCCCGTCACGTACTCCCGCGCGATGGTGTCACGGTCCGCGGCCAGCCGCATCGCCTCGCCCAGTGTCACCGTCGGCTCGTCGACCACGTCCTGCGACTCGACGACTCCCAGTCCGCCGGGCGCCGCGAGCCGGATGGCGGCGTAGGCGTCCCGTGCATCGTCCGCCGTCGTCTCGCGGAGCACGCCTTCGAGTCGCGCGCGCAGCGCCGCGTCGGATGCGGAGTCCGGCCCGGTCAGGGCCGCGCGCGCCAGCGGCGAGAGCAGCAGCACGATGCCCAGGTTCACATTGGTCGACGTCCAGGCCCGCGTGCGCTCGATCGCCAGGCGGATCGTCGCGCCGAGCGGCCGCGCGCCGGCGCCGGCCAGCGGTCCGGCAATCGCCACCGCCGCAGCCACGAAGTCCGCGTACGTCAGGTCGGCGAACGGACGTCCCGGAGAGACGTTGCCTGGCTTCGGCGCGCTGGCCTCGAGCAGGCACGCCATCTGCGCGGCGACCGCCACGCGTGCGCCCGAGCCGGCGAGCGCGGCATCGGGAATCGTGAAGCGGACCGAGGTCATGCCGGCCTGGCGTCCATCTGCCGCCCGGTGTGCGTCGAGGCCATCCTTGCTTCCAGTCGCTCCACGATCGCGCCGGCAACGTCGAGCCCGGTGGCCTGCTGCAGTCCGCGCCAGCCCGGAATGCCGTTGACCTCCAGCACGAAGAGCTGCCCGTCGCTCGACGGCAGCAGATCCACGCCGGCGTAGTCGGCGCCGACGGCGTCGGCGGCCCGCACGGCGAGCGCTTCGGCCTCCGGCGGCAGTGTGACGGCGCGGGCCAGCCCGCCGATTGCCACGTTGGTCCGCCACTGCCCGTCCGGCGCGCGTCGCTCGATGGCGCCCAGCACGCGCCCGCCGACGACGAACACCCGGTAGTCGCGACCGCCGTGATCGATGACCCGCTGCACGTAGAACACAGACCGCATCTGCGCCATCGCGCGGGCCATGCGCCGCGTCTGTCCCGGGTCGCTGACGCGCATCAGGCCATGCCCGAGTGAGCCGAAGAGCGGCTTGATGACGGCCTCACCGAAAGCAGCCACGGCCGCCTCCGCCTGCTCTGGCTGCTGGCACACGAGGGTCTCCGGTACCGGCAGGCCGGCATCGGCCAGCAGCGCCGTCGTGAGGAACTTGTCCACCGTCCGCTCGATCGCCCGCGGCGAGTTGACGACGGGCAGGCCGCGCGCCTCGATCCAGTGGAGCGCGTCCACGCGCAGGATCACCTGCTCGAGCGAGCCTCCCGGCACGATGCGCGCGAGTACGGCGTCCGCCGCCAGCACGGACGCCCGGCCCTCCCACAGCCCCGGGCCCGTCGCCCCGAAGCGCGCCGAGAGGGCACCGTAGGACAGCACACAGCCCGCGTGACCGCGCGCGGCGAGCGCGCGGCACAGCTCGTCGGTGTGCCAGCCGGTCCGGCTGCTCAGGATGGCGACGTTCATGCGAGGAGCGACGCGCGAAGCACCGCGGCATCGAGGCGGCCGCCGTGGAAGGTCCGCCCCGTGGCGACGCTGGTGAGCCAGACCTCCGCCGGACTGAAGAGCATGGGGTCGATCTTATAGAAGTCCCTGCCGGCCCGCTCGAAGACGTCGTGGAACGGCGTGCCGTAGTCGGCCGAGGCGCTCGCGGGAAGGCGTGCCGCGAGATCGGCGAGCTCGTCGTCCCCAGCCTGCACCGTGTAGCGGGCGCGCCCGCCGTAGAGCACGCAGTCGTTGGTCCGCCCGATGGCACGCAGGTCGTTCTTCGCCACCGGGGGAATCGGCGCCGTCCCCACCGCGCTCACCACGCGGCGGACGTCGAAGCCGAGCGTGTCCATCTTGTGCAGCCCGGTCTCGATGACGCGCGCCACGATCTGGACACCACCGGCCACGCTGGCCGTCGGCGCGACGGCCAACGTCATCGCGTCCGGCGAAACGCCCGCCTTGCGCGCCACCCAGGCCGCCACCGCGTCGGTTGGCGGCGTGGGCGACTCGAGCACGAGGACTCCGCGCGAGGCGTCCTCCCGGTAGTCGAGCCGCTCGAAGAGTTCCGTCTCGACCGTGGCCTTCGCTCGCAGGGGGCCGGAGCCCATCGCGAAATAGCCGGCCGGGTCGATTGCCCACCCCGCGTACTGCGACGCCATGCAGGCGACGGCGGGATGGTCGGTCGTCACCTGCACGCCGTTCCACTCGTCGCCGTCGATGACGACCGGCACGTACTGGACGCGGCCCAGCCCGCCCATGCACAGGCTGGTCAGGACGAGGCCGGCCTCCCAGCCGCCCCCGGCGGAGATGCCGCAGTCGAGCACGCGCGCGCCGCCCGGCAGCCGGCTCACCGCCACGCGCAGCTCGGTCGCGCGAGACTCGCAGTCGTCGGCGAGCGCCCACGCGCGCTCGTTCAGCCCCAGGTCGATCATGCGCCTCAACGGTATCGCACGCCGGCGGAAGGCCGACCGGGAAAGGGCGACGCGGGCGCATCGTCCGCGAGCGGCGGCGGGGCCGACCCTTCGACCGTGGTAGAAGCCATCCCGGCATGCCGTGCCGCGGCGCCGGGCTCGGAGATCCCTGGTATCGGGCTCGTCTCGACGGGCGCGATGAACCGGTAGCCGCGGCCAGGGACGGTCTCGACAAAGGCTGGGGCCTCGACCGAATCGCGGAGGGCCCGTCTGACTTTGCGGACGGCCGTGTGGATACCCGTGTCGACGTCGACGAAGACGTCGGCGCTCCACAGGCGCTGGGCAATCTCGCTCCGCGAGACGAGCTGCCCGTGGCGTTCGACGAGCAGGATGAGAAGATCGAGCGGCTGCTGTTCCAGCCGTACCGGACGGTTCCGTCGACGAAGCTCGTAGGCCCCCACGTCGAGGACGAAGTCGCGGAAGCGATACGACCGACCCTCGCCCATGGCGCTCGTTCCGCCGTGACGATGCCACAAGCGGCCGCTGGCCTGCAAGTTGCGGCTTCAGAATACCGACAGGCTTTCTCC
>Ga0299906_10001505_pt1 | contig 20037 bp, 18 predicted proteins | sample RVTome_14_FD_200259 | JGI IMG/M metagenome (GOLD analysis project Ga0299906, IMG submission 200259) | Soil microbial communities from uranium-contaminated site in the Upper Colorado River Basin, Wyoming, United States - RVT145D125 (version 2) ...
CGTCCTGGTGATCCTGCTCGGCTTCATGCTCGATTCGGTGTCGATCATGGTCATCACGCTGCCGTTCGCAATTCCGGTCGTGAAAGCGCTCGGCGGCGACCTCATCTGGTTCGGCGTGGTCGCGGTGGTGGCGACCGAGATCGGGCTCCTCACCCCGCCGTTCGGAATCGCGGTCTACGTGGTCAAGTCCACGCTCGACGACCAGCGCATCACGCTCCGGGACATCTTCGCCGGGGCCTTTCCGTTCGTGATCGTCATGGTGCTGCTCGTAGCGCTCCTCGTGGCGGCGCCCGGGCTGAGCCTCGTCTTCAAGTAGGCCTCGCGCATGGGAGCGCTCGTCGTCATGCGGTACCCGACGAGCCTGTTCGCGAACCTCGCGGATCACACCTACGTCCAATGCGGCACCGGCGGCAGGGCCTGGAGCTGCTGGGGCGGAAAATCCGGCGGCACGGCGCTCCGCCGGAGCGCCGGCAGCACCCGCCGCGCCGACGCGATCGCCGAGCCGGACGAGCGCGCCGGGGTCACGTGCTACCTCGTGAGCGGCGTCTGCCACCAGGCGGCGAACCGCATCCTGCTCCCGGCGGGCATCACGGCGCGAGGCGCCCGCGGCTACGAGATCTCGGAGGCGCTCTTCGGGACCTACGGCCGGCCGCGTGGAGCGTTCGGGACGTGTCGCGCTCCGTTCGACCAGCACGCCGGCGTCACGGGCGATCTGCCGGCGTGCGCCGAGGACATGGCGACCGCCCCGAGGGCGGAGCGCCGCGCCGAGCAGCGGTACCTGCGCGGTGTGCTGGCGATCTACCGCAAGGCCGAACGTCGCCTCAAGTCCGCCCGCGGCCTGCCCGGTCCGGAACTGGCGGAGTTCCTGGTCGAGCTCTTCATGCACCAGGCGCGCTTTCGCCTCGGCCGGACGCTCGACCGGTCGGCAGCCCGGAAACTGCTGGAGATCCGCGCGTCCACCGAGCGCTCGCGGATGAAGCTCGAGGAATGGTTTGCCCGGAAGGAGCTGACGGCGAGGGCGTTCGTGACCGCCTTCGACTCGGAGACCATTCTGTTTCAGGAGGCGATGGCTGGCGCCCTCGACGCTGGGCGGTACCGAGCGCTCTTCGATCTCAGGCGAGGGGAGACGGTGATCCTGGCGGACCCGCGCATCGTCCGACGAGCGTACGGCGGCAGGTAGCGGCGTCGCGGGATGCCCGAAGCGCTCGACTATGGCCCTCGTCTTACCGACGACGAGTACGAACGACGGATCATCGAGCTCCACCGTGGCTTGCCGCCGATGCCGACGAAGGCCCAGGACGAGGCGGTCCGGCGCGGCGAGCTGGAGCTCGCGATCGACTACCGGCTCGGGCGCGACTTTCCCAGGGAGCGGCGCGAGGCGCTCTGGGCCGTGCGGCAGCGCGTCGAGAAGCGGCGGCTGCGGTTCGCCATGAGAGGTCTCCTGGGACGGCTCTTCGGGACGCCCCCGGCGAGCGACGCCCAGCGGCTGGCGGGGTACGCCGTGGACGAGTATGCGACGGTGTTGTCCGGCCCCGAGCTCGAGCGCTTCCTCGGCGTCCCGGAGGGCGGGCAGCCTGCGCTGCTAATCGACGCGGACCAGCTCGGGAAGAAGCGCTGAGCGACCCGCGATTCCGCCGCCCGGAGGCGTCCCCGCGGCGCACAAGTGGCGGCGCCCGTATGGGCATGCGGGAGCGTGCCCACCGGGGCACGCGGCGGCGCCGTGCGCGAGGACAGTCACGCTCCTTGACACTGCGAGGGGGCGGTGCTTCACTAATCGACTGCGCCGCCGCTACGCTTCGCGTCGAGCCCGCGCACCGAAAAGGAGGAGCCATGACACATCGACCCAGTCGTCGGGAGTTTCTCAACAGCCTCGGGGTAACGGTCGGCGCCGCCGCTGCGGCGACTGCGGGAGGGCTGCTGCTGCCGGCCAGCGCGCAGGCCCAGGCGAGGTCCGCGCCGAAGGGCAAGATCCCCGATACGCCGTACAAGACCGGGCACCTGACGTTCTTCACCGGTCCCGCCGCCGTGCTCGGCGAGCCGACCTACAAGGGCCACATCCTGGCCGCGGAGGAGATCAACGCGCAGGGCGGCCTCCTCGGCAAGCGCAAGATCGACACCATCAAGGCGGACGAGGCGGCCGGCACCGACGCCAACGTGAAGGAGCTGCGCCGCATGAAGCTGTCGGAGAAGATCGACTGCTTCACCGGCGTGGTCTCGAGCGGCAACACGCCGGCGCTCGGCCCGGTCGCCGAAGAGCTGAAGTGCCTGACGATCTTCACCGACGGCTGCACCGACTTCCTGTTCGAGAAGGCGGTGCCGAATCCGCACTACGTTTTCCGGCTCACCAACATCCAGTCGGCCGACGGCGTGATGGCGGCCATCGCCGCGTCCCAGGCGTGGCCGGGCATGAAGAAGATCGCGCACATCCATCCCGACTACTCGTACGGCCGCAACGCCTTCGACCACTTCAACATCGCGATGAAGAAGCTCTCGGGCAACATCGAGGTGGTCTCGGAGGCGTGGCCGAAGCTCGGCACCACCGAGTTCACCGCCCACATCACGCGCACGATCTCGGCCAAGCCCGATCTGCTGTTCTGCTCGGTCTGGGGCGGCGACTACGTCGCGTTCTACAAACAGGCGCTCCGGTACGATCTGTTCAAGCACATGAAGTTCGCGACCACGCTCGCGTTCGGCGTGGCACCGCACGCGCTCGGCAAGGATCACCCCGAAGGCGCGGTGTCGGGGGTGCACGCCAACTATCACTTCCTCTACCCGACCGGGGACCGCTGGCCGGCCAACGCCCGCTTCGTGAAGGCGTACTACGACCGGTGGAAGGAGTATCCGAACTTCGAGGCGGAGGGAGGCTACACCGCGCTGCACATGCTGCGCGTGGCGGTCGAGAAGGCGAACCAGCTGGTCGGCGGCTGGCCGGACGATGACGCGATCATCGCCATGCTCGAGGGCCTGATGTACGCGGCGCCGTCCGGCTACAACTACATCCGGCCGGACAACCACCAGGGCTACAAGGACGGGATCACGGGCTACAGCATGAATCGCCCGGAATTCCCCTTCCCGGTGCCGGATCCGGCGCGCATCATCGTCGTGCCGATCCGCAACATCACGGCGCCGCCGGGCTGGCCCAAGGGCGAGCCGACGGCCACCCACAATTGGATCGACAAGACCTGGCCGCAGGTCAGCTGACGACAACCGCCGTGCCGGGGGGCGGCCGAGTGCGCCGCCCCCCGGTGTCGTTCTCACACCAGGAAAGAAGCATCTCGCCGATGCCGCGTCGCGTGCGCGCCGGCTTCATGCTTGCCGGTATGGGGCTCGCCGCGGTCGCCCACGCCGGCCACGAGTTTCCGTTCTCTCCGTCGTTCTATCCGCAGGAGATCACGGTCGAGGCGCTCGATGCGCAGGCCGCCGCGCAGCGGCTCGCTGCGGGAACGCTGCACGCCTACGCGGGCGACCTTCCGACGCCGGTCGATCCGGCGAAGGTCGGCACGGTCACCGCGCTCGGCGGCTACGTGGTGGCGACGCTCGACCGCCGCGTGCCCGCGCTCGCCGACCGCGACCGGCGTTGTGCCGCGGCGCACGGTTTGAAGGGGGCGATGGGCGAGGGCTACACGTGGCACCCGTACGCCGTCACCCCTTTTCACGCGGACTACCTGCACCACGCCGATCGTGCGGAAGCTGCGCGTAGCGCGGCGTCGGCGCCCGAGAAATTGCGGCTCCGCGCGCGCGGCGCGGCGGCGGAGCGGCTGTTGCGCTCCCCGGCGCCCGCGGCGGGCCCCGCCGACGGCGAGCTGGAGGTCGTCGATTTTTCCGCGCTCGCAGCGCGGGCGGCGGTGCGCTTCAACGGGTGGTGGGGACCGCCGTGGATCCGACAGGGCTGGTTTCACGCCTACCTGCTGCTCGCCCCCGCCGTGACCGAGCCCGCCTCCCGCGCGCGCATCGACGACGCGGTACGGCGTCTCACGCGCGGCGAGTACCGGAGCCTGCCGGAACGCATCGAGCTCGAGCGCGGCCTGGTGATGCTGCTGCAGGGCGGTTGCGAGCGGGTGGTGGTGGGCTACACGCTGCGGCGCGAGCGCTACGGCGCGGACTACTCCCAGGGCGTCGAGAACGTGGGTTACGACGCGCTCGACGGATTCGAGTCGGCGATCTTCCCGCGGACCGTCAAGCTCAAGGACTTCCCCTGGAACGGCTGGCTCAACGCGGCGGTCCCGGCCGCGCCGTCCAGCCCGTGGAATCCCGTGGTGGGCGGCTTCGGCGACCCGTTCAGCCGGCTGGTGTGGTGGGCGGTCGCGGATCCTGCGCTCATCCCTTCGCCCCACGGCGGGGGCTGGATCGACAATCGCATCAGCGCGTCGGTGGAGAAAGCGGCGAAGCCGGTCTCCGTGCCAGGCGACGCCGTGCTCCCCGAGCCGGGCACCGGGCGACTCGTGCCGGTGGGATCGGGGAAGACCGCCGCGTCGCGCATCGTTTACCGCGTGCGCAACTCCGCCTTTCACGACGGCAGCGTCATGGGCGTCGCCGACGTGCTGTATGCGTATGCGTTCGCCGCCGCCTGGGGCGCCGGCGACGCGGCGGATCCGGGCGTGGCCGCAGCCACCGCGCTCGCGCGCGAGCGCCTGAAGGGCGTGCGCTTCGTCCGCGTGGACACCGAGACGCTCGCCTTCGGCGAGGACAAGCTGCGCTACGACGTACCGGTGATCGAGGTCTACATCGACACCGGAGCGGACGGTGAGGCGGCTAGCGTGGCGCCGCCGTGGTCGACGCTCCCGTGGCATCTGCTCGCGCTGCTGGAGGAGGGCGCGCGACGCGGGCACTTTGCGTTCTCCCCGGCGGCCGCGGCGCGTCGCGGCGTTCCGGAGCTGGATCCGGTGCGCAACGCCGCGCTCGTCCGGCGGCTCGCGGACGTGGCCCGCGAGCTCGAGGAGCGCGGCTTCGTCCCTCCGGCGCTCGCGCAACGCGTCACCGCCGATGAGGCGCGGGCGCGCTATCGTGCGCTGCGCGAGTTTCAGGCGGCGCACGGCCACTGGCTCGTGACCAACGGCCCCTACGTGCTGCAGCAATGGGACGGGGCGAAGGCGGTGCTGCGCGTGTTCCGCGACCCGAGCTATCCGAAGGGGCTCGGCAGCTTCAATGCCTACGCCGTGCCCCTCAAAGGCTTCGTGACGCGGATCGAGCGGCGCGGCTCGAGCGCCGAAGTTCACACCGAAAGCGAGTGGATCGAGCGCTTCGGGCGGGAGGTGCAGGTCGTGCGCGGGTCGTTCGCCAAGAAGCTCGCCGAGAAGCTCGCGACCGGCACGCCGCCGCTGCCGGTGTGCCGCTACCTGCTCGTCGGTCCGGACGGCGCCGTGGCCAAGGCGGGCTCGGTCCCCGCCGCCGAGACGGGCGTGTGCCGGATCGAGCTCGCGCGCGCCCCCGGATCGAAGTCCGCGCCGGGCGATTACCGGCTGGTCGTCGCCTCGATCCTCGAGGACAACGTCGCCAACGCACCGGTCAAGGTCGTGCCGTGGAACTACTGATCATCCAGACGCTGAATTCCCTCTTCTACGCGTCGATCCTCTTCCTGATCGCCTGCGGGCTCACGCTCGTCTACGGGGTGATGCGCATCGTCAACATGGCCCACGGCAACATCTACGCCGTCGGCGCGTATGTGGCCGCCTGGACCGTCGGGCTCGCGGTCGCCGCCAAGTTCCCGCCGGCGGCGCTGTTCTTCGTGCTGCTGTCGGGCGCCGGCGCCGCTGCGCTCCTCGGCGCGGTGCTGGAGCCGACCCTGTTGCGCCCCCTCTACAAGCGCGCGGAGGAGTACCAGCTCCTGATCACGTTCGGCCTGCTGCTCATCCTCGAGGATCTGATGCGGCTCGCGTGGGGCGCGCACCCGCTCACCGCGAGCGAGCTGCCCGACGCGTTCGGCAGCTTCCGCGTCGCCGGCGCCACGTACCCGGGCTACAACCTGTTCGTCATCGCGGTCGGGATCGTCGCCGCCGGTGCGCTCTGGGCGTTCGTGTATCGCACGCGCTTCGGCGTCATCCTCCGGGCCACGGCCCAGGACATGCGCATGGCGGCGGCCCTCGGGGTCGACGTGAAGCGCGTGTACGTCCTGGCGTTCGCCATCGGCTGCTTCATGGCGGGCCTCGGCGGCGCGGTGGTGATGCCGATCTCCGGCGCCGTGCTCGGCATGGGGGTGGACGCGCTGATTCTCGCGTTCGTGGTGGTGGTGATCGGCGGTCTCGGCTCGCTCGAGGGCGCGCTCGTCGGCGCGCTGATCGTCGGGGCCGTGCGCACGCTCGGCATCACCTATTTCGCCGAGATCGAGCTCGCGGTGCTGTACCTCATCGCGGCCGTCGTGCTGTTCGTCAGGCCCACCGGGCTGTTCGGACGCGCATGAACGCCAAAGCCGCTTTCGGTCCGCTGGGGTTGGCTCCCTGGCAGCTCTGGGGGTCCGCCGCCGTGGTGCTGGTGCTCGGGTGCCTGCCGTGGCTCATCGATCCGTTCCAGACCTTGCAGATCTCCTACGGGCTCATCTTCGGCATCGCCGCGCTCGGCTTCAACCTGCTGCTCGGCTACACGGGTCTCCTCTCCTTCGGCCACGCCGCGTTCTTCGGCACCGGCGCCTACGCCGCGGCGCTGGCGCTCAAGTACCTCGGCGTGCAGTCCATGGAGCTGTACCTCGTCGGCGGCGTCGGGGCATCGCTCGTGCTCGGCGTGATCATGGGGGCGGTGTGCGTGCGCTACACGCGGATCTTCTTCGCCATCCTGGCGCTCGCGCTGTCGCAGGTCGTGTGGAGCCTCGCGCTCAAGTTCTTCTGGGTGAGCGGCGGCACCGACGGCCTGCGGCTGCCGACGCCGACGCTGCTCGGCGGCCTGGTCACGCCGGCCGCGGACAAGACCGCGTTCCTCGCTTTCCAGTACTACTACTACGTCCTGGTCGTGTTCGTCCTGGCGGTCGCGGCCATGTGGCTCATCGTTCGCTCGCCGTTCGGGAAAGCGCTGCAGGCGATCCGCGACAACGAGGTGCGCGCCGAGTTCGTCGGCGTGCGGGTGCGGCGCTACCGGTTCATCGCCTTCGTGGCCTCGGCGGGGTTCACCGGCCTGGCGGGCACGCTGTGGGTGCCGCTGAACGGTCTCACCACGCCCGATATCCTCTACTGGCCGTTCAGCGGCAAGATCGTGTTCATGGCCGTGCTGGGCGGGTTCAAGACCTTCCTCGGCCCGATCGTCGGCGCGTTCGCCTACAACTACCTGGAGACCTTCGCCGTCGGCTACACGATCTACTGGCAGCTCCTGCTGGGCGTCGTCCTGGTGGTGCTGGTGCTGGCGATTCCGGACGGACTGGTCGGCTCGGGCGTCAAGCTCGCCCGGCGGTTGCGGAAAGCGTCGTGACATGACCCTCCTCGCCATCGACCGGATCACCAAGGCCTTCGGCGACAACGTCGCCGTGGACGCGGTGTCGCTCACGATCGAACCGGGCGGGGTGGTGGGATTGATCGGCTCGAACGGCGCCGGCAAGACGACGCTCGTCAACCTGGTCAGCGGGTTGTTCCGCGCCGACAGCGGGAGCGTCACGTTCGAAGGGCGCGACATCACGCACCTCTCCGTCAACGAGCGCATTCGCGCCGGCATCGCGCGGAGCTTTCAGCTCGTCAATCTTTTCGACCAGATGAGCGTGCTCGACAACGTCGCGCTCACCGTCTTCGCGCGCGACGGGAAGACCGGGCACATGCTTCGTCCGGCCGAAGCCGACGTCGCGGTCCGGGACGAGGCGCTGGCCGTGCTGCGGCAGTTCGGGGTCCACGCGAAGGCGGAGACGCCCGCGAGCGAGCTCGCCCAGGGCGAGCGCAAGCTCCTGGACGTCGCGGTCGCCTGCGCGCTGCGCCCGCGGCTGCTGTTCCTCGACGAGCCGACGAGCGGCGTGAGCACGCGGGAGAAGGCGCCCATCATGGACATCGTGACCGCGATCGTGCGCTCGGGCGGGATCACCGCGGTGGTCATCGAGCACGACATGGACGTGGTGTTCCGCTACTCGGACCGCATCGTGGCCATGCACCAGGGCCGCATCCTCGCCGACGGCACGCCGGACGAGATCCGGAATAACGACGAGGTCACCACCACGCTCCTCGGCGAGCACGTTCACCAATGAGGGACGGCAACGCATGACGCAGGCGCTGCTCGAGGTCGCGGGGATCCACACCTACCGCGGGCGCGCGCACGTGCTCAACGGCGTGAGCCTGCGGGTGGCGGCCGGGGAGGCGGTGTGCCTGGTGGGCCGCAACGGCGCCGGCAAGACCACCACCATCGAGACCATCATGGGGCTCCTGCCGGCGCGCGCGGGGGCGATCCACTTTGCCGGGCCGGACATCACGCGCCTGCCGACCCACAAGCGGGCGCGCGCCGGGATCGGCTACGCGCCCGAGGACGCGGGCGTCTTTCCGGAGCTCACGGTGGCGGAGAATTTTCAGATCGGGGAACTGCTGGCCGGGGCCGAGCGCACGCGGGGCGAGGCGCGCGCGGCCGTCGAGGCGCGGGTCTTCGAGCTCTTCCCGGAGGTGCGCCAGTTCATGGGCCGCCGGGGGCTGAACCTGAGCGGGGGTCAGAAGAAGATGGTCGCCATCGCCCGGGCGCTGGCGGTTGCCCCCTCCATCCTGCTGCTCGACGAGCCGTTCGAGGGGCTGGCGCCGGTGGTCGTCAACCGTTTCATCGAGGCCGTGAAGAAGATCAAGGCCATGGGCGTTTCGCTCCTGATCGCCGAGTCGAATCTCGCGACCGCGACGCGCATCGCGGACCGGCTGTACGCCATCGACCGGGGCGAGATCATCTTCGAGGGCGACCCGCGCGCAGCGCTCGCCAGCGAAGAGATCATGAAGACGCTGCGGGGGTGAGCGCTATGCGGGCGCGCGCGGCAGCCCCTGCGCGCCGCTCGCTTTCCACCCGAGGTAACCCACGGCGAGGATGAGCGCGGCAAACACCGCGAACGTCCCGACGCGCGACGTTTGCGCGAGAAAGTGCAGGGTGGTGCTCTCGAGCCCGACGAAGGCGAGTCCCAGCACCGGAATCACAGGTGCCCCGCAGCCCATGACGCTGCACGCTCCGGTCGAGACGCCGAAGACCGTCGCTGCGGCACCCGCGACGCCGCCGCGCCGCAGCGAGCGCGCCTGCCGGGCACTGCCCCCGACCGCCCGGTAGTGGAACCAGAGCGCGAAGTACAGCCCGAACAGCGCCGACACCAGGAGAATGCGGGCGAGATCGGTGACGTCTACCGCGAAGCCCCACTCGATGCCGCCGTAGGGGCTGTCGGCCGAAAACCAGAACAGCGCAAGATCCGCCAGCTTGCCGAGCATTTCCCCGATCGGCACGCCGGAGGCGAGGTAGTCCGGGAGGCGCTTCAGCCACGGATTGAAGGTGAAGAAGTCGACCGGCTTGCGCGCCGCCGACAGGACCGCGACCGGCAGGAACACGTTGAGCGCGGCGACGGCGACGGTCACCGACCAGAAGACGCCCGGACGCGCAGCCAGGGCGGCGCGCGCGCCTCGCAGTGCCTCGCTTAGCCTCCGCATGGGTCCAGGGCTCCAGCGTCGTGACCGACGTCCATTCTACCGAGCCTCGACGATCGGCTGGGCGAGGATCCACAGGCTCAGCATCGTGTAGGCAACCATCAGGGCGGCGAGCGGATACTGGCTGCGACGGGCCGTGTGCGGGTCGGCGAACCGGGCGAGCGCGAGGCGGTGCGCAAGATACATGGCGAGCACGTGGCCGAGCACGATCGCGACCACCGACGTGTACCAGGCGAACCGTGCGCCGACGACGCCCACGTCGACCTTGTACCGCGCGGTGCCGAACAGATCCCAGCCGTAGCCGAACGGATCCGACGCGAGCGGGATCACCACCTGGCCGGCCACGAGCAGGTACGAGAGGTAGTGCGCCAGGTGATAGGCGAAGGCGATGGGCAAGAGGGTCAGCACGAACAGCCGCGCGAGCTCGCTCGCCGAGCCGGGCCGTGGATCCCCGCGCGTGAGCCGCGCCATCGCCGCGCCGACACCCAGCATGACGACCGCAAAGGCGCAGGGGAGCAGCACGAGTCCCGCGGTCCCGGCCGCGTACCAGACCGCATCGCCCACCGGTTCACCCGCCCGCGACAGCCGCGCGAGCAGATCGGCCCACAGGGGTGTTTCGCGCAGGCCGTCGAACGTGACCGTCGCCAGCATGACGAGCGCGAACGCCGCCGTCGACACCGGGGCGGGACGCGCGTCGAGCAATCCGGCCGCGGGCGGACGCAGGTTCCATTCGCAGGCGTCGCGGTCCGTGACCCGCACTTCGGTCGGCGCGAGCCGCGCGAGCAGCCCGAAGTACACGGCGAACACTTCGCCGCTGCGGGCCCAGGCTTCGCGGCCGAAGAGAAACATGCCGAGCCAGGTGAGCAGAGAGTAGCCGAGCGCCAGTCGGGCGATGTTGGCCGGGACCGCGTTGCCGTCCCACAGGATCTCGGTCCACACGAAGGCGAGCAGCAGCGCGGTCGCCGGCCACACGCCGACGCCGGGCGGCAGCCGCCAGCGCAGTCCGAGACCGCCTGCCGGGCGAAACCAGCGGGTGAGCGCTTCCGCCCAAAGGTAGAGCGCCTTCCAGGGGTTGAGCACTGCCCACAGGTCGCCGACGAGTGCGCTCAGATAGGCGAAACCGATCCACCACACGATCCAGACGAAGGCGGGCGCGAGATTGCGGTAAGGATCCTGGGTGCCGGCGAGTCCCGCCGCGATCAGAACGACGAACACGCCCACCGACAGGACGCGCAGGGCGGCGAGGGTCAGCGGGTGCGCGAGCGGGCGTGTGAACGGCCGGCGCAGCAGATCGAGACGCGGATAGCCGGCGCCGCTCGCGCCTTGCCGCAGCACCAGCGCGAAGATCACGAAAGAGAAGGCGACGGTCAGCCCTGCGGCGGCGAGCCAAAGGGGAAGGGGCAGGGGCAGGTCGTAGCGCACGCCGAACGCGTGGGCAGCGGCCTCCGCCGCAGGCAGCAGGACGAGCGCCGCGGACCAGGCCGCGCACCCCCATCGGCCATCGCGCCCGCGAGCGCATTGCGCGAGGCGAGCCACCCCGGCACCGCAAGGAGGATCGCGACCACGCCACCCAAGCCGGCGGCGCCACGCCCGCGGCCGGTACCGGCCCAACGGATTCTCGCTCTCCCTCGCCGCACCTCACGATGTTAGCGTAAGCACGGCCGGCGCAGCCCCTTTTGGCTTGCCATGGATCGGCCGACGCCCCATCCTTGAGGCTCGAGATGAGAAGGAGGCTCATGCCCATCACGATGTACCAAGCGAGCGCGCCGCGCTTCGTCAATATCCTGAAGAACCTCTCCGGGATCCTCGACAAGGCACAGGCACACGCCGAGACGAAGAAGATCGACCCGAAGGTCCTGACCGCCTATCGCCTCGCCCCGGACATGTTTGCGCTCGCCCGTCAGGTGCAGGTCGCGTGCGACACCGCCAAGGGCGCGTGCGCGCGCCTCGCCGGGGTGGAGATCCCGAAGTACGAGGACACCGAGCAGACCTTCGCCGAGCTGAAGGAGCGCATCGCGAAGACCATCGCGTTCATCGGCACCCTCAAGCCCGCGCAGATCGACGGGACGGAGGACAAGCAGATCGTGCTCAAGGTCGGCGGGCAGGACCGGACGTTCACCGCCATGCAGTACCTGCTCGGGCACGCCCATCCGAACTTCTACTTCCACGTTACGACCGCCTACAACATCCTGCGCCACGCGGGCGTGGAGATCGGCAAGCGCGATTTCATCGGCAATCCCTGAAGCGTCCGGACCGGGGTCCGATCGCGCCATGAAAATCACCAGCCTGCAGGTCTACATCCTGCGCGCGCCCGATACCGGCCGCCCGCACTGGGTCAGCCATTTCATCGTTCCCAAGGCGAACGAGATCCTGGTGCGGATGAGGACCGACGCCGGCCTCGAGGGCATCGGCATCGCGACCAGCTACACGCCGATCCAGGCGGCGATCCAGGTGTTCAAGAGCGGCATCGGGGAGCTCGTCGTGGGCGCCGATCCCCTGGCGCCCGAGCAGCTGTACCAGCGGCTGTTCGCGCTGACCTGGCAGCGGCTCGCGCACGAGAAGGGCTGGTCGCGCGAAGCGCTCGTGCGGATCTCCGCCGCGGTCGACATCGCCGCGTGGGACATCGTCGGCAAGGCGGCCGGACTGCCGCTCTACCGGCTCTTCGGCGGCTACCGCAGCGAAGTGCCGTGCTATGTCACCTGCGCCTACTACCGGGACGGGAAGGATCTCGCCGAGCTGCGCGACGAGATGGCGATGCTGAAGGCGCAGGGCCATACCGGGTTCAAGGCCAAGGCGGGCGGCGTCCCGCTGGCGGAAGACATCGAGCGGCTCGCGGTCGTGCGCGAGGTGATCGGGGACGACAAGGACCTGATGATCGACGTCAATCGCGGCTGGGATCTCGCCACGGCGATCGAAGGGGCCCGTCTCCTGGAACCGCTGCGGCCGCGCTGGCTGGAGGAGCCGGTGCGCTGGGCCGACGACCGCCGCGAGCTGAAGCTCCTTGCGCAGCAGACGCGGATTCCGCTCTCGGCCGGGGAGAGCGAGCTGACGAGCTACGGCTGCCGGGCGCTGCTCGAGGAGAACGCGATCCGGATCCTGCAGTTCGACTGCACGATGATGGGCGGCTTCACCGAAGGTCGGAAGCTTGCCGCGCTGTGCGAGCTGAACCACGTCCAGGTCGCCCCGCACCACGACTGTTTCATCCACGCGCACATCGTCGCGGCGAGCCCCGCCGGCTGCATCGTCGAGTCCTTCACCGATCCGGAGCGCGATCCGCTGCAGGCGGAGCTGTTCGAGGACCCGCCGCGGATCGCCGGCGGGCGGCTCACGCTGAAGGAGCAGCCGGGCCTCGGCCTCACGCTGTCTGAAACCGCGCTGAAGAAGTTCGGCGAGCGGATCCTCTGAGCGGGCGATTGCGCGGTGAGACCGGCCTGGGATGTGGCGGTGGTCGGCGCCGGCGCATTCGGGGCGTGGACCGCCTTGCGCCTGCGGGAGAAGGGGCTCCGCGTCGTGCTCCTCGATCAGTACGGGCCCGGCAACGCGCGGTCGAGCTCGGGCGGCGAGTCGCGCATCATCCGCCTGGGCTACGGCCCGGACGAGCTGTACGCGCGCTTCGCGCTCCGGTCGCTCGCGGCGTGGAAGCGGTTGTGCGAGGAGACGCGGGAGCCGCTCTTCCACGAAACGGGTGTGTTGTGGCTCGCTCGGACCGGCGACCGTTACGCCCTCGACACGCTCGCCACGCTCGCGCGGGTGGGCGTCGCCCACGAGCGGCTCGCTTTGGCCGACATTCACGCGCGCTACCCGCAGTTCGTGCTCGACGAGGACGTCTGGGGGATCTTCGAGCCGGCGAGTGGCGCGCTGATGGCGCGCCGGGCCGTCCAGTCGGTCGTGCGCGAGGCGGTCCGCGCCGGCGTCGAGTACCGGGCCGCCGCAGTCGCTCCGCCTGCAGTCCGCGGGGGCCTCGGGGCGATCAGTGCGAGCGACGGGTCCGGGATCCGGGCGGGGACGTTCGTGTTCGCCTGCGGGGCCTGGCTCCCCAAGCTCTTCCCGGAGCTCCTCGGCGCGCGGATCTTCCCCACGCGGCAGGAGGTGTTCTTCTTCGGCACGCCGCCTGGCGATGAGCGCTTCGCGCCGCCGCGGATGCCGACGTGGATCGACTTCGGTGCCGAGATCTACGGGCTGCCGGATCTAGAAGGCCGGGGCTTCAAGGTCGCCCCCGACCGCCACGGCGCGCCGATCGACCCCGACACCGACGAGCGCCTGGTCACCGCGGAGAGCGCGACCCGGATCCGGGTGTTCCTGGGGCGCCGATTCCCCGCGCTGGCCGCCGCGCCGCTGCTCGAAACGCGCGTCTGCCAGTACGAGAACACCTCGAACGGCGACTTCCTCATCGACCGGCACTCCGACGCGCACAACGTCTGGCTCGTCGGCGGCGGCTCCGGCCACGGGTTCAAGCACGGCCCGGCGGTGGGGGAGTACGTGGCGGAACGCCTCGCAGGCGGCGCTCCGGAGGAGCCGCGCTTCAGCCTGGCGCGCAAGGACACGGTCCGGAAGCGCGCGATCTTCTAGGCCGGCCGGAAGACGAGGAAGTACTGGTTCGGCAGGAACCCGTGCTCTTCGGCGAGCGCGTAGCCGGCGCGCGCGAGCTCCTGCTTCACCCGGTCCGCCGGGATGCGCGCCCGCTTCGGCGGCCCGACCGGCGAGTCGAGCGTGAAGTCGACGATCGCGAGCCGGCCGCCCGGCTTCAGCACCTTCTTCAGATCCCGGAAGTAGCGCTCGCGGTCCGGCACGTGGTGGTAGGTATCCACCAGGATCACCAGGTCGACGGGCGCCGGGAGGCTCGGGTCGGCCGGCTTGGCAGCGACGGCGGTCAGGTTGGCAAGCCCCTCCCGCTGCGCGCGCTCGCTCAGGTAGCGCACCATATCGGGCTCGGCGTCCACCCCGTACACGCGGCCCTTCGGCACGGCCCGCGCGAGCCGGACGGCGAAGTAGCCCGTGCCCGCGCCGATGTCGGCGACCAGGGCTTCCGGCGCGAGCTTGAGCGCGCGGATCACGTCGTCCGGCTTCTGCCACGCGTCCCGGGCGGGATCGTCGAAGACCTGCGACCACTTCTCGGCGCCGCGAAAGCTGTGGCTTGAGTGAGCGGAGGTCTGCGCGAACGCGGGCGACGTAGCGAGCGCGAGAATCGCCAGCGCTGCCGCGGCAAGGCCGGTCGTTCGAGTTCCTACGCTTCCTCGCTGCATAGTGCGATGTTAGCGCCCTCGCCATCCTCTTGCCACGATTCCGCGGCAAATCGCCCGCGCGCGCCCAGCGCCATGCCACGTTCCGGAGGTTTCATGCGAGCGTGGGCCGAACGGTTCGGCCGGCTAGGCGCGAGGAAAGGGGAGTTGCATGCTCAGGATGCCCGGGCCGTCCGACGCGCGGATCGCGACCGCGGATCGGATCGCGAAGGCCGTGCTGTGGGTGTTCACGGCGCTGGCGGTGGTCTCGACCGCGGGAATGCTCTTGTTCGCCGCCGGCGGGGCGCGCGCCTCGACGCTCGTGCCGATGAAGCCGCAGGACGCCGCGGGCGGCACGCTGCTGCTGAAGTCGAACGCGGACGGCGGGACGTTCGCCGTGCCGCTGCTCGCCACCGACGTCGAGATCCGCGTCGCCGGACTGGTCGCGCGGGCGGTCGTGCGGCAGCGGTTCCGCAACCCGCACCCGGACTGGTACGAGGGGATCTACGTCTTCCCGCTCCCTGAGAGTGCCGCCGTCGACCATCTCCGGATGCGGATCGGCGAACGGCTCGTGGAAGGCGAGATCCGGGAGCGGGAGGCCGCCAAGGCCGCCTACGAGCGGGCGAAGCAGTCGGGGCAGCGCGCGACCCTTCTCGAGCAGGAACGGCCGAACATCTTCACCTCGAGCGTCGCGAACATCGGTCCGGGGGAGGAGATCGAGGTCGAGCTCGAGTACCAGCAGCGGCTCCGCTACGAGCAGGCGCGTTACAGTCTCCGCTTCCCGATGGTCGTCGGGCCCCGCTACATCCCGGGGACGCCGGACGCGGCTTTGCTCGGCACCGGCTGGGCGCCCGGCACCGACCAGGTCCCCGACGCGGCGCGGATCACGCCGCCCGTCCTCCGTCCGGGCGCGGACGTCGCGCCGGTGAACCCGGTCACGCTCCGCGTGACGCTCGAGGCGGGCGTCCCGCTCGCCGCGGTCGAGAGCGCCTTCCATCCGGTGCAGGTGCGCGAGACGAGCCCGTCGCGCCGCGAGGTGGTGCTGGAGGGCGGGACGTACGCCGCCCGCGACTTCGAGCTCGCGTGGACGGTCGCGCCCGACCGCGCGCCCCGAGTGGCGTTCTTCACCGAGCGCCGGGGCGAACGGCACTACGCGCTGCTGATGGTGATGCCGCCGGCGGGCGAACGCATCCGGGCGAGCCTGCCGCGCGAGGTGATCTTCGTCATCGACACCTCGGGCTCGATGCACGGCGCGTCCATCCTGCAGGCGAAGGAGGCGCTCGAGCTCGCGGTGCTCAGGCTCGGGCCGCGCGACCGGTTCAACGTGATCGAGTTCAACTCCGGCGCGAGCATGCTCTTCACCGACGCCCGCGCCGCGACCCCGGAGACCACGGCGATCGCGACGCGCTGGATCCGCGCGCTCCGGGCCCAGGGCGGCACCGAGATGGCCAAGGCAGTCGGGCTGGCGCTGCGCGGGCGGGAGCGCCCCGACCGGGTGCGGCAGGTGATCTTCCTGACCGACGGCGCGGTCGGCAACGAGGACGCGCTCTTCCGCCTGATCGCCGAGCGGCTCGGCGACTCGCGGCTCTTCACGGTCGGCATCGGCTCCGCGCCCAACAGCCACTTCATGACCAAAGCCGCGCAGGCCGGACGAGGCACGTTCACCTACATCGGCAAGCCGGAGGAGGTGAAGCAGAGGATGACGGAGCTCTTCGCGAAGCTCGAGTCGCCGGTCCTCAAGAACGTCCGCGTCGAATGGCCCGGCGGGGCACAGGTCGAATCCTGGCCGCGGCCGCTCCCCGACCTCTACCTCGGCGAGCCGGTGGTCGTCACGGCGGCGCTCGCGCGCGCCGAAGGCGAGATCGTCGTGTCGGGGATGCTGGGAGATGCGCCCTGGCGTGCGGTGGTGCCGGTCTCGGCCGCCCCCGAAGGGCGCGGAATGGGCGTCCTGTGGGCGCGCGACAAGATCGCCGCGCTCATGGACAGCCTGCGCGATAACGCGCCCGAGCCCGAGATCCGCGCCGCCGTCGTGGACCTCGCGCTCACCCACCACCTCGTCACCAAGTACACGAGCCTGATCGCGGTGGACCGCCCGCCGGCGCGGCCCGAGACGGTGCCGCTCAAGTCGGCCGCGCTGCCGACGAACCTGCCCGACGGCTGGACTTACGACGCCGTCTTCGGCGAGCTGCCGCAAGGCGCGACCGACGCGCGATTCGACCTGCTGCTCGGCGCGTTGCTCCTCGCCGCAGCGCTGCTCGCGTTCGGCGCGCGGCGGCGCCTCGCAGCATAGGAGAGGAGGGGATGCGGCATGCAGTCGTTCCATACCCGGATGTGGCTCTGGGCGTCGAGTGCGCGTTCCCGGCGCCGCAACGAGCCTTCGGCGGCCGAGAGCGGCGAGCACGATGGGTGCGCGGCGCCGCCACCGTCCTCGCAGCTGCGCTCCTTGGCGCCGGGCTCTGGCAGTCCGGACAGGGCGTCTACGTACATGCCAAGGCCGCGCTCGCGCAGGCGTTGATGCATCGCGCGTGGGCGCGCACGCTCGCCGGCGAGCGGGAGGTGAGGCCGTGGTCGTGGGCGGACACCTGGCCGGTGGCGAGGCTCCTCGTGCCCGAGCTCGAGGTGGAGCTCTTCGTCCTGGCGGGAGCGAACGGCCGCGCGATCGCGTTCGGTCCGGGTCACGTCTTCGGCACGCCGCTCCCGGGCGAGACGGGCAACAGCGTGATCGGCGGGCATCGCGACACCCACCTCGCGTTCCTTCGCGATCTGGAGCCCGGCGTCGAGATCATCGTGGAGCGGCCGGACGGGGCGCGGCGGCGCTATCGAGTCGACTGGATGCGCGTGGTCGACAAGCGCGAGGTCTGGGTGCTCGAGAACGAGGGCCCGACGCGGCTCACGCTCATCACTTGCTATCCGTTCGACGCGCTGCGGGCCGGCGGGCCGCTGCGGTACGTGGTCGTCGCGAGGGCGACTTAAGGGGGCCGGGTGCGAAGCCGCCGGCGCGAGTCCGCGCCGTCCTTGCGCCGGCCGACGCCGACTGCTAGCATTATGCAGTCATTTCGACTGCACAATGAAGCATGCCGACACTCACCCTTAGAGATCTGCCGCAGCAGCTCCACGCTTGGCTCAAGCGACAGGCGAGCGCTCACCGACGCTCGGTCAATCAGGAGGTCATTGCCCTACTCGAGGCGGTGCGGAGCACAACTGGCGAGCGGGCCCCCAAGCTGCGGGCCGAGGAGTTGCTGGAAATCGGCCGCCGGTGCGCTGCGCTCCCCGAGTTGGACACCCGCAGCGTCGACGACATTCTCGGTTACGACGAGCATGGGGTCCCGCGTTAAGGGATGATCCTCGACACGTCCGCACTCCTCGCGATCCTGCTCGACGAGCCGGACGCGCGCGCGATTGCAGAAGCGATGGCGAGCGCCGCCCGGCGCCGGATCAGCGCGGTCAGCTGGCTCGAGACGGCAATCGTCATCACCAGCCGGCGGGGCGAACGCGGCACCGAGCTCTTCCGCGCGCTCGTCGCGAAGCTGCAGGCGGAAATCGTCCCTGCCGATTCCGGGCAGGCCGAGGCGGCATACGCCGCGTGGCTCGCTTACGGCAAGGGCCGAAATCCGGCGGCGCTGAACTTCGGCGATTGCTTCGCGTACGTGCTCGCCAAGCGGCTCGCCGAACCGCTCCTCTTCAAGGGCGACGACTTCCCGAAGACCGACATACGGCCGGCGCTTTGACCCGCGCCCGATTTCCCGTCAATCGGCGGCCCAGCGCCGCACGTCGCGCAGAATGATCCGAGCGGCGTTCGCGCCGGCTGCGCCCGAGATCCCCCCGCCGGGATGCATGCTCGGGCCGCAGAGGTACAGTCCTTCGATCGGCGCCGCGTAGCGCGCCAGCGCCGGCACCGGTCGCATCCAGAGCACCTGGTCGAGGGCGAGCTCGGCGTGGTGCGCCTGACCCCCGGGCCAGCCGTATGCCTCCTCCAGGTCGGGTGGCGACAGCACGGTCCGCTCGACGACCGCCGGCAAGTGCGGCGGCGACAGCATCTCCACCACGAGGTTGCCGAGCGCCGCGCGTCGCGCGTCGTCCCACTCGCCGTCCGCGAGCGCGTACGGCGCGTACTGCACGTGGACGTGCACGCGGTGCCGGCCATCGGCGAGCGGTTCGGCGCGGCGCGCCTCCAGATACGGCCGGGCCGAGACGCGCCCGTACTTCGCGTCGTCGTAGGCGCGCTCGAGGTCGTCGAGGGACGGCGCCAGCACGAGCGTCGCGAATCCCGGGTCGCGCTCGAGCGTGAGCGTCACGCGGGCGACGACGCCACGGCGCCGGATGTTCCGCACCGCGCGCGCCAGCTCCGGATCGAGCCAGCCCGGGTCCACGAGCTCGAGGAGCGTGCGCTGCGGATCGGCGCCCGAGACGACGATCGAGGCCACGATCTCCTCGCCGCTCGCCAGCACGACGCCGACGGCGCGACCGTCTCGCACCGTGATCCGGACGACCTTGGCATCGCGGCGCCCGATGCCGGAGAGCTCGCCGAGCACGCGCGCGACGTTCGAGCGCGGCGGGCGGAAGACGCCGGGCGGGCTGCCGACGTGGTGGTGCAACAGGCGGAACGCCGTGCCGCCGGAGCGCGGCCCCTGCTGCAAGTGCATGACGCCGGCGGCGCCGAGGACGCCCTTGAGCGCGTCGGATTCGAACCAGTCGTCGAGGAAGTCCGCAACCGACATCGGCAGCAGCCGGAGCAGGTCCTCGATTCCCTGCCGCCCGAGGCGTCGCGCCCGCAGCCCGAGCCCGGCGAGCCGCGCGAGCTCGCCGAGCTCGCGGCTCATCGGATCCGGGGGCGGGGCGGTGTAGACGGTCTCGAGCAGGCGGGCGAGCCGCGCCATCCGGTCGCAGAACGCCGGCCACTTCGCAGCGTCGCCGGCGCTGAGTCGCCGGATCGCCTCGGCGGACCGCGCGACGTCGCGCCAGAGCTCGAGGCGGCCGCCGTCCGGAAGCGGCGCCGAGACCCACGGGTCGGGGTGATCGATCTTCAGTCCGTGCCGGTCGAGCGCGAGATCGCGCGCGATCCGGGGCGGGACCCATCCGGCTTCGGCGTCGTCGCGCGCGGCGCGGTCATCGAGCACGAGCACGCGGTGTCCGGCGCGCGCGAGGGTGTGCGCGGCGACGAGCTCGTCGACACCGGCGCCGAGGACAAGGGTTGGTCGTTCTTCTTCCGCCACGGACTGGGCGGCGGGCGTTCGGTTAGCGCCCCGCCGACGCTCGGG
>Ga0299906_10001506_pt1 | contig 20030 bp, 17 predicted proteins | sample RVTome_14_FD_200259 | JGI IMG/M metagenome (GOLD analysis project Ga0299906, IMG submission 200259) | Soil microbial communities from uranium-contaminated site in the Upper Colorado River Basin, Wyoming, United States - RVT145D125 (version 2) ...
ACCGAAGCGGCGGAGCGGGCGATCTGGGGTGCCGCCGCCATCGAGCCCGCTGGCGACTGGTACGAGTCCACGGGGCTCGGGATGGGAGTCACGCTCCAGGTGGCCGACCAGCGCGGCGCCTTGACCCTCGCCGAGGAGGGCACCCTCCTCGGTGCCGAACCCATGTTGACTCTGGTCAGGGCGAGCCTGGCCCCGAGCGACCTGCTCGAGAACCGGTACCACGTGATCCTGGTGAGGGGCGCGAGCGACGCGGCTCGCCGGTTCGTGGAGTGGCTGATCTCGGCGGAGGGGCGGGACGCCCTGCGGACCGCCAACGAGGCGATCTTCGGCGAGCAGGTGTTCGAGGGACTCTGAGATCAGGGAGGGCTGCCGGCTGCCGGCTGCCGGCTACCCGCTGCCCGCTACCCGCTACCGGCAAGACCGGTCGAGAGGGTCATCTTGCTGGTTGCTGGCTACCGGCAGCCGGCTACCCGCTGCCCGCTACCCGCTACCGGCAAGACCGGTCGAGAGGTCATCTTGCTGGGTGCTGGCTACCGGCTACCGACTGCCGGCTACCGGCTGCCGGCAAGACCGGTCGGGAGGGTCATCTTGCTGGGTGCTGGCTACCGGCTACCCGCTGCTGGAGACCGGCCGAAAGGATCATCTTGCTGGTTGCTGGTTGCTGGTTGCTGGCTACAGCACCGCGGTCAGCGCCCAGCCCACACCCAGCCCGTAGAGCCCGGCCACCAGGTCGTCCGCAGTCACCCCGATCGCGCCCGGGAGCCGGTCTTCGGCCGCTTTCACCCCCGGGAGCACCTTGAAGATGTCGGCGGTCCGGGCCACGGCGAGGGCAACCAGCCACGGGAGGCCGCCGAGCCCGACCAGGGCGACCATGGTCCCCGCGGCCTCGTCGATGCACACCCAGCCGGGGTCCTCGCCGCCGACGGCGAAGGGGGCTGCGGCCCACAGCGACAGCAGGGTCAAGACCCCGGCGATCCCGAGGGCGATCCACCAGGGCGCCTCAAAAAGGAGCAGGACGAGCCCGAGCGCCGCCGCGAAGGCCGCTCCGAGGGTCCCGGCGCCGGTGTCGGACCCCCACAGACGCCCGGGGATGAACCCGAGGCCGAGGGTCGAGGCGATGAGACGACGCATCGGGCCGCAGGCTACCGAAGGTGAGGTCCGCCGCCCGATCGACCCGGCGGCTCCGGTTCCGAGGCCCGTTTCGGGTGGGCCGGCCCGATCACTCCGAGGCTCATGCAAAGTGGCTCTAATCTGACCCTTTGTGACCCCTGAGCCGAGTCCGCCCACCGCTCGGGAGATCCTGGGTGGTGGGCTTCGTATCGTGTTCCGGTTCATCAAGGCGAGGCCTTGGGCGTTCGCCTCTGCCGTCACCGGGGCGGCGATGTTCGCCGGGGCGATCATCGCCTCGTCGGTGGTGATCGGGTGGGTGACGGACACCGCGATCCTGCCGGTGCTACGCGACGGCGAGCCCGGTTCCGAGAAGGTGCTTCCGGCCGTGGCGGCGGTGCTGGCGGTGGCGGCGTGGAAGACGGCTGCCATCGTCATGCGGCGGACCTCGGCGGGATGGCTGCAGCTGCGAAACCAGCAGGACCTGCGCCGGATGCTCCTCTCACACCAGCTGAAACTCGAGCTGTCCTGGTTCCGTCGTCAGTCGATCGGCGATCTGCTCTCGGTGGCGGACAACGACACCCAGCGGGCGACCAGCGTCCTCGCTCCGCTGCCATACGCCACCGGCGTGTCCCTTCTCGTGATCGGCACCGTCGTACTGCTGGCGATCCTCGACGTCTGGCTGGGCGTGGTGGCCCTGGTGGGCATGGCGGCGGTGGTATCGGTCGAGGTTCGGGCGTCGATCACCCTCTATCCCGCCTGGGAGGGGATCCAGAGCCAGCTCGGCAGGCTGAGCAACGTCGCTCACGAGAGCTTCGACGGGGCCCTGACGGTCAAGGCCCTCGGCAGGGAGGACTATGAAACGCAGAAGATGCGGGTCGCCTCGGACGACCTCCGTGACCGGATGGTCGACCTGGGAGTCCGCTGGGAGACCTTCCGGGTGATCATCGTGGTGCTGATACCCGTGATCAGCCTGGTGCTCCTCGGCGTCGGAGCGACGCGCGTCGACGCCGGGGCCATCACGCCCGGCGACATAGTGACCGCCCTGTATCTCCTGTCGCTCCTCACCTTCCCCATCCAGCTGATCGCCTTCGTGTTGTTCGACCTCGCCGCGGCGATCCCGGGGTGGGAGCGGGTGAAGGCGGTCCTCGAAGCCGACGAGCGGGTGGCATATGGGGAGCTCGCGGCGAGGACCAACGCCGGTGCCGCTCCCATCGACTCGGAGCACGTCAGCTTCCAGTACGACCCCGACGAGATGGTGTTGAGCGACGTCGTCGTCGACATACCGGCGGGGAAGACCGTTGCCGTGGTCGGGCCGACCGGCTCGGGCAAGACGACCCTGACCCTGCTGATGGCACGCCTCTGGGACCCGGGGACGGGGCGGATCCACCTCGACCGGCGAGACCTGCGCGACTTCGCCCGTTCCGAGCTGGCTCTCGAGGTGGCGTATGTGGCCCAGACCGCATATCTCTTCGACGACACCGCCGAGGGGAACATCACCATGGGTGTCGACACCCCCCGGGGGCGGGTCGTTGCCGCCGCCGAGCTGGCGGGCGCCCACGAGTTCATCGAAGAGCTTCCCGCCGGCTACGCCACCCGGCTCGGCGAGAGAGGGGCTTCCCTCTCGGGCGGCCAGCGTCAACGGATCGCGCTCGCCCGGGCCCTGGTCCGCCATCCGCGGTTGCTCATCATGGACGATGCCACTTCGGCGGTTGACCCGTCGGTGGAGGCCGAGATCCTCCGCGGGCTGCGCAACGCCGAGCTTCCGTCGACGATCGTGATCGTCGCCTACCGGCCCTCCTCGATCCGTCTTGCCGACGAGGTGGTCTTCGTCGACGACGGGCGGGTCGTCGCCCAGGGCACCCATCGCGATCTCCTCGCCGCTCACCCCGGGTATGCCCGTCTGGTCGAGGCGTATGAGCACGAGGCGGCCGCCAGGGCAAGGGAAGGGTCGTCGTGACCACCTCAGTGGAGTCCATGTCGACCTACGGGGCGATCCGCCGCGCCGTCGCCGAGGTCCCGGTCATCGCCCACCGCCTTTGGCTGGTGTTGGTCCTGAACCTCGGGGGAACCGCGGTCCAGATCCTCATCCCCGTGATCGTGCAGCAGACGCTCGACCGGTTCGTGGGAGCCGGCGACCAGGTGGACATCGGCGGGGTGGCCGTCGCGGTCGGCATCGGTCTCGTCCTGGCCGTGGTCGGCGGTGTGATGACCCGCGCCGGCCTCGTCAGGCTCGTTCGGCAGGCTTCGACCGGCCTCTCCGAGCTGCGGGTCAATGTGTTCGGTCACCTGCTGCGCCGCTCGGTGCTTCATGTCGAATCGGAGCGGCGCGGCGCCCTGGTGTCTCGGGTCACCTCGGACGTGGCCACCCTCCAGGAGTTCATGGAGTGGGGCGGCGTGATGTTCCTCGTGAACGGCACCCAGGTGGTGGCGTCGCTGACCTTGATGGCCGTGTACGAATGGCGCCTGGCGTGGATCGTCGCCGTGGGCGTCGTCATCTACGCGGCGAGCCTGTTGTGGTTCCAGCGGATCCTCCGCCGCCGCTACGACCGGGTGCGGGAGCGAGTGGCCGACAGCCTCGCCGTGATGGGCGAGGCCGTGAACGCTCTCCCCGAGGTGCGCGCCCATGGGGCGGAGGAGGTGACGATGCGCCGGGTGGAGGATGTCCTCGAGCGTCGCTTCCAGGCCCAGTTCAAGGCAGCCCACTTCGGGAACGTGCTCTTCGCCACCGCCGAGCTGTTCGCCGCCGCCCTCACGGCCATGGTCATCGCCGTCGGGCTGCTCATCGGCCCCGAAGGCGGAGTCACCGCGGGGGTCCTTCTGGCATTCCTCTTCCTGGTCAACCTCCTGGTGGCTCCGATCCAGACGCTGGTCGAGATCCTCGACTTCGCCCAGAGCGCGGCGTCCGGGCTGAGGAGGATCGTCGAGACCCTGGATGCGCCCATCGAGATCCCCCAGGCCGTCGATGCGGTCGATCTTCCCGACGGATGGCTCGAGGTCTCGTTCACCGATGTCGGGTTCTCGTACCGAACCGGCCCAGAGGTCCTCTCCGACATCACGGTCGAGATCCCCTCTGGGGGTCGCATCGCCATTGTGGGGGAGACCGGTTCCGGCAAGACGACCTTCGCCAAGCTGCTGGTGCGGCTGCTCGACCCGGACCGGGGGGTGATCGCCATCGGGGGCGTCGATCTGCGGCGGGTCGCGCAGGCGAGCCTGCGATCGCGTGTGGCCTTCGTCCCGCAGGAGGGGTTCCTGTTCACCGGGACCATCGCCGACAACGTCCGGTATGGGGACACCGCGGCCACCGACGACGACGTGATGGCGTCCCTTCGGGAGCTGGAACTCGACGATTGGGTGGGCTCGTTCCCGTCCGGCATCGACACCTCGGTGGGGGAGCGCGGCTCCAGCCTCTCGGCCGGTGAGCGTCAGTTGGTCGCCCTGGCCAGGGCCTGGATCTCGAATCCCGACGTGCTGGTGCTCGACGAGGCCACGTCGGCGGTCGATCCGGCACTGGACGTCCGTCTGAGGAGGGCCATCGACCGGCTCACCTCGGGCCGTACTTCCATCACCATCGCCCACCGGCTGGCGACGGCCGAGGGAGCGGAACAGGTGCTGGTGTTCGACCGGGGGCGTCTGGTCGAGAAGGGCACCCACCGCGAGCTGATCGCCGCCGGAGGCGTGTATGCCGGCCTGTACGCGGACTGGGCCGCGGGGACGACGACGGTGTGAACCAGACCAAGTCTTCCCGGGCAACGGGTAACGGGCAACGGGTAACGGGCAACGGGTAACGGGCAACGGGTAACGGGCAACGGGGACTGAGTAGCCTGCCTTCCCGATGACCGACCTCTCCTCCTTCACCACCCTCTCCGATCCGCAGATCCATCCCGACGGAAACCGCGTCGCCTTCGTGGTGTCGCGCATGAATCTCGAGGAGGACCGCTACGACCGGGAGATCTGGCTGTGGGACGGGTCCGAGGCGCGGCGCTTCACCCACGGCCCGGCCGACGTCCGCCCGCGGTGGTCGCCCGACGGCTCACGGGTCGCCTTCCTCCGATCGACCGGCAAGGAGGGCGACAAGGCCCAGGTGGCGGTGATGGCGGCATCCGGGGGCGAAGGCGTGGTGCGCACCGAGTTCGCCCTCGGAGCCGCCGAGGCGGAATGGTCGCCCGACGGCTCGGTGCTCGCGGTCGCCGGCACCGAGTGGCGCGGCGAGTGGGCCGACCTCGACGAGGATGGCCGCAAGCGCCAGCCACGGCGGGTATCGGGCGCCGGGTACCGGTTCGACAACCTGGGATGGCTCCACGACCGGCGCCGCAACGTCTACCTCGTGGATCCCGTCGGCGGCGAACCCCGCGCCCTGACCACCGGTGACTTCCTCGATGGCGGGGTCAGGTGGCGTCCCGATGGGGCCGCCGTGGGGTTCATGAGTGCCCGCCACGACCGGGCGTTCATCGACTCCGGTACTCAGGCATGGGAAGTCGGCTTGGACGGTGGCGAGCCGCGGCCCCTCGTCGAGGTCGGGCATTGGGATTCGCTCTATTACCGCCCCGACGGAGCGCCTCACATCGTCGGCATGCCAGGCCTTTGGAGCTACCCCGGCGTGTTCGGGCTGTACCGCATCGACGACGGGGGGCTGGTACCGCTCGCCGCCGACCTAGACCGTTCGTTCGCCCCACCGGCGCCTGCGGTCACTCCCGGCGGACCGCAGTGGCTCGGTGACGGCTCATGCCGGTGCGTGATCGACGACCGTGCAGTCAACCGTGTCATCGACGTGATGCCCGACGGTTCATGGAAGGACGTGGTCGGTGGCCATCGGATGGTGACCGGGATGACGGTGCGCCCCGACGGCTCGGCGATGGCACTCACGGTCACGACGGTCACCGACCCGGGCGAGCTCCGCTGGTGGGAGGCGGGGGAGGAGCGAGCCATCACCTCGCTGAACGCCGACTTCAGGGCAGCCGCAGGCCTTGTCGCCCCCGAGCACTTCGTGGTGGAGACCGATGGGGTCGATCTCGATGCTTGGGTGTTCCTGCCCCAAGGCGACGAGACGGTGCCGCTGCTGCTCAACATCCACGGCGGGCCGGCCACGCAATACGGGTGGGGGTACTTCGACGAGTTCCAGGAATACGTGGCGGCGGGGTTCGGGGTGGTGGCCTGCAACCCGAGGGGCTCGAGCGGCCGCGGCACGCAATTCGTGCGCACGCCGGTGGGTCGCTGGGGTGAGGACCGCCCGCCCGACCTCGAGGACGTGTTGGCGGTGGTCGACGCCGCCCTCGAGCGCTTCGATCGGCTCGACCCCGAGCGAATGGGCATCATGGGAGGGTCCTACGGGGGATTCCTCACCGCCCGGATCATCGCCGTCGACGAGCGATTCCGCAGCGGGGTTCCCGAGCGCGGCCTCTACTCCTTCACGTCGTTCGGCGGGACCTCGGACATCGGCTTTCGCTTCCCCCGGATGTACCTGGGGCAGTGGAAGTACGACGACTGGAGCGCCCTCTGGGAGGCGAGCCCGCTCTCGCGGGCCCACCGCATCACCACGCCCTGCCTGATCGTCCACTCCGAGGCCGACCTCAGATGCCCGATCGAGCAGGGTGAGCAGCTGTTCGCCGTCCTGGTCGACAACGGTGTCGAAGCGGAGATGCTCCGGTTCCCCGAGAGCAGCCATGAGCTGTCGCGCTCGGGAAAGCCGCAGTATCGGCGGGAACGGTTCGAGGCGATCATCGACTGGCACCGACGTCACCTCGATGTGACAACATAGGGCAGGAATGGAACCGACCCGCTTCATCTGGTTCGACGGGGAGCTCGTGCCGTGGGACCAGGCACAGGTTCACGTCCTTGCCCATGGCCTCCACTACGGGACGGGGGCCTTCGAGGGCATCCGCGTTTACGCCACCCCAGAAGGCCCGGCGGCATTCCGCCTCGGCGATCACATGCGCCGGATGGTCGGATCGGCGAAGGCCTTCCGAATCCCCCTGCCGTGGTCGGCCGAGCACCTCTCCAAGGCCGCGCTCGAAGTGGTGCGCGCCAACGAGCTGCCCGCGTGCTATCTCCGCCCGATCGTCTTCCTCGGGACCGGGACGCTGGGCATCAACCCGACCGGGGCGAGCGTCCACACTGCGATCGCCGCCTGGGAGTGGGGTGCCTACCTGGGCAAGGGAGCATTCGAACGGGGGGCGCGGGTACGGGTGTCCTCCTGGCGCCGGATTGGGCACGAGGCGCTGATCCCCAACGCCAAGGGCACCGGCCAGTACATCAACAGCGTCCTGGCGAAGCAGGAGGCGATTACAGCCGGATATGACGAGGCACTCCTCCTGAACTACGAGGGATACGTCGCCGAGGGGAGCGGCCAGAATGTGTTCCTTGTGAAGGAGGGCCGGGTGGGCACGCCGCCCAGCACCGCCGGCGCCCTCGAGGGGATAACCCGGGACACGGTGATGACGCTTCTCGCCGACGACGGGCACCATGTCGTGGAGACCATGGTGACCCGGTCGGACCTGTACTACGCAAACGAGGTCTTCTTCACCGGCACCGCCGCCGAGGTGACCCCTATCCGCGAGATCGACGACCGGCCAGTCGGCGACGGGAAGCCGGGTCCGGTCACCGCACGAGCCCGGGAGTTGTTCATGAAGGCGGTCACGGGAGAGCTGGCGCCGTACCGCCACTGGCTCGAGCACGCGTAGGAGAAGTCGTGGGCCAGCAGCAGAACATCCCGATCACCCTCGCCGACCTCCCGGGGGCGACCGCCAAGCCGGCGGCCCCCCGACCGTGGCGGCCCGATCGACCTGGCGACATCACGTCTCCCCAGCAGATGCCGTGGGGCGGCGCCTTCGGCACACCCGGTCCGGACACCGGATACGCCCTCAGGCTGATTCGCCGGCGAGGCTTGGAGCTGGAACCGGGCATCCGCAGGGATGTCGAAGCCGCGATCCTCGCCATTGCCTCCGCCCGCGCTTCGGCGCTCGGACGGGCTCCGGTCCCCGATGACATCGATGTCGCCATGGACCTGCTCGGCCTCGACGATTCCGCCGCGGTGTCGCGGTTCGCCGGGATTGCCCACGACAACGCGAGGCTCCGCGGCCTGGTCGAGGCGGTCCCCCTCGAGACGTTGATGGCTCCGCCAGGCGCCTCCGGCGGCGGTGCGTCGGCCACGTGAAGATCGTCCGGATCCGCACCGAGGCGGACGAGATCGCGTATGGCGTTGCCGAGGCGGACGGGATCGCCCTGTACCGGGGCACGCCGTTCGTGGCGTGGGAGCCCACGGAGATCGTCATCCCCTTCGACGAGGTCCATCTCCTGGCGCCGGTGTTCCCGACCAAGGTGGTGTGTGTCGGCCGGAACTACGTCGAGCACGCCGAGGAGTTGGGCAACCCGGTACCGGATGATCCGGTCATCTTCCTCAAGCCGGCGACTGCCGTGATCGGCCCCGGGGCGCCGATCGTCCTCCCGTCGGATTCGTCCGAGGTGCATCACGAGGCGGAGTTGGCGGTGGTGGTGGGCAAGGTGAGCCATCGGATCGCCGCCGAAGACGCCGCCGCGCACATCTTCGGTTACACGGCCGGCAACGACGTCACGGCCCGCGATCTGCAGAAGAAGGATGGGCAATGGACCCGGGCCAAGGGATTCGACTCGTTCTGCCCGCTCGGCCCGGCGATCGAGACCGAGCTGGACCCGGCCGGGTTGCGCATCTCGTGCGAGGTCAACGGCGAGGTGCGCCAGGAGGGATCGACCTACGACATGGTCTTCGGCGTGGCGGAGCTGTTCGCCTTCGTGTCACGGGTGATGACCCTCCTCCCCGGCGACGTGATCCTCACCGGCACCCCCGCCGGGGTTGGTCCGATCCGGGCGGGTGACCGGGTCGAGGTGATCATCGAGCGCATCGGGACCCTGGCCAACCCGGTGGTCGCCGGATCGTGACCGTCCGGGTGCGCTTCGCCCCGTCGCCGACGGGACATCTCCACATCGGTGGCGCCCGAACCGCGCTCTACAACTGGCTGTTCGCCCGTAACCGGGGTGGGGTGTTCATCCTGCGGTCGGACGACACCGACATCGAGCGCAGCGCCGCCGAGTTCCACGAGGACATTCTCGAAGGCCTCCGCTGGCTCGGCCTCGACTGGGACGAGGGCCTCGAGATCGGTGGCCCGCACGGCACGTACCGGCAGAGCGACCGGCTCGACCGCTACCGCGAGGCGGCGGAGGAGTTCGTCGCCGCCGGGCACGCCTACTACGACCTCGCCACGGCGGAGCAGCTCGAGGCACTGCGCGAGTCGGCTCACGCCGAGTCGCGATCCCCGGTGTATCGGGGCGAGCACCGCAGCGACGGCCCGGTGCCCGGGGTCCCGATCCGGTTCGCCATCGAGCGCCCGGGTGCGACCGTATTCGACGACGCGGTTCGGGGGACGCTGCGGTTCGACCACGAGGACGTCGACGACTTCGTCGTCCTCAGGTCGGACGGCACCCCCACCTACCACCTCGCCTCGACGGTCGACGACGTCGACTACGAGATCACCCACGTGGTCCGCGGCGAGGACATCCTCTCGTCGACCCCGAAGCACATCGCCATCGCGCAGGCGCTGGGGAGCGATCCGGCCACCTACGCCCACCTCGCCCTCATCAACGGCCCCGACGGGAAGAAGCTGTCGAAGCGCCATGGGCACACTTCGTTGCGGGCCTACCGGGAGGCGGGATACCTCCCCGAGGCGATGTGCAACTACCTGGCGATCCTCGGATGGTCGCCCGGAGCCGACGAGGAGATCGTCGCCCTCGAGACGATGGTCGAGCGGTTCGACCTGGCCGATGTCTCCCGGAACCCGGCCGTTTTCGACCAGGCCAAGCTCGAATGGATGAACGGCGTCTACGTGCGCGCCATGCCCGTCTCCGAGTTCGTAGAGCGATCGCTCCCGCTGGTTCAGAAGGATCTCGGTCGCTCGCTCGGTGAGAGCGAGCGCGGCGCGTTCGAATCGGTGGCACCCCTGATCCAGGAGCGGGCCAAGCGGCTGGTCGAGGTGCCGGAGCAGACGAGGTTCCTATTCGTCGGGGAGATCGAGTACGACCCGGCCTCCTGGGACAAAGTGATGACCAAGGCCGAGGCGCCGGTAGCCGTCGACGGCGCGCTGGCGCGGCTCGCCGGGCTCGAAGAGTGGGCCACGCCGGCCATCGAGGAGGTGCTCCGGGCGATGCTCGACGAGCTCGGCCTCTCGGCGGGAAAAGGCCTCCAACCGATCCGGGTGGCGGTGACCGGCTCGTCGGTGAGCCCCCCGCTGTTCGAGTCGCTCGAGGCATTGGGACGGCACCGCAGCCTGGCAAGGCTCCGGGAAGCGGCAGCGCGGCTGAGGGGTTGACCCGTCGGAGACAGTTCCCCGTTGCCCGTCTCCCGTACCCGGCGCCGGGGACAACACGGGCAAACCGGTAACGGGCAACGAATCGGGCTGGCAAGATGGGGTTCCGAGGTTTGCTCAGCCTGTGGCCACCCCATACCATGCCCCCGCCTTCGGGGGTGGTGTAATCGGCAACACGTCGGGTTCTGGTCCCGCAATTGGGGGTTCGAGTCCTCCCCCCCGAGCAGCGGCCCTCGAGGCCGCATGGCCCCGTCGTCTAGCGGCCTAGGACGCCGGCCTCTCAAGCCGGTAGCGGGGGTTCGAATCCCCTCGGGGCTACTGCGCGAAACCCCTGCTCAGACGGGGGTTTCGCCGTTTCGGTGGGTGATCGGAGACGGGTCTTGGGCCACGCCTGGGCCACGAGATTCGGAGGTGATCGCGTCGAGGCACCCCGCGTCGACGGTGGGGGGCCATCAACTCAGTCCCCGGCCGAGGGGGGTGATTCGGCGTCGACGGCCAACGGTCAGAGCGTCTGGGGCTACGGCTGGGTCACGCGAGGCGGCGGCGATGGCATCGAGGCGTTGCACGGTTTGGTGGTCGAGCCCGTCCATGAGATGTCCGTAACGGTCCATGGTCACCTGGATCGACGAGTGGCCCAGCCGGGTCTGGATCACCTTGGGGTGCTCGCCGGCGGCGATGAGCCAGGAGGCGTGGGTGTGTCGCAGATCGTGGAGCCGACACGGCGGCCCCACCGTGTCTTCGACGGCCCGCCGCCAGATCCGCCCGAAGGTTCCCCGCCGCAGCAGCCCGCCCCGCTCGGTGGTCCAGACCATCCCGCCGGTGGGTGGATGCTCGTCGAAGTGGCGGGCCAGGGCGTGGATGGCGACGTTGGGGAGGGCGATGGTTCGCTCGGAGGTGGACGACTTGGGTGTGGCGAGTCGGGGTTGTTGGCCGGAGGCTTCGACGAGGGCCGAGCTGACGGTGAGGCGGCGGCGCAGCGTGTCGATGTTGGCGACGCGCAGGCCCGCCAACTCTCCCCACCGCAGGCCGGTGTAGGCGGCCACCACTGGCAGTGACGCGTACCGGCCCGGGAGGGCGGCGGCGAGGGCCTCGACCTCGGCCGGATCCAGCAGTCGCATCTGGGTGCGCCTCGGCGTAGGGAGACGCACCCCTTGGGCGGGGGAGGAGAGGAGGCGGCGGTCCCGCACCGCCTGATTGAGGGTGAGCCGCACCCATCGCATGGTCTTGGCGACGGTTTCGGGGGCGTATCCGGCCGCTGTCAGCTCCGCCATGATTCGCCGCAGCAGCTCTGGGGTGAGCCGGGTGAGTGGAACGTCGCCGATCAGCTGCGCCGCCCGCTCGTGGCAGCGGCGGTCGGTTTCTTGGGTGCGGGCCGCGAGATGGGTGCGGCCGGCGATGAGCTGGGCGGAGTACTCGGCCCACTCGATCTGGCCGTAGTCCGGATCCACCCACTCGCCCCGATCCAGCTTGGCGAGCTGACTGCGCAGCCAACGCTCGGCGTCGATTCTGCGATCGAAGCTTCGCGAGCGCTGCCGACCGTCCGGTCCCAGGTATCGGGCCCGCCACGGCGCCGGCCGGTCTGGGCGGTGCTGTATGGAGCCCCTCACGGACTCGTCTCTGTGAGTCGTTCCGGGTCGAGAGGCACGATCGGGCCTTCTCGGTTGCCTCCGTGGCGTCTGTGGGTGCCCGCCGGGCGGCTCGACGCGTGCGACGTGACCAGGGGCTCGAGGTGGCGGTGCGCTGGGTCCTCGCGGCGCCCCCGTATCCACAGATCGACATCCCTCCAGCGGTAACGGAGGTGCCTGCCCACGCGAAAGCCCGGCGGTCCCTCTCCCCGATACCTCCAGGCGTACAGGGTGGTGACCGGGACCCCGAGATAGGCGGCGAGCTCCCGGGCGCTCAGCAGCCGGTCAAGCAGTTCCATGCCCCGATCCTCTCGGAGCACCCTTTCAACAGAGTCGCAGCAACCCTTTCACGCACCCTTTCAACAGAGTCTCAGCAACCCTTTCACGCACCCCTGTGCTGACCGGGGTGATCGGTTACGGATCGTTCCGGAGGGATCGGTTAGAGCGTTCCGGGGAGATGTGTGACACCACCTAGCTAGCCGCCCATCCTGGCCGATGAGGTTGGCGAGGAGGTCGACGGTGGCGTTGAAGGTGGTGACCATGGCTGAACTGCGTTTGGAGGTGCTGCTCGAGGCTGAGCGCACCGGGATGTCGGTGACCGAGGTGTGTCGCCGTTATGGGATCTCCCAGCAGACCTCTTCTCGGAATCGGAACGATCTCAGAGAGCAAACCGACCACGTTTGATAACGAAATGAAAGGGTTCCCCCGCACGATCACACCATCGCTGATCGCAAGGGAGCAACCCGATGCCCGACGACCGCCACGACCGCCTCGCCGACCGCGATGACCACATCGACTTCTCCACGCGCATCGCGCACCGACCCCCTTTCAAGCCACACGCACGTGCAACACAGTTGCTGATGTCTACATGTAGACACGTGAGGGTCTGATGGATCTCGATCGCGGCACACTGGCGAAGATCGACCGCAGAGTCCTCTCCGGCCTGAGCCACGACGAGCGCTGGCGAATGGTGCGAATGCCGGTGGCGGAGGCATTGTGGTCTGCGTGGAAGCGATATTGCGATGCCCTCGGGATTTCGATGGGGCGAGCGCTCTCGGCCCTCATCAAGCACGAACTCCGATCGGCTGTCGCTGACATCGATGGCCAACCAGTGTTCCTGACCGAACTCGAGGGTCGTCTCGATGAGCGACAGGCGGCGGTCGATGCGAGAGAGCGCCAACTGGACGCCCGAGAACGCCTGCTCCGATCGCAACTGCGTCAGATCGCGATGGTTCCCGTCTTCCGTGAGCCAACGGCCTCAGCCACCAGGGTGGGCCGGAACGATCCTTGCCCCTGCGGATCGGGCCTGAAGCACAAGCGCTGCCACGGGAACCTCGCAAACGAACGTTCTCAAGGCAGGGGTGATTGGAGAGGTCGGGGACGATGACGGGTGGTGTGTAGGTGGAGTGGCGGATGGCGGTGCCGGCGGGTATGTAGGGCTCGTCGGAGGCGTCGAGCAGGATGGTGGTCTCGGCTATGAGGTAGGCCTCATTGTCGAAGGTGACGGAGTATCGGAGTTGGCCCCCCTGGTCGTAGGTGACGGTGACGGTCACCGCATCGTCGGTCGATGTCACTTCGAGGTCGAGGGTGGCCAGGACCTCGACGAGGGCGGCGCGGACGGTTGGCTCGACGATCCGCTCGCGGAAAATGGGTGGGGGCGAGGAGCCTCCGGTGCCTCGAGCCTCCCGGACCGCCGCGTTCGGTGCAACATGGCCCTGGAGAATCCTGAATCGTCGGTGCAACGTTTCGGGGGTGCAATGCGTCGTGAAGGTATGAGTGCGACCACCACGGCCTGCCGATGAGGCAGGGCGTGCCCGATCCCGCTGAGCAGGTCTCGGCTGAGCCGTTGCGGCGTGATTTCGAGTCCACCTACCGCCAGGAGCATCTCCGGCTGGTCCGTCTCGCCCACCTGATCACGGGTTCCAACGGTGTCGCCGAGGAGCTGGTCCACGACGTGTTCATCGGCGCGTACCAGCGGTGGCACCGGATCGACGATCCCGTGGGCTACCTCTACCGGGCGGTGGTCAACCGGTCTCGTTCCCTGCTCCGTCGCCGTCGGCTCGAGTCGAGGCATCGGGAGGCTCACCTCAGGGTGGTGCTGCCTCCGGAGATCGACGAGGTCTGGGAGGCCCTGGCCCGCATCCCCACCCGACGGCGCACGGTGCTAGTGCTGAGGTACTACGCCGACCTGAGCATCGCGCAGATCGCCGACCTGATGAAGATCCGACCGGGGACGGTGAGATCCCTGATCTTCCGGGGACACCAGTCGCTGAAGAGGGAGCTCGGCAGTGACTGAATACGAGAAGCGCCTCAGGAAGACGTTCGATCACCTGGCCGAGAGGACCCGGGCGGAGAGTCGCCTCGACCGGTTCCCGTCGAGTCACCGGCGCAGGAGGTCCGCGCCGGTGATGGCGGCCGCGGCGTTCCTCCTAGCGCTCGGGTTCGGCCTCCCGATCGCGCTCCGTTCGCCCGATCGGTCGTTGGGACCGGTCGGTCAAGGGCCCGGCCCGTCCTTCCAGCAGCCGGTCTCGACGTCGACATCGCCGGGTGGGGGGAAAACCACCGACACGACCAGTGGTGAGACTCCGGGAGAGGATGTGATCGTCGGCCTGGTGGAGGTGGAGGTCGAGGTCTCGAATGCGGTGGCGCCATTCGATCATGACTCGAACGTCGACGGCCTCCTGCTCGAATTCAGTCTCTCCAAAGTGCGGACCCAGCTGATCTCGGACTGCCGGGTTGCCGAGGGATTCCCGCCGGTTTCGATCTCGCCGCTGCCCGACCGGGACGACCCGATCCTGATGGCCAACGCGACATTCCCCGACATCGAGGCCCTGGCCGCGAGCGGTTTCCCCAACCTCCCCGGCACCCCGGGATCACTCGATGACTCTCGCGAGCGCTCCGAGGAAGAAGCCGCCGCTTCGCGGCAATGTGCCGAAGACGTCGACGCCTCCGACCACGACGTCATCGCGGCCTATGGGCGGTACGCCTCGATTCGAAGCGCCTGGGAGGTGGTCCTCGCCGAGATCGACGCCACCGCCGAGATCCAGTCGCTGGTTGTCGGCTTCTCCTCGTGCCTCGTTGCCGAGGGTATTCCTGCCACAAACGCCCGTTCGGAGGGCTCGTTCCTCGGCTACGTCGACTCCTTGCTGGCGGCGACGGGTGCCGACGAGAGCGCCTGGCCGGAGATCCGGGAGCAGATGGGGAAGCTGTATGTGGAGTGTGGGCGGGAGTTGTTCGAGGCCCGGGAGCGGTTGCGGGGCGGGGAGCGCCGGGAGGCGTTCCTCAGCGAGCATCAGGAGGGAATCCGTGAGTTGTCGGAGCTCCTCTACGGCGGCGGGGCGTCGACACCGTGAGACTCACTGCGATGGTGGTGGCTGGCTTGCTGGTGGCGGCGTGCTCGGGTTCGCCGTCGTCGGGTCCGGAGGATGGTGGGGATGTCGTCACGACGAGCGCGCCTGCCACGACCGGTGCCGATGCCTCGAGTGATACCACCCCCGTTGAGGGCGGGGAGGTGGTGGTGGCCAGCCTGGCGGGGGTCGAAGTGGAGGTCTCGAACGCGGTGGCGCCGTTCGATCATCAGTCCAACGTGGACAGCCAGCTGCTGGGGTTCGGCCTCTCAAGGGCACGCACGCAGCTGATCTCCGACTGTCTCGTCGTCCAGGGGTTCCCGTCGGTGTCGATCTCGCCCCTGCCGGATCGGGACGACCCGTTCCTGATGGCCAACCTGCAGTTTCCCTACATCGAGACTCTGGACCGGGACGGCTTCCCCACGCTCCCGGGCACACCGTCGTCCCCCGACGATTTCCGAGAGCGTTCCGAGGCGGAAGCCGCCGCTTCGCGGCAATGTGCCGAAGACGTCGACGCCTCTGACTACGACGTCATCGCGGCCTATGAGCTGTACGCCGCGGTGCGGGGGCCTTGGGAGTCGGTGCTCGACGAGATCGACGCTATCGATGAGATCAGGTCGCTGGTCGGCGAGTTCGGTGCGTGCCTGCGGGCGCAGGGCATTCCCGCAGACGCCACCGCCTCTGAAGGCACTTTTCTTGGCCATGTCCAATCGCTGCTCATGGCAACCGGAGTCGATGAGAGCTCCTGGCCGGAGATCAACGAGCGGATGGGGAAGCTGTATGTGGAGTGCGGCCGGAAGCTCTTCGAGGCTCGGGAGCGGCTGCGGGGCGGGGAGCGCAGGGAGGCGTTCCTGCGGGAGCACGAGGTGGCGATCCGCGAGTTGTCGGAACTCCTCTACGGACCCGGCGCCGGAGGGTCGACACCGTGAGAGCCGCGATCCCGGCTTGCGCGCTAGTGGTGGTGATGGTGGCCTGTGGCGGGTCGCCGAGCGCCGATCCCACGGTCTCGACGCCCACGGTGACCGCCACCTCTTCGGTCTCTGCGACGACTGCGGTCCCACCGACGACGACCACCAGCACTAGCACCGCGGCCACCACCGGCACTACGCGCGCCGACGAGGCCGAACCACTAACCGACGGTGAGCTGGTCGCCTGCATGGTGGGCAGCTGGAGCCTCGACACCGACGCCTTGGTGGTGGGCATCTATGCACTCGGGGTCCTAGCCGACGACCCCGAGAAGGAGGACTTCGTCCTGATAAGCGTCTCCGGAGGGGGCGACCTAACGGTTGCCAGCGATCAGACGATCACCGTCGTATTCGAAACCCTGACCATTGCCTATCAACACCCCAATTACCCAGCGTCGCTACCACCGGGCGTGCTCATCGAAGCGAGGGACGTATATTCGGGTTCGGGGTCTGCGGTGTTCGAGGTGGAAGGCTACTTCTTGTCCCTCCCCGACACCTCGGGGCCCGGATTGGAGATCCGTGGCTCGTATCGCTTGGCGGGCGCCCAGTCGTTCCAGGAGGCGTCCTATCTGACGGTCCACCCGGGTGCGCTCGTCCTCGGAATGGATGTTCGGCCGCCTCGAGCCCCAACCGATTCAGTAGCCGTCGACTGTGACGCGGACCGCCTTGTTGTGACTGCCCTCTTTGGTCAGCTGTGGGTGGATGCTCCCGAGGCGGTTTGGTTCCGTGAACAACCGGAGCCGCCATGAGACGACGGCGATGCACCGCGGCTTCGAGTGGTGCTCTGGTGAGCACAGCCCGCGATTACCCCATGCATCCGACAGGCGCATCGTGCGCTCGCGTATTACGCGGAGAAGATCACGATCGGCAGCGACGAGGACCGCCTGGTGGTCAACGATGAGGCACGGATCGACCCGCTAACTGGCGGGCCGTCCACGATCTGGCTGCGGAACGAGGGGGCTGAGCCATGAGGCCGAAGCGGATCATCTTGTGGATGGCGGTTCTCCTGATTGGGGTGGGGGTTCCAGTGGCGTTGTGGGTGCTGTCGTCGTCGGGGGTGTCGCCCGAGCAGCGGATCGCCGACGCCGAGCCGCCGGCGCCGCCGACGGTCGATGTGGCGGTCGAGGAGCGGGTGTTGCGGGATGTGGTGGTGTTCCGGGGGGTGGTGGCTTCGGTGGAGCAGCACCCGGTGTCGGCCCCGGACCTGGGTGATCTTCTTCCCGTGGTGGTCGACTTGCCGGTGGGGGTGGGTGAGCCGGTGGCTTCGGGGCAGGTGGTGGCGGTGGTGTCGGATCGTCCGGTGATCGTGGTGGGCATGCCGGTGCCGCTGTATCGGGCGTTGACCCGTGGAGTGGTGGGTGAGGATGTTTCCCGGTTCCAGCGGGCGCTGATCGAATTGGGTTACGAGGTGGAGGTCGATGGCCTGTTCGGCCGGGAGACCCAGGCGGCGACCAAGAGCCTGTACGAGGAGCTGGGGTTCGAAGCGGCGACGGAGGGTGAGGGACGGGCCGCCCAGGTGCTGGTGCCTCTGGGTGAGATCGTGGGGGTGGCATCGTTTCCGGCGGTGGTGGCGTCGGTGAACGCCACGGTGGGGTCGGTGGCGGACGGTCCGCTGCTGTTCGTCACGACCTCGGAGCTGGTGGTCGACGCAACCGTGGAGACCTCAATGGCGCCGCTGCTGGCGGCGGGGACCCGGGCGATAGCGGAGGGGGATTGGGAGCTGGAGGTGCTGTCGAACACCGGGCGCGACGAGACCGGCCGGGCCGTCGTGCGGTTGGGGGCCGTGGAGGCTCTCCCGGCCGAGATGCTGGGCCGTGACCTGCGGATCGAGGCCGAACTGGTCGCCACCGAGGGGCCGGTGCTGGCAGTCCCGGTGACCGCGATCCGCTCGGGGGCGGACGGTGAGCTGATCCGGGTCGTCGGGCCCGACGGTGGGGTGAGATCCGTCGGGGTGCGGACCGGGGTCAGTGTCGGCGGTTGGGTCGAGATCGTCTCCGCCGACGAGGAGCTGAGTCCGGGGACGTTGGTGCGGGTGGGATGAGCTCCCCGCCTGAGACGGTGGTCTCCTGTCGCGGGGTCGCCAGGACCTACGGGGGAGTGGTGCCGGTGGAGGCGCTGGCCCCAGCGAGCTTCTCGATCGCCAGGGGGGAGCAGGTGGTGGTGTGCGGTCCCTCCGGGTCGGGGAAGTCGACGTTGCTCAACCTGCTGGGCCTGCTCGACGCTCCCAGCGCCGGGTCGTACGAACTACTGGGCGAGGACACCTCGGCGTTGGGTGAGGCGGACCGGGCGGGGTTTCGGGCCCAGGCCATCGGTTTCGTGTTCCAGTCGTTTCATCTGCTGGCGGGTCGGAGTTCGGTGGAGAACGTCGCCACCGGGCTGCTCTACCGGGGGGTGGGGCGCCGCCGGCGGGTGACACGGGCCCGTGAAGTGCTGGACCGGGTCGGGCTAGCGGATCGGGCCGACACCGAGGTGTCCCGGCTCTCGGGAGGGGAACGCCAGCGCGTCGCCATCGCCCGCGCCCTGGTCCACGACCCCGAGCTGCTGCTGGCCGACGAACCCACCGGGAACCTCGATTCGGATACCAGCGGGCGGGTGCTCGGGTTGCTCGACGAGCTCAACGCCGAGGGATATACCCAGATCATCGTCACCCACAACGAGACGATCGCAGCCCGTTCCCCCCGCCGTCTCGATCTCCTCGACGGTCGGCTTACCGACTCGGCGGCTCCTTCATGAGGGTGGCCCGGCGCCGCCGGTCACGGCTTCGGATCGCCGACTCGATCGGGGAGTCCTGGCTCGAGGTGACCCGCCGCCCCGGCCGGACGATAATGACGGGGCTTGGAGTCGCCCTCAGCGCGGCGGCGATTGTCACCACGCTCACCCTCGCCGCCACCATCCGGTTCCAGGTCTCGGACCAGTTCGACGCCCGCCGGGCCACCCAGGTCGAGCTCCGCACCCGCACCGACGGCGCCGGCTCCCAGGCCGCCCACGAGTTCCCCCCGCCACCCCAGGCTGTCGATCGGGTCGAAGGACTGAGCGGCGTCGACGGAGTCGCGGTGATCCGCGAGACCTTCGAGGATCAACGGGTCGCCATCAACCAGGTGGCCGACCCCACCGCCGCCTCCCCCCGGATGCGGGTCTACGGGCTCAATGCCACCGGATTCGATGCCGTCGAGGCCCGGGTCACCGGGCCGGGATGGCAGCGGTGGCACGACGACACCGCCCAGCGGGTCGTCGTACTCTCCCGGGCCACCGCCGCCGCAATCGGCGCCGGCGACATCGCCGTCGGAGACCGGATCTTCGTCGCCGGGCTCGGCTTCACCGTCGCCGGCATCCTCGATGAGGCGCCACGGCTGCCCGCCCTCACCAACGGGCTCCTCGTCCCTATTAGCACCATCACCCTTTTCGACCTCGACACCGACCGGGACCGGCTCATCGTGGTCACCGCACCCGGCGCCGCCCGCCAGGTCGCCGCGGTGCTGTCTCGAGCGGTCACCCCCAACGACCCCGACACCTGGACCGCATACGCCCCCGAAGACGAGTCCACCCTCCGCCGCACCGTGGACGACCAGCTCCAGGCGCTCTCCCTGGGCCTCGGGGCCGCGGTCCTCGTCCTCGGCGTGGTTTCGATCGGCAACGCCACCCTCACTTCCG